>Ga0116183_1000112_pt1 | contig 86845 bp, 73 predicted proteins | sample AD_UKC078_MetaG_FD_89753 | JGI IMG/M metagenome (GOLD analysis project Ga0116183, IMG submission 89753) | Active sludge microbial communities of municipal wastewater-treating anaerobic digesters from USA - AD_UKC078_MetaG | ecosystem: Engineered > Bioreactor > Anaerobic > Digestate | place: USA...
TAACGGCGTATTCGGAGCGGCAATTTCCGATTATTCTCTTCATTTTTGAGATTTTTTTGTCAATAAGGCGAAACATAGTTTCAAATAACTCGCTGAACGTATTAATTTTGAACTCTTTTAGTAAAAAATCTATGACGTTATTATTCATAGATTCCGACACGATAAAATGGAATAGATGCTTTTTGTTTTTCATAAAATTTTCTCCTTTTTCCTTTTAATATATATAACAACTAAAAAGTGAAAACTCTTTACAAAAATTTGGATAAATTTTAAAAAATAACAAATAATTTACTAATTAAAAATATCTGTTACATATGTGTCAATTTTGTTTTTAACCATATGTGTCAATATATTTCTCCCATATACGTCGATTTCATTTTAACGCGATAATTGTCGTCGCGCTTTAGGCTCATATGTGTCAATTTCCCTTACCAAGAAACCGACGGGCGCTATATGAGACTAAAATATTCTTGACACAAACGCGATATTTGTAGAATAATGATATATTTAAAAAAACGCGGAGGCAGACTATGTACGTTTTAGTCTCATATGTTCCTGAGTCGCATTTAGAAATACTCAAAAAAGCTTTGTTTGATAAGGGCGCGGGTAAATATAAAAATTACGATATGTGTTGTTGGGAGGTTAAAGGATTTGGTCAATTTCGCCCGCTAAAAGGGAGTTTTCCGTATATTGGGAATACCGGAGAGATAGAGAAGGTCGACGAATATAGAATAGAGTTGATATGCAAGAAAAAATATCTGAAAAAAGTAATAAAAGAGTTAAAAAAAGTTCATCCTTACGAAGAACCGGCTTTTTCCGTATTTAAAATAATTTTATAATAATTCTTGTAATAATAACATAATAGTTTATAATTGTCAGGGTTATGAAATAGCAATAAACGTATAGATAAACAAGGAGGAAGCAATGAATAAAATGAATCCAAAATTATTCGGCGCAATTGTTGCAATTGTTCTTATTATAATTGTTATGGGAGCGTCTTTTTATGTGGTTGATAAAGACGAACAAGCCGTAATTACCAGATTCGGCAGATATATGAGAACAGCCGATCCCGGTTTGAATTTTAAAATACCGTTGGTCGAAAAAAATTACAATGTGCCTGTCAAAAAAGTCTTAAAAGAGGAGTTTGGTTTCCAAACAATCAGTTCCGGTATGAAATCTGACTTCTACAGAGGAAGCGAAGAGACAAATGAGGCTCGAATGTTATCGGCCGATCTAAAAATTATTCAGATAGAATGGATCGTTCAGTATAAGATTTCCGATCCTGTTAAGTACCTATTTAACGTTAGGAATCCCGTAAGAACTTTTAGAGATTTCTCAAAAGTAGCTATGAGCCAGATCGCCGGAGATTATTTGTTCGACGAAATAATAACTATTGCAAAGTCGGAAATAACTTATAAGATGGAAGAGTTATTAAAAAAAATGATAGAAGAGGTTCAGCTCGGATTAACGATATCCACTATACAGCTTATTAATGTAACGCCTCCAAAGGAGGTTGAAGCGGCGTATAACGAAGTATTGCAGTCTCAACAGGAAAAAGATAAAATTGTCAACGAAGCGAAGATGGAATATAACAAAAAGGTAATTCCGGTTGAAGGAGAAGCCGAAAGAATGATCGCTCGATCAAAAGGATATGAAGCGGAAAGAGTTAAAGTCGCCGAAGGCGAGGCAAATTATTTCAATTCTCTCTATTCCGAATATATAAAAGCTCCGGATATTACCAAAAAGAGAATTTATCTTGAGACGATCAGCTCCATTCTACCAAATCTGGATAAAATCAACATCATTGACAGTTCGCAAAAAAACGTGCTGCCGTTTTTGCCGCTGGACAAAAGTAACAAGGGAGGTAATTAATTATGAGTGTAAAAGTAGCAAAAAGCGCTCTTGTCGCAGTAATAGTCGTCGTATGTATTATAATATTTTTTATTATATCCCCTTTTTATACTCTTAAAGAGACCGAGATAGCGGTTATTACGCAATTTGGAAAACCTAGGGTCTCGGTAAATACGGCGGGGTTGCATTGGAAAGTTCCGTTTATCGATAAGATAAATATTTTACCAAAAATGATACTGGAGTGGAACGGCGAGATCAAACAATTCCCGACTTACGATAAAAGAATGATACTAGTCGATACCACGGTTCGATGGAAAATATTAGACCCGAAATTGTTTTTTGAGTCGCTGTCGACTATCTCCTCCGCTACGGCAAGACTTGACGACATCCTCGACGCCGCCTCGAGACAGGTAGTATCTCAACACACCTTTGAATCGTTAGTAAGAGATTCTAATAGAATAATCGAACTTGACAAAAAAACTATTCAATTACTTCTTCAACAAGGCTTTACGGAAGAAGATTTATCGAATTTCCCGACAATTACCGGCGGAAGAAGCGCTTTAGCTATTGAAATGAAGAACGCCGTAGCAAACGATCTAAAAGATATGGGTATCGACGTAGTCAGTTTTTATATCAAACAGATTAATTATATAGACGAAAACTTAAAGTCGGTATTCGACAGTATGGTCGCCGAGAGAAGAAAAATAGCTCAAACTTACAGATCGGAAGGAGAAAACTACAGAGAAAAGAAATTCGGAGAAATAGAAAAAAAGACAAAGGAGATAATGGCCGAGGCTCAAAAAACATCCAAGGAGATAATGGGTAAAGCCGACGCCAAAGCGGCTCAGATATATAACGATGCGTATAACAAAAACGCTTCGACCAGAGATTTCTACGAATTCCTGAAAAAGATGGATGCGTACAAAAAAATTCCAAAATCGGCGTCTTTACTCATTTCAACCGATTCCGAATTCTTTGATATGTTTAAGAGTTATTAAAAAACGGTACTTATTATTAAAACGGCGGATCCAAACTCCCGCCGTTTTATTATTTATATTTATCGAATTTTATAAAATTATTGATAAAAAAATAAATTAGTCTATAATTTAAGTCGAAGATATTATAAAGAGAGACAGTTTTAGTATGAATAAATTTTTTTGGATTATTCTTCTTATCATAGCTATCGGCTCAAGCGGATCCGCTTCGACGAAAGATTGGAAACGGGAAGAGAGTAAAGCCCGCGATCTTTACAACTCCGGTAAATTCGACGAAGCGGTTATTTTACTTCGAGAAATAATTTTATCCAGCGATAACGACGTCGTAAAAAGAGAATCTTACTTTTGGATTTCTATGACCTATATAAATATCGGAAAATTAGCTCAGGCTGAAACAAATCTGGAATATTATCTGGCAAATTTCAGTAAGAACGGTCAAAACTATGGAGAAGCGGTATATCAAAAAGGAAGACTGCTTTTTTTACAAGAAGAGTACGAACTTTCTATAAAACAGTTGTCTATCTTTGTAAACGAGTATCAAAATCACCCCCTTGTAAGCAACGGTTACTACTGGATCGGCGAATCTCTTTACGCCCTCGGTCAATTTGAAGACTCCGAATTTTACTTTAATATAGTTTTAAGTAAATACAAAAAAAGCAATAAGTATGAAGCTTCGACGTATAAATTAAGATTGATTGAACATAAAAAGAGCGAACTTGCGCTCCAAAATCTTCTCAAATGGTCGCAAGAAGAGTATCTGGAAAAGCTCTCTCAATTCAGGATCAAAGAAAAATCGCTCCTTCAAGTTATTAACGAGCTTGAAAAAAACGGCGGCGCCCCGATCAAAATAAAGGAAACCGACGAATATAAGAAACTTTTAGCCGAAAACGAGATTTTACAAAACAGAATAAACGAATTGGAGCAGTTAATTAATTCGTCAAAAGACGCTTCGTCGGATTTGTATAATCAAAAGATGGAGCAAATAAGATTGAGAGAAGAAATACTTAGAAAACAAGAAGAAGCGTTAAGATTATTGGATATCAAACTGAGAGAAAAGGAAAAGGAACTTGAAAATCTCTAAGATTTATACCGTTTTTTTTTTATTTCTCCTAAATTTCCATCTTTTCCCCGAATATAAGATAACCGGGAATCTTTTTTCTCTGTTTGTCGACGGAGAAACTTCGAAGTTTATTTTATACGGTAGAAACAAAATCGAAGATAAAATGTCGCCTCTTCTTGCGGAAGATTTTCCGCCTTCAACTTATTTTAAATTTTATATAAACAAAATCCTCGTTCCATTCGGCGAAGGCGGCAAAGGCAGAAAATCCGAAATTTCTAAAGTAGGAAACGATCTGCATTATTTCTGGAGTAACGACGTTATAAAAATCGTAATCAAATATACCCTGCTCTCCTCGATAGACAAAAAACCGGCCGACACGCTTTTATTAAGAATGAACGCGGAAAACATATCCAATAATAAATATTCGGTGGGAATACTATTTTGCGTCGATACGCTGCTGGGCGAATCAAAACGCAAACACTTTCTTTTAGACGGCTCGACTCTTTTAAATAAAGAAGCCGAATATATAAAGAATATCCCCTTTACCTATATCAACTCCTACAGCGAGACTCTGAAAATGGGAATTAATATATTATTCGACGAAAGGTATATCGACAAACCTGATAGGATATACTTTACCAACTGGAAAAAAGGTTCTACCAACGAGAAATATAAAGTAAAACCCGGAGCCGACTTTGATCTAAAGCCCTATTCCTTAAACGATTCTGCAGTATTTATTGAATACGAAAACATAACGGTAAATTCCGCGTCTTCAATAGATAAAAATTTTATACTAAGCAAAAACAGCTCTGTTGATATTGACGAAAGATATTTAAAGCCTAAAAAATCAAAAAAAACCGTTGGTACGTCGACTACGACGACAGTCTTTGAAGAGCCGACTACTACAACGACAACAACATATGCGTCAATTACGACTACAACCATCCCCGCGCCGACGACAACAACGTATGCGTCAACCTCTACGTCGACTACTTCGTCTACGACTTCAACATATGTGTCAATTACGACAACGTCGACAACCATCCCCGCGACGACAACAACAACGTATGCGTCAACCTCTACGTCAACTTCGACGTCTACGACTTCAACGACAACATATGTGTCAATTACTACGACGACGACCATCCCCGCGCCGACGACAACAACGTATGCGTCAACTTCTACGTCGACTACTACGTCTACGACTTCAACGACAACATATGTGTCAACTACCACTACGACGACGACAATTCCTACTACGACGACAACCATTCCCGCGCCGACGACAACCATCCCCGTAACAACGACAACATATGCGTTAATTACTACTACTACCTCGACGATCCCCTTGAAATATACCAAAATAAAAGCAGTCAACCTTATTAATATGGAGATTGACGAACTTTTATCTCTATTAGACGAGATCAATAAAAATCTCGCCCCGGGCTATGCAATAACTCAAGAAGATTTAGACAGTAAAGAGCTAATTCTCAATGAGATATTAAAACGTCAAGATAAGTAATCGACTAACAAATATTAATTTTCTATCAGGCGGCGCGCGGCGGATAGTTGTAAAATTCGTTATCAGTTGAAACAGGAAATTAGGGCGCTAGATCGGTCTTTGATTTATCTTCAGGATAGAAACTTTTTATCCGGATATCGCTATCGTCTCTACCGGCGGGCGAATCAATCGAAATCCCGGCGATATATATTATTCCAAATCGATCTTTCTCGATAAACTTCGTTTCAACCGATAAATCTTCTCTAAACGAAACCGGAGTATAAAAATCCGCCGTCGAGCCGTCGTTATTAATTTTCTTTATTGTAATCCCGCCTTTTTTGAAGACGGCTAAGATCAGTTCGGATTTATCTGTAAAAATCGTATCGGCGCCCGTTATGGTCGATTTTATCTCTCCGCCGGCCGCCAAGCCGTTATCGCCAAACTCAAAGCCGATTTCGATATTTTCCAATCCGTTTGTATTATATCTTTTTACGACGACTTTTTTATTTGATTCGTCGTCCTCAACAACGCCCGTTAAAACAATCCCCATAAGACTATTGTAAGATATCGCGCAAGAGCGATAATTTTGAAACTCTCCCGATATAGTTTTATCCCAATCTGAAGTATTTTCAACTCCCGTCGGATCAAATTTTTTGACAAACCATCCTGAATTCGCCGAATTATAACAATCAGTCGCAGTATCCGGATTTTCGACTCCGGCTATATAAAGGTTGTTTTCGTCGTCAAAAGTTATCGAATTCGGCGAAATAGAGCCGTTATCGACGCCTAATATAGAAGTTTGATACTCTTTATCTTCGTATCCTTTGCTATTTATCTTTTTAATAAATATTTTATCGCGCTTTCCGTCGTTAGTTCTTCCCACCGCATAGACGTTATTAGCCGAATCCGTTTTTATAACCAGAGGGTAGTCGTCGTTATTATTAAAATCATATTTTTTATACCAAAATCTATTTTCAACGCCGGCGCCGTTAAATTTCCTCAACCATACGTCGTTTTTTGAAACGGCGCTAAAAAGTCCTTCAGTACGTCCGACGACGACAATATTGTTATACTTATCGACTAAAAAAGTCTCGACAACTTCGTAGGGATTATCAAATACTTTTTCCCATAATTCGTCGCCGGAGGCGTCGTATTTTTTAATAAACCAATTTGAATAGTTATCCGACTTCGAAAATCCGACGACGACGGGCGAGTTATCTTCGCCGATTTTAATTCCGATAAGATCGTCGGAATTCTCATTGTAATCTATCGTTTTATCGTAGTACGAAGTAGAACAGAGGTAAAATTTAAAATCTTTTTTAAAAAGATCGTTATTTTTTATAAAAACGGTAACAAATTTCTCGCCGTCGCTTTTCGGACTGTAAATTACGCTAAATTCCGTCTCTTCTCCCTCTTTAATAACGTTTATAACAGGATTTATTATAGTAAAACTGCCGTCGACATCCCCAGTCGTATCAATAACAGGATTTGAGGATAAGATTAGTTCGGCAACGCCGCGATTTAAAATTTTAAAAGAAACAGCCGTCTCTTCGCCGAAATTTATTCTTGTAAGATAATTTACAGATTCATTTTTAATCTCTTGGTCGTTATAGGTTAGCGTAAACTGCGGCAGCTTTGTTTCGTGAGCCAAAGTTTTGCTAAAATCAGAAAATTTTCCGGATTTCAACAAGGCTCTTATTTTATAAAAGTAAGTTTTACCGCTCTCTATCTCTTCGTCTGAAAACTCCGGATAAACGTCGGGCGAATAACTGTTTTGATACAATTTACCGATAGCGCTAAAACTTAGATCGTCGGAAGTATCGGATTTATAAACTATGTATTCCAAAGCGTAGGAGAGCGGTCTCCATTTAATAGTTACGCTCCCCGATAGATTGAGGTACGACTCTATATCTACGACCTTGACGCCTCTGACTCCGTCTAAAGAAAGATCCGATATCAAGTCAAAAGAACCGTACTTTTCGCATTGAAAAAATACAGGAAGTAAAAATATCAGCAATATTCTCTTAGTCAAAATTTTCTTAATCAAACTCATCTTTCTATTTCTGCGTTCTCCATAATCTTTTTGTATGAATATTATAAATCAAAAATTATTTTTTGTCAAACAATTAGATTTTTCGAGAAAAAAAACGTTATTTACGCTAACGTTTTATGAAAAAACTCGCCGTAATTCCTATTTACCGTAAAATCTGAGAAATATCCAAGTTCAATTAATGAATGATACGCTATTATCGACGCAGAATTTGATAAATTGAGAGATCTTACCGATCCCGGCATCGGAATAGTAACAGTCTGCCCAACGTTATCGATTAACAAATTCGACGGCAGACCTTTTGTTTCCGATCCAAAAACCACTATATCGCCTACTCTGTAATTAAATTTAAAATACGGAGTAGCGCCCTTTGTCGTTGCAAATATTTTACGGCGCTCCCCGGTATCGGAGGCAAAGTCGCCGTAGTTATCGTAAACTTTAAGTTTTAAGTTCTCCCAATAATCGAGTCCCGCTCTTTTCAAATACTTATCGTCGATACTAAATCCCAGTTTTCCTACAAGATACAGCTCGATATCAAGTCCTACCGCTAATCTAGCAATATTTCCGGTATTTTGAGGTATTTGAGGTTCATATAACGCGACGCTAATCATAATATTTATCTTGCTTTTTTTTATAAAAAATGTCAATTATAATGAAATATTTTTCGGAGATTATTATGAATTTAAATAACGCAATTTTACATAACACAATGGAAGACATTGTTTTATTTTGTTTAGAAGACGTTCTAAAGGAAAAAAACGATATATGTAAATGCGATCAATGTAGATTAGATATGGCGTGTTATATCCTTAACAAAGTACAGCCTAGATATGTTTTATCTTCAAGAGGAATAGTTCATTACGAAAAAAACAAAATTAAAGACAATCAGGAATATATAGATATTTATACTTTAGCTATGGAAGCTATACAGGTAGTTTCCCAAACTATGCGTCATAACAAAAAAGATATAAATAAAGACAAAGCGGGAAATAAAATTCAAAATACGTCGCCTGATAAAAACGGAAGTTATTATTACAATTTTCCTCAGATTGTGGGAAGAGTCATAGACAGCGACAACTTAGAGCCGATCTGCGACGCGAAGGTAACGCTGCATAACGGCGATACTAACGATAAAATAGCAATGTTTAATGTAAATTGGCAAAATCCGGCGCTTATAAACGACCAGATGGACGGTTTTTTTTCATTTTGGCCGGTCTCAATACCGACCGACGATAAAAACAAAAAAACGGCTTTTGTAATGTTCGTTACTCTGGAAAAAGAAGGATACGAAACAATGTGCAAATCTTTTGAAATTGAAAGCGAATCAACGCCAAATTTGGACGAAACAATTAACAAAGAACAAGTCTTTCGATTAAATGAAATTTACCTGTCGCCGGCGAGTAAAAACTCCTAAACTTCGTTAATTTTCCCAATAAATTCTTCAATTTTATTATCGTCGATAGTTTTCAGATTGGAGAAGTCGGTTTTCATCTTTTTCTCCATCGTCTCAATCCCCATTTTCTCAAATCCCGACAAGTTGTCTTTTACAATCTCGCCCCCCAATAAAGATTTAAATACTATCTTGTTTTTGATTTCATCCGGTATATCTTTCATAACGCTTTCGGGAATGTCCGTATCCAACCCGCAAAGAAACAGATAGATATCCTTCTCCGCCAAAGCCGTCTTATTAGACTCTAAGAATTTCCTCACGGCTCTATGAATCCTGCCGATATGTATAGGACTCCCTATTATAACCGCATCGTAATCTTGCAATCTGTCGGCGCTAAAATAAGAGACGTTTACTATGGAAGAGAGATATCTGAGTCTCTCTTTTATCTTATAAGCGCATCTCTCCGTAGAGCCGTAATAACTTGCGTAAGCAATAAGAACGTTCATTAATGTATCCCGTTAAATCAATCGACGTTCGGAATTAGTAAAACCTGACCGGGATATATCAAATCCGGATTTAAAATCTGCTCTTTGTTCGCTTTCCAGATTCTTGGCCATAAAAACGGGGAGCCGTAAATAAAAGAATACTCGGATATTCTCCAGAGACAATCGCGCTTATCCGGCAACAATCTTACCGTATATTTGGTCTTATTCCCCCCCTCTTTATACGACAAAGCTATCCTTTTAGCGATATTAGCGTATTGTATCGCCATATCGTAGTCTTCGGCTCTGTAAGCTTGTTTCGCTTTGTCTATATACTCTATAGCTTTATTCAAAAGGTCTCTATAAGATATAGAAGAGCTCATGTCGTCGGGAGAGTTGTTCATATCTTTAATCTCCCCGTCAAATTCAAAGTTATACCCGCCGTCGCTTTTTTCATATTCGCCTATGTTAGTCTGAGAAGCCTCCTCTACGGTAGCCCCCGCTTCCATTATAGCTCTAAGCGCCTCTTTTCGCTTCTTCTCTTTTATGGCAAATTTTGTCTTATCGATCGCCGAGATAGCGCTTTTTTCAGCGACTTCCAAACTTGTTTGCGAATTTGTATAGTCAAAATTTGACAACTCGGCTTTGCCTTTGTTTAAGTTTTCTATCGCGCTTTCGAGATCGGCCGGAGCGTACGTTTCGGCGCCGATCTTTTTGGCTTCGTCTATCAATTTATTAATATAACCGATTTTGTTATCATACTCGGACCTGGTCGCTTTCATCTTATTTACGGCGCTTTTCAACGAACTCTCGCAATCCGAATATTTTGAGTACGCGGCGACGTAGTCCTCCGAAGAGTACTTTTGATTGCCTTCGTTATAAATCGCTCTCGACTGATCTATATTGTCTTTCATCAAATTTTTTATCCCCAACGCGTCGGCTTCAGAAAAAAGTTTATCGCATTCGGCTCTCTTCAACTCTGCTCTCTTTTTAAACGCATTCTTATAAGCCAAATCCGAATATTTTTTTGATTGTTCCAGAGCTTCCTTTGTCGCTTTTCCGTCGGTTCCGTTTTTTTGATAGGCGGTTCGCAGAAACTCCTCCGCTTTAATCAAATTTTCGCGGTCGTATCTATCCGCTTCGGCCATTCTGGCTTTATCGATAAGACTCTGCGCGTCTGCAAACTCCTTGTCTGAAATTGTCTCCGCCATTCTGTCGATAGTCGTCGTGGTGGTAGTCGCTAAAACAGTCGTAGTCGTAGTGGTAGTAGTCGCAACCGTTGAAGTCGTAGTAGTCGCTTCGGGAACTTCGGGTTTTGTCTTACAGCTAAACGCCGTAAGTATAATAAAAAGAATAATCGTCAATCCGTAAATTTTTTCTTTTCTCATCGTTATTTCCTTAAATATTTAATTTTATTTTTGTTTAAAATATTTGACGCCGTCCGGCAAGTCTTCTCTTATGGTAAAATAAGACGCAAGCTTCGTAAGATCAAATATCTTTTTTACCGAGTCCTTAATATTAACCAAAACGAGCTCCCCATTATATTTGGCTACCGAGGTCTTAATAAAAATAAGCACCCCTATGCCCGAAGAGTCTATATACGATACTTTGCCTAAATTAATCAAAAATTTTCTGCTCCCCGAATCTAATTTATTGAGGAAGAGTTCTTTTATCTGTCCGCAGTTGTAAATATCTACCTCTCCGGATATCTCAAATATTACAACGTCGTCCTGAATTCTGTCTAAAAGTTCCATTTGCCGCGCCTATTATGTGGAATATTCTGCACCATTTTAGCATAAGCGACAAAACAAGGTCAAGAAATATTTGTAATAATTTGCGATATAATAAAAAAAATCGATTTGTGTTTATTATTTATTATATTTTTGCTACAATATAGCCGTTTGCAAAATAACGGATTGGCGCAAAGGGGGACTCGATGGACGGAAATATTTTTTCTCAGGAAGAGATTAACAACCTCAATATCGACGAGAATATTTCTTTAGAGCAAGATATAAGAAATATTATAATTTTGGCTAAAAACGAATTGAGTATTATTGAAAATAAAATTGACGGTTATAATCAAAAAAATAAAGAAAAGATAAAAAAAAGATTAAATCAGCTTCTGACAAAAATAATCTCGATTCGTCAGTAAACGAATTGTTGTTTATAGTTTAAATATTTTGTAAATCATTTTGACTATGCTTTTCATTAATTGTAATTAAAATGTAATTAATTTTTTTTGCTATTATGCTATTATATTGCTATTATATAAAGAAATATCTATTTTAAGTGGAGCTACGCTATGATAAACGTTAGAAATTTGGTCAAGTCGTACGGCAACTCCGAACCGGCGGTCAAAGGGGTTTCGTTCGATATTGAGAAAGGAGAAATAGTCGGACTGCTGGGACCTAACGGCGCCGGCAAAACCACTATTATGAAAATGTTGACCTGTTTTATGAATCCGAGTTCGGGAACTATAGAGATAGACGGTAGAAATACCGTGGACGATCCCCTATACGTAAAAAAACTTATCGGATATTTACCGGAGAATTCGCCGCAATACGACGATATGACGGTTTATGAATATCTAAAATTTACCGCCGAGATCAGAGGTATCGAGAAGACGCTTATAGGCGACTCTATTTCAAAAATGATCAAGCTCAGTTCGCTTGAAAAAGTCGTCTCAAAAAAGATCGGACAGTTGTCTAAAGGGTATAAAAAAAGGGTCGGACTAGCTTCGGTAATGATTCACGATCCGAAAATTCTGATATTAGACGAGCCTACTTCGGGACTCGATCCCAATCAGATAATTACTTTCAGAAAAATATTAAGACGCCTCAGCGAAAAAAAGACAATCATACTATCGACCCATATTTTGTCCGAAATCGAGGCTATATGCGAAAGAGTAATTATTATCAACAACGGCAAGATCGTCGCAAACGACGCCATACAAAATCTTATTGAAACCTATTCCGACGATCAATACGTCGATTTTAGCGTCGAGGCGGATAACCTGCTGGAGGTCGAACTGGAAATTTCAAAAGTTAAAGGCGCATGGAAAATAGAATTTGTAAAAAAAGAGAGCAAGAAGATATTCAAGTTTAAAGCTTTGGTATCAAAAGGATCGGATTTTAAAAACAACCTGAAAGAATTTATCAATTCTAAAGGCTGGAAACTTACCTCCTTTGAAACCGGGGAGGCTAATCTTGAAGAGATATTCTTAAAACTTGCCGGCGAGGAGGAAGATAAATGATGAAAAGTATAATCGAGATAATTGTTAATTCTATCGTATTATTTGGAGTTCCGGCTTTGATTATCGGACTACCGCTTGCGCTGTTGCCAAACGGCGTCAGAGCTATGTACAAAAAAGAGATCGGCGGATATTTTCACTCGTCGATAGCTTACGTATTTTTAGCTTTATTTGTCATAGTTCCTAATATAATGTTTTTTCACTTCTTCGGAGGTATCTTTAAGGAAGACCTTGCCTCTATGAGAAGATTTTTCTCAATGCTGCCGTACGTTTTTATAATTTTTATACCGGGCTTGACTATGGGAAGCTGGGCTAAAGAAAAGAACAGCGGAACTATCGAACTTTTATTTACGTTTCCCGTATCCGAATGGCAGATACTTATCGGTAAATTCTTAGCGGCGCTTACTCTGGTTTTGATCGCTCTATTTAGCGCGCTGTTTATACCGTTGTTGACTCAGATTTTCCTCGGAGACTTCGACTGGGGGCAGATCGTTACTCAATATATAGGAGTAATTTTTTTATCGGGTTGCTACATCGCGATAACCTTTTTCCTTTCAAGTCTCACGATGGAACTTATCGACTCTTTCCTATTGAGCGCCGCTCTTCTTTTAATATTGACAATTATAGCTTATCTGCCGTCCGTCGTAAGTTTTCCGGGATGGTTGGAGTGGCTCAGAAAAGTATTTGTATGGACTAGTCTTTCGACGCACTTTTCTAATTTCAGTAAGGGAGTCATAGATTCCAGAGATATTTTATATTACGTCGGAGTTACCGGAATTTTTTCTTATCTAAATTTACGCTCGCTAGAGAGCAGGAAATGGAGTTAATGTATGAAAAATAACGATAAACTTACTAATAAAAAAGTCCAGTCGTGGATTATTTTTGGTTTGGCTATACTCAATATCGTCGCCTTCATAGTTTTATCCAATAAACTATACTTTAGGATAGATATGACCGAAGGGCAAAAATATTCGATTAGCAAAGCCACTAAAGATCTGCTAAAAAAACTGGATAACAATCTTATTCTAGAGTACTACTACAACGATAAGAGCAAGGAAGTAAAGGAAGTAGCGCAAGTAATCCAATACGTAGAGGATATGTTGAAAGAATACGAAAATGCCGGAAAAGGTCTGGTTAACGTCGTAATTAAAGAGCTTAGCTATGAAAAACCAAAAGACCAGGCTCTTATTGCCGAAATTGAACAAAAAGGCATTCAACAATTTGCGCTAAGCGAATCCGGCTCGACCGAGTCTAAAAGTCTTTTGGGATTCTCCGGAATGCTCTTAACGTACAAAGAAAATCAGTCGGTTATTCCGGCAATCTACAACGATCAGGGATTCGAATTTCGCCTGGACGTCGAGATAAAGAAAATAGTCGGCGGCGGCGACGAAAGACTCGGCATATATTTTAACGCCAAAGATAGAACGTTAGAAAAAGATTTTAGATACTTAAAACAGGTAACCGAAAGAGAATTTAAAAATATTCATAGGATGTACGCGGGACAATCGATCCCTCAAGACGTTACGATACTCCTCATAGTAGGAGGAGAAAATCTAACGGATTTTGACGTTTTCCAGATAGATCAATTTCTAATGAACGGCGGAAACGCGCTCTTCGCGGTCAACGGTATAAACGTCCTCGCTTCCGAATACGGCATTTACGGCATTCCCGGAGACAGTAAGGTATTTGAATTACTCGCTCACTACGGCGTAAGGATAAACCGAGATCTAGTCGGCGATAATCAATCGTATAATCCTATAAGACAGGGGTTGTCCCTAGCTAGATATCCGCTCTGGATCAAAGTTAAATCGGCTAATTTCAATAAAAAGAACGTTATGGTTAGCGAAATAGAACGAATCAATCTTCTCTGGTCGTCGTCCGTAGAGATACTCGACTACTCAAAGGATAAAGCGCAGACGCTTTTTTCTACTACAAAAGGCGCGTGGAATCAAACGGAGAATTTCAAACTAGATCTTGAAACGTATAAATATCCTATTCAAGAAGGCAAAAAAGACTACTCGCTGGCCGCCGCCTTCGACGGAGCTATAAACAGCTTTTTTAAGGATAAAGCGGTTCCAAAAAATGAAAACGGAGAACAGTTTACCGGAAGTAAAACCGACGCGGGAACTACAAAATTTGTAGTAATCGGTAACGAACAGTTTATTCAGGATAATTTTGCAGGCAACGATGAATTTATATTTTTAATGAACGCAATCGATTGGCTCTCTAAAGACAACTCGCTAATCGAAATCAGAAATAAGGGTAAATTCAGTAAACCGCTGGATAAGGTAAAGGACGTAAACGTTCATAACTTCTTAAAATCCTTTATAATCGGATTTACCACTTACGTAATACCAATTATTTTTATCCTTATCGGAGTAATACTGTTTATACTGAGAAATTCCAGAAACAAAAAAATACACGAATTTTATAATAAAGATATAAAATCTTAAAAATAGGAGTATAATTTTATGAAAATATCAAGAAAACAGTTAATCGCAGGGCTTTCCGGACTCCTTTTAATTCAAATAGTTTTAATAGCCTTCTTTTACTTCTTCTCATTTCAAAATATTAAATTAAGGCAGATTAATAAACAACTCATTTCCGGTCTGAAAAAAGGCTCCATCGTAAGTTTTGAAATAAAAGACTATATGGATAGCTTCTCGTTAGTAAAAAAAGATTCGGTTTGGTTTGTTAAAATCGGCGAAAATTTCATACCGGCTAATCAGACAAAAGTAAACAACTACATTAACGATATCGAATCGCTGAATCAAGGGGTGGTCGTTTATAACGGATTGGATCAATCTAGCGATAACCACTTTGGATTTGACGAAAAAAACAGACAAGAACTTATCGTTACTAACAATAAAAATAAACAATATTTACTGACTATCGGCAATTCCGGATCAAAAAGAGGAACCTCCTACATAAAAAACGGCTCCGAAAAAAAAATCAGAGAAGTCAAATCCTCTTTAGCAACGGAGACTTCAAACCAACCCATAAATTGGGCTAAAAGAAATATATTTGTCAATATCCTCGATACCGACGTTAAAACCTGCGAAATCAACTCGACAACTTCATGGTTTTCCGGCAATTACAACATTTTAGCAAAAGAAAAATCCGATAACGCGGAAACGGGGTCGAAGGACGCGTTTGAACTAGAAACGCCGTTATCCAGAATATTAGAAGACTACGCTCTTCAAAATATCGTTAAAAATCTGCTGAACATCCAAATTAGCGAATACAAATTGAACGGCTCCGTTTCAGGCAGAACAAAAGTCGCCTCAATAAAAATCACGCTAAAAAACGGCAAAACCTCAACTCTGGATTTTTATAATGCGGATACCGACGACGTAGGCAATTTTATTATCGACGCGGACTTTGACGACTATCTTTATCTGATCCATGAAGACGATCTTAAAAAAATCATAAAAACAAACGAAGAGTTGATGAAAAAAGAGTAATTTCCTTTGGTCGTTACGGACCGTCTCAGTTTGAGGCGGTCTTTTTTGTTGTCTCATATGTTCCTTAATTTTTTTTAAATTATTTTCATTTTTTTGTATAACGTTTTCTACTTTTAGTTGTTATTAATAATAAAAATATTTTTTAAGGACTATGTATGGATTTACACAAATTTCATTTTGTCATTAACTCAAAGCTATTAAATTTAATAAAAAAGGAGGCCCGCGATAGCAATATCAGCGTATCTAAATGTATCAGAAAAATATTGAAAAACATGCGTTTTGCTATAGAAAAAATGCAGTTTGAATCCCACCCTCTCTATTTTAAGTATAATAAAATCAACGCCGATAAAGACATTTTTATCAACCTCGATATAGAAAACTACTTATTGATTGCCAACGTTCAAGATTCTCTAAAATTATATAGCAAAGCTCAAGTTTTAAGATTTATCCTCAGAACTTTTTTTGAAATTAAAGAGAAATCAAAGAGCAGGTTAATTGAAAGCGTTTTAGAAAGTATGAAGACCAAATGGGAAATAGAGAAATCCAGGAAAAAGGCTTGGGATAAGTCCCATATGAGCCTATTTAAAAATCAACCCAGCATTATATTATCGTTTTCCCCGCAAAGAGAGCTCTCGAATATTTTATTACTATAATACGTTTTAGACAGTTTTTTACTATTTCATTTTAAATTGTTTGATAATAATTTAAATATGTGATAATAGGTAGATTTGTAAAACAAGGAAATATTATGTCGATATTCGAAACATTGATGCTTATCGCTTTCGGTTCAGCCTGGCCGTTGTCAATTTATAAATCTTTTATTGCCAGAACTAATAAAGGTAAAAGTTTATTTTTCCTTATAATTGTTTTTATCGGGTATATTTCCGGAATTATTCATAAAATTTTAAATAGCAAAGATTACGTTATTTTTTTTTATTGTTTAAATTGCATTATGGTATTGATAGATATTATTATGTATATAAGAAACTTCTTTATAGAAAAAAGAAATCAAAATATTTCTTAATTTTATATATTTTTAGGAAAGTATCAATGAATAAATCAAAAGTTGCCATTATTCGCTGTATGGATTACGATACGGAAAATGTTTATGTAGCTATCAAGAAAGGAATAGAACTTATCGGCGGAATTAAACAATTTTGTTCAGAAGGCGAAAAAATACTTTTAAAACCGAACGTTATTGCCGGTAAACCGCCGGAAAAAGCCGTTACAACTCATCCGGCGGTTTTTGAGGGAATTGTAAAAATTCTTTTAGAAAATAAAATCAACGTCTACTATGGCGATTCTCCCGGATACGATAGCCCGATTAGCGGCTTAAAAAAGTCCGGATTATTTGATATAGCCCAAAAATATAATATAACGCTGGGCGATTTTGATAAAGGTAGAAACATCGTTTTTCAGGAAGGTAAATTTGCAAAAGAATTTAATATAGTAAACGCCGTATTTGAATGCGACGGAATAATTAGCCTTCCGAAAATGAAAACCCACCAGCTCGCTAGAATAACGGGAGCGATTAAAAATCAATTTGGCTGTATTTGCGGATTTAATAAAGCTCTGTATCACGTTAAAATCCCAAATGGAGAAAATTTTTGCAAAGCTCTCGTAGATTTAAATAACTATCTCAAACCTCGATTATTTATAATGGACGGAATTATCGCAATGGAGGGCAACGGCCCTTCTAGCGGCGATCCGATACGTATGAACGTAATAATAGTTTCTAACGACCCTGTCGCTCTGGACGCTACCTTTTGCCGTATGGTCGATATTAATCCCGAATACATAGCCGCAAACGTTTACGGTAAAGAATATGGATTAGGAACATATGTTACTGATCAAATAGATTTTTTTGGCGATCCTATAGAAAATTTTATAAACAAAAAATTTAAAGTAATAAGAAAGCCTATTAGGGGTAAAACTACACTGAAGGTTTTTAGACCCATTGAGAAGATACTCGCCAGAAGACCGGTAATTAACTCGAAACTATGCTTAAAATGCGGGATCTGCGTCGAAGAATGCCCGGTTGATAAAAAAGCTGTTAATTTTAGAAACGGCAAAAACAATCCGCCAAATTTTGATTATAATCTATGTATCAGATGTTACTGTTGTCAAGAAGTTTGTCCACACAAAGCGATAAACGTAAAAACGCCTTTTCTAGGCAAAATACTCGGGGTATAAAGTAAAATGCATAAACCGCTAGTAACATATGTTCCTTACTAAATTCCACCCCCTCAAAATTTATCCAACGCTACCACTTCGACGTCGCTCCGCCGCCCCCGAAAGATCCTCCCCCATAAGATCCGCCGGACGAACCTCCGCCTCCATAAGATCCGCCGGATGAAGACGTAGTCTGTTCTAACTTGGGAATCGTCTCATATTTTTTTTCTTTTCTTGAACACGCTTGACATTCGTAAGTTATCTCTCTTTGCCCCGTTGAATAATAAGTAGGTTGTCTTGTTACAACGGAGCCCGTTCTTTTTGAGGTAATTCCTCCGCAACCGGAACATTTTATATATCTTGAAAAGTTTTTATCTATATATTTCTCAATAACCGTATTCTTACAAGAGTCGCAAATCCAAACGTCGTAATCCAAGGAATTAAGCCGCTCTTCGGCAACCTGTATTTTTGATAAATACGCGTCGTCTTCAGATTCGCTAAGCTTAGTCATTGAATTTGAGCATTTCATGCAATTTTTTGGACGTTTTCTCCAATCTGAAATAATATTTTTTTTAATAACGCCTAGTCTAGAATTAAAAATTGAAACTGCCGTAATTGGAAATGCGATTCCCACGATAAGCATGATAAAATTAACGACCTTCATATAAAATATTTGCCCGGAAGAGCCAAGCATAATAGCTCCGACTGTAGCTATGGCGAAACTTCCCAAAAACATAGTCAAGGTTTGCCCCGCCGTATCAATCTCGACAAACCCTTTTTCATCTAATCTCTTAACTGCCGTATAGTCTTGATATTTTTGACCAAGAGCGACCGCCTTTGCCAAGTTTTTTATATACTTTATTACTCCTACGATAATTGATATCAATCCGGCAAACGCAATCAACCAATATAGAAGATGTTTTTTTATATTGTATTTGTAGATTTTATTCGAGTTATCTAAATATTCATCTTTCAAACTCCCCTGGTTAACGTCTTCAACTAAACCGGAATTTTCCGATACGCTTTCTTCGTCATTAATGAATATTTTTTTTAACTGCGCTAAATATCTTAATATCCCTTCGCCGTAACGCGCTCTTTTAAAAGACGGTACCACATATGCGTCTTGAAGCGTCCTTACCAGCCCATCCGGAAGAATTTCTTCAACGCCGTAACCGGTATGAGTCCTAAATTCTCTCTCGTCAATCGACGCGACTATTATTACTCCGTTGTCCTTATCTTTCTTACCGACTTTCCAAAGTTCTCCCAGAGCTTGAGCGGCGCCAAAAATATCTCCTCCGCAATTTGGAACGACGACTACCGCCATCTCAACGGAAGTTGCGGATTCTATTTCGGATATTATCTCATTAATTTTTAATTCGTCCTCGTCGGATATATAATCGCCCACGTCGGTAATCCAGCCGTTATTTACTCTCGGATTTGGAATACTATTCGGATCGAACGTAAATTCGGTAGAATATAGCGACGCCGCAACTATTACGGTCGATATAAAAACAAAAGCTTTTTTATAAAACATATCGTCTCCTTGAATCTCGATTTACCTTAAATTTAAAAATAAAGAAATTTTGCGTCTCAATTAAAATCAAACGTCGGCATACTGCCGCAGATACAACCGAGTTTAACAATATTCTTGCAATATTTCAACATTTTTTTGTTTATTTAATAAGATATATTTTAATTTTAGTAATTTAACAAAACGCGTACGGACTTTAATTTTATTAAATTAAGAGTAAATTTTTTCAATAAAACTTGACAATTATAGATAAAATAATCATAATCTAGTAAGATTATTTTATATTGAAATATTGATAACAATAGGAAAAGGGATATATGAATATCGAAGCGTTCTATAAAATCAGTTACGGTCTCTACGTTGTAAGTTCTAAAAATGGGGATAAATTTAACGGTCACGTCTCAAATACCGTTTTTCAGACGACCTCTACCCCCCCTACTTTAGCTATATGCTCTAACAAACAGAATCTTACTTGCGATTATATAGCCCAAAGTAAAGTTTTTTCAGTTTCTATCCTTGAAGAAGATACCGATATGAAATTTATCGGAAATTTCGGTTTTAAATCCGGCAGAGATATTAATAAATTTGAAAACGTTAATTATAAAATCGGCGCCAGCGGGGCTCCCATTGTAACAGATTGCTCGTTGGCGTATCTGGATTGCAAGGTTATTAATAGCGTAGACGTAGGAACGCATATAATGTTTATCGCCGAGATTATCGACGCTGAAACGATAAAAGAGGGCTCGCCGCTAACCTACGCAAATTACCGTCAAATAAAGAAGGGGCTTTCTCCAAAGACCGCTCCTACTTATATAGATAAATCAAAATTACCAAACGAAAAACCTAAGGAGAAAAAAAATATGAAAAAATACGTTTGTAATGTTTGCGGATACGTTTACGATCCGGAAGTTGGAGATCCCGATTCGGGTATTAAAGCCGGAACAGCTTTTGAAGATATTCCGGACGATTGGGTATGCCCAACCTGCGGAGTCGGTAAAGATTCTTTTGAAGCCGAATAAAAACTATTAAGAAAGCTAAGTGTAAGATATGCGGATACGTTTACGACCCCGAAATTGGGGATCCCGATTCGGGCGTTGCGCCGATCTGCGCTTTTGACGATCTTCCCGAATCGTGGACGTGTCCGATATGCGGCGCTAGGAGAGATAAATTCATTAAGGAGAGATAGATGTCCGGTATAAAGATAAACGAAGAGATATACTACGTCGGAATCAGAGATTGGGATAGAAGATTGTTCGACGAGCTGATACCGCTTCCCGAAGGGACGACTTACAATTCATACCTGGTTGTAGGTAAAGAGAAGACCGCTCTTATCGATACGGCCGATCCCGATAAAAAAGATATTTATATGAATTATCTAAAAAATACGACCGTAAAAAAAATAGATTATATTATAACAAACCACGCGGAACAGGATCATTCAGGTTGCCTGCCGTACGTCTTGGAAAAATACCACGAAGCGAAAGTAGTAACTAACCAAAAATGCAAGGATTTTCTTAAAGAGCTTTTAGTTATCGACGACGATAAGTTTTTAGTTATTGGAGATAAAGAGACGCTATCGCTTGGCGGTAAAACGTTACAGTTTTTCATGACGCCCTGGGTTCATTGGCCCGAGACTATGGCAACATATCTGGTCGAGGATAAGATTCTGTTCAGTTGCGATTTTTTTGGTTCTCATTTTGCGACCAGCGATCTATTCGTTACGGACGAAAGCGCCGTATATCGTAGCGCAAAACGATATTTTGCGGAGATAATGCTGCCGTTTAGGATTCAGATTGGAAAGAATATCGAGGTCGTCGAGGGGCTTGATATAAAAATGATCGCTCCAAGTCATGGACCGATTTATAAAAATCCTAAAATGATTATCGACGCATACAAAGATTGGATATCCGATAAGGTAAAACCGGAAGTTTTGATTCCTTATACTTCGATGCACGGCAGCGTCGAGAATATAGTTCAATATCTTACCGATAAATTCAGCGAAAAAGGGATTTTTGTAAAACCTTTTAATCTCAACAAAACCGATAGCGGCGAATTGGCTATGGCTCTTGTGGATGCCTCTACTATTATCATAGGAAGTCCTATGGTATTGGCCGGTCCCCACCCTGCCGTAGCAAGCGCGGCGGTTTTGATTAATGCGCTCAGACCGAAAACAAGATTTATAAGCGTAGTCGGCTCTTTCGGGTGGGGGGGGAAATTAGTTGAAACGTTAACCTCTCTTACTTCAAATTTAAAAGCGGAATTTATCGAGCCGGTTTTGACGAAAGGTATCGCCAAAGCCGAGGATTACAAAAGACTTGACAATTTAATAGAAATTATTGTAGAAAAAAACAAAAATCTTTAAGGAAGCTTAATATGGCTCTGTTTATATGGAAAGACGAGTATAGCGTTGGAATTTCAAGTATTGACGAAGAGCATAAAAAATTGGTGTCGCTTTTAAACGAACTCCACAGCTCTATGCTAAGCGCCAGCGCTCACTCTATACTTGAAAAATTATTGACGGAATTATCGGAATACACGATATATCATTTTAAAAATGAAGAAAACCTTATGAAAGATCATAAATATCCAAAATATGAAGAGCAAAAAAAATATCACAAATTCTTCACGGATAAAATAGCGACGTATTTAGAGGACTTTAAAAACGGGAAAATATTTATAACGGTAGAATTACTATTTTTCTTGAAAGATTGGTTAATAAATCATATAAACGGAATAGATAAGCAGTATTCCGATTTTTTTATAGAACGCGGAGTAAAATAAATTTCCGATGTTATCGGATTTTAATACGTTAAACATATAAGGATCAAATTATGGCAAAAAGATACGAACTATACAAGTGCGAATTATGCGGCAACATAGTCGAAGTAATGCGCGGAGCCGGCGGCAAACTCGCATGTTGCGGGCAAAACATGACGCTGATTAATGAAAACAGCGTAGACGCTTCACAAGAGAAGCACGTTCCCGTTATAGAAAAAACGGGAAACGGTTTCAAGATTAAAGTCGGTAGCGTCGCTCACCCTATGGAGGAAAAGCACTATATCGAGTGGGTAGAATTGGTAGCGGACGGCGCATCGTACGTGAAATTCTTAAATCCCGGAGACGCTCCGGAAGCGACTTTCTGCATAAGCGCCAATTCGATTACGGCAAAGGCTTATTGCAACTTACACTCTCTATGGATAGCAAAATAAATTTTACAAGCAAAATAAATTTTACAAGCAAAATAAATTATAAAGGAGTAGAAATATGGTAATATCGAGTAAAATTAACGACATTATTAACGAACAGATCAATAAAGAATTTTTTTCTTCATATCTTTATCTTTCAATGGCGGCCTACTTTGAATCTATCAATTTTGAAGGATTCGCTCATTGGATGAGACTTCAATCAAAGGAGGAAAACAGCCACGCAATAAAGTTCTTCAACTATATTTATGAAAGGGGCGGAAAAGTTACGTTAAAAGCGATTGAAAAGCCAAAAGCCGAATGGAAATCCCCTTTAGAGGCTTTTGAAGAAGCGTACGAACATGAAAAATTTATAACAGACTCAATTTATAAAATTCTTGAAGCGGCAAAGGCGGAGAAAGATTACGCTACGGAAAATTTCCTCGCCTATTACATTGAAGAACAGGTAGAAGAAGAAAATTCTGCCTCCAATATTGTTGAAAAACTAAAGTTTATCAACGAAAATCGTAACGGGCTAATGCAAATGGACGCGAAATTGGGAAAGCGGGAATAAAAAACTAACAAATTTAACGGCGGTCGCCGCCGTTAAATTTTAATTATAACTATTATGTCAAAATTAAAATTACTTTTTTTAATACTATCTTCAACTATCGTCTTACTAAACGCTCAAAATCCTGACGAGGGGATAAGCGTCGGGGATTTTTTTATATACGAAAGTAAAATGGATTTTGGCAAATATATCGGCGAAGACTTTTCTCTATTTGAGACGTACGATCGTAGAGAGCTCTCAAAAAATCCCGGTATCGACGACGACGAAAGAATGCACACTATAAAGCTAAAGTTTCAGCTGAAAGAGAAGACTAAAAATATAAATCTATCGCTATACGTCGGACCTATTACTTATCCGGCCAATATATATCTTAACGGAATTTTAATAGGCAAACAAGGAAGATACGGTAATATTCGAAACACTTTTGTTTACGAACCCAGAAACTACTATTTATCAAAAGATATTCTTAAATACGGCGACGAATCCAATATTTTAGCGATAGAAATCTTCTCTTACGGAGACTTTGCTCCATTCGGAACCGCCGTTATAGATAACATTGATAACAACAATACAAAAATATTTTGGCGAAAGTTTTTTAACGTAACTATGGTTCAGGCGAATGTAATTTTAACGCTGGTCTTGGGATTATATTTTTTATTTCTTTTGGCAATGAGGAAATTTAAAGAGCGTAAGTATCTCTATTTTGCTCTCTTCTGCTTTGCCTTTGGCTTTAGTTACTCCAATATGGCTTTTCAATTTGACTCAAATAACGAAAATATTCTCGAACTCTTTTCAAGAATCGGTTTGCCGACGACCTTATATTTTTTATCTCTTTTTACTATGAACTATACCGGTATACTTGACGATAAAAAAAAATTAAAACTTATAATACCTATTCCAATAATAATTTTAAGTATAGCTAAAATAATAGCTTACTACAGAGTTGCCGTTAATAAGATTTTTCTTATTACTACAAATTTTATTATAACTCCTCTCCTAATTTTCATCATAGTTTTGCTGGCGATTTCAGCCTTTAAACGCCAAAAAAAAGGATCGCTAATAATACTATCCGGAATGTTTTTAATAATTTTAACCAGTATTCACGATATTGTTTACGTTAATATGAAGGTAGTTCCATATACCTATCTTGTAAACTTTGGCTATCTGTTTTTGATACTATTTATATTTTTTCTTTTATCCTACGAACAGTCGATTGTTTATAAAGAATCTGAAAAAAACAGAGCCGAAGCGTTAAAACAAAACGAAGCTCTAAACTCGCTCTTTTCAGATATATCAAATTTGTCCGTTGAAATATCGACGACCGGCGAAGAGCTGAAAAATTTAACCGTTACGGCTGACGACATTATCAATAAATATAAAAAAGAGACGAGCGATATTTCGGAAAACGTCGTCTCTCAGTTTGAAAACGTCGAAAATATATTAGATAGGATCAAAAAGAAAATATCTTTTTCGGGAAAGGAGATAAACGATTCGGTTGTAAATCAGAGCTCAAGCGTTAAAGAGATCAATGCGACCCTTCAAAGCATTTCAAACCACATTGATTCTACGTCAAATTCCGTTAAAGAGTCAAATAATTTTGCGTCAAACCTTGCTCAGATAGCGTCCGCAAGTAAAGAAACGGTACAAAAATCCAAAGATTCTATAGACGCTATATCTCAATATTCCAGCTTTATATTGGACGTTCTAAACTCTCTGGAAAATATCGTAGCAAAAACGAATCTGTTATCCATAAACGCTTCGATAGAAGCGGCTCGAGCCGGAGAGAGCGGAAAAGGTTTTGCGGTAGTCGCTCAAGAGATACGTAAATTGGCTTTTCAATCAAAACAAAGTCTTGACAAAAGTTTTTCCCAGATAGACGAGATGTCTAAAATTATTATAAGCAGTAAAGAATTTTCAGATATCGTATCGGATAAATTATTTGAGATTATTGATAACTCCAATAAATCCGCCCAAATGATCGATAACATAAACGCTCTTATATCTAGTCTAAATAGCGAATCTTCGGCAATCCTAGCCGGAGTCGACTCGCTTCTAGAGGATACCCTTACTATTAAAGATATGACCGAAAAAGACGTAGAAGAAAACGAAGGAATTATTTCAAACCTTAACCAAATCAAAACCTCGTTCAATAAAATCAACGACTCTCTTGACGAACAAAAAGAAAAACAAGAAGAACTCTTTCAAATAATTAACTCTATAAAAAATATTATAGGGAAAAACCTCGCAAGCGTTGCAGATCTAAAATCCAAAATATCTTAGTAAATTCCATCGGTCTTATCTAGTACTAAATCGATAGTTATATCTCCGAATAGCGATATTTTTCTTTTATTAAGACCAGAATTGTTTTTCATTAAATATCCTTCTTCTCTCTATCCCCAGTTCGGTCAAAATCGCCGTAGTATTTTTTACTAAGATCGGCGGACCGCAAAGATAGAAATCTTCGGACAAATCGCAATATTTTAAGATTATATCTTTTGAAATAAATCCGCTTTCATACCCGTCGATTTTCTCGGAACTTAGAACGTGAATTACTTTCCCGCCTCTAGCCGAATCCAGCTCTTTTTTAAACAGTATATCGTCTTTTGTTTTATTTCCGAACAATAACGTAAAATTCGCCTCTTTCTCCTTAAACGACGATATAAAACTCTTAAACGGCGTAATCCCGACTCCGCCGGCTATAAATACGGAGTTTTTACGCTTGTAGGTAAAAACTCCGTATGGTCCGTCGATTATAATAGTTTCGCCGATTTTTATATCTTTTATACGGCTTGTAAACTTACCTAAAGACTTGATTGTAAACTGTAAAAATTCGTCTTGAGGAGAGCTCGATATAGTAAAAGGATGCGGTTTTCTCATACCCTTGACGTTGAAAGATATAAAGCAAAACTGCCCCGCGTTAAAACTAAAATTTTCGGGCTTTTTTACCTTTAGCGAGTAAGTATCGCCGGTCTCTTTAATATTTTCTACGACGACGCTCTTTATTTTTCTCTTAATAAAAAACAAAAATATTCTTATTATTACTCCTAATAAAAAAATACAAACGCCAAAATATATAATAATTTTTGCATATAGATAACTTGAAGTTAAAACGGCAAAATATGTAATGTGAATAAAAGATAAAAAATAAAAAACGATTGTTAACCTGTGAAATATTATCCATATCGTGAAATTTATCTTTTTAAAAAAATAGTAAGACGAAACGACTACAAAAACAAAAAAAATAAACGCCAATACCCCAAAAGTAAATTGGTATTCCCATAAGTATTCGGCAAAAGCAAAATAATCGCCTTCTAAAACATTTGATACCGACAACAAAAAAGGGTGAAGAAACAGTATTGCGACCGATACAAACATAAAGATTCTATGAAAACGCAATATTTTCTCCAATCCAAAATATTTATCAAGGAACCGCGAAGAAGTCCCGATAAAAATCGATAAACCGATAAACAAAAATCCCAATATCCCGCTAATTCTGCCGGCATTTCTAAAAAAATCCGAAATTCCGCTAACTTCGTTTCCAAAACATGACAAAAACGCAAAAAATAATGCCGGCGCTATGATATAAAAATATTTCTTCATTTCTCCTCCATACTAAAACGATAGTATAACTAATATATTAGATAAAATCTACCATTTTATCTAATATATTAGACGGTAACATATGTTCCTGTTTTTAAAACTTTTTAAGACGTATATCAATTGACAAAAGTTCAAGATTTTTATATGTTGTCGTTATGACAAATACGTATCCTAGACTTGATATAGACTTGAAAGCTTTTAGAAATAATATAGCGATAATAAAAAATAAATATCCCAATAACCGGATAATTCTTCCCGTCAAAGCCAACGCTTACGGACACGGCGACGTCGTAATAGCGAAGGAAGCCGAAAAAATAGGTATAGAGTATCTCGCCGCCGCCCGGCTTTGCGAAGGTCTTAAACTTAGGTCAAACGGCGTAAGACTTCCGATAATGTTATTGGGAATAGAATCGGGAGAAAATATTAAAACCGCCCTACTAAACGATATCGAACTATCCGCTAGCGATCCGGATAATCTCAAATCTATCGAACTCGCCGCCCGCTCTTTTAGTAAAAAAGTAAATATACATATAAAACTTGACACCGGTATGAGACGGCTGGGATGTTTGGAAGAAAATTTGTCTGAAATCGCTCTATTTATACGAAATTCCGACCATCTCAACTTAAAAAGTTTTTATACCCACCTCGCCCGAAGCGACGATAGCGTAGAATTTACCAACGAGCAGATCAAAAGTTTTAAAAACGGACTTGCTTTATTAAAAAGCGCGAATCTAACGCCGGAATTTTGTCATATTTATAACTCCGGAGGCATATTAGGAGATTTTGAAAAATGCGATAACTGGGCAATAAGACCCGGAATATCTGCGTACGGATACTCGCCGTTCGACGACGAGGACAGTCTCGGTCTTATACCGGTTATGACTTTTATTACTCAAATTATAGAAATTAAAAAAATTCCGGCCAATACGGGAGTTAGTTATAATCACGCTTATACGACGTCGAAAGATACATTAATCGCGACGATAGCGGCCGGCTACGGCGACGGAATACCGCGCAAATTATCAAACAATTTGATTGTGAATATTAACAATAAGCCCTACAAACAGATCGGGACGATCTCTATGGATCTCATGGTTATCGAAGTCGACGAATCGGTAAAAATCGGCGACGAGGTCGTTATATTCGGCAATAAATCCGTAGCGCCAAACGACGCAAAATCGCTCGCAAAACAGATAGGAACAATCTCTTATGAGATAACTACGGGGGTTAGCGCAAGAGTCTTTAGGCGCGCGGTGGAATAGATTATAAAAAGTATTACTCGCGATTTTCTTCTAAAAACTCTCTTATCTTATCTCGATCTTCGCCGTCGATGTCTACAAATTGAATACCTATCAAAAACAATCCGTCTGAGTCTCTGTCGCAATGAACTACTACGCCGTCGCTCTTTATCGAATAAGTTTTATCTTTAAGAAACAAATCAAACATAATAAATATTTGCGACAGCGGCTCGGCTTCGTATCGGGATTTGCATAAAATCCCCCCCTCGCTGATATTAACGCTTTCCGCATTAAAAAAAGTCTCTTTTAATAACGATATTTTGACAATCTGATTTATTTCAAATCTGGGGTGTTTTCTTCTATCCTTCGCGCTATCGCTCATATTTAGCTCCTACGACTACATATATCGACGCTCAAGTTAATAAAATTGACGGCTCGATTATCGTAACCCATAATACTAAAAATAATTTCAAAAAGCAACAATAAAAACATAAAACTGCATATCCCGTCGGTTTTATGTGGCGGAATAAAATTGACACATATGGAACTACATGCGACGCGATAAAAGCGGGAATTCCCGTTTTGAATATAATAAAATACTAAAACACTCTTTGTACCGAGACCTTAACAGGGCTCGCGTCGCTCCCCGACAAAATTTGACACATATGGGTCTCATAGCCGCCGCGGCGCTTTCTGATAGAAAATTGACGCATATGATACCGAAAATAAATCGACACATATGGAGCTATATGCGGCGCGATAAAAGCGGGAATTCCCGTTTTGAATATACTAAAATACTAAAACCATCTTCATACCAAGACCTTATCGGGGCTCGCGCCGCTCCTCGACAAAATTTGACACATATGGAGCTATACTCGCCGCGGCGCGCTCTCCGATGAAAAAATTTTGGCACATATGCGTCAATTTAGAATTCCTGTCTTCAGGGTAAAAAAACGCTCGCCGACGCTAGTCTGTCCGCGGATGTCAAATATAATGGCTGTTATATTTTATTCGGGGATTTTTCATCAACAATATTGATTATTATTCATAAATTGTTTATATTTAAGTAGTAAAATATTTTGGGGAGATTATTTTAAAAAAGATATAAAAAGGGAGTTTTATGAAAACGATAACTTTAAAAGTAAATGATAGCGTAAGCGATAAATTTATATGGTTTTTAAATCATTTTTCAAGAAATGAGATTGAAATATTAGATAAAACGAATTATATAAGCGACGACGAATATATAAGAAGCGTAAAAGGTATAGAAGAAAGCATAATAAAAGCGTCGAATGAGCCTATTGAAAATTATACTACCGAAGATGAATTAGATTGGTGAGAATTATCGCATATGCGGCGCGATAAAAGCGGGAATTCCCGTTTTGAATATACTAAAATACTAAAACCCTCTTCGTACCGAGACCTTATCGGGCTCGCGCCGCTCCCCAACAAAATTTGACACATATGGAGCTATATGCGCCGCGTCGCTTCCTGATGAATATTGACGCATATGCGTCGGATTGATCGTCCATCCATCTAACCCTCTCGAGGGTTAGATGGATGGACGAATATAACTATTTAACTACTTTTCCGTTAAAATCTCTTCCTAATATCAATGTAACGTCGATTTTTTTATCTTTTGACTCTTCGCCTTTAACAATGCGTTTACATTGAATCAGATCCGCCAATTTTGAAGCTTTCTGCTCCGAATTTCTAATAATTACTACGGTGTTTTCGTAATTTTCATGTTGGGCGTTGCCCGCTTCAAGGACGTCCAGCCCAAACGTCGTTAAATACCGTCTGGTTCTCGCGGCAAATCCGACAATATCCGTTCCGTTTAGTATCTCTACTACGATCTTCCCTTCTTCTTCCGACGCGTACTCTTTCTTTATGCTTTCAAGCGCTTCGGCGACTTCGCTTTTTATCCAGTTTCCCGACCTTTTTGGCTGGAGAATATAGTTGTACCCCGGAATTTCCTTTTTATCGCAATAAAGTATCAGATTTACCATTCCTTTGCTAAAATCTACATTATTTTTATGATGCCTAGACTTTATTTCGTTGAAAAATATCAAAAAGTCGTGAAGAGACATATTAGAGTCGACCGTTTTGAAAAGATAGTTAGAGGTAATTTTATCGGTAAAAGTTTCGCAAAAATCGTATTTTAACTTAACAAAACTTCGGATATAGTTGTTGAGTCTTTTTAGTTGATTGTACTCTTCGTCGTTATTTTTATTTTCAATGAAACTAAGATATTCAACGGATTTGTCGCCGTCCATTAGCGTAATTCCGCTCGGAATATAGACGTTTTTCTCCGGAACTTTTATTCTTTCGCTGTAAATCTCGACTCCTCCAAGCATATCGATAAGTCTCACAAAATTATTTTTATCAATAAAGAAGTAGTAGTCTATCTTTACGCCGACCAGATTGGAAAGCGCTAAGATCAGCTCTTCGCCGCCGATCTTTTTTGTCAACGCTTCTTCCATAGTAAAACTTTCCATTTTACCGTACGACAAAAACGTTTTGGGAAGCAGAGTAATAGTCGCCGATCTGTTTGTTTGAGAATTAAATACGACAATGGCGGTTCCGGTTACTATTTTTTTTTCATTATGCGCTACGATCAAAAACGATATGTTTTGTCCGGTTTTTAACGACGCTTTAAGTTTTTCTTCGCTTTTAAAAAATCTTCCGGCAAAAATAGCCCCCCCGATCATTAATACGATTGCGGACAATATTATCCAGCCCGTAAAATTTCCTCTGGAAGTTTGCTTAGGTTTTTTACCCATAATTTATCCTTTGTAAAGACTATTTTTATAAATGTATTTTATAACTTTTTCCGGAACCATGCAATTGATTTTTAATCCAAGTTTGACCCTATTTCGAATCTCGGACGAGCTAAGCTCGATAACTCTATTTTTTAAAAACGTTATTTTGTAGTTTGACTTAGGCGTATCGGTAATATTTCTCGTTAAACATAACAACTCTGTAATCTCCTCGAGTTTGTCAATCCCTTTCCACGTATTGAGACCGTCGAGAAGATCGTCGCCGAAAACTACTCCGATTTTTTTGATATCCGGAAAGGTATTCTTAAAATATTCGACCGTGTCGATAGTTCTGCTAAATCCCCCTTTTTTTATCTCGACGTCGGACGACAAAAAGCGATCAACGCCTTTGACGGCTATGTTTACCATATCCAGCCGGCGATACGGATCTATCAACTCCGTCGTCTCTTTGTGAATAGGTATGCTTGTCGGTATAAATACGACGACGTCGTAATCGGTTTTTTCCAATACGTCCAGAGCGGTAAGTATATGACCGCTGTGAATAGGGTTGAAAGTTCCGCCGAAAAGCGCGACGTTTTTATTATTAAGACTCTTTGTTTTCAATTTCATGGATTTTATCTTTCAAAATATACAAAAGTTTATCTATACCGCGATGCGTTATTGAAGATATAGAAACAATATCTTCGCCGACGGCTTTTTGTAATTCGGCGACGTATGCGCTCGAATTTTCGACGTCGTTTTTTGAGGCTACGATCAGCCTCGGTTTTTTTGAAAGTTCTTCCGAATATGTTTTAATTTCGTTTTCCAACTTGCCAAATTGATCAAGGTAGCCCTCGTCCGACAAATCGATAAGATAAAGCAGAAGTTTAGTCCTCTCAATATGTTTTAAGAATTCAAGCCCGAGCCCGGCTCCTTGAGACGCCCCTTCTATAATGCCCGGAATATCCGCCATAACAAAGCGCTCGTCTTCAACCGAAAAAACGCCTAAATTGGGCGTCAAAGTAGTAAACGGATAATTTGCAATTTTAGGATTGGCTTTTGTAACGACGCTTAGCAGAGTGGATTTGCCGGCGTTTGGGAATCCGACCAATCCAACGTCGGCGATCATTTTTAGCTCGATCCGCAAGCGCGCCTCCTGCCCGGGCAGACCGGGTTGGGCGTATCTCGGAGCTTGATTAACGGAAGTGGCGAAATGCATATTGCCGCGCCCCCCTTTGCCCCCTTTTAGAAGGAGATACTCCTCCCCCACCTCGGTAAAATCCCTGATCAATTCTCCCGTATCGTCGTCGTATATAATAGTTCCGGCGGGGACTTCGATTATAACGTCGTTCCCCATTTTTCCGCTTTTTTGAGATCCCATTCCGGGCAAACCGTCGCCGGCGTAGAATTTTCTTTTAAGATAGAGGTTATATAGAGTTCTTATGTTATTTTTGACGTTAACTATTACAGATCCGCCGCGCCCGCCGTCGCCTCCGTCCGGTCCGCCAAAAGGAACTCGCTTCTCCCTTCTAAAACTTACGCAACCAGGACCGCCCTTTCCGGATTTGGCGTTTATAATAACTTCATCGACGAAACGTTGCATTAAATATTATTGACCGTATACGCTGATAGCTTTTTTGAATTTTCCTTTTCTTTCAAATTTTACTACGCCGTCGATCAAAGCAAAAAGAGTATAATCCTTACCTAAACCAACATTCTTTCCGGGGTGATATCTTGTGCCTCTTTGTCTTACTAAAATACTACCGGCGCTGACAACCATCCCGCCAAATCTTTTAACGCCAAGTCTTTTTGCCTGACTATCTCTTCCGTTTCGCGAACTACCGCCGCCCTTATGATGAGCCATTTTTAACTCCTTACAATCTTTAAATCTATATATTCGCGATACTTTTTGTTAATCTCTATCAGCCCGTTAAGCAAAAATAGAGATATTCCTCTCAAAAGATCGCAGTCTTCCGATTTATAATAACCGACTCTGTAAAAAAAATCAACGTCGTCCTCTATCTCTATATTCTCCCCCACGACGTCGCGTATCGACAAACAGGAGGTCAAAGACAAAACCGATACTGCGGAGCATACTATATCCCTCCCTACATCGTCAAAACCGCCGTGCCCTTTGACCGAATATTGTCTTACAATATCCTTATCGTCTATTTCAACCGTAACGCCGATCACTTTAAGCCGATATAGACTCGATTTTTATCATTGTATAAGGTTGTTTATGACCTTTTGTTCTGCTATAGTTTTTTTTACTCTTAAATTTAAAAACTAAAACTTTCTTATCTCTGGTATTTTCAACTACTACGGCTTTTACCACAGCTTTCTCGACGTAAGGAGTTCCGATTTTGACGTCGTTCCCATCGTTTAACAGTAATACGTTTGAGAACTCTAGTTTATCGTTCTCTTTTTTATCCTGCATAAGATCGATAGCAATGACGTCCCCTTCCGACGCCGTATATTGATTGCCTCTATCTTCGAATATTGCTTTCATTTTTGTAGCTCCTGCGTTACTCTTTAATTAATCAACCAGATTTTATATCATATTCGGCAAATATTGTCAAGAATTATGAACGGTTAGCTAAATATATTTTTTCTATTTCATCTAAAGTTTTTATCGAAACAGACCTTTTATCGGAGTATTCGACTTTAAAGAGATTATCGTTCCACCTGTTTAGCAATACTACCTCGGCGTTGTCTCCGCCGATCGCTTTTTTTTCGCCGACGGTTTCGTTCGCAATAATAAAGTCGACCTTTTTACTTAATAATTTATGATAGGCGTTCGCTATAAGATTCTCCGATTCGGCGCTGAAAGCGATATAAAGTTTGTTTGGGGATTTGTTTAAGCCGCCGACGACGTCTTCGGTTCTGAATAATTTTAGATTAAGCTCTTCGTCCGTCTTCTTTATCTTATTTTCGCTATATGCAGGTTTATAATCCGCAACGGCGGCGCACATAAAGATAACGTCGCAAAAAGTTTCCTTTTTAAGCAGAGCCTCTTTTAACTCCTTTGCGCTTCTAACGCGCGCGCCGTCTATATCCGGAAATTTCAGCCTGAATTTATTGAGCGCGAGCTCGTCGACGTTGCCGGCGATAATAGAGACCTCGGCTCCCCTCAAAATGAACTCTTCGGCAAAAGCTAAACCCATTTTGCCGCTCGATCCGTTGCAAATATATCGTACGGGATCGATATCTTCGATAGTTCCGCCAAGCGTAATAACGACCTTTTTCCCGGAAAACAGCGGGGATTTTTTATATAATATCTTTTCGATTTTACCGACGACGGTATCAATTTCGGGAAATCTGCCTATCCCGGAAGTTCCGCAAGCGAGCTCCCCTATCGCCGGCGTTATAGTATGAAAGCCAAATTCGACGATTTTATCTAAATTATCCTGAAATATTTTATTTTGATACATATTGGTATTCATAGCGGGAACCATCAAAATAGGAGACTTGACGGAAAGTAAAAGAGACGATATCATATCGTCGGCGATGCCGCAAGCCGCTTTGGCTATAATATTCGCCGTCGCCGGAGCTACGACGACTATATCGGCGAGATCGCTCAACTTTATGTGCGGTATAAAATCGCTTTCGTCAAACATCTCGACGGTAACTTTATTAGCCGTTACGCTTTTAAAAGTCAAAGGAGATACAAACTTTACGGCGTTTTTAGACATAACGGTTATAACGTTCGCCCCTAATTTCTTCAATTTAGAAGCTAAATAGACCGATTTATACGCGGATATTCCGCCGGTAACGCAGAGAACCAAATTTTTACCATTTAACATAAAATATCTCCTTTTTACAGCGCTTCAAGATTAACCGGCGTAACTTTTAACGGCGCCATTTTACTCAGCGCGTCGAGGTTGGAACTGTCGGTCAATTTATTGGCGATCGCTTCTTTGTAGTGAAACGAGATAAACAAGTTGCTCGGTTTAACTTCGAGAGAAATCAAGACGCGCGCCTTTATTTCGCCGTTAGCCGAAGTTATTTTCACCCAATCGTCGTTTTTCAATTTCAATTTCATCGAGTCTTTTGGATTGATATAGACTTGAGTATACGGTTTTAAGGACTCGATTCCGGAAGATTTTCTCGTCATCGTTCCGGTATGATAATGTTCGTAAAGTCTTCCTATGATCAACAAATAAGGGTATTCGGGGGTAATCTTATACGGAATATTCGGTTCTTGATATGATAAAATCGCTTTACCTCGCGAAAATTTATTTTGATGAAGCCGTTTTACCGATTGACCGTACTCGTCGCCGGGCCAAAAATACTGTTTTGATTCAAGCAAATCAGGATCGATATGCGAATAGACGCCGACGGCTCTCTTTATCTCGTTAAATATATCCTTCCATCCTTTGTATCCCCAATCGATTCCAAAAAGCTCGGCTATCTTATTGATAATCCCCCAATCGTCGACCAAGCCTTTGGAGATCGGCTCGATAACTTTGTTTACTTTTTGGACTCTTCTTTCGGTATTTGTAAAAGTCCCATCTACTTCGGCAAAAGAGGTCGCGGGAATCACAATATCCGCTAAAGCCGCCGTTTCCGTTAGAAAAATATCTTGAACGACTAAAAAATCAACTTTTTCAAGAGCGGATAGAGTTTTATTGGAGTTAGGATCGGATATTACCGGATTTTCCCCCATAATGTAGAGAAAATTAATTTCTCCGTCTAATATAGCGTTCATTATTTCAATCAACGTTTTCCCTTTTTTTTCGGGAAGCGTCGTCTGCCAAAGGTCTTCAAAAAATTTTCTATCAGCCGGATTCTCAATATTTTTATAACCCGGCAATACTCCCGGAAGAGCGCCCATGTCGCACGCCCCCTGGACGTTATTTTGACCTCTGAGCGGATTTACCCCCATAGGACCGAAGCCGACTTTACCGCACATTATGGCAAGATTTGTCAGACTTATAACGTTGGAAGTCCCAAAAGAGTGCTGGGTGATCCCCATTGCGTAGTAAATGCTGGAAGCCCCGCTGATTGCGTATAAACGCGCGGCGAGACGTATATCGCTTTCGTCGATGCCCGAGTCCGCCGCAAGCTTATCTAAGTCAGCCTCTTCAAGAGATTTGAAGAAATCTTTATAATTCTCGGTTCTATTCTCAAGCATATCAAAGTCGTACATCCGCTCCTCGTAGATTATCTTGCACATAGCGTTAAGAAGCGATACGTCGCTACCGGGGTTCAACTGTAAATGCAGAGTGGCGTATTTGGAGAGAGGGCTCTTTCGGGGATCGACAAGGATAAGTATCGCTCCCTGTTTTACTCTACTTATTATTTTCCAGGACAATACGGGGTGCGACGAAGTCATGTTGCTTCCAATGATAAAAAAACAATCTACGCGCTCGATATCTTCGATAGGATTAGTCATAGCCGCTGAGCCAAGCGTTTGGGTCAGCCCCGAAACCGTCGGAGAGTGGCAGATTCGAGCGCAGTGGTCGATATTATCCGATTTGATAATTGTCCTGAAAAATTTTTGAAACACATAATTATCTTCGTTTGTACATCTCGCAGAAGATAAACCGGCAAAACCGCCTTTTTTTCGTTGTATCTCCTCGATTTTATGCTTAACCGCTAAAATAGCGTCGATAAATTCAACTTCTTTGAAATTTCCGTTTTCGTCCCTGATAAGCGGTTTTGTCAAACGCTCTTTAGAGTTGACAAAATCCAGTCCGAACTTACCTTTAATGCAAAGCCGTCCGCCGGAGACGTTTGATTTTAAATCTCCCCGAACTTTTACTATTTTATTCGCTTTTTGATAAACGACAATACCGCAACCGACGCCGCAATACGGACAGATAGTTCGGACTTTTTGTACCTCCGGCGCTCTACCGCGACCGACGGCGTTTTTTTCCCCCAAAGCTCCGACCGGACAAGACGTAATGCAATTTCCGCAATATATGCACTCTTTGTTTTTTTCAAGCCCTTGATTGTAAAGGGTAGAAACCATGATCTTACTCCCTTTATTTACAAACGAGAGCGCGTCTCTGTGCGTCCACTCGGCGCAGACCTTGACGCATATTCCGCAAAGTATGCATTTTCCGCGGTCGTGTATAATAAGCGGATTCTTGTCGTCTATTCCATGAATATTCTCTTTAAACTCGTTCTTAACGAATAAATTACCGGATACTCCAAAATCGTAAGAATATTTTTCAAGCAGACACTCGCCCGACGCGTCGCAAACGAGGCAATCCCCAAAATGCCTGCTTAATATCATTTCGATAATTAATTTTCTGGCGTTTGTTACTCTCTCTGAGTTTGTTAAAACGTTCATGCCGTTTCTAACCGGCGTCGAGCATGCCGTATGAAGGAGTTTATCTCCGACGATTTCAACGGAGCATACTCTGCAAGAACCGATTGTAGTTATATCTTTAAAATAACATAGAGTAGGTATGTATATTCCGACGGAATTTGCCGCGTCAAGGATCGTCCATCCCTCTTCGCAAAATATTTCAACTCCGTCTATAACGCATACGATCAATTCGTTACTCAAAATCTAGCTCCTGATTATCGCGTCTCTTGGACATATTTTAAAACACTGACCGCATCTTATACACATCTCTTTATCTATGGTGTGATACTGTCCATGAATACCGGTTATGGCGTTGGAAGGACAGTTGAGTTTACACGCCCCGCAACCTATACAGTTTTTCTGTTCGATTGTATATCGCACAAGTTTCGGACAAACGCCGGCTCTGCACTTTTTTTCAACGATATGCTCAACCAATTCGTCTTCAAAATATTTCAGCATACTTACAACGGGATTTATCGCTTCTCTTCCAAGTCCGCAGAGAGAAGTTTGATACATTACTTCAGATATGTTTCTTATTTTTTCTATATCCTCCAACGCTCCGGCTCCGTCGATAATTTTATCCAGAATCGCCAACAATTTTTGCGTTCCTTCGCGGCATGGAACGCAAAATCCGCACGATTCGTTTTGGGCAAATTCTACATAGTAACGCGCAATTTCAACCGAACATGTGCATTCGTCTAAAACTACTACCCCGCCGGCTCCCAAAGAGGAATCAAGCCGGTTAAGATTTTCGTAAGATATCTCTTCGTTAATAAACGCGGCGGGAATTATCCCTCCGGAAGCCCCGCCTATCTGAATAGCTTTAAGATTTGAAACCTTTAGCATTCCCCCGCCTATATCGTTGATGATTTTATCAAACGTTATGCCAAAAGGGGCTTCGACAAGCCCGCTGTTTCTAACTACTCCGGATAATGAAAATATTTTAGTCCCTTTCGACTCTTCCGTCCCAATTTTCCGGTACTCGTCTACTCCAAGATTGATAATTTCTCTTATATTTGCAAACGTTTCTACGTTATTTATGAGAGTCGGCGAATCAAAAAGCCCCTTTTCGGTAGGAAACGGCGGTTTAACCCTCGGATTGCCTCGTTTTGACTCTATTGCGGCGAATAAAGCCGTTTCCTCGCCGCTTACGTAAGCTCCGGGGGCGTATTCTATCTTTATATCAAAAGCGAAAGCCCGTCCCATTACAGAATTACCGAGAATATTCTTCTCATAAAGTTCTTTAATGGCGTTTTCGACCCGTTGCGCGGCAAGATCGTACTCCTTCCTTATAAAAATAATTCCGTAGTTTGACATTGTCGCGTATCCGGCAATTAGTATTCCTTCAAGGACTCTAAAGGGATCCCCTTCGAGCGTATATTTGTTCATAAAGGTCCCCGGGTCCCCTTCGTCGCCGTTGCATATAACGTATTTTGGCTGCGATATCGCTTCGGCTTGAGCTCTCCATTTGTCTCCGGTCGGATATCCGCCCCCCCCTCTCCCTCTAAGCCCCGATTGTTTGATAAGGTCGCATAATTGAAACGGGTCGTATTCGTCGAGAGCTTTTTCCAGCGCTTTAAATCCGCCGTTGTTCAGATAGTCTTCTAAAGATTCGGGATTGACGAAAGGGCTTGATTTTAGTAAAAGACGCTCTTGTTTTTTAAAAAAGGAGAGATCGTCGTAATATACGACTCTTTTCTTATTTATTGTGTCAAAATAGAGATATTTTTCGATAATAGAGCCATTAATCAGGTGTTCGTTTATTATATCTTTAACTTTGTTAACGTCGAGTTTTATATAGAATATCCTATCAAAACCGACTATAGCGGTAGGTCCGACTTCGCAGAATCCGTGGCACCCCCCTTTTTTTACTTCGTATTTTTCATTAAGATCGGGGTTGTTAAAAACCTCGCTAAACATCGCTATAAAAACGTCTACTCCGCCGGAGCTGAGACAAGCGGAATTTGAACATATCACTATCGGCTCTTTCTTACCCATTGAAGTTCTCCGCCCTTATTTCGTCGATTAATGATTTGACGATCTTAGAATTAACTCTGACATAAGTTTTGTCGTTTATGATAAGAACGGGAGAGAGAGCGCAGACTCCGAGACACGAAGAGGTCTCCAGTTTAATAAGCCCGTCGGGAGTAGTCTCCCCCTCTTTGATACCCAGATACTGTTCTATCTCATTAATAAGCCTTTTAGCGCCTTTAATGTGGCACGCCGTCCCTTTACAAATTTTAAATATATACTTTCCCGGTTTTTCAAGATTATACATAGAATAAAACGAGGCAAATCCGTACGCCTCGGTCGCGGATACGCCGATGTAGGCGCTGATTTTTTTTAGAATATCTTCGTTTAAATATCCAAATTCGTTTTGAGCGTCCAAAAGCGCTTTACTCAGATCGCTTTTCTTGGGATTTTCATATTTCTTTAAAATATTATCGACTATATTGCTTGTCTTTATCTCTTCCATAAACGTCCGCTTGTCCAGTTTGTTAAGATAGAGAGATATTAAAAAAATATCATCCCAAAGTCAAACAATTAATTAAGGAGAAAATAGATTTTTAGATTCAATTTAAATTCAATCGGACGTTTTCTTTTTTGCTTTCATTAAATAGCGGTATGCGTTAACGATTTTTTGGAAGTCCTCTTTGTCGTAATTTTTGTTTTTATCCGGATGGCGTTCTGAAACCAATTTTCTATACGCTTTTTTTATTTCAGGGTAACCGGCGTCCTTTGAAACTCCCAGTATTTTGAAACAGTCCTCCTCTTCCGGAATAAAATGCTCTTTAAGTTTGTTAAAATCGCCGGACTGTATCTCAATCTCCTGAGATACTTTGAAAATAAAGTCGTATTCGTTTTTGGTAATAGACGCGTCGGCTATGGATAGAGCGAATAGAAGTTGCAAGATATTTAGTTTTTCCTCGTAAAGACAAAATTGATTAATCAGTCTTGTCGACCTCTCTAAATTTACGACCGCGGTCGATTTATCGTAGTTGTTAAAGACCGTTATAACATATTGAAGCTCTCTTTTATCAAATTTCATCACATTAGCGAGGAAATCTTTTATTAATGATACTTCAGATAGAATAATGTTGCCTTTCAAATTGATCAAACCGCAACAGAGATCGATAATAGTCTTGAGGAACAGAAGGTTTTTGGAGGGTATCTCGTTGTCGACAAACAGCTCCTCCGAATCAACTTCGGGCGCGTCCTCGTAGTCAAATAAAAAATGCCCCATAGCGGCTAGTAAGAAAGAAGCAAAAATGTTGTTTGTAACCGCAAAACCGACGAGAAGTCCCGTCAATTTGCCAATAAATTTCATTCTTTTCAAAAAAAAATCCAAAATTAACAAGAAAACAACATAATATAATTTTTTTTTAGGAAATAATCAAGAATTTATTTAATAAAACCGCTTAAAATTCAAAAAAAAACCTCTAGCCGACGTTTTAATACCATTAAGATTCAATTCTGCGTCCCGTCAGTTTTTTGGGGAGGAAGAGAAATTGACACATATGATGTTAAATATTTTTTTTATTCTCCAAAAAAACTGACGGGATACCTTATTTTATTTTTATGTCTTCCCCCCGGCTTTTGCCGTTACAATGTCCGGGCGGTAATATGCGTCAAGGAGTTGGTCTGTATCGACGACTTTCATGCCGTCTAATATATAAACCATCTCGCGCGCCAATTTCTCGCTGCCTGAAAGGAAGCCCTCCGGAATCCATGCGAAAGATCCTCCTTCGCGAGTAACAACAGCGGAGTAGATAAGCTCGCCTGTTAGGGCGTTCCAATATTTAATTGTTCCATCATAAGACCCCGACAGCGCATGTTTTCCGTCCGGAGAGAACGCGACGGAGGAGACTCCGTAAAAATGCCCGTCCGCCATTCCCGCTTTTTTACCATATATCCGGTTTATTATTCTTTGAATAATATGCAACGGTCTAAAATGTCCGCTCATCGTTCTTACTTCTTTACCGCTCGAGACGTCCCAAAGTTTAAGCGTCCTATCTCGCGAACCCGATAGCGCATATTTACCGTCGGGAGAAAAGGCGACGGAGAGGACATAGTCGGAATGTCCGATCAGCGCTCTTAACTCTTTTCCGCTCGCGACGTCCCACAGTTTAAGCGTCTTATCCTGCGAACCCGATAGCGCATATTTACCGTCCGGGGAGAACGCGACGGAACGAACGCCGCTCGAATGCCCTAGTTGTATCTTGAGTTCGTGGGGCGCGCTCAAAAGCGGCGCAATCGCGCCAAAGATTGTAGCGATTAACTTTAGATTTTTTGTAAACATATATTCTCCTTATTTTATCTACGTCTCCCTCGTCCCCATATGATGTTAAGAATAAATTTAACATCATATGTGTCAGAAAAAATATAGCGCCCCTAAATTGATTTTATTATTTGCAAAATATCCTTAAATATGATAAAAACTTAGAATATAATTACCAAAAGAGGACTTTTATGCTAAAAAAAATCGACAATATTATTTCTTTAATTGAAAAGCGCAAAATATTTGCCGTTATTATATCTTTTTTACTATTATATTTACTTATTTTTATAAAAATCGACGTCAAATTGCTTTTTAGCGATACTATAATAACCGGAGGCGATACCGCAAGCTGGTATCAATCGGCTAAGTCCCTCAAAGAAATATTTATCCCTAACGGGCGTCTCTTCGGTTGGACTATGGCTAACTTTTTCGGATACAACGAACTGCAATATTATTTTACCATACCGTTTTTGATCTCGGTAATTTTAAGTCTTGTTATGCCGCTTACCGTAGCTCTAAAAATAACGACTTTAGCCGGAATTCTATCTCTTCCTATAGCTTTTTATTATACGGCAAACAAATTTACTAAAAATCTTTGGATTTCGTTATCCGCTTCGTTTTTAAGTCTTATTTTTTTATTTAACGAGTCTTACACTATGTACGGCGGTAATTTTCTTTCAACTTTTGCGGGAGAATTTGCATATTCGATCTCGCTGTCGATTTTTGTTTTTTTTCTCGGAGTCTGTTTTGAGACTTTTCAAAAAGGCAAAAGTCCTATTATACCCGGCATTTTATTAGGACTAATCGGTTTATCTCATCTTTTTGTATATATGGTCGCCTTTTTCGTTCCATTTTTCTTCATATTTGCAGATAAAATCAAAAACAGCGTCGCGCCTCCAAAAAAAATATCTAAACAAAAGACCGGCGACGCCGTCGATATAGAATTTTCAAGCGACAAAATCTCCGAAAAAATTGTACTGATCTATATAATAAACTTTGTAATAATGGCTTTTTGGTTGATTCCGTTGATATTTACGCGGGAATTTTCCCAATCTATATCTATGATTTGGCGATTTGCCGATATAAAAGACTTTTTTAGACAAACGTTCTTCGGTTTGTTTTTCCTCGGCGTAGCCCTAAATATTTTTTTACTTATTAATTCAAAAAAAGACAGAATTATCTCTTTTCTCTTCTTTTATCTCTTTTTAGTAACAATTTTTTTCTATATCATATCGACCTTTTTACAAATACCCGATATAAGGTTTGTTCCTCCCGCGCTTATAATAGCGCTTTTTTCGATAACTATTTTCTTGAACTTTTTCCCGGAATATTTCTTCAACAAAAACTACCCGATAGTTCGGCCTATTCTCTATTTAATTATAGTCGTTTCTTCTTTTATTTTAGTAAATAAACTACCAAAAAACGTAGTCTCATGGTACAACTGGAATTATTCAGGATACGAAGCAAAAAAAGAGTGGCCCAACCTCAAAAAAATTATCGAACAGTACAAAGGCGATATTAATACCGGTAGAATACTTTGGGAGAAGCAAAATCAAAACGACAACGCCGATTTTGGATCGGAACGAGCCTTTGAAAATCTGTACCTATTTACCGGACGTCCCTCTACGGAAGGAGTTCATTACGGTTCAAGTTTCATGGCGAGAGCGACGACATATATGCAGAGCGAATATTCGCTTAATCCCGTCGACCCCGAGTCGCACAGATTGTACTCCGTCGTCAATCCCAAAGTTTGGCCCGTCAGGTTTTATCAGACAAATTCTAAAGACATCATTGTATATTCAAAAGAAATCAAGCAAAAGTTTGATAATCATACGGATTTTGAGAAAACCGGCGAATTTGGTAAATTCTCCATATATACTTTTAAATATCATCCTAAATCGTATATCAGAATAGTAGACAATGAGAATCTATCTGTCGTTAAAAGCAATAAATACGGATTTAAAACCGATTTTTACCGCGCTTTTAGGGATTACGAATTATTCGACTACCCCTTTATTACCGGTAAATACGCAAAAGGTTTGAAAACGGCAAATTATTTTAACAATTACGACGAGTACAGAAACAAATTTTTTGACCCCGACTTTGATTTCAACTCATGGCTTGAAAATTATAAATATAAAACCTCGATTAGCGAAGAAAACGTTCAAAATTTTAAAATCCAATTCAAAACTAAAGAGATTGGAAAACCGCATATTATTAATATTACCTACTCGCCAAATTTTAAAGCTAAAAACGGAGACAAAATATATCCCGTATCTCCCGGATTTATGATGATTATCCCAAGCGAAGAGGATGTAGTTATCAACTACGGAAGAAATATTTATGAAATTATCGGTCTCATAGTTACCCTTCTTATTATTCCAATAATTATATTTAGAAAAAAAATAGAAGCTGTAACTATACCTCGCGTGGAGATTGTTAATAGAATCGCGATAACGCTTGTCGCGCTTATTGCGATTGTTCTTCTATTTGAAACCCTTACCGAGGCTCGAAAGATACCTCTCGATCAAAAAAGAGCAGAAACGCTGTTTTACAAAGAGCAAAATTATCAAAAAGCGCTGGATATTGCCAACAAATACGCGACCGTAGATATGCTTGATAAATACGACAACGCGCAAATATACTCGTTCTATATGATGAAAGCGCGTATTCTCCTTAATCAAAATAAAAAAGAGGAAGCCAAACGTATCTACGACTATATTACTAATAGATACAACCATACAAGAAACAACGATTATAATAGATTAAATTTTAAGTAGATTTATAGGCATATCAAAGTATCAAAATATTCAAAACGGGAATTCCCGTTTTGAATATTTTGACGTTTCGCAGATTTACGTCGCAAATCGGAGAAAAACTCGCATTTCAAAATTAATAATAAACCATACAGTCTAGGAAATCAAATAAGCCATTGATCCAATTTCATCTAACGTTTGCCGTAAACGACGTTTTTGCCGCTTTTTTAAAATATCAATCTTTTTTATCCAAAATTATTTGATATTTTTTTCCAAATCTATCTTTAATTTTTTTTTCTTCAATCAACTCGTTTATCCAATATATCCAGACTGTATCTTTTTCTATATCCGCCTCAATTAATGCTCTTTCAACGATTGGTTGTAAAGTTTCAGTTTCCAAATTTAGAAAGATGTTATAAATTATTAAAGCTCCGGGCCAATTAAGATCCGCTAACCAATTCATCATTTTATCGGCAATTATCAATAAACGAGGAAAACCAATTTTTTTTAATACTTTTGCAGAATTTTCCCAATACCCTTTTCCTCTAGGTTGCGCCAAACGAACAAGATCGTCGTCTTCAATTATTTCGGCAAGTTTATTTATTGAATTTTCTTGAATCTCTTTTGGAATATTCCCTTCATAGAAACTGTTAAGATTATCAATTAATATTTCAATATCGTCTTTGTTATTCATAACTAATCTCGGCAAAAACTTTCATCTAACGCCTCGCCGGTTGCCGAAGTTGGCGGCTGGCTTATATAAATCTAAATATAACTAGTCAATACAACAAATAACATCAAAAATCAACTTTAAAAGCTTAAAATCGCGTACTCCGTCGGTTTTTTGTGGAATAAAAATTTGACGCATATGTGTCAAATTTTATTCCAGACGCGTCGCGTCGATAACGCGCGACAATTGTCGTATAAAAATTCGACGCATATGGAGACGCTGTTGCTTGCGCAACAAACTACAAATAATAATTTTATAATAAATTTTTTAAATTATTTATCATACAAATTTTTACATCTTTAAAACCTTTTTTGATATAAAAATTCTTTGCTTGATAATTTGTTTCCCATACATGTAAAGCAATTCTACTTATACCATTATCAATAGCTTTATTTTTTATTTCATCAATTAATTTTGATCCTATTCCTTTATTTTGATATTCATAAATAACATCAAAATGATCAATATGAAAACATTTTATATTATTTTTAAATGGCGGTGAAGGATAGGAAAACTCTTGAAAAACTGCTAGACCAATAGGTGTTTTATCATCATATACAATAATACTATAATAATTATCATTTTTTAGTTGATTTTCAAACATTTTATAAAATTTTTTATAATCATACTTATCTATAATATCAGGATAGTTATTCTCTAAATCCAAATGAGCAATTTTACTTAAATTAGTTATAACATCAATATCTTTTTTGTATTCAAATTTATAAACTGAATTATTGTTTTGTAGATTACTGTTTTCTTTAAATGATTTTATTTTGATTTCCGAATGATTATTTAATACATTTAAATGCATTTCTGTAACTTCTGTTTTAAATAAATTTTTAGAAAAAAAAGATATAGATTGATTATTTGGTACCCAAAAATCTGTTTCTACTCTATTTACATTATTTTCTTTTGCAAAATCTTTGATAAGATTTAATAATATTGTCCCAATATTTTTATTTTGATAATCAGGTAAAATTAGTAATTCGCCTATAAACAATTTTTTTTATCATTTTTAAAAATTGGTTCGGGAAAATTGTGAAAACCAAATATTGCATAACCAATAGGATATAAGTCGTCAAATACTATATATGAGTAAAATCTGTCATTTTTCAAGAAATTAACAAAACCTTCTAATGTTTTATCATAGTCAAAATCAACAAAAAGATCAGAATTGTTTTTTAAAAGATTATCATGAAAATATTTATTTAATCCAGCAATGATTAATGCATCTTTTTTTAATACATATTTAATATTCATTTCCCCATCCCCAAAAAACCGGCGAGACGCCATATCAAAATATTCAAAACGGGAATTCCCGTTTTGAATATTTTAACTTACTTATATACAGTCTCGCAAATCTTACAAACGCTCTTTTACCTGATTCCAAATAGTCTTTTAAAAAAGTTTGCGATAACGGCAAATATTGAAGGGCGGGAGAGTTTCTCTTTTACTTCGATAGCGTTATTAATTTCGTCGAATGTAAAATCTTTTCTTACCGTATTTTCGTCGATTTCCAACTCAAGTCTGTCTAATTTATTTTTTACGTCGACTATTTTAGCGTCTATCTCAAACCAATTAAGTCTTTTAGCCGCCAAATATCGTCTATAGCCGGCGATTAATATATAATCGTTATTTATCACAATAGGCTGTAAAAGCCCATAATTCGACATGGATTTCATCAACGACGATAAATCGCCAATATCTGCTCTAAGCCTTTTTTTGGGAACTTTAATATCGGATATTTTTACTTTCATAACCCGGCCCTAACTACTGAAAATCATATTTTAAAATAGGTTGACGCGCCGCGGTAATATCGTCTACTCTTTTAATGGGAGTTTTTGTAGGAGAATTTTTTAGCAAATCCGGCGCGTTTTTCATTTCGTCGTATATTTTTAACATAGTTTCGGCAAATTTATCCAGAACCTCTATAGTTTCCGTTTCGGTAGGCTCGATCATCAAACAGTTATGAAGCGGAAAACTCACCGTAGGAGCGTGATAACCGTAATCTAAAATTCTTTTTGCAAAATCCATTATTCCAAGCCCCGAATCGCGAAGCTCTTTTTCAAGCAAAATTACAAATTCATGCATTATATGATCTTTGGTTGCGATATCAAACTTATCTTTCAGTAAATATCCCAGATAATTGGCGTTTAAAAGCGCTAATAAACCGCTTTTTCTCAGCCCTTCCGCTCCAAGAGTAACAATATAGGCGTAAGATTTTATAATTACCGAAAAATTGCAATAAAACGCCCTTACTTTACCGATGGATTTATCGCCTCTTCCCGTAATTTTATATTTTTTGTCTGCAAAGGTTACTTTTTCATTCGGCAAAAAAGCTTTTAGATGTTTTTTTACTCCAACCGGACCGGAGCCGGGTCCTCCTCCACCGTGGGGCGTTGAAAGCGATTTATGCAGATTGAGATGCGCTACGTCGAATCCCGCGTCTCCGGGTCTCGAAATCCCCAATATCGCGTTAAGGTTCGCCCCGTCGTAATAGAGCTGAATATCTTTTTTATGGCAAATATCTACAATTGTTTCAATATTTTTTTCGTATAGCCCCAACGTATTTGGATTGGTTAGCATAAGAGCCGCGACGTTATCGCCGATTTTTACTTGAAGATCCTCGATCGATACAAAACCGTTAGCGTCGGACTTTACCGTAACGACTTTAAATCCCGCTACGTTCGCCGACGCGGGGTTTGTGCCGTGAGCCGAGTCCGGAACAAGTATAACGTCCCTAACCTCCCCTTTATCCTTAAAGTATGCGTCTATAACATATAATCCCGTCAATTCGCCGTGAGCTCCGGCGCAAGGGGCGATAGAAACTTCGTCCATACCGGTAATCTCCGCCAAATCTTGCGCCGCTTTGTACATAACTTCGAGATTGCCCTGAACTCGATCTTCCGACGAATAAGGATGCATATTGGCAAAAGGATCCATTTTTGAAATCTTTTCATTAATTTTAGGATTATATTTCATCGTGCAACTGCCTAAAGGATAAAAGCCGGTATCCACGCCAAAATTTCTGTTTGACAATCGAATATAATGCCTCACAACTTCTCCCTCGCTCATATCCGGAAAAACTTCCAGCTCCTCCCTGATTAAATTTTGAGGCAAATGTTTTGTAATATCAAAACCGTCTTCTTTAAAAAAATTATAGGAAGACAAACTGTCGTTTGATTTTTCAAATATTAAGTTTTTATCTATCATTGTATACTCTCCAACGTTTTAACCAGATTATCTATCTCTTCAACCGTATTCATTTCGGTCGCCGATACTAAATAATACCCCTTCATTTCGTCGTAATGTTTTCCTAAAGGATAAAAAGATAAAATATCGTTCGCCTCAAGAGCTTTAGATATTTTATCGTAATTAATATCAGTTTTGACCGCGAACTCGTTAAAAAAAATCTGATTCTCAACAATTGCAAAATTCTTCAATTTGGATATTTTATCTCTCGCCAAGCGCGACATCTGTAAGTTTCTTAATCCGCAACTCCTCATGCCGCTCTTGCCAAGTATCGACATATAGACGCCCGCTCTAAAAGCGCATAATCCGTGATTCGAACAAATATTCGACGAAGCCAACTCTCTTCTTATATGTTGCTCTCTGGCGGTCAAAGTCAAAGTATAAACTATAGCGCCGGCGGAGTCCTTAGTCTGACCGACGATTCTTCCAGGCATTTTCCTAAAATACTCTTTTGTAGCAGCCAAAAATCCCAGATAAGGTCCGCCAAAACTAAGCGGAATTCCCAAACTCTGAGCCTCGCCGACTACTATATCCGCGCCGAAATCCGAAGGTTTCTTTATTACCGTTAAGGATAATATCTCCCACAACGCCTGAATAACCAAGCGTCTATCGTTATGAACAATTTTCGCCGCTTCAGAATAATCTATAATAGAGCCAAGAAAATTCGGCGAGGATTGTATAAAGCAAGCGTAATCTTTATTCCACACAGATTTAAAATATTCCAAATCGAAAGTATAACCGTCGTTGTCGTAAATATCGATAGATACCCCAAGAGCCCCCATATAGGTATAAAGAGTTTTGAGATAATCCGGATGAATATACTTATCAACCAAAATCTTTTTAGCTCTCGTATGATTAGCGGAGAGAGAAGCCGCTTCGCAACACGCCGTAGCCCCGTCGTACATTGACGCGTTTGACGCGTCCATCCCCGTTAGAGCGCAAATATAAGTTTGGTACTCAAATATCGCCTGAAGAGTCCCCTGAGAAATTTCCGCTTGATAAGGCGTGTACGCCGTATAAAACTCTTGACGTCCCGCAATCTCGTCTACCGCCGCCGGTATATAATGGTTATAGGCTCCGGCGCCCATAAATATTGATTTATATCGACGGTTTTTAGAAGCGATCTCCTCAAAATATTTCATTGTCTCTATTTCGCTCTTTCCGGAGCCGATATTTATAACTTTAGATTTGAATTTCGACGGTATCGGGTCGGTCAAACTTTCAAGATCTTTTTTCCCGATAACTTTAAGCGCCCGATTTATTTCATGGTCGCTGTGCGGATAGTACGACATTTAAGCTCCTTTTACCCTTTTATAGAAAGGTATATCCATTTTTATTATTTTTTCAACCTTATTTCGTATTTTTATCGACAAATCGAATGAATTTACATATTCTTTATTAACATACGCAAGACCGATATTTTTCTTTAACGTCGGCGAATACGTTCCCGAAGTAACTACTCCGATAGTTTTCCCCGTATTGTCTAATATTTCCATACCCGTTCTGGGAATAGATCTCCCCTCAACCTCAAATCCGATTATTTGATCGCCGTAAATCGAGTCCTTATTGTCCACAATAGCTCTCTTTCCTATAAAATCGGAGTCTTTATTTAGTTTAACGCTCCATTTGACCATAGTCTGCAAAGGAGAATGATTTTCGTCAAATTCCGAACCGTAAAGCGGTAATCCCGCTTCAAGTCTTAAAGTATCTCTACAACCGAGCCCGCACGGTTTGATATTATACTTTTTTCCTTTCTCAAGAATATATTCAAAAAGTTTTACCGACTTTGCGTTCTCAATAATCAGTTCAAATCCGTCCTCCCCGGTATATCCGGTTCTGGATATTAAAAGTTCCGATCCTTCGTAAGAAAAAGTTTTAACTTCAAAGGGCTTCAATTCCGAAACGTTATAAGACAAATCGGTTAAAAGTTTCACCGCAAGAGGTCCCTGTACGGCTATAATCGCAAGCTCTTCCGATCTGTTTACGCAATTTTGATCGTTTAGTTTCAAAGACTTTTTTATCCACTCGTAATCTATATCTTTCCTGGTCGAATTAACTACTACGTGATACAGTTCGTCGCTTATCGACATAACCAAAAGATCGTCTATAACTCCCCCCCTATCGTTCAACATAGTCGAATATATAATCTTCCCCGGTTTTATTTTTGAATAGTCGTTAGGAAGCAGATAATTTAAACTCTTAACGGCGTCGTCTCTACTCTGAAATTTTAAGATAATGTTGCCCATATGCGACACGTCGAATATTCCGACTCCATTTCGTACGGCTTCGTGCTCCTCCTGTATCGAACTGTAAAATACCGGTAGATATACTCCGTGAAAATCTACAATATTGCCATTTAGCTTTTTATGCGTCTCATACAGAGGCGTCTTCTTGATCTCTTCCATATTGCTCTCTCCTAATTATTATTATCTCCGGATAAATCTTTAACGACCGGCGATCTGTCGTCGGCTATAACGTCGATAATAGCCCCGTCGTCGATTATCAGATCGTTCTGTTTTATAATATCGCTCGCGCGCGCATCGCTTTCAGCGTCTATCGATTTAACCTCGACGGGCTTATCCGCTTTTATAGTCGTAACAGTCGTTTCCAATTTTGTATCCGCGCGCTTAGGCGCAACCGTAGTAGTAGTAGTAGTAGTAGTAACCTTGCTCAGTTCGCCTTCCGCAGTCGTCTCTTCCGATAAATTATTTTTACCGTCCGAAGACAAGTCTATGTTCGATTTTTTATCGACCTTCTCTTCGCCCTCTTTTGTATCGGGATCTATATCGGAATCGGGAACTACGTTCGTTACCGTATCGTCCTCAAAGAGATTGATATTTAACAATCCTTCGATATCCACGTCGCTATATAGCGCTTCGTATTCTTTTAACAGAGATTTATTAATATTAATGTTATCTTCAAAATAGCCTAAATTACCGTCAATTTTTTCATATTTTTCAATAAATTTGTCAATAGTAGTTTTTTTCTGTTCCTTTTTCATTTTACAAGCCCGACATTCGCCTTTTGGAACAAATTCCGGTATATAGTATTCAAAATAGAGAGTATTTTCAGAGCAATCTTCCGACGGCAACAAACCCGATTCAGAACATACTTTTATTTCCAACACGCCCGGCGGCCGTTTGAACTTTAAAGGCTCCTTGTTTAGATGATAATATTTCATAAATTCTAAGAAAGAGTTGCCCAAAACCGGCTCGGCGGGCTGTCCGTTGCCAAGGCTCAAACCGTACTCCTTAAAACCGCACCACATTGCCACGGTAACTTCCGGAGTAAAACCGATTATCGATACGTCGTTAAAATTTTGGGTCGTCCCGGTTTTAGCCGCAATCTCAACCGGCGGGAAATTGTCTATCAAACTCTTTCTGTAACATAAAAATCCTTCGGGATTGTGAACGGTATCTTTTAAGATCGAGGTCATAATAAAAGCGTTTTCAGGCGATATAATCTGCAATTTTTTAACGTTATCTCTATAATACTTTTCAATCTCTTTCCACGGTTCGTAAATGACCTTCCCCTCTCTGTTTTCAACAAAAAGTATACAGTTAGGAATTTTTCTCTGACCGAGATTAGCAAAAGTTGAAAATGCGGTAGCCATTTCTACGGGCGATACGGACCCAGTCCCTAGTACGGTGCTAACTTCCGGCTTAAGTCTCTCGTTAATCTCTTTTTGAGAATTAATTCCAAGCAACAGAGCCGCTCTATCTAGAGGATATTTATAGTTATTATCCTTGCCGACAGAATAAAACATCTGACACGACGGTATATTTAAACTTTTTCTAAGCGCTCTTCTAAACGTTAACTTACCGTAATAAACTCCTCCGTAATTATGCGGTTTGTACCAATCGTCGGGGTCTTCCGAATCGAACGTAAAAACGTAGGGCTTATCGATGAAAATCGAAGAGGCGTTATATAAACCGCTGTCTAGCGCATAAGAATAGATCAGCGGCTTAAACGAAGACCCCGGCTGTCTCCTGCTCTGCATAGCGTAGTTAAATCTATTATTGGGATCAAACTTCTTACCGCCGACCATTACGACAATCTGCCCCGTACTATTATCTAAAGCGATAAAAGCGCCCTGAACTTGCGATAATAAATTCACGCTCTTATCAGCTTTATCAAACATCGCTTCCGTAACGGTATCGATCAAATTTAATCCAAGTATTTGGGCGGTAAGATTTAGCGGAGGATTTATATTTTTTTGGTATTCGGTAATAGCTCTATTGATATTGCGGTTGCCGTCGACATTAACGTTTGTTAAAGAAAACGCGTCCCCAAGCAGAGCTAAAGTGTCTATGTATGAATTTTGAACTATTCTGTAATTTCTTAATTGATAATCCTCAAAAATTTTTTGTTGCTTATCTAACACGGCGCTCATAAGAGAACTCGCAAAAAGCTGAGCTTTCAAATCAAGCGTACTATGAATAACAAGCCCGTCTCTAAAAACGTTTACGTTTGGAAGTTTTTTCTCTATTTCATTTAAGACCCAATCGCTAAAATACGGCGCCTTGTCTTCCCTGTTGTAAAAAGCCCCTCTTGAGGATTCGGCGGAAGACTGCCATCTCAACCAAAATTCATTAAAACTGTTATCCGCGTCAATTTTAGATATAATTCCCGCTTTTACCATCCTTTTAAGAACTTCTTTCTGCTTAACTTTATGATTTTTAGGAAACTTAATAAAGGAGTAATAAGTAGGATTTGAAATAACGGTTATAAGCGACGCCGCCTCAGAGTACGTTAAATCGGTTACCTCTTTGTTAAAAAACAACTTGCTCGCCGCCTGAATTCCGTTTGTTCCGTAACCAAAAGGAACGTGATTAAGATATAAAGTTAATATCTCATTTTTAGTATACTTCTTTTCAAGTTGTATAGACAACCACAACTCTTTGATTTTTCTGTTTAAAGAAAATTCGTTAGTTAAAAACAACGTTCTTGCCAATTGCTGAGTTAACGTGCTCGCCCCGCTTACCGCTTTCCCCAAAAAATTATTTACAGCCGCGCGAAAAATAGCAAACGGATTAAATCCGTGATGTTTATAAAAACCGGAGTCCTCCCATAAAATCAACGCCTTAACGGCAAAATCCGGAACCATATCGAGAGTTACCATATCTCTTTTTTCATCGGAATAAAATTCTGTTATTACCTCGCCGTTCTTATCCAACAAAACGCTCGGCAAAGAGGGCTTTTTCGTTTCTAAAAGAGTCTCTATCTCCTCCATATTGTTAATTTTGCTTAATGTCAAACCTAAAGATATGGCGACGACAAAAGCGACGGATATGAGGATTATCATTTTAATCATTGAAGAACGAACAATATTGTCTCTATCGGATTGCAAATTTCACCTCGCGAAAGAATTACATAATATTTTTTTATTGCCGATATGTCAATAGTTATATAAATTTTTTACAACGAGGAAACTGTTTTCTTGGGCAAGGAAAATTCAATTTTACCAAAGCCCGTCGGTTTTTTGGGAAATTAAAAATATTTGTTTCATATGTGTCAATTTTATTCTTAACGTCATATGTGTCATTTTATTTGTCTCATATGCGTTGAATTTCTATCGAGGGTTCAATGGATACATATGCGTCATTTCCCCACCCCAAAAAACTGACGGATTACCCTCAAATTTTATTTGCGAATATTTCTTGTTTTTGTTATTATTCATTTAAGAGCGTCTCCTTCTGATATTTTTTGTTTTTTTTAACCTTATGCCGGAAAAACGCTCTCTTTTCATAGCGCTGAATTATGCGCTTAATCATTGAACGCGGGAGAGTTTATGAAACCGATAGGTATAGTAGTATTAGTAATCTTTATTGTTATATTAATCTTTATCTTTACTTTAGGACATTTTTCTGAAATTAAAAAAAAAGAGACGGACGCAAGATATAAAAAATTAGTCGACGATAAAAAATATATTCTCGCTAAAATCAAAATGAAAATTGAATTGCGGGTTATTACAAAAGTCGTTTTAAGTCAAAGCAAGAAAAAAAGGATAGAAAACATTGAAAATCTTATCTCAATCTGCGATGAAGAGATAAAAAAAAGCGGATTAGTTGAAGAAGATGAAATTGCAAAATATTTAATGTCGAGAATTCCTACTCTTGACCATTACGCTCTTGAACTTGAAGAGATTTTATACTACGCTCCTAACCTGAATTATCAAGATTCCGAAGGTAAAACTCCGCTCATGATCGCCTGCGAAAATCGAAAACATTTTATCGCCGGAGACCTTATCAAAGAAGGCGCCGATATTGAAATTGCCGATAACGAAGGGAAAACGGCGCTTATATATGCCTGTAATGCGGGACATTTTGAGACTGTAGATAAACTCTTAAAAGCCGGGGCTAACGTTAAACATATAGACAACTCCGGAAAAAAAATGATACAACAGGTAACTTCGACAAAAGATCAAATAAGGATAATCTCCCGATTAATCGAATTTGGGGCGGAGACGAAATAGTTGTATTGACTCTATCTTTATAGAGGCAAATTGGTTGTCAAACGAAAAAAACTCCGAAGATACTGTCGTCGCTTCACGCTTGATAATGTTCATCAATGAAGGCAAGTAAGAAATTCTCGAATGATTTGAGTTTTTTGGAGTATTAAGAAATGACACATATGGAACAATTTTTTTGATTAGCAAATTATTTGTCATTTTCTAAAAATTTATTCAAATTTTTGTAAAGAGTTTTCTACTTTTAGTTGTTATATATATTAAAGAAAAAGGAGAAAACTTTATGAAAAACAAAAAACACTTATTCCATTTTATAGTATCTGAATCTATGAATAGTAACGTCATAGATTTCTTACTAAAAGAGTTCAAAATTAATACGTTCAGCAAACTGTTTGAAACAATGTTCCATCTTATCAACAAAAAAATTCCAAAAATGAAGAGAATAATCGGAAATTGCCGCTCCGAATACGCCGTTATAGATAATACCGACGATAAAAGATTGGATAAATACCTCAGGATCAGCGAAGCGGATTATCTTCGAATAAAAAGATGGCATTCTTTGTATAACGAATTTGGTATGGCTTCGACGGTTCGAGATATTATACTGTTTTTCTATAACGGCGTTACAAAATACGGATTGGAAGGATTTCTTGGGATTGTTGGTAAGAAATTGAAAGTTGATAAATTGAAAAATGATTTTTTGGGTAAAATGACACAACTGTTAAATATAACCGCTCAAAAACAGCTATTATACGCGCTCGTAATCGAAAATTACCCCAGATATACGTAAAATTATTTGTTGTTTCACAAAAAAACAAGCGGGGTACATTTTTATAAAAATTTCATTTGGCTTTAAATTCTAAAAGTATTATGATGACGGCTATTATTATCCGAAGGAAGAGTTATGGTTGCAGCGATAAAAAAACCGGCTATATTGATAGGAAACGTCAACGTAGGTAAGACGACAATATTCAATAATATTACCGGAAAAGAGCTGAAAGAGGTAAAAGATAAGGAGACTTCGATTTCCTACTTTAAAGCGACTATAAAGGGCTCGTCCAAACCGGTTTACGACATTCCCGACATATCCGGACTGACTATATGCGCTGAAGAGGAAAAAACCGCCATTAATCTACTATTAAATAAGAGCGTCGATACTATAATACAGGTCGTCGACGCGAAGAATTTGTTGCGGAGTCTGGCGTTGACGTTGCAAATCGCGGAATTCGGCATACCGACCATAATAGCTCTCAATATGATAGACGAAGCTCAGGTCAGGGGCGTTAAAATTGATTCGCGTAAACTTTCCGAGCGATTAAATCTGGAAGTTATCGATACGATTGCAAACGAACGCGAGGGAACAGGAAAATTAATCTCGTCGATCGATAAAGCGAGGCTTCCTTCCGTTCGAGCGGTATTCCCGGAAGATATAGAGAGCGCGATAGTAGACATATCGGCGTTTTTTGGCGACGACGAACCGTCGAAAAGAGCTTTGGCTATATTGCTCGTAATAAAAGATAAAATCATTGAAAAATATGTTTCCGACAAATTCGGCGATAACACTCTTCAAAAATGCAAAAAAATCGTTAATAATCTCGAAAAAAAACACGCCAAACCGTTAGACGTTATAATTTCTGAGACATATTACTTCCAAGCGAATCGTATAACCGATAGCGTTTCTAAAAAAGTAAAATGCGATTTGTCCGATAGAAAATTTAAGTTAAGCCGATGGACTTCCAGATTATTTCCGGGTATTCCTATCGCTATTTTTGTCGCTCTGCTTATGTTTTTATTCGTCGGTAAATTTGGAGCGGAATTCCTCGTCGATCTTTTGGAAGGCAAACTTTTCAACGGGATTATCATCCCCTTTTTGAAAAATATTCTTAAAGTATTTAACAGTTCTTTCATAACGGATCTTTTTTGCGGAGAATTCGGACTAATAAGCGTCGGGATAACGCTATCTTTCGGGGTAGTTCTACCGGTACTTTTTACTTTCTATATTTTCTTCGGATACCTTGAGGACTCCGGTTACCTTCCGAGAGTCTCGATATTGCTGGATAAAGCTCTAAGAGTAATCGGTCTTAACGGCAAAGGGGTTTTCCCGTTGATTATGGGATTTAGTTGTATAACTATGGCGCTGTTGACTACAAGGATGCTTGATACAAAAAAAGAAAAAATAATAGCCTCTTTTCTGCTTATTTTGGGACTTCCCTGCGCTCCGCTGCTATCCGTTATGTTTGTGCTTTTTGGCAAACTCCATTGGAGCGCGGCGGTTATAGTTTTTGGCGTCATTCTTTTTCAGGTGATTTTATCCGGACTTTTGTTAAACAAAATTCTTCCGGGCGACAGGGGCGATTTTATCATCGAGGCGCCGCCGCTTCGTCTCCCCTCGTTTTTACCTATTTTAAAAAAGGCGACTCTTCGCATCAAAACATTTTTGATAGAAGCCGTTCCGATATTCTTGATCGCATCGTTTGCGCTTTTTTTGTTTGATAAAGCCGGCGGCTTAGACCTTTTCCGCGCCTCTCTAAAGCCCGTTACGTTGAAGTTGCTGGGATTGCCGGTCGAAAGCGTAGAGATAATCTTAATGACAATCGTTAGAAGAGAGGCGGGCGCGGCGTTATTAAGTCTGTTTTTTGATTCGGGAATATTTAACGGAACGCAAACCGTAGTAATGCTATTGATTATGACGTTTTTAACGCCCTGTATTAACTCGATGATTGTGATTTTTAAGGAACGCGGAGTTAAAACCGGTCTCGGCATAATCGGTTTCGTTATTCCCTACGCTCTACTGGTCGGAGCGGTCGTAAATTTTATATTAACGTCGTTAAAAGTTCAATTGTAGGAGGATTTTGTGGAAACATATAAAGAAGAGATACTTGAGGCGATAATGGAAGCCGAAGAGCGCGGGAATTGCTCCGTCGAGCATATAAAAGTGGGGATTTCAAAAGAGAGGGTTAAACCGGACGAACTCGCGGCGCTCTGCGAAGACGGATTTATAACGATGCAAAACGATAAAATTTCTATGACAAGTAAAGGGCGAGAGTTAGCCGTTCAGGTAGTGAGAAGGCATCGTTTAGCCGAATGCCTCATGGGCTACGTTTTAAACATATCTCCGGACGCTATGGAGAAAGTCGCCTGCGAGATGGAACACACGCTACTCCCCGAAGTGGAAGAGTCGATATGCGCTTTACTGGGACATCCCGACACGGCGCCCGACGGCAAACCGGTTCCGCCGGGGAAATGTTGTATTCAAAAAAGCAGAAAAATTGAAAAAACCTTAATTAGCGTAGCCGAACTTAACCCGGGAGACGAGGGTAAAATCGCTTATATCAAGCCTAAAAATCATAATAGACTAATGAAACTTACTGCTTTTGGGCTTATTCCCGGACAACGCGTTAAACTTGCCCAAAAATCGCCGACATTCTGTATTTTATTTGAACAAACGGAAATTGCCGTTGAAAAAGATATAGCCGAAGAGATATACGTCTGGAAAATTGAAGAGGATTCTTAAGACGCTCTCTGAAATATAGATTATTTTCGCCTATTTAGTATTGACATTTATGCGAGTTTTATATAAATTGTAGTATCTAATATTTACAGGGGTGGAAATATGAAATCTTTTAAACAAAAAATCTATCTGTTTATCGTAGGGGCGTCGCTTATAACTACGGTATTATTTACCGGCGCATGCGATACTGCCGGAGACGGAGGCGGCGGTTTTAATCTGTTCTCCGTAGAAGACGACGTCGAATTAGGAGCCGATTTGGACAAACAGATAAGAGAGGCGACGACGGACGAAAACAAACTCGAATATCCGATATTAGACCACGCGCAGTATCCAGGAGTAAAGACTTATGTACAGAATATTGTAAACGACATTATTAAAGCTCCGGAAGTTCAGTACGAAAAACTTTTTGCCTACGACAGGGTGGAGATCATTCACGACGACAAGACCGTCAACGCATTCTGCGCTCCGGGGGGATACATTTACGTTTATACGGGACTATTGCGATTTGTCGAAAACGACGCGACTTTAGCGGCGGTTCTGGCTCACGAGATCGCTCACGCCGAAAGAAGACACTCGACGCAGAGACTAACTAAACAATACGGACTCTCTTTTATGTTCGGATTACTTCTTAGCGATAATACCGCTAAAATAGCCGAAGTATTAGCGAGCGTCGCTTTGTTAAAAAATAGCCAAAAGGACGAATTTGAAGCGGACGAATATTCTTATAAATATTTAAAATCGATATATAACGATCACCCGAAATATTATCCCGGGGGTATAAAATATTTTTTCAACAAAATAGAAGATGTTTACGGAACGCAAGACGGCGGTATTCTTGACGATCTGCTCTCCACGCACCCGAAAGATTCCGAAAGAGTAGCTAAAGTCGACGCTCTTATAAGCTCGGCGGGTATAGCCGAACCAACTCAAGCGGATTTAGACGCATGGAAGTCGGATTACAACGCTAATTTGAGGAGTATACTGCCGCCGGAGAAGTAAAATCTCCTTATATTGATAGTATTTTTTAATAATTTTTCTTCCAAATTTAATCCGCCGATAATCGGCGGATTTTTTTGTCCCTCCGTCGGTAAATTTGGAGCGGGAAAACGATGCATACGAAAATGACACATATGCGTTTTTGATTTGACACATATGTTGCTTTTTTTAAAAACAGTGGGTTGCGCCCCGCTGTTTGTCGTAACGCCGGCAAGGCGTCGGTCAATTTTTACACGGCGTCGTATATGCATCATTTTTAAATACGGCGGGGCGCATATGTGTCAATTTTTTTTTGACACATGTGCGTCATTTTAAAAAGACAGTCCCAACCTACCGCATATGCGTTAATTTTATTCCCTAAGATACCGACCGGTACGATTTTTTAAAATTTATATTGCGGCGTTTTATTTTTTATGATATAAATATAAGCGTAAATAAGTTTAAAATATTAATCTAAATATAGAAGTTTTGACGATTATAATATTTAGAATTTCAAAAGGAGATTTAATATGACTGAAGACGAATTAGTCAATTACGCCGAGATTTTTAAAGCTCTAGGCCACCCTACTAGATTGGAGATCGTAAAAGAACTCGTAGAAAAAGGCGAAACCGACGTTTCCAAAATGATCGATAGGTTTAATATATCTCAATCAAATTTATCTCAACATCTGGCAATTTTAAGAAGAACTCGTTTGGTAAAATCTGCTAAAAAAGGTCAGCGGGTTTGCTATAAAGTTGAGGACGATAAGATTAGAAAGATAATTAACGCTATTTCTTAGTCCGCCTTACGTCCCCGAACGGTTAATGCGCAAGCAAGAAAAATAAACGGAGAACTTGTGTCCCGTCAGTTTTTTGGGGTAAGAAAATAGATAACGCGACTCTATCTCAAAAAAAATGACACATATGGAACAAATATTTTTTATTCCCCAAAAAACTGACGGATTGCGGAGAACTTTGCAGAGATAGAAAACAGTCCTATTGGGCGCATAGACTGCGGCAAGTTGGATCTGCGGCGGCGCGCTCCAATACTCGTTGCAAATACCGCGGCGCTCTTGCTTTTTTTCTTTCAAGAACGCGCCGCCGCGTCTATTTCATATAGTTTGCCGTTAAATAACTTATAAATTCGTCCAAAATATTTAACTCTTTTTCCGAAGGCTTGCGGGGTAGAGACTTCTTAAATTTTTCAATACTCGATACGAGTTTATCTTCTTTGTTATCGGTTATCAGTCCGTATTTCATCTTTAATCTTCTCGCTTCTTCGAGAACCTCGTATTTAGATTTCTCGTTCATATCCCGAATAAATTTATCTCGTATCTCCTCTTTAGGAATATCGGCAATATCGGATTTTAATAGAGGAATCGCCGGAAGAAGTTTTGAGTATTCCAGATTTCCCGCGCGCGCAACCAGTTGCGCGCCGAAATACTCGACGATTTCTATATAGTTATATACTGTTCTCCTCGATACGTTCATCTCATTCTCAATGAACGACTTAAAATCCGTATATCCGTCTTTCCTATATAGAGCGCCGTCTCGTATCTTTAAAAGTCTTTGAGCCATCAATATCAACGAATACTGCGTTATATCCGACAAGAACTTCGCCTCCTTTTTGAGCGAATCGTAATCGTCGGGGCAATTATCAAAGTTAAATATGTCGATATAATCTTTTTTCAAAACCTCTATTAGGCGCTCTTTATCCCGTTCCGTCATCGCGCTATCTGATTTAATCGCGCTTATAGAATTCACAATATTTGCTTTGCTGGGTTCGATCAATATTTTTTCAAGAGTCTCTACGGTGGCGTTTTCCATAGTTTTATTCAACTCGGCTTTGAGAGCCGACAGATTTCCGCCGCGCTGAATCGGATCAAAACTTTTCTTACTCATTTTTCTCCCCTATAGTCGTACGCGATTTTATCAACTTCGGTAAAAACCTCTTTAATTTTATCGACGGCTTTTTCGGAAGGATACAGGTCGAAAATATTTTTCTTCTTCGCCCCTCTTTCCACAATACCGATAAACTCAGGAACCATTTTTGAAACTATCTTATCTTTCATTTGAGCGTTTACCGCGTCTATGTAATTTTCGTGAATTATAATTTTTTGTCCTTTTATTCTTGAATATATGATCCTATAATCGATAAAATCTTTGTTATACGGAGCGATCTTAAGCATCGCCTTCATCATAGAGATCAACCCGTCGTAAGCGTAAGGCTCCGGAATAAACGGTATCAAAACGTAATTTGATAAAAGCAGAGCCATAGTGGTAAACGCGTTAAGAGCCGGCGGACAATCAATTATAACGACGCTATATTTTCTGAAAAGATTATAAAAATCTTCTTTATACTCTATCAGATCAAAATCTTTGATATACGCCTTCTCCATCATTTCTAACCTTGAAGGCAATACGTCTATATTATCGTTATAATTCAAAACAATTCTTGATAGCGGCTTCCTTTCATTAAAAAAGTCGTACAAAGTCGGTTTGTAATTGGCTCCTTCCATCAACTCTTCTTCCGAGAAAAAACTTTTGGTCAGATTCGCTTGCGGATCAAAATCCGCAACCAATATCTTATCCCCTTTTTTTTCGTAATAATCGCTTAATAACAAAGACAGCGACGTTTTGGAAACGCCTCCTTTATAGTTATAAAACGAAAATATCGTGGGTATAAGTTTTAAAACTTGCAGCTTATCTACGCATATAAACCCCTTCTCGTTTTTATGTTTTTCAATCTTCCCCTCCTCTATCCAGTCCCTCATAGTACTGTCCGGAATATTAATTAATCCGCAAGCCTCCTTTATCGATATTAAATTCATTTTTCCTCCCGAATATTATATTTATATTGAAATCCTAAATTTCCAAAATAACTCTCAATATAAATACCACAACTTTTATTGTAATACAATATGTTTTTTGATATTTTTGAGATTTTCTTCACGAACTAACAACTTTTTTGACTATTCCGTGAAGTTTTTCTTGAAAAAATAAAAAATAAACGATATACTTCCTATCGTTTTTAACTGGGAGGCGAAAATGAGCGCGCCGCCGATACTTTATAGTTTAAAAAGGCATACTCTACTGCGGTAAAGTATGCCTTTTTTATTTGCTCTAAAATAAAAAATTGACGCATATGTGTCAATTTTATTCTCCAAAAAACTAAAGGGTTGCCCCCGATAAAATATTGTTTTTGACTTATTTTTTATTTTATATTATATTGCGCTCTCAAGGGCATTTTTTGTATGACAAGAAAAATTATCGATGTTCACGCTCACGTTTTCCCCGAAAAGACCGCCGAAAAGGCGGTAGCGTCGATTGGAGATTATTACAGTCTCCCGATGGCGGGACTTGGGACCGTTCGGGACTTGATCGACTCCGGTTCAAAGATAGGCGTTTCAAGATACGTTATAAATTCTTCGGCAGTTCGGCCGGATTTGGTCGTTACGATCAATAATTTTATAACGGGGGAAACGCGAAATAACGCCGATCTTGTCGGTTTTGGAACTCTTCATCCTGATTTTGACGATATTGAAGCCGAATTTGACAGAATCGTAGGTTTGGGCGTTAAAGGAATAAAATTACACCCGGAATTCCAGAATTTTAATATAGACGACGCGAAGATGTTTTGGATATATAAAACAATCGAAGGCAAAGCCCCGTTGCTTATTCACATGGGCGACGCGAACAAAGATTCGTCAAGCCCCAAAAGATTGAGGTCGATCCTGGATAAATTCCCCGATTTAGTTGTTATCGCGGCGCATTTTGGCGGCTATCAAATGTGGAAAGAGTCGCAAGAATATCTGATCGGATCAAATATATACTTGGACACGTCGAGTTCGCTCTCGTTTTTATCAAAAAAAGAGACGTTATCGATTATAAATAAACACGGAGTAGATAAGATTCTTTTTGGGTCGGATTACCCGATGTGGTCGCATCAAAAAGAGTTGGATATGATATTAAATCTCGGTTTATCGGAAGAGGAACTGGATAAAATATTGTCCCAAAACGCCGCTAAATTACTGGAGGTAACTCTATGAACGCCCGCGAAGACGAAAATAAAGACAAAAACATCAAAAATAGCGAGTTATCCGGCAAAACAGTTGAAGAGCTAAATATTCTTCTTGAAAACGCCATAAAAACGCGGGATATAGACGCAATTAATGGACTTTTGAAGACGGACGTAGACGTAAATAATACGTCCGGCTCCTCGTGGGGCTATACGCCTCTTTGCTACGCCGTATATCTGAAAAATATCGATATTGCTCGCTTACTTATCGAATCGGGAGCAAACGTTAATAAGATTTCCATAAACGGGGAGACGCCGCTTAAAATCGCTTGCAGCGCATACAAATCGCCCCCCATCGACGATATGGTTAAACTTTTACTTGATAACGGAGCCGATCTCAATATTTACGACAAAGGAAAGGATGGTCCTCTTCACTGCGCCGCTATGTACAACCAACCCGAAGCGGTAAAACTGCTGGTTCAAAACGGCGCCGACGTTAACGTCAAAGGAAACTACGGAAGAACGCCGTTAATTTACAGCGCGTCGTCGGCGCGTTTGCCTGAAATGGTCAAATTTCTTATCGATTCGGGCGCCGACGTTAACGCGACGAACGACTCTGGAGAAAACGCTCTATTCGAGTTGATAACTCGCGAAGAGTCTAACGCGGAGATCGCAAAAATTTTACTGGATAACGGGATAAAAAAAGACTTAAAAAACAATTATAAAATGACGGCTCTTCATTGGGCGGCGTTTTGCGGAAAAACAAATATAATCGAGGTTTTGTTGGAATATGGTTTTAATATTGAAGAGAAGGACGCTTACGGCAATACTCCGATAATCAAAGCAATGTCGCAAAATAAAATCGACGCGGTTAAATTTCTTTTCAATAAAGGCGCGAAGCCCGATTCTCAAGGTCAAATGGGTTTTAGTTTATTGGAGTACGCTACAAGGCGGGGCGATAAAGATTTCGTAAGACAAATATTATCGAAGTTATCCGGCAAAGACAAATCGTCTTTGGGAAGTCTAAACGAAGCGGCTAAAAAAGGGGATGTTGAAACTCTTAAAATGTTGATCGAATCGGGCTTCGACGTTAACGAACTCTCAACTTGGGCGTCCGAAACCCCTCTTATGAAAGCGGCTTATCACGGTAAACTTAACGCCGTTAAATACCTTTTAGATAACGGCGCCGACGTAAAGATGAAAGACGAACGGGGAAACGCGGCGCTGCTTCACGCGGCGTGGGGAGGTCATACCGCGGTCGTTAAGGAATTGATAGACCGCGGCGCCGACGTTAACGAGACTAACAACTTTAATTGGAATGCGCTAATGCAAGCCTGCGTCGAAGGCCGTTACGATACGGCGGAGCTCCTCCTTAAAGCCGGCTCGCTTACAAACCTCGTCGATAAAGAAAAAGGCGCCACGGCTCTGACGCTTGCCATTTATAACGGCTCTGAAAAGCTTATCAATCTCCTTAAATCTTACGGCGCGCAAGAAAGATCGATAAAAATGCGCGAAGAGAGCGAGCCGTATTTCTCTATCCTCGACTGCGAAATATGCCAATATCTGCCGGATCAAAAAGATTTGGGCAGAACTACAACTCCGGAAAGTTTTAAAGGTTTGGAAGTCGTTCATTCGGAATATAGCCAAGCGGAGCGCTATTGCGACGATACCAAGTTGATTATGAGATGCGTAAACTGCGGGACCTATTACTACCAATATCATTCTATCGACTCAGAAGACGTCTTCATTTCAGGTCCGTCTATAATTCAGCGCTTTCAAAGAATAAACCTCGTTTGCTTAAAGCAAGCGCTTTTTGACCTGGGTAAAACGGGCGAGCTTGAGGAGTTGAACGGCAGATACGAAGCCATTATAAAGTCGTTTATCAATCCGCTAAAAGAAAACCCGCCGCATATTAAAGAAAATTGCTTTTCATACGCCGTCGAAAGCGTTATGGACTATTATATTATAAACAACAATTGGGACTCGCTATACTCTATCCTTCTTAATAGTCCCAACGAAAATATTCGGCTAAAATCCGCTCGGGATATAATATCGATGTACGGAGAAAAAGCGGTAAAAGGAATACCGCTATATAGCTACTCGTACAGATCCATAACGTCCGATTTTAAAAAAATATTTGATAGTTTTTTTTCAAAACGCGTCGAGGAGTTTGCCAAATTCTTAGATATTTTCAAAAATACAGGCAATATTAGACATAAAACTATTATCGACGCGGCTATTAAGCATAATATCCTTTAAACGACGCTTTATAGTTTATTGCCGGGCGTATTGAATGTTTTTATTTTAAACGCGATTACTCTATTACTATAATATAGCGTGATGTTTTTGTTTTAGTTTTTCCGTAGATTGAGATGTATTTCGTCGGTTTTTTTGGGGAATAAAAATGACACATATGCTGTTTTTCCATAATCTATGAAATAAAAGAGGCGTTTGACTTCTCTCGAGATAGATCAACCTCTTATTATCGCATATGTGTCATTTTATAGAGGCTGTCTCAATCCGTCGCATATGCGTTAAAATTAGGATAAAATACAGCGTCGCATATGCGTCAATTTATTTTCCAACCACAAAAAAATACCGACGGAGCGCTATTGCAGATTTATTATTATAGTACTATAATAATAAATCCCAACAAAATATAAAATCAAAACGCCGATAATTGATAAAATCTTGACTAAGATAGCAAAGTTTATTATAATTATCGGAAGTTAAATATTAGCAAGATAAGGTATATCTAAAAAAATAACCGTATGATAGATAAAAAACCGGAATTACTTGCGCCGGCGGGGTCGTTTATGTCGGCGTATTACGCTTATCAGGCTGGGGCCGACGCGGTATATTTGGGATTAACGGATTTCTCTGCCAGAAAGTCCGCCCAAAATTTCAACGACAACGAACTTCTAAAATTAAAAAAAATTGCCCTCGATCTTAACAGAAAAATATACGTCGCAATCAATACTGTCGTTATGGACGAAGAACTGGAAAATCTGATCAAAAATTTGCAGTTTATAGACAGGTTGGAAGTCGACGCGGTAATAGTTCAAGACTTTGGAGTTTTGGAATTGTTGAGAAAGTTTTATCCCGATATTATCGTCCACGCGTCGACGCAAATGGCGATTCATAACGAGTACGGAATAGAGAAAGCGATCGAACTGGGCGTTAGACGAATCGTTCTGCCGCGAGAGTTGCCCGTTAGCGCAGTCGGAAACTTCATAAAAAAATACAGAGAGATGGAATTTGAAGTATTTATTCACGGCTCGCTTTGTTATTCATATTCGGGACTATGTTTGTCGTCGGGACTTATCAGGGGTAAGTCCGGCAACCGCGGCGAATGTACGCAACCGTGTAGAGAAAAATATACTCATAACGGCAAAACGAGCGCTTACTTTTCATGCAGAGACCTTTCTACCGGAAAGCTTATCGGGAAACTTATAGATATAGGGACGCATAGTTTAAAAATAGAAGGTCGGCAGAAAAATCCGGAGTATACCTACAATACCGTTAAACTATACAGATATCTAATTGATAATAACGGAAAAATAGATAAAAAGATATATAACGTTCTTCTTCAAAATTGCGAATTTGTATTCTCCAGACAGAAAACGACCGGATATTTATTCAGAAATCGAAATACTCAAATTATAACGGAGAAATATCCCAGAAATATGGGCTCTCCTGTAGGATTCGTTGCAAAAACCTCGAAAGATTCATTTTCTTTTAAAACTAAATCAAAAATTGAGATAAACGACGTTTTATTATTTTTCTTGAATAAATCTGAAAACATTCCATATAAAATCCCCGTAAGACGCCTTAATCAAGACGATAAATTTGTAACAATTTATTGCGATAAAATTCCTAAAAAGGGACAAAAAATATATAAGGCGTACTCAAAAAATCTTGAACTCCCGGGCGTTACGCGCCGAGCTTTTCCGGCGTACAAAAAAAAGATAAATGCGGAGATTACTTTTTTAGCGCGGGATAAGTATGCGCTAAGAATCGACTGTTTTATCGACCGCGAGCGGTATAGCTTTGAATATCCCGCGGCGTCTGAAACATTTTGCAAGGACAAAGGATTTAAGGACAGGATTCAAAAAGCTCTATCCGCCGAAGCGGATACGTTTTATTTTGTCGAGATAACCGGGATTAAAAACGAAACTTCGGTTAACGAGGACTATTTTTACTTTTCAAACACAATGTTGCAGGGCATAGCCAAAAATCTATATCAAAATCTTGAAAAAATTAACGAAGAAACAGACGCAACGCAAATCGCCCAAATTATGAACTATCTTAATAATTTTAGCGCTCCAAAGCCCGCAAAAACAATTTACGATTATCCCGAGGTCGCAGAGTTTATAAAAAAGCGTTCAAATATTAATATTAAAAAACGAGAATTCCCGTTTTTCTTGGGGAACAAAACAGATTTCAGTTCTTTAGAGATTTTTGTGAAATACTATTTTATTTCGATGAAACCAATAAATTACGATACGACATATTATAAAAAGATCGAGAGCTTCATAAAAAACAACAGTTCTAATACGATATTCCTCGGAATAAATAATATAAGTCATCTGAAATTTATCGAACGGCTTGGGAAATACAAAAACGTATATTTCTTTTTAGACCTCTATTTTTATACGGCAAACCGGTTTACCTTGTCGAATAAATCTATCGATCGCTCGAAAGTTTTATTCGCATATTACTGGATTGAAGGAAACTCAAAAAATTTTGAATATCTAAAGAACAATACAAATTTTCCGTTGTTTCAGATCGAATCAACCTATTCTGCGCCGCTGTTTTTGCATAACGGTATTTTTACAAAAGAGAGTCTGAAAAACGCAAAAAGCAGAACGAGCGACATTGTCGTTACAAACGGGGACGATAGTTATAGCGTCTACGAAAGCGGCGGATTCAGTTGCCTTTTTAAAATATACTAATATAAATTTACCCTAACCATTGCGCTCGTCCGAGACTATAATAAATTTTGAGTAAATAGTAGCTTGTCAGTTTTTTGGGCGAGAGGGAAATGACACATATGAAACAGATATTTTCGGATAAAGTAATTTCAGCGCTTTTAGCGCTTTGGAAAGTAGAGGGAAAATCGGCGCATATGTGTCATTTTTTTTAATTAGTAAATTAATTGTCATTTTCTAAAAATTTATACAAATTTTTGTAAAGAGTTTTCTACTTTTAGTTGTTATTTATATACAAAGAAATAAGGAGAAAACTTTATGAAAAACAAAAAACATTTATTTCACTTTATAGTGTCAGAATCTATGAATAGTAAAGTCATAGATTTTCTGTTAAAAGAATTCAAAATTAATACGTTCAGCGAGTTATTTGAAACTATGTTTCGTCTTGTTAACAAAAAAATACCAAAGATGAAAAGAATAATCGGGAATTATCGCTCCGAATACGCCGTTATAGACAATACCGACGATAAAAGGGTGGATAAATACCTTAGAATCAGCGAAGCGGATTATCTCAGAATTAAAAAATGGCATTCTTTGTATAACGAATTTGGTATGGCTTCGACGGTTCGCGATATTATCTTGTTTTTCTATAACGGCGTTATGAAATACGGATTGGAAGGATTTCTTGAGATTGTTGGTAAGAAATTAAGGATTGATAAGTTGAAAAACGACTTTTTGGGTAAAATGACACAACTGTTAAATATAACCGCTCGAAAACGGCTATTATACGCCCTCGTAATCGAAAATTACCCCGAATACGCCTGCTCTACCTAAAATTATCCCGCCAAAAAACCGGCTGACTACGTTAGAATAATACACCCCCAAAACGGCGTCGAGTTTATAAGGTAGATAGGAGAAGAAAATTAATCGCAAGTCGTTCGGTTGCGCGAACGACTTGCGATCCGCTTACTCTACCGTAACTCTTACCCCTTCCGAATTACTCGTAAATTCCGGAGCGTACATACATTGCAGCGTTGTTATGCCGTTTGAGAAGTTTCCTTTATGAGTTATTCTTAGGGAGTATTCAAAGACGTAACTTCCTTTTACAAGCCATGGGATAAAGAAATTTGTCGAGGCGTCTTTTGTCGCTTCGTAATACCAAAGCCCGTCCCGGTATTTGTAGCCCGACAAGACGTTGGTCGGTTCAAACGCCGACGACCTCGCGTCTTTCAAGTGGACGTATTCCATATTGCGGTCCGTCGTTATTTCGATTCGGACTTTAATTAGGTCCCCGACGGCGAGCTTGGTCTTATCGGTTACCGCCTCGATAATCGGACCTCTATCGCTTTTTCTTTCTACAAAGAGTTTTTTGTTAATTTTAACGTTTGTTTCGGACGAAGTAATTTTATCGAGCTGTTCAAAATACTGCCAATACAACGCTCCCCAGGAGACGCCGTCGGTCTTTTTGGTAAGTTTTACGTTACCCATATCGGGAAAGATTTTATCCTTATCCCAGATCATTTTTAAGTATCCCGTCCCGCTTTCGGTCTTTATCGACGCGTCGTTAGCCGGATCGATTACTATAGAGCCGAGTTCGATTTTAACAAAGCTGTCGTCGGTTATCAATTTATTTCCTTGGAGCAATAGGGCGTAGCACGCTTCGCTTGTAGCTTTGGTCGTCTTCCAATCGCCGGTTTGTTTCTGTTTCAGCAACCACGCCTTCATATCTTCGACCGAGTCGAGGTCGTTCGCTACGTCCAGGAACGCCTCTATCAATACCGCTTGAGTTTCGATCGGCGCTTGATACCAATAGTAACTCGAAACGTTCTCTTTCCAGTACATGCCGAGTTCGTCGCTAACTATGCAGTTCTCTTTTAGCGATTTGATAATATCGTTTGCCGTCGTTTTTTCGCCGTTTCTATAGAGAGCCAAGGCGAGCAGTCCCTTCATATATAGACTCTTATTGAGCCAGTATTTTTTCGCCTGATCCATCCAGTAATCGTAACTCTTTTTGTTAAAAGCGCCGACCGGTATATCATTAAAAAAACTTCTCATATAGAGATAGTGCATTTGAGTATAACCGATGTTGTCGTCGGATAAATTGGCTTTGTTTTTTATCAGATAGTCGTAATCCTCTTTCATCTTATTATCGAGGTACGGAATCGCTTTTTTTATCATAGAGGAAATTTTGTTGTTGTCCGTAATATTTGTAATATTTAACTTTTTAAGATGTCCAAATCCGGCTATAATGTGTTGAGTAATGTATCTATCCTCGGGAAGCCCTTTAAACCACGCAAATCCGCCGTTAAGAAGCTGCCCCTCTTCAAGTTTTTTAACGCATTTGTTTATCTCTTCCTTCATTCTCTTTAGGTCGAATAACGTCCCCATCATTTTTTTTCTGCTCGACTCGTCCTTCGCTTGACGCAGCCACGGGGACTCTTCCAATAAAACGTTTTTCAGTTCTTCGTTCTTTTCAAGGTTGGATAACAGAGCGTCGGTATTTTTCCAACTCTCAAAAATATCTTTAATCAGCGGGTCGGAGTTTGCGATATGGCTTGCAATGCCGTTGGAATATAGCCTGCTAAAGGTCTGCTCGAGACATTCGTATGGGTACTCCATCATATAAGGAAGCGCCTGAACTGCGTACCATACCGGGTTAGAGGTAAATTCGAGCGTTACCCGTTCGTGAGCAAGCGTATCGGACTTGGCGGACTCGATCAGTTTGGTAAACTTCATCTCTTTAGTCCCTTTTTTCCTGATTGGGAGCGGAAGCGACTCCGTTACGAGCGTTCTGTTAACGAGTATCGGGAGGGTAGACTCCTCGCCGTCGGAAAATCTATCCGCTCTTGCGACTATTCTATACGTTACGCCGTCGATGCCTTCCGGAATAGAGATAGTCCACTCGACGTTTACGCTAAGTCCCGCTTTGGCGGTAAACGGCTTTTTGTTTAAAGAGTTGCCGAACTTTTCGTTAATCGGCTTCATCGTCGTTACGTCGAGAAGTTCAAGTTCCGCCGTTCCGCTTAGAGCCGTTTCGCTTAGGTTGGTAATCTTGGAAGTAAGAGTAATTTTGTCGTTTTCTCTTAAGAATCGCGGAATATTCGGGACGAGCATAAGGTCTTTTTGAGTAACGAGAGTTTTTTCGATAAATCCGTACTCCAGTTCTTTTGAATGCGCGAATCCCAACATTCTCCACTTTGTCAAAGATTCCGGTATGGTAAACGATACGATTATCTCCCCTTTATCGTTAGTTTTTAAATGAGGATAAAAGAACGCCGTTTCGTTAAAATTTGTCCTTATTTGCATTTCCTCCGCGTCGAATTTGCTTTCTGCGCCGGACGAATCTTCCCGTTTTTCGACGTTCGGTTCGGGTTTATCTTCGAGCATTTCGGAGTCGGCGACGGACGGCGCCGCTAAATAATCTTCTTTCCCTTCGACTTCGTTTAGCGACTCCATCGCGGACTCTTCCGTTTTCATAGCGTATTTTCTGCCGCTATCTCTACTTCTAGACTTGGTATAAATGCGATAGCCTCCGCTTCCAAAGTAATAGTTAAACCAATCGAGCGTAGAATATTCCCTTGACCGGGCGTAGACGTATTTATTCCAATTAAATTGCAGATCGTTGAAATTCGCCGTTCCAAAAGAATCTTTATATCCCCAGCTAAATTGAGGGTAGTAGTTCTGAAAAATGTTAAAATACCAATCGTGGGGCTTGAAAGCGTTCAAAGAGGCGTCGTATAACGTTGCGACCATTTCGCTTGCGATCTTATCTCTGTTTTTCCCCGAAATTCTTAATCTCCACTCCTCCTTTTCGCCGGGGCGGAGTTTGTCTCTAAAGGTCTCAAATTTTATATCCAACTCTTTATTACTCCAGGGAACGTAAACTACCCGTCGCCAATTATAATTTCTGTTATGTTTTGTAAAAATGGCGTGAATGACAAAATTGCCTCGATAATCCTCAATAACTGGGATATTTATCAATTTTTTTTCAGAATTTAGTTTTATAAACTCTTTTTTAACGATTTTCTTGTCGGATTCTATCTCCAACAGGATATTTACCTCTTTAGCGGACGATCCTATTTCGAAACTGAAATTCTCCCCCGGCTCGACGCGCGTATCGATAAAATTCGCGTAACCTAACGCAGGATAAGGAAGCGTTTTTTCGGATTTGGAAGTAATAGTAAAATATTTTTCAATCTCGACCGTTTTGCCGAATTTATCCTGAGATTTTATCGTTAGGATATATTTTCCGGAATCAACGTTAGAAATAGAGTTAAATACGGTTTTTTTACTTACTCCCGTATCAAATTTTTCGTCGAATACTTTTACATCTTTGGGCCAAAGGTAAAAATTGTTCTCGTCGTCGTACATATCCAATTTGAATTTTGAATGAAATTCGGTTTCCGTTAAAATATGATCTTGAGGTTTCGCCCACGCTCTCTCTCTATAATAGTTGTCGGGATTTTTTAATCTATATATCGCTATCTGCCCTTTAGCGCTAACAAACTCGCCGTCGAGATTATACGAATTTATATCAAACTCCGCGGCTCCTTTATCTTTATATAAGACTTCAGGAACGTCGATAGAAAGATTCAGCGCCGCATATCCGACGTTTACCGTCGTTTGGGAAGATCTGGTCTCGCCGTTAATATCCGTTACGTCGGCGTATATTAGGTAGTTAAATATAGGAAGATTCTCTTTCGATATAGATTTGTCGGGTATAGCGTCAAATTTCACTTTAAATTCGCCGTTTTCGTCGGTTTTTGACTCTCCGTTTACTATTTGTTGGTCTGCGATAGCCGGATAGACTCCCCAATACCATCTCCAATACGGAAGGCGGGTTTTTCTGACTACGCGGTATTTCACCGCCGCGCCGTCGACAAAGGCGCCCGAATAGGATTTGGCGAGCCCGACGACTTCGACTTGATCGCCTACTTTATAACTCTCTTTTATAGGGATAAACTCTACTTCGAATTTCGGTCTTTTGTATTCCTCGACGGATATCGACGCCGCGCCGGTCCCGTCCGAGGCGTATATCGTCATAGCTCCCGTTAATCTTCCGACCGGCGATACAAAGCTTCCCGATATCGTTCCGAATTCGTTAGTAGTAAGCGTCTGCTCGTCGATTTTTTGCCAATTTACGTCGTAAAATATTACGGAAACGGCTTTGTTTGTAAGAATTTTATTTGATTTCCCAAAAGATTCAACTACGACTCCTTTATAATATACGGTCTGTCCAGGGCGGTATATAGACCTATCCGTAAAAAAATGCGTAGATATTCGCGGCAAAACGACATTTTCATTAGAGGAAAAATAACGGTACTCCTTAGAAGATAGTTTGTCGTCCCCTTTAGAAATATTGTAAGCCAGATAATTTGAGTTCTTTTCGGAATTGATTATAGCGAGTCCGGATTTATCCGTTTTATAAGATTTGCCGCGGACGTTCTCGTAGGAGCTTTTAATTTGGTTATATCTTTGATAATACGTCTCTACCAAAGCCCCTTCGATAGGAAGACCGGTATCTCTGTCTAGAACGTACAACTCGTAGTTTTTCTCGCAAGGGTTGTTTTTTTCTATGTAAGAAAGCCGGGTTATCTGTACCGGCGCGAAGAAAACCGCGTTTTCATTTTTGGAATACTCCGGATTCGCCGAGCAACATACGTAGTATAGTCCTATCGGTAAACCGGGTATTTCTAACTCAAGCGAACGGTAATTGAAGTCGTTATCGTCGATAAGAGCTTGTTCCCACTCTTTTACCGGCTTGACGCCGTTAAGTAAATTTAACATGGATTCGTTATCGTAATTTTTCCTCTCTATCTCTTTTGCTTTCGCCTCGCTTATCGGCAATATTTTGAAATACAGTTTTGATACGTTTCTATAATTTATATAAGCCAAAAACGGGACGTCGGGAATAGTCGCTTTTTCGATAGTCAATTTGACCTCTTTGTTTTTTAAATTGTTCATAATAGAGAGGCACCGGCTTGCTCCGACGTCTTTAGGATACAATTTTTGAGCCTCGTCGAGCGCTTTATATACGTTTAGCCGAACGTTTTTATAATCGGGATTTCTGTCGTTATCGTATTTTGACGCTTGAAGTAACTTTTTTTCGGCGATTTTGCATATAATCTCCGGGTATATCCACGACTTTTTACTTTTTTCGGCAATATTTTCGAGACGGGCGAGATACAAACTCTCTTTATCCTCGACTACCGAATTTGTATAAACGTATGAAATTCTCTTTAGATCCAGATCGGTTAGCGCGTCTATCGTTTTGTCGTTAATATGGAAGCCGATCGTATCCTGAAAAAGCAGCAGGGTTTTGTATATTCTGCTCGTTTCGTCTTTCGTTTCGATCTTGAGATTCTTAAAAGAGGCGGCGTCGGCAAAATATTTTTTATCGTCAATCTCAAATTTATAAGCCGGCTCGGTTAGGCAACTTCTGCCGTTTGTAAAATAGTCGATAGCCCTATGCGCAAGAAAATCGTATAAAAACGGTCTGACCTCTTCGGATTTATACCCTCGCGATAGAATATCTTTAAAATCCGTTATTTTTATTTTTTTTGAAACCTCTTTATTTTGTAGCGAGAGATCGTATAGCTCCCAGATTTTTTTACTGAATTTTTCGGCGTCCCAAAACTGCATCTTTTTGGGATCGGCGTCGGCGGTAATCGATCTTGATATTATATTATAATAATTAGCGTCGAGATAGAGCGTATACATCTCCGCCAATACGGAGTAGAGTATCTCTTTAGTCGGCGAAGACTCGCTCTTAGCCAACTCTTCAACCTCGTTGAGAAGCGTTTCTTCTATATTCTCTTCCAGTATGCTCCTATATTTCATACTGTAGATCAACGATTTGATAATCTGAGGCGATTTCTTATCTTTAATCGAAGTCTTTAGGAGTTTGGCGGTCTCGTCGAGAGCCTGTTTGGTTAATCCTCTGTTTTCTAATTGTATAATTTTATTCCACATATCTTCGTACTCTCCTTTGTACGCCGGCGTCGTAGGAACGTCGTTATTATTTGAAGTATCGTTGCTTACTTTGCAACAAACAAGCGCAAATAAAAAAAACAGGATAAATAAAAATTTGATTCGCATAAAATTTTCCTTAACGAAAATGAAAGTAAAAATATAATTAATAATAGCATTTAAATTAGAAAAAAAAATATAATTTAAAATAATATTAAAAATTGTAGTTTTTTTATAAAAAATTTGAAATATCGTTTTTTAATGGTATAATAAAATTAACTTATTTTTGGAGGCAGGTTATGAAAAAATTTATATTTGCGATTTTATTTTTTGTCGCCGTTTACGTCTATCCGGAAGATATGAAGATTAAGGTCGACGATATGTGGATAAAGTCAATCGAGACAAAAAGAGACGTTTTTTATGAGAAAGCCGAAGTTTACGATATCGTCGAATACGACAGAGATCTTCTGGAAAGTTTGAGAGGCGGTAGTATAGATTTCTCGGAGTACGAACAAGAAATATCCGCTTTGCTGTATAAAATAATGCTCGATAATAACAAGTACAACGTCGATAACATTCTAATAGGATACGACGTTCTGGTTTATAAATTTTCCGATAAAAGTTATTTCTTCAAATTTGCTCAAAATATTTCGAGTACAAAAAAAGCCGATAACTTTAAAATTGTGGCGAAGACTCTTGAAGGGCTGACGGCTTTACTTAACGCCGAACATCAGAAGGGGGTTTTTGATATATTGGGGCTTATTTCAACTAAAATCAATAGATATATCTATAGGAATAAAGAGAATGAGAGCAAAACTACCGTATCGTATTTGATGAAGTTTTTGTTGCGGTATATGACTTTAGTAGACGACGGAAAGATCGAAGATAAAAACAGAAAGAAAGTTATAGAGTTGTGCGATAAACTCCAGCTCGATCAAAAAGTTTCGGAGTTTGAAGAACTGCCTTACGGTCAAGAGTTGAAAGAGGCGTACTTTTTTTACAAAGAGTTGGAAAAATAAACTAAAAATTTGGGGAGGAGACGCGGTGGGGTATCAGAAGGTTCTATTTTTAGACGCTTCGACGGGATTTTACAAAATAAAAAGATATAAGATAGGGGATTATTTTGGACCGGTCGATCTGGGTATACATTTGTCGGATAATTACGGTTCGACGAATATCGGAGCGGGACTATTTGCCGGATCGATATTTCCCGGATCAAACAGATTGATATTTTCAGGATACTCGCCTTGCTGGAGAGGTTTTTATATATCCTCGATGGGGGGAGCCGGCTTGGTATTTGACAATCTCGGTATAAATATGTTGAGTATTATCGGGAAAGCGTCCGTTCCTTCGGTTATGTATCTAAACAGAAATCACGGCGAAGAGATAGAAGTAGAAATAGAACCGGTCGACATAAAAAAAATATGGTCGTCCGGCAGAAAGGGCGTATATTCGTTGACCGACTTTATGTACGAGAAATACGGCTCCAGATATGAAAACGATCCGAGAATATTGGCTACAGGTCCGGCGTCCGCCTCTACGGATATAGGCGGAGTACTCTCCGTCCCCATTGTCAATAAAAAAATTACCTTTACCGACACCTGGGCAGGACGGGGCGGCTTTGGAACAAAGCTATACAAAGACTGCGGTTTGGTCGCTATTATTTACGGCGGGACCTTTATCGACGAAGACTTTAGGGACAGAAAGGTCGCCGACGAATGGTTTGAAAATAAATACAACCAAAAATTGATCGCAAAAGATTTTGAAAGCACCAAAAAATACAGATTTGATCCTAAATTCGGAACAGGCGGAACGTTTGGAGTAAATTTCGCCACTTTAAAAGGTAAAATCATAGCTTTTAACTATAAATCTATCTATAATACCGAAGACGAAAGATTGTCGATTAATGAAAAGTTAATAGCGGCTCATTATCTAAAACAGTTTAACGAAGAGACTATGGCCAATAAACAACAGAACAACTGCGGAGAGCCCTGTTCCGCTATGTGCAAAAAGATGAACGGCGAATACAAGAAAGATTACGAACCGTATCAAACTATGGGCCCGCTTTGCGGTATTTTCGATCAAAGAGCGGCGGAGAAACTCAACCATCATTGCGACGCCAACGGATTCGACGCCATTAGTCTCGGCGGCGTATTGTCATGGTTTATGGAGTTGCTGGACGAAAATATTCTTACAAAAGAGGAGTTAGGGGTTAGCGGAAAACCAAAGTTTGATGCGGAGAACTTCGACGTCGTTAACGACTCTATGAAAAACGCCGATTTGGGAATAGAGCTTATCGACGCTATTCTTGAGAAAAAAGGGATAATCGATCTGTCGGAAGGGATACGCAAATGGGCGAGAAGAATTAATAGAGATAAAGGGGTAAAAATCGTCGATAAAATGGTTTTTACGGCGTTTGGTCGGAAAGGATGGATGGTCCCCAATCAATATTGGACTCCGGGAGCCCTAGCCCCGATGGCGATAATGGGAAAATATTATATGTATTACGGCGGCGATTTTGTCGAACCGAGGAAACTGGGAAGGTTGTGCGCCGATAGATTGAAAAACGAGTTGATACTTGACAACGCCGGCATTTGCAGATTTCATAGGGGCTGGGCGGAGGAGATGCTCCCCGATATAATGGAGTCGGTTTACGGAATGAAAGATAAATATCTGGCTTCGATATCCTATACGGCGAGCCGGATAAACAGCAGGAACGCGAGCGTTTTTTGGGAGTCGGAGCGGGATTTTGACTTCGTTTATACCTTTTTAAAAAGAGCGAAAGAAGTTGAAAAAAAAGAGGATCCGGAATTAGATAAATGGATAGCCGAATTTGAAAAAGACAAATTCGAAGCGGGGCTGAATTTCTGGTTTTTAGTACTTAAAGGGATCGCCGAATCGCTAAGGGATTTTTCTTAAAACTTTCCGGATAGAATTATCGCGCCCCGCCGGTCTTTTGGGGCGAGAAAAATAAATTGACACATATGAGACGGATTGCGGCGCCCCTTAAATTGACACATATGGAGCTATATGCGCCGCGCGACAATTGTCGCATAAAAAAAATTGACACATATGGGTTACGTAACTGTCGCGGCGCTTCCTGATGAAATTCGACGCATATGGAGTTATTAATAAAAAAACGGGAATTCCCGTTTTTATGAGTAAATAATTTATTTTTTCAGTTTATTTCTGACAAAATATAAAAATTCCCTTAACCCTTTATACATATCTTTACTGATATAACTTTCTTCAACAATATTTTCATTAATTTAATCTTTTTAAAATCGTTTCAATTTTTTCTTTTTTAAATTCAAGCCGGTCAAAATTTTTATAGTCTTCAAACGTATTATTTTCTGATATTTTTCCAGATCTATACAAATTCTCAAATTCGTCAATAGTCGTAATATTATACTTAGTTCCTATCTGAAATAATTTAATTTTTAAATCTTTCAATTCTTTTTCGAGATAATATCTAATACTATCGTTTAATAATTTTTCTTTTGATATATTAAAATCTTTTGCAATTTCATTAATGACTGCAGTTGTTTTCATCCTATACCTCGACTATTTTTTATATATAGATAATATAACTTCTTTTCAATAAAAAATCAAACTAATTTCATTTTAAGGAATATTTAGAAAATACGTAACCCGCCGGTCTTTTGAGGCAAGAAAAATAAATTGACACATATGGAGCTCATAACCGCCGCCGCGCCCCGATGAATAAAATGACACATACGAGGCTTTTTTTGACACATATGAGACGGATTGCGGCGCCCCTTAATTTGACACATATGGGGCGCGTCGATAACGCGCGACAATTGTCTATTTTCTTAATTTTCTATCAAAAAAACAACGTAACTACCTTGTTCGGATTAACATTCTGATTCGTAAAACTGATAGTTTGCTTAGTTTTTTAGAAGATTGATAATTCTTAATTTATTTTCAATTAATTGATTATGTTGTAAATCTTCTGAATATAAAATATTACAATTATTTTCTAAAGCCGTTGAAATAATTAAACTATCATAATATGAGTACTTATACTTATTAGAAATATGAATTGCATTAATAATAGTATCAAGATTAAATTTAACAATAAAAGTTAGAATCAAAAAAGAATTTATCTGGCATTGGCTTTTTCTCTATCAAACTTAAAATTCTTAGTTTTTATTTTTATAACATTAAATCTATTTGTATTTGCTTCTTTAATTATATTTGACGTTTTATCTTTTTCCGGTAAATCGTCGATAATCTCAGAGATAAGGGCGTCTATGGATTTCCCATATTGATTGGCAATATTCGCTAACTTGGCGTATCTTGTCTCGTCTAATGAAATAGTTATGCCGGACATACCTAATATCCTCAAAAATAGTTAAACTACATATTATATAATAATAAAATTCTTCAAATTAATCAAGATATACCTTAAGAAGAATTTATTCAAAACGGGAATTCCCGTTTTGAATATACTAATATACAAACAAAGACCTGTCGGGGTTGAGCATTGCGCCGCCCCAACGGGTCTAGTTCTAAACAGACTCAAAACAACTTAATATATGTATATTCAGTTTGATCTGTAATATTACCGGACGAGTCTTTTCTAACATACTTAGTTTGATTGCCATTAGAATCGTAAGTATATTCATATTGACCTGTAATATTACCGGACGAGTCTTTATATATCTCTTTAATTCGATTGCCATTAGAATCATAGGTATACTCGTATTGGCTAGTAACATTATAAGACTTATGTACCTCTTTAATTCGATTGCCATTAGAATCGTAAGTATATTCATATTGATACGTAATATTACCGAGCGAGCCTTTGTCAACATACTTGATTACATTGCCATTAGAATCGTAGTAGGTATATTTCCATTGATTTGTAATATTACCCAAAGCATCTTTGGAAACAGACTTGGTTTGTTGATTGCCATTAGAATCGTAGGTATATTCAGTTTGACCTGTAATATTACCCAAAGCATCTTTGGAAACAGACTTGGTTCGATTGCCATTAGAATCGTAAGTATATTCAGATTGAGACGAGCCATTGTCAACATACTTGATTTCATTGCCATTAGAATCGTAAGTATATTCGAATTGTCTAGCAATATTACCAGACGAGCCTTTTTCAACATACTTAGTTCGATTGCCATTAGAATCGTAGGTAGATTCCCTTTGATTTGTAATATTACCGGACGAGTCTTTTTCAACATACTTAGTTTGATTGCCATTAGAATCGTAAGTATATTCAGTTTGACCTGTAATATTACCGGACGAGTCTTTTTCAACATACTTAGTTTGATTGCCATTAGAATCGTAGGTATACTCGTATTGTCTAGTAACATTACCAGACGAGTCTTTATATACCTCTTTAGTTTGATTGCCATTAGAATCGTAAGTATATTCAGTTTGACCTGTAATATTACCGGACGAGTCTTTTTTAACATACTTAGTTTGATAATATCCCGTAACTACTATAATCCGGCTATTTGAACTCTCTATGCCCGAACATTTTGATTTAATCGTATACGTTCCCGGTATATTTGTAGAAAATATATCGCTTTCCAACTTGACGCCGTTGGCGTAATATTCTATCAAATTTCTATTCGCCGGTAATAAAGTCCCATATTTATTATAACCAAGCGTAGGACCTAATTTTATATTCTGCGCTTTGCTACCTCTTATTTTTGAGGTTTTTTTAAGAAGACAAGAAACCGGCGTAGTATCTAGCGCTGCGTTTATGATAAAATTGTATTCTTCTACGTCAATTTCGTTTGTTAAGATTTTTACCGAGCAAGTATAGTTTACTACGCCTATTTTAGGAGTAAGCCGTATAGTAAACGTAGTAGTTTTTCCGCTAAGCAGGGTCGTAACCGAAGTATCGGATTTCAACGAAAAGTTGTCTCCGGATAAATCGACCTTTGTTGGATTTGAAATAAAGACCAAATCCCCGATTCCGCTATTTTCTATTGTAAAAACATAATCTATCGGTTCGTAGTCCTGTAAATACCCCGGATTAAAATCCGTAGAGCCGTCGAGGATATTAATAGATCCGTACTTAATATTCATCTTTGGATTACCCGACGCAGAACTACCGCCGTCCTTACCGTCTTTCGCCAATATCTGCCAAGCCGTTCCGTCGTAAATATAGGATACCCCTTCGGTCGAGTTGTAGTAAGCCCAGCCGGCTTCCGGATTTGCCGGAGCGGCATCCAAAGTCCCTTTCCATATAATAATGCTGTATTGAGCGGCAGTTACCCTCGATATCGTATAGCCGAACTTATACGTTACCGCTTTCAACGTCGAAGTTTTGTCGATAGTTACAGCGCCTCTGTAGAGCGTCCCATCGTTTTTGGTCGGCTCGCTTCCGTCTAACGTGTATCGGATATACGCGCCCTCCGTAGCGCTGGTCATAGTTACCGTCTGAGCTCCAAAATACTGCCCCTGACTCAAACTAAATACCGGCGCGTCCGCATATATATCGTATTGCGACATATAATCGGGATTTGAACATTGAGCAAACAAAATCATTAACGCAATAAAAACCAACGGCGCTAATAAAAATCTCTTTTTCATAATCCTCTCCTAAATTTAATATAATCTTGTAAAGTATATATTATCATTTTAATTTATATATACAATATTTTTTTTGTTTTTATAATATTTAATAAATTTTCTTGAAAATGGAGATAAAATAAGCTCCCTTTTTAGCGAATAGTCGCCGGCTACATAAAAACGGGAATTCCCGTTTTGAATATACTAATATACTACAATTAGCGGAGACGCGCGCCCCGCCCGTCTTTTGGAAAATGACACATATGCGTCTCGTCGATAACGCGCGGCAATTGTCGTATAAAAAAATTTGACACATATGAGACGGATTGCGGCGCCCCTTAAATTGACACATATGGAGCTCATAACCGCCGCCGCGGGGCGCAAATTATTCTGTAAAATATCTTGATATTTGCTTTCAAATATTATAAAAACTCTTGTATGAGGCGCGCGTTTTTATTATTAGTAATTTTTGCGCTTATTTCTTGCAAGACTACTACCAAACCTATAGTTTACGATAAGACTCGGGACGCCGTAGAGAAGGAAGCGGAGTTGATACATTATCTTATCGCCAACGATAATTTGGAAGAGGCCGGCGCTCTTTTGGAGAAAAATCTTCAACTATACCCCGACGACGAGAGTCTGTTAATACTTAAGGGGTGGGCTCTTTTGCAAGGGAAAAAGTACGGCGAAAGCGAGGAGTTGTTTTTACAAATATTAAAGAAAAACGCTAAAAACCCCATTGTTTACGCCGGTTTGTCAAGAATATATCGCAATACGGGCGCTTACGACAAGGCAAACGAATATATCGATAAGGGTCTTGCGCTATCAAAAAGTTTTGCAGTATTGTGGTTTGAGAAGGGATTGTCCCAATACGGCGCGCATAAATACAGAGAAGCGCTTTTGTCTTTCGCAAAATCGTATAATCTCGATAAAAACAACGCCGACGCGCTTTTTTTTAAATATATGTCTCAATTATATTCGGGATACGAACTGAACGATATCAAGTATCAATGGGAGAATCTTGTCAAGTCCGGCAAGATCAAAAACTACTGCTACTTGTATCACGCCGAGGCTCTTTATAAAATAGGCGATAAAGAGCTTGGTTATAGAATTTTGACGGAAGGTAAAACTAAATACCCCGAAGATCCGTATATTCTCAACTTTTACTCTTACGTTTCGGCGGAAAAATACAGATCGGGGGAGATAGATTCGCTCGACGAGGCGACGAGGTCGATGGAAGTCTGTTTGACAGACGCCAAATCTATCCATCCCGAATTTGTCGACACTTACCTTCAAATATTAGAGTTAATCGACGATAGAGCTAAAATGGAGGAGGTAATCGATAAGTATTATCTTTTATTTCCCGAATCCGCCGAGATTATGGCATGGATAAAAAAAATCAAATCGTCGGAATAGAGGCGTTATGAATATGAGATTATTTTGGATAATTGCGGCGGTTACCGCATTAATTGGTTGCTCCGGCGACGACGGCGTTCAATACGAGGAGCTTTTTTCTTTAAACTTCGGATACAACGACAATGAGATCGGAATAAATTTAAATTCCGAGAATATGCTGGAATACGGATTTGATTTTGATTATAAAAACAATTTCTTCTACATTTCCGACCGCATTAATAACAAAGTAATAAAAATAACAGAAAAAGGGGAACTGCTTTTAATAATTTACAACCCCGAGACAAATTCTATCCTCAAATCGACCGACGCAACTACGGCGACCGGCGACGAGATACTGTTTACAAAGCTTTATAGAGAATACGGTCTTTACGCGCCGGAAATTATAGCGTCGGACGGCGATAGAAATATCTATGTCGTTAATAAAGATCCAAAACTAAAAAAAATAAACGACAATCAGTCCGTTTCTGAGCAATTAATACTGAAATTTAATAATAACGGCGATTTACTGTATATTTTAGGAATCGAAGGCAAAGGGAGTCCGACGCCTTTTACCCATATTACGGATATAAAAATCGACGAAAAGAACAACTTGCTGCTCAAAGAAGATTTTGACGAAAATACGCTTATATATAAATTTGATCAAAACGGCGCTCCGTTGAAAAAGTCTGTTATAAATAAAAAAGAGATACCGCTTCAAAAAAACGAGGAGGATTTGATCGCTATACAATCGGGGGCGTTTCTTGGATATAAAGAGGACGAACTGTATATTACAAGTCAATTCATCAAAGAGAATTTAGAGAGCAGTCTCATTTTAAGATACGAAACGCTTTATGAGAAACTTTTTGGTTATTCTTTACAAAACGACAAATATCAAAGATTAATAATGAAAATCCAGCAAAAATTTACCGATATATCAAAATTATCCAATTATTCGGATATTAAAGACCTTTACGGAGATAACAAGATAATTGCCAGACCTATCGACGATTTTGTAGGAATAGATATAAATTCGAATATATATTTTATTCAGAGAGATATTTCTATAAAGGGCAAAAATATAAACGATTTTACGTTGGCGGAATACGACGCTAACGGCAGGTTGAAAAAAAATTACGTTATAAATTATCCTCCGGATATCGAAGTAACTTCCGGCTTATTAATTTCAGATTTTGGCGCCGCTCTCTCTTATTACATAAAAGGGGAGGAGATTACCTTTGTCAAGATCAAGTAGCCCGATTATTTCTCCCGAAGACTCAAAAATTCTTGATTTAAAAGCGTCCGAAATTAATAAAATTCCTCCGATCGTTTTGATGGAAGAGGCGTCCTCTCAGATATTAAACCGACTTCAAATTGATTTTGATCTTACGGCGCTAAACGTCGCGATTATTGCCGGATGGGGTAATAACGGAGGAGACGCGCTGAGTTTGGCTCGAAAGTTGAAGAATATCGGAGTCAAAGTTAAAGTCTTTGTTTTTCCCAACGAAAAAGGGTCGGAGTTGTATTTTATCCAGAAAAATATCCTTATCAATTCGGATTTTATACTATCGGACGTAGAGCGGTTTGAAGAGGAAGCCGGCGATTTTTCTTTGATAATCGACGGAATATTCGGCGTCGGCTACAAATATAGAAAAAACGCCGGTATGGATAAACTATTCGAGATAATAAACCGTTCCGGCGCGACAATTGTCGCGCTCGACGTTCCGTCGGGACTAAATACGGACGGCGGCGCCTCGGTCAAAGCCGATTATACCTATTCGATAGGTTTTATGAAGGACGTTTTTTTTAACATATCCGCCAGAAAATTTTGCGGAACAGTTATAAATCTTCCTATCAGCTTTAATATTAACAATATCAAAAGCGCGGAAAAATTTTATATAGACAATATAGAAGAAGATAAAGCCGAAAAAAAAAGCGATTTTGTTCACAAATATCAAAGGGGCGCGGTCTGTTCGATCGGCGGAAGTCCCGGCAAATACGGCTCAATTATCTTTTGCGGCTTGAGCGCGCTGAGAGGGGGAGCCGGCGTTAGTCTGGTCTTGACTAACCGGGATAATATAAATACGCTCTCCGCGATAAACGCCGTATTAATTTACGATTCGATTATTAATTTTAAAGAGTATCTTTCAAAATACGATACTTTTGTAGTAGGACCGGGGCTGACGGCGGACGATCCGGAAAGAGCCGCTTTAACGGAGCTTTTTTCGAGCAATAAAAAGTTTGTTTTGGACGCGTCCTTCTTTACCGTTTTTGATAAAAATACTCTGAAAAATTTTAAAAATTCGCCGATATTGACGCCTCATGTCGGCGAGTTTAAGCGCTTCTTCAGAGCCGACGCGGCCGATCTTGAAAAAGATACCATAAATACGGTAAAAAATAGCGCGGTCAAATACGGTTGTTTCATACTGCTGAAATCTTCTTTTATAACGCTGGCGACGCCCGACGGAAAAATTTATATTTTTGACCGCAGTAATAGAATATTAGCTCAAGCCGGCAGCGGCGATCTGTTGGCCGGATTGATAGGATCGAAGTTATCCGGAGGATCGGAGAGTTTGGATTCGATATTTAGCGCGGTCGGGATATTTTATAAAATCGCCGAATATTTTAGAGATAACGGATATTTGACTTACGACATGGAGAGATTTATAGACCGGATAGGTATGGAGGTATAGATTGGCGAAAAACGTCGTCGAGATCAAAAACAGCGATAACAAAAAAGAGTTGATAATCGAAGGGGAGAGAGTAAAATTTCATTACGACAGAGCGGAGCGTCTTGCGATGACTCGCAATAAATCCGATGAAAAAAAGAATTGTTTCTTTTGTAAAAAAAACGCCTCCGTTCTACTTACTTTTATCAATCTGGCGTTGATATTTGTCGTAATAACCGTTTACGCCGGGCTATTGGGAAAATCTAAGAATATTGTCGAAAATGGAATACAATACCATCTCACAAAAAGGATTTTTGGCAATTACGACGACATAAATTTTATTTTTCAGATAAAGAATAATTCAAAAAACAAAACGTATCTAGACGTAAAAGAGGGCGTTTTGGAAATTTACGACAAAAACTCCGTTTTGACTCATACCGTTAGATTTGAAATAACCAAAGACGCTTTAGAACCGAAAGAGTCGTTTATCAAAAGTTTAGCCGTCGAAAAACCCGCGAAAGGCAAATACGACGCTAAAATAAATTTAACTAACAAAGAAGATATTAAACTAACAACCTCCTTTAGCGTCAAATAACTATTTTCGATAATATTGCGCCCCCGGTTTTTTGGGGCGGAGAAATAAATTTGACACATATGGCGCAAGCGCTCCTCGATGAGAAAATTTGACGCATATGCGCCGCGCGACAATTGTCGCGTAAAATTTGACACATCTATGGGGTATTAATAAAAAAACGGGAATTCCCGTTTTGAATATACTAAAATACTTATTATTTATAATGATTTGTTATAGCGATTATTTCTACTTCTTCCTTATCCGTATATATGAAAAGCGCTCTATATTTTTTATCTAAACGAAAAGAATATATTAATCTCTGTTTCGGCTCTAATATTTCAGTA
>Ga0116183_1000126_pt1 | contig 83128 bp, 49 predicted proteins | sample AD_UKC078_MetaG_FD_89753 | JGI IMG/M metagenome (GOLD analysis project Ga0116183, IMG submission 89753) | Active sludge microbial communities of municipal wastewater-treating anaerobic digesters from USA - AD_UKC078_MetaG | ecosystem: Engineered > Bioreactor > Anaerobic > Digestate | place: USA...
CAGAGCCCGCAAAATCCGCGCGACTGGAAAGGCCAAACTCCTAATACGGGCAGAGCCCGCAAAATCCGAACGACTAGAAAGGCCAAACTCCTAATACGGGCAACCCAATTTAGCCTCACGCAAAGGCTCAACAGACACAAAGGGGTTTCCATAACACCCCATTCCCCTTCGTGCTCTTCGCATCCTTCGCTTCGTGTGAGAAACAACTTGTTTTTTATTGGCCTTATCGGCCGACAAGGCACCAAATGGCGTCCGTAACTCCAACTGGTGTGCGCCAGCGGCACGGCTGCAAAACCGAAACCCGCAATGATTTTCTCGACCGCCTCCTGCTGACAAGCTTTCCGCAGCCTCAAAAGGCCAGATCAAAGATCAGGGGCAGATGGTCCGACCCGATGTCCGGGCCGCGGCGCCGATTTATGATCCGCACATCGGATGAATGCAGGCCGTGATCCAGCGGAATGCGGAGGAAAGGCAGAGAGGCGGGCCAAGTGGGGAGCGGACCGCGGCCTTGGGCGCTGTCAATCAGACCGCTCTCACGCAGGAAGGTTCGGAAGTGTGCGGACCAGGGAGTGTTGTTGAAGTCACCGGTCACGACCAGCGGAGTTCCCAAACTCCGGAGGTGTTGCGCAAGCATCCGCATGAAACGGTTACGTCCCGCCCACATGGCGGCGTTGTACGGGGCGAGCGCGTGCGTGCCGATTACGGTGAGGGTCTGGTCACCGATACGGATACGTGCGCAGGTGGAGGGTGCGCCCTCCGGGTCATCCAGCTGGAAGATTCCGGCTTCAAGCGCGTTCGTCCGACAGTAGATCGCCGCGCCGAAATGATCCTCGCGCGGCATGGACGCGTAAACCGGATAACGGTTGGTGAGCGACGCGAGATCGCGGAGCCAGCGGGTGTTGGGTTCCTGCAGAATCACCACATCGGGCTGTTCCCGTTCAACGAGGCGCAACAGAGCCGAGGCGTCGGGGTTGTGAGTGAGGATATTGGCCTGAAGCAACCGGAGCCTCACGGCCGGTTGGGGGGAGCGGGGTAGGGAAACGGGTGCCGCAGGCAACAGAAGCAGTAGCACAGGCAGGGCGTTGACGCCAGCTAGCAGAAGACCAGCCGCCGCACGCCGGTAGCGGCGCGCGAGGCACTCGAATGCCGCATATCCGAGAAAGCAGAGAGCAAACTGCGGTTTGAAGTGAGTGAAGATCTCGAAAAGCCATCCGAAGCGGCCAAAGAGTCCCGCCAGAGTGAAAAGCAGACCGAGAAAGGCGGCGGCTTCGACAAGGCCGAGCAGGCGTCGGATGATCGGCGGGATGTTCATGAAGCGGGCGGAGCGGGGTTTCGCAATTCAGCCCGGAGCAGGCCGTTGTGGCGCAGAAGGGGCTCGATCGACGGATCCCGGCCGCGGAAGAGGCGGAAAACTTCGGCCGGATCGGTCCCGCCGCCCAGCGCCAGCAGAGAGTCGCGGAAGCGCCGCCCCATGGCGCGGACCGCATCGCCCTGCGCGAGTCCCGCCTCCTCAAAAGCGGCGAAGGCGTCGGCGGAAAAGACCTCGGACCATTTGTAACTGTAGTATCCGGCCGCATACCCGCCCGCGAAAATATGGCTGAAGGAACAGAGGAACCGGTCTTCCGGCAGCAGCGGGGTCGGAGAGTAGCGCGCGGCATTCAGGCGTTTGACGGTGTCAGCGTCAGGCCACTCCGGACGCGGATATCGCGCGTACAGATCCATGTCTGTGGCAGCGAAAAAGAGCTGGCGCATCATCGCGCTGGCAGCGCGGTGGTTTTTCGCCGCGATCAGCCGGTCAAACAGCGCGTCGGGCAAAGGGTCCCCGGTCTCGGCATGGCGACTCAACCCCTTCAGGGTGGCACGGTCGTAACACCAGTTCTCCATGAACTGGCTGACGATCTCGATCGCGTCCCACTCGATGCCGTTCAGTCCCGAGGCACCCGGTTCTTCCACGGTGGTGAGCATGTGCTGCAACGCATGCCCGAATTCGTGGAAGAGCGTGCCGACCTCCTGAAAACGCATGACCGGCGGCTGATTCCCCACCGGCACACTCTGGTTGCAGACCAGCAGGGCCATGGGCAGGGTGACGGTACCATCCGGCGCGCGGTCCCGCGTCCGGAAATCGTTCATCCACGCGCCGCCGCTTTTGGTTTCCGGACGGCTGTAGGGGTCCAGAAAGAAACAGGCGAGCGGAGTCCCGTCCGCATCGGCGACCCGGAAAAAACGCACGTCAGGATGCCACACCGGCGCCTCGCCGTCGGCGGGCGTGATGACGATGCCGAAGAGCCGGTTCGCAAGGCTGAAGAGCCCTTCCAGAACACGCGGGAAGAGAAAGTAACGGCTCAGTTCCTCGTCGCTGTAATCATAGAGGTGTTCGCGCTGGCGCTCGGACCAGAAGGCGATGTCCCACGGTTGCAGCGCGCCCTCGTCGAACCCGTGGCTGCGGGCGAAGGTTAGCAGTTCTTCCGACTCGGTGCGGGCCGCTTCACCGGCGGCTTCCGCGAGGCGGGCGATGAGCGTATCGACCGCAGCGACCGAGCGCGCGGTTTTATCGGCGAGGTTCAACTCGGCGTAAGATTCGAATCCGAGCAGACCGGCCAATTCGCGCCGCAGGGCAAGAAGACGCTCGATCTTCAGCGTGTTATCCGTGGGGCCGGAAGCGGCGCGGGTGGCATAGGCGCGGCAGAGTTGTTCGCGTGCCGTGCGGTTACGGCTATGCATCATGAACGGCAGGTATACAGCGGTGTCGAGGGTGATGCGCCACGGGCCGGTGGCGGCGGTGGCGTCTGGTTCACCCGCCGCGCGCGCGGCCTGGGCCGTGACCTCCCGGAGTGCGGGAGGGAGGCCAGCGGCCTCCTCCGGTGTGCGCAGCGTGAGAGCGAACGCGCGGGTGGCGTCAAGAACATGGTTGCGAAAGGCGGTGGCGAGTTGCGCCAACTCGTTCTGGATGGCGTTGAACCGTGTCTGCCGTTCCGCGTCAAGCCCCACGCCAGCGTGTTCGACGGCCTGAATGGTTTTGACAAGAATCCGCCGCCGGACTGGCGTGAGGCAGGGAGAGGCGCGGTCGGCCTCGCGGAGGGCAAGATATCCCCGATACAGCAGCGGACTCTGTGCGACGCGCTGCGAAAAGGCGATGATCTCGGGCTGAAGGCGTTCTTGAACCTGACGCCAGGCGTCGCTGTTCATCACCGAAAGCATGTGGCTAAGCAACCCCCATGCGTCGAAAAGCGGGCGGCAGGCGTCATATAAAGGCCGCATCAGTCCTTCCCACGACGGGGTAAGCGCCTGCTCCACCTTTGTGACTGCGGCATGAGCGTCGGCCAACAGATGCGGGAAATCAGAAGCGGCGGCCTCTGGGGTCAGGCGGTCGAAGGGTGGCAGATAGGGAATATGGAGGAAAGCGGACATAACAAGCGTGTGCGTGCGAAAGGGGCCCGGTTCCGCAGGGGTTAAGGAGTGGTCGGTTTCGGCGCGACCCCGTGCCGCCGCAGTTTCTCGGTCACGGCGGGCGTCGGATCGATCTCATGACTGCGCGTCCAGAAAGCAGCGGCTTCCGCCGAACGTCCGACCGCCTGAAGGACATCGCCGGTGTGGTCGAGAATGACCGGTTCGCTGCGGTCGAGGTCTGCGGCCTTCAGCAGAAACTGGAGCGCGTCATAGGGGCGGCTTTTCTTAAAAAGAATCCAGCCTTTGGTGTCCAGATAGGCGGCGTTGTCGGGTGCGGCCTGCAGGGCTTCGGTCACCAGCCGGTCGGCTTCATCCAGATGGATGTCCTGCTCGGCCCACAGGTAGGCCAGAAAATTCTGGAGCGCGTCCGAAGTGGGGTGCACGGTGAGCGCCTCACGCAGGATCCGTTCCGTCCCCGCCGCATCCTTTTCCGCCTCGGTCAATCCGGCGAGCCAGAGATAAAAACGCTCGTCCGGAAAGTATCCGGCGCACAAACGACGGGTGTAGTGTTCGCGCAGGGTGGCGATGGCCGCCGGCCGGTTGTTCTGTTCCTGATGAACTGCGGCGAGGATCAGGCGTGTGGGAGCGGTGTCGGGTTCCCGGAGCGCGCGTGCGGCCAGACGATTGGTCGCATCCGGATCCGCAGCCCAGATCGCGCCGAGGCGCAGCACCGGACCGGTGGCGCCGGGATCCTCCCGGCAGGCGGCGTGCAGGCTGGCGAGGGCGTCATTGGTTTGAGCGAGGCTGAAATGGCATTCTGCCGCGACAGCGTGCAGGCCGCCGCGCCACACGGGGGTCTCCTCGTCCGCTTGCGCGAGGGCGAGATCGACGCAACGGAGCGCGCGTGCGGGGTTGCTCTCCTGTTCCCGCAGAAAGTGAACCGCCCAGTGTGCCGGAAGCACCGCACTGCCGCGATCGTGAAAACGCGCGTGACAGGCGCGCATGGCTTCGAGCGCTTCATTCTCGCAATCGGCCATGAAATAGAGTCGGATGCGCGCCAGAGCCAACTCCCGGTTGTCCGGCTCAATCTCCATCAGAAGCGAGCAGTGGCGGGCCGCCTCCAACGGGCGGGCGGCCGCCTCAGCCAGACGCACCGCCTCAATACGGATAGCCGTGTCGTCCGGATGACGCGTGAGGAAATTCTCAGCCGCAGCGAATCCCTCGGCAAATTGTTCGCGTTCGGCGAGGGCGCTCAGCAGGACGTCCAGCGGTTCGCGGCCGTCGGGGTCGAGCCGGACCGCCTGACGGAAAGCGGTCAGGGCCGCAGCCTGAGCCTTGGCGCGATTGGTTTCGGCACCTTCGCCGCTCTCGACAAGCAGCCCTTGGGCCATCAACGCCAAAGCGCCAGCCCTACGGGCGTCGGCCTCTTCAGAAGTGGAGGGGTCTGTTTGCGAGGCGTGCGGCGCGCCGCTTATCAGACAACCGGCCAGCAACGGCAACAACGCCGCACCGAGAACCGCACACCCCAAACCGATCAGCGGACGCAGGGCAATAAGCTCAATCGGTTTCATGTCGGGGTCTCCAATACACATCACACGCCACACCCCTTTCCTTTCCGGGAAACGGGGAGAAAGGGCACGGCTATCCCATCCGCAGGCGGTCACGCGCCGGTGTGCGCCTCGGCGCCTTACTTGTTCTTGTGGCGATTGCTCTTCAGGCGTTTACGGTGCTTATGCTTCGACATCTTCGCACGGCGCTTTTTCTTGATCGAACCCACGTTCTTTCTCCTGGAAGTGCAGGGCGTACCCGATGGGGTGTCCTGTTGTTTTGTTCAAAAAATGACTTTGTTCAGCGGCAGCTCAATGATCCCGGTCGCGCCAGCGTTCCGCAACGGCGGGACGATGTCGCGCACGACCTGTTCCTCGACCACCGACTCGACCGCATACCAATCACGCTTGTTGAGCCGGTTGACCGTAGGGGCATGCAGCGACGGCAGCAGTTCGGTCACGGTGTCAAGCCGGTCGGCCGGCACATTCAACTTGATCAGCACACGCGACTCAGCCGCCAGCGCACCCTGCAACAGCACGGCGAGTTGTTCGATCTTTTCGCGCTTGGCCGGATTTTTCCACGCCTTGTGGTTGGCGATCAGCCGGGTGGTCGAGGTGAGAATGGTGTCCACAATCCGCAGGTTGTTGGCACGCAGTGAGGAGCCTGTCTCCGTCAGCTCGACGATGGCGTCCACCAGTTCCGGCGCCTTGACCTCGGTGGCACCCCATGAGAACTCAACCTCGGCCTCGACCTGATGCTGGGCGAGGTACCGCCGCGTCAGACCGACCGCCTCGGTGGCGATGCGTTTGCCCTGCAAGTCTTTGACACTCTGGATCGGCGAGTCGTTGGGCACGGCCAGAACCCAGCGCACGGACTGCGAGGTGGCCTTGGAGTAGCACATCTCCGAAACCTCGTGCACATCGGAGTTGTTTTCGTAAATCCAATCATATCCGGTGATGCCCGCATCCAGAAGCCCGAGTTCCACGTAGCGCGAAATCTCCTGAGGGCGGATCAGCCGACACTGCAACCCGGGGTCGTTCACGCTGGGTGAATAAGACCGCGATCCGGCCTGAACGACAAATCCGGCCTTTCGCATCATTTTGAAAGTTGCTTCCTGCAAACTTCCCTTGGGCAATCCCAAAATAACAGCCATAACGCCTTTGGTCTCTTTCCGATTGGTTTGATAAAAGGTTAAACATCTTATCGGATTAACCTAAAGTAGGCAAGTACCGCGAAATCGATTTTTGAACCGCCGATCGTTCGGCTGGTGGGCGAGGCGGGACTCGAACCCGCATACCTTACGGCACAAGATCCTAAGTCTTGCGTGTCTGCCAATTCCACCACTCGCCCGCACAGAGGACCGCAACGCACCCCGTCAGCAGTCCAGATGCCGCATTGCCGGAAACCGCGTCACGGTGCGAACAACACACTGGTCAGCCCGGCCAACTCTTCCGCCGCGATCTTCATGACCTTGCGGTCATAGGTCATCAAACCGTTGACCTCCCCTTCGACATCCGTGGTCTGCGTGTAGACGCCGCCCGCGATGCCTTTTTGTCGCAGCTCGTTCAGCAGTGTGATGGATTTCGCGACGCGCTCTTTGTACTCGGCTTTGTTCTTCGGCAAACCGCCGTAGCCCCAGTTCTCGCGTTCGTCATCCCACAAATGTCCTTTCGCCAGATATCCATGTCCGCCGAACTCCCCGACCACCTTAATGAAGGAATCAAAACGACCGTCTTTTCCCATCTCGAACGGAAAAGCGGGGTGCGGATAGCTGTGGGCGTCCACAACGTCCCCCACCGGCCAGAAGTTCCCGCCGCTGGCGATATTCACGAGACGCGTCGGATCGCGCCGCGCGACCCACGCCCCGACATCAAGCGTTCGGTGCTGACCCCACGCCTCGTTGAAGGGGACCCAAGTGACGATGCAGGGGTGATTTTCCAACGTGTCGATCATCCGCCCTAACTCCAGCATGAACTGCGCATGATGTGCTTCCGGCCACTCTGCGTCCCGGGGTTCGGGTTTGAGAAAAGTCCACTTTGCGCCTTTTCCGCCGCTCACCTGATCCTGCCACACCATCATGCCGATGCGGTCGCAATGGTAATAATAGAGGCGCGGCTCGACCTTGATGTGTTTGCGGATCATGTTGAATCCGGCACGCTTCAGCCAGTCGATCTCGAAGGCCATCGCCTCTTCGGAAGGCGGCGTCAGCAACCCGTCCGGCCACCACCCCTGATCCAGCGGCCCCCAGTGGAAAATCGTCTCACCGTTCAGAGTGAAGCGCAGGTGCCCTTGGGCGTCGCGGGTCTTGCCCACCGTGCGGATCCCGGCGTACGACTCGACCTGATCCAAAACCTTCCCGTCCTTGTCCAGCAGGGTCAGCTTGATGTCATAAAGATGCGGCGAGGCAGGCGACCAGCATTTGGCCTTTTCAACCCGGACCGAGATCGGCGCGCCCGCCTTACCGGCAACCTCGGCCACCCGCTTCGCGTTCTCCAGCACCTCGACACGCAGTGTCTCTGCCGTGCCGGTAACCTTGGGCGTCACAGTGATCGTGCCTGTCGCGGCATCGGTTCTGAGCGCGAAGTCGGCGAGATACGTGCGGCCGACCTGCTCCAGCCACACGGTCTGCCAGATGCCGGAGACTTGCGTATACCAGATGCCATGCGGCATCAGGGTTTGTTTGCCGCGCAGTTGGAACCCCTCTTGCTCGTCCTCCACGCGCACCAGCAATTCGTTCTCCCCAACGCGCACCGCATCCGTGATGTCCAGCGTGAACGGCGTGAACCCGCCCTGATGTCCGCCCACGTCCCGGCCATTCACAAAGACCCGACAGCGGTAATCCACGGCTTCGAAGTTCAGCAGCGTGCGTTCGGCTGCCGCCACGGTAAACGTGCGCCGGTACCAGAGCGCCTGATCCTGCCGCAACATCTTCTGCACGCCACTGAGTTTCGATTCCAGACAGAACGGCACCCGGATGCGGCCCTGCCACTGGAGCGGCGGCTCTTGCCGCGCCACCGGCGTCACGGCCATTTCCCAGGAACCGTTCAGGTTCTGCCACGCTTTCCGCCGCAGTTGCGGCCGGGGATAACCCGCCCACGCGTTTTGATCCGTCACCTTCTCGCCCCAAGGCGTGATCAGCGCACTCGAGAACAGTTCGCGTTCCGGAATCGGCAGTTCAGGCACGGCGGCGGCATCGATCACATGCGCGTCAATGAACTGTCCGCCGGTCGTTTGGCGGCAATGCACGGCCAGCAGGTTCTCCCCCGGCCTGAGCAGGGCACGCTGCGCCGCATCAAGAGGAAAGACCTTGTACTCCTTGAGGAATCCGTTGAGCGACAGCACGGGCTGTCCGTTGAGAAAAATCTGCGCATCCTCGTCATGATGGACCAGGAGCGCGGGCTCCGCCACATCGCGCGCGAACGTGAAACGCTTGCGCAGCCAGATCGTCCGGGTCCGCCACTGGGTCCCCACACGCGCACCCGGCGTCCCGGCCGTGCCAAACCCGCCCGAGCCTTTTTTCCAAGCCGTGTCATCAAAATCCGGCGCCTGCCATGCCCCTTCCGGCTCCTGCAGCGTATACCGCCACTGATCCGTGATCCGGGCCGTCAGCATCGCGGGAAACGCCGCGCAGAGCGCAACGATCCCAATGAACGTGAAATTCAAACGCATGTTTCCCTCCCTTTCCTTTTTCGTACAGACCGACCCGCGCCACCGGTCAGACATCAAGGTTGCGCACGTTGAGCGCGTTGTCCTCGATGAACTTGCGGCGGGGCTCGACCTCGTCGCCCATCAGCAGGGTGAAGATCGCATCGGCCTTCACCGCATCCTCCAGCCGGACGCGCAACAGACGGCGTTTCGCCGGGTCCATGGTCGTATCGTAAAGTTGTTCCGGCTTCATTTCGCCGAGACCTTTGTACCGCTGGATCGAAAGCCCTTTACGTCCGCGCTCGCGCACCGTGTTCAGTAGTTCGGGAAGCGCGCGAACCGGAATAGACTCGTCCTCTTCCTCAATAAACACAGCCGGAGCGTCGCCCCCCGCGACCTGTTCGACGGTGAAGCCCGCGCCGACCAGCGAGTCGATCTGCTTCTTGAGAAGATGCGCCCGGTACATCTCGAGCCAGCGGAACGGCATCGGCTGTGTCGGGTGGTACGCCTGCACCTGCGTCTCCGTCAAATCGATCGCCGCGCCCAGTTTGCTTTCGGCCTCCTGCCGCGCATTCGCCAGATCCGCATCGCTGTACACGAAGCGGAACACGGCATCCTCCCCACTGCCGAGGATGGTCGCAAACCGCGGAAACTCGCCGGTCTCGGGTTTGCGCAGGCTCAGAAACGTGTCCGGATCGATCCCGCGGCGGGCCACAGCCCGGAGAGTGTTTTCGATCTGGGCCAGCAGTTCGAGCAGGCGGCGCAACTCCTTCGCGTCAAGGACCCGTCCTTCCGGAGTGCGGACCGTCATATCGTCCGCACCCAAAAGCAGCAGTTTGCTGGTGAGTTGGTCGTCGCTCTCGATGTACTCCTCGCGCTGCTTGCGCGTGAGTTTGTAAAGAGGCGGCTGGGCCAGGTAGATATACCCGTTCTCAATCAGCTTCGGCATCTGCCGGAAGAAGAAGGTCAGGAGCAGGGTCCGGATATGCGCGCCGTCCACGTCCGCATCGGTCATGATGATGATCTTGTGATAGCGGACTTTGGAGATGTCGAACTCGTCGGCACCGAACCCCGCGCCGATGGCGGTGATCAGGGTCCGGATCTCGTTGTTGTTGAGAATCTTATCGATCCGGGCCTTCTCGACATTCAGAACCTTGCCGCGCAACGGCAGGATCGCCTGAGTCTCGCGGTTACGGCCCTGTTTGGCAGAACCTCCGGCCGAATCTCCTTCCACGATATACAGCTCGCACTTGGCAGGGTCGCGCTCGGAACAGTCTGCCAGCTTGCCGGGCAGGGCCAGGCTGTCGAGCACGCCCTTGCGGCGGGTGAGATCCCGCGCCTTGCGCGCCGCAATCCGGGCGCGTGCGGCGAGCACGGCCTTCTCGACCACTTTGCGGGCCACAGCCGGCTTCTCCCCGAAATAGGTGCCGAGTTGATCGTTGACGATCTGCGCCACGATGCCCTCGACCTCGCCGTTGCCGAGTTTGGTCTTGGTCTGGCCCTCGAACTGGGGTTGCGGAACCTTGACGGAAACCACAACCGTGATGCCCTCGCGGATGTCATCGCCGGTGAGCGCCTCCTCATTGCTCTTCTGCAGGTTGTTGTCGGCAATGTACTTGTTGACGGTACGGGTCAGGGCCGAACGGAAGCCGGAGAGGTGGGTGCCGCCCTCGATGGTGTTGATGTTGTTGCAGTAACTGTATTCGATTTCGTTGTACGAATCGGTGTACTGCATCGCGATTTCGCATTCGACCCGGTCGCGCGTGCCGGAAAAGTAGATCACCTCGTCATGAACCGGCGTCTTGTTCCGGTTCAGGAACTGGACGTACTCCACGATCCCGCCGTTGAACAGGAACGACTCGTCCCGCTCCTGCTCGTGCTCCATGTCGCGGAACCGGATGGAGACCCCGCGGTTGAGAAAGGCCAGCTCCCGCAGGCGGTTGGCGAGGATGTCCCATTTGAATTCGTGGCAGGTGAAGATCGTGTGGTCCGGATAGAACGTCACCTTGGTGCCGGTGCCGTGCGTCTCGCCCACCACCTCAAGCTTCGTGACCGGATGCCCCCGCTCAAAGCGCTGGCGGTAGATCCGGTTATTGCGGCGGACCTCGACCTCCATCCACTCGCTGAGGGCATTCACGCAAGAGACGCCCACCCCGTGCAACCCTCCGGAGACCTTGTAGTTCGAGCCGTCGAACTTGCCGCCCGCATGCAAAGTGGTCAGCACCACCTCCACGGCCGGACGTTTTTCAACCGGGTGCAAATCCACCGGGATGCCGCGCCCGTTGTCCACAACGGAAAGGGAACCGTCCGGGTTGATGGTGACATCGATATGCGTGCAGTACCCTGCCAGCGCCTCATCGATCGAATTGTCCACCACCTCATACACCAAATGGTGATAGCCGCGTTCCCCGGTGTCCCCGACATACATGGCGGGACGCTTGCGTACCGCCTTCATTCCTTCCAGCACCGTGATATTGGCTGCGGTGTACTTTTCTGTGTGCGTTTCTGCCTGTGCGGTGTCGAGTTGGGAACTGCTTCGCGTATCGTCTGACATACCTTTTTCCGTGGTTGGTGAGAATGAATAAAGGATACCTTAAAAAGGCGTCCGACACAAGCAAATGACCCCGTTTTTTTTCTTTAAAAACAAGCTGTTTTCACCCCCCGCCCCCAGGGAGAAGGCCGGGGTGAGGGTTGCGGGCTCCGCCCGCGTCAAGACGGCTGGCTGTCGCTGTGGAGTGCGTCATCCGGGGTTTACCGCACGCCGCAGTATGCGGAACAGATGCCGCCCGTGTAACGCTCGCAACGGGTCTCCCGGAACCCGGCCTCGCGCAGCAGATCGAGCATCGCCCCGCCTTGCGGCACCTGCCGGATGGAGGCGGGCAGGTAGGCGTATTCGCGCGCGTGGCCACCCAAGCAGCGTCCCATGACCGGAACCGCCACCCGCAGATAGACGTCGTGCAGAAGACGCAACGGGAACCGTTCCGGCCGCGAGAGCTCGAGGAGGAGAACCTGTCCGCCGGGCTTCAGCACACGCCGCATCTCGCGAAGCCCGTCCGCAAGCGAGGCGAAGTTGCGCACGCCAAAGGCGGCCGTGACCGTATCGAACGAGGCGTCGGGGAAATCCAGTGCCAGCGTGTCACCCCGGTGGAGGCTCACACGCGCCCCCAGTCCGGCGCGCCGTACCTTTTCCCGCCCGAGGTCCAGCATCGCTTCGGACAAATCGATACCCGTGACACGCGTCTGCGGCAGACGGCGCGCCACCGCGATCGCGAAGTCGGCGGTGCCGGTGGCCACGTCCAGTACGCGGGCCGACGGCGCGGCGCGCAACAGGCGCAGCGCGCGCCACCGCCAAAACCGGTCGAGGCCCAATGACAGCAGACGGTTGAGCCGGTCATATCCGGGCGCGATCGCGTCAAACGCGCGCGTGATCTGCTCGCGTTTACCCTCGCCGGCGCCATAAGGGGTGATGTGTTCAACCTTCATGCAGTGTCTTGGCGTTGAGGTCGGCGGTGAGGAGCCGATCGGCTTCCGCCGCGCCCAATCCGCAGGTTTCCGTCAGCTCTTCACGCAGATATCCGGCCAGACGCGGCATACCGATCGCGAAAAGCCTGCCTTCGCCAGCATAGAGGCGCGCGGCGAGACGCGTGTACGCGCCGAACAGATCAGGTCCGCAGGCCGCATGGAACGCTCGGACGGCGTGCGGGAAACGGCCGCGGTTGTGGACCCGTTCCCAGCAGCGGGCAAGGCGCTGAATGCGGCATAGGGTCTCAAAACCCATGGTGTCCGAGCGCAACAGCCCGTAAGGCGGCTCCGGACTGAAGACAAGGCCGAGGCTGTCGGCTTCGCGGGCGAAGCGTGTGCCGGGGAGTCCTTTGAGCAGGTTGACCTGCACCTCGGGTGGTGCGCAGGTTGTCACCAGCGTGTTGAAACCGTTGGCGAAGGAGGCTTCGTCCTCGCCGGGCAGGCCGAAAATGAGATCGGCGTGCACGTCAGCGCCGGTTTCGCGGGTGAGGAAACGCAGGTTGGCGAGTGTGGTGGCGGTGTCGGGGCTGCGTCCGGCGGCGGCGGCGACTTGCGGATTGAGGGTCTGGATGCCTGCCTCGAGGTGAAGGGTGCCTGCTGGAAAGCGCGCGAGGCGGTCGGCCACATCCGGATGCAGGCGTTCGGGGTTGATCTCGAGGTGTAGACAGGTGTCTTTAGGCGTGACGCGCTCCTGAAAAAAGTCCAGTACCGCGCAGGCGTGGGCTACAGGCGCGTTGAAATTGCGGTCCAGAAATTTGAAGCGCCGCAACCCGCGTTGCCAAAGGCGGTCAAAGGCGGGCAAGATGCGGTCGAGAGGGAGAAGCCGCAGGCCGCTGCCAGCCGATGCGCAATATCCGCAGTTGTATGGACAACCGCGGCTGGTCTCGACATAGATCGTGCGGCGGCTCAGATCTTCATCAGTGTAGAGGTGATAGGGAAGGGTTAAGGAGTTGGGAATTAGGAATTGGGAGTTAGGAGTTAGGAGTTGAGAATTGGGATCTCGTTGAGAGGGGGAAGTTGAGAGTGAGGGGGCGGGGGACGGGATGGATGTTTCGCAGAATGCGCGGAAGGCGGCTTCGCCTTCGCCAATGATTACCGCGTCGAATAAATTGACGTGGGGGTATTCAGAGGTGATCTCAGAGCCGCCTGCCACGAGTTTGAGATCCGGCGCTACCAGCCGCAGAATGCGCGCGGTCGACTCGATTAAGCGCACATTCCAGAGGTAGACGGAGAAACTGACGATGCGCGGGTTGTGCGCGGTGATGCGTTCGGCAAGCTGCACCGGCGTGATCTCCAGATCGCACTCCAGTATTGCTGCTTGGCGCTCCAGCGTTCCGAGATTGGCGAGCAGCGAGCGCGCTGCAAAAGAACAGTGGCTGTAACGCGCGTTGACGGCCACCAGCAGGATGTCACGATGGTTGTGTTCAGACAAAAGGTTCAGTCCTTGAGCAAACGTTCGACATGTCGAAGTTTTTAAACATAAAGGAAAGGTGTGCCCGTTCAGGCCTGAAGGGAATTATAGCCGGCGTTGTAAACCAGCAGGACATCCCCCGGCAGCGCGACGATTTTTTTCATGCGCGCGGCGGTTGCGGCTTCATTGTCTTCATCCGGAGGGTCGAAGCTTGCGAACAATACGGCGGAAGGCTGCATGGCTGTACGCACCGCAAAAGTCGGGTTCGCGCAAGGCAGAATGACGATCTCGGCTTCGATACGGGCGCCCTCGAGCATTTCACGCATCGCTGCGGAGATGCTCATGACATCGGCTTTGTACGGGACCGGGCGCAGGATGCGGATGGGACGGGTGCGCCACTCGCTGTTCTTTTTGAGCAGATAGGCCAGCAGCAGCAAGAGGGAGGCGTCGCGCTCATTGTTCCACCAGATGTTAATCGCGCCGTCGGCGATGACGGTGTGAGCCTCCTTATCGAGCGCTTTGTTGGCGACAATGACGATACTGCGCTCCATGCGCTTGGCCAGCGTTAACAGCCCGAAGAACACCTCTGACTTTTCCGCGTCCTGGCTCCAGCCCAGCAAAAGGGTGTTGGGGCGCAAGCCGCCCAGTCCGTGGCATTGCAGCATCCCCTGCACACCGGCGTGAATGTTCTTATCGACAACCACAGCGGGAAAAGCGTTCAGCCCTTCTTCGCGTATGAATTTGCGCAGCAAAAACTCGGCTTCGCGCTGGCGGGCGACGAGATTGTCCAGATTGCCGCGTATGACTTGGCCGATCGAAACAATGCCGTGGCTGGCGCTGAGCCAACAGGCGTACTCGGCGAGGTGGATGCGGTTGTAGGCCCCGCCGGAAAGCGCGAGAATGGTGGGGCGCCAGTTTTTGGGGTGATAACGTTCTTGTTCGAGGCGCAACAAGGCATTGCGGGCACGCTGATAGGCCAGGCCGCTTTGCATGTCGCCCCATTTGACCATGATCTCGATGCGTCGGATCACGCTGTACAGCAAGAGCGCCAACAAGATGGCGATGAAGGCCCAGAAAGCGTTGATCAGGAACATTACGACAAGGCATCCGACCGCACCGGCAAGCGCGATGATCCAATGGTTGATGCGGAAGGTCGGCCGGAAACTGGGGTTGCGCGAGATGAACTCATAAAAGCAGGCCAAGTTGACAGTACCGTAGGTCATCAGGAAGAACATGGTGATGACCGGTGCGACGGTGTCGAGGTCACCGACCATGATGCCAGCTTGCGCGATCACGAAAGTCAGTGCGATGGCAAAGCGCGGTTCGTTGTTTTTACCGCTGCCGCGGCCGAGCCACTTGATGCCGCGGAAAACATCATCGCGGGCGAAAGCCTGCAGGATGCGCGGCGCACCCATCATACTGCCGAGCGCGGATGAGAGAGTGGCACAGAAGACACCCGCATAAATGAGCGGGCTGAAAAGCGCGCGATCTTTCATCACAAAGCCGTCGCTGATCAATTCAGCCCTAGGCACACTGCCGGCCAGCAAGAAGGTGACCAGTGCGTAAATCAAACCGGTGGCACCGATGGCCGCGAATGTGCCGCGCGGGATTGAACGGCTGGGGTCTTTTAGGTCGCCGGACATGTTGACACCCGCCATGATGCCGGTCACGGCGGGGAAAAAGAGGGCGAAGATCGTGAACAAAGAGTGTCCGTCCTTCCATTCAGGCGCAAGATTGGACTGCAGAATCTCTGGAGAAAACCCCAGCGCGCCGCCGATAAAGAATGAAAGGATTGAAAGCATCATGAGGGCCAGGATCCAGTACTGTACGCGGATAGTCCAATTGGCACCGATATATACCACCAAGAAGACAATGAAGTTGCTTAAAGTGGCGACGTCACGGAAAGACAGCGGTATATTGGGAAAAGCGGAAAAGACGGCCTCGGTGAAACCGATGATGTACATGGTGACAGCCACAGTCTGCGCGATATAGAAAAAGACCGCGATGACGCCGCCGAACTCTGGCCCGAGGCTGCGGCTGATCAGGTAATAGGCGCCGCCCCCCTTGACCCGCATGTTGGTGGAGATGGACGAAAGCGAAAGCGCGGTGATGACCGTGATGGCCTTTGAGGCGGCCAATATCAGCAAGGCGTTCCACAGGCCGGCATAGCCGACCACCACGTTGAAACGCAGGAACATGATCACGCCGATAATGGTCAGCACGCTCGGCGTGAAGACACCGCCGAAAGTGCCGAACGAATATCCCTGCTTGGTGCCGGATGAGCGTTTGCGGTTATCCATTTACAAAACTCTGTCTTTACAACGCAACGTATTCGTGTTGCATTGTCCACATGTGTAAACAATGCCAAACCTGATACGGTCTCGTCAAGGAGAGGCGTTGCGGTTCATTAAATTTTTCGTGCGAGAAAAAACACCTGAACGTTGAGTGTTGAGCGTTGAACGTTTAGCAAAAACGCTCTTGCATCACCCCCGTCCTTTCTTCATTATATACCCATAACGGTTTTCGGATGATGTTTGCCCGCATTCAATCCAGCCAAGAGGTCAACCATGAACAACGCCGCCCTGTGGATGAAACCAGAAACCCGAAACCAGAAACCAGAAACCCGAAACCAGAAACCAATCTCTGCGTTTCCGCGTCTCTGCGTGAAACGGTCCATGCTCGCGCTCGCCTGCGCGGGCCTGTCCGCGGTCGCCGCCTCCGCCGGCGAGGCGGCGGTTCCGATGTCGTCGCCGGATACGAACCCCTACATCACCTTCTCAAGCTCTTTAAAATTCTATGTCTGGCCGCAAAAATCCTCGGACGGGACGCTCGAATACTCCGACAACGCGAAGCAATGGCTTACGAACACCACCGCCAACATGGAAGCGGTAGGCGACTCCGGAGTCTATAAGCTGTACGTCCGTGGAACGGGCAACACCCGGATTACAGCCGATAGTCCCCCCCCACGGCTGGCAAATCACCGCCGATAATCCGGACACCCGGGTCGCCTGCTCCGGCAATCTCGCGACCCTGCTCGACTATAAGGCAGTGAAAAACGGCCAGCATCCGCCGATGGATGAAAAATGCTTCGCGCACCTCTTCGAGGGCTGTACGCTACTCAGCAGTGCGCCGTCGCCGCCGGCGGCGAATCTGACGTATGCCTGCTGCCGCGCCATGCTCGAAGGCTGCACGAACCTGACGAACGCGCCCGCGCTGCCCGCCACGACGCTGGCTAACGCATGTTACGACAGCATGTTCAAGGGCTGCACGGCACTGACGCGCGCACCGGAGCTGCCGGCCACGAATCTGGCGCTCGGCTGCTACGCCTACATGTTCCAAGGCTGCGGGAGCCTGACCAAGGCACCCGCGCTGCCCGCCACGACGCTGGCGCCCGCCTGCTACCGCCAAATGTTCGGCTCCTGCGGGAGCCTGACCAAGGCGCCCGCGCTACCGGCCATGACGCTGGCGGGATCCTGCTACCTGTACATGTTCTACGACTGTCCGGGGCTGACGGAATTGCCGGTGCTGCCGGCGACGAATCTGGTCGCGAATTGCTACGACAAAATGTTCCAGAGATGCTCGAACATCAAAGTGTACACCACAGGCCCCGGAGTACAATGGAGCATCCCGAGCAACGCCAACGCGACGTTTGCAACGAACTGGAACTACAGGATGTTCGACGGCACGGGCGGCACCTTCAAAGACGCCCCGGAGATCGGCACCCCCTACTACTACACGCTGCCCGTGCCGTTTCCGGACTCGGACGCGTGCCTCACCTTCTCCAGCGCGGGCGCCTTCACGGTCGCGCCGCAGGAGGTCTCGTGGGACGGCTCGCTTTACGCCTCGACCGACACGACGAATTGGATGGCCTTTGCCACCAGCGGCGCGACCGCAACGAACAACGGCTCCGGGGAGTACAAGCTCTACCTCTGCGGGTTGGGCAACAGGTACATAACCGGCAGTCTCTCGTCACCCCCCTGGCTCATCACCGCCGGCAGCCCGGTCGCCTGCTCCGGCAACATCGAGGCCCTGCTCAACCATGCGACCGTGTCCGGCGGCGGACACCCGCCGATGGATCCCTGCTGCTTCGCGCGCCTCTTCGAGAACTGTAAGCGCCTGACCCATGCGCCGGCGCTACCCGCCACCACGTTGACCGACAGCTGCTACGACAGCATGTTCTACGGCTGCTCAGGACTGACGAACGCGCCGGCGCTGCCCGCCACGAATCTGGTCAGCGGCTGCTACGCCTACATGTTCTACGGCTGCACGAACCTGACGCACGCGCCGGCGCTGCCCGCCACGACGCTGGCCAACGAATGCTGCTGGAACATGTTCAAGAACTGCACGGGGCTGACGCAGGCGTCGGCACTGCCCGCCACGACGCTGGCGCCCCGGTGCTACCTCGGCATGTTCAGCGGTTGCACAAGTCTGCCGCAGGCGCCGGCGCTGCCGGCCATGTCGCTGACTAACGAATGCTACTTAAGCATGTTCAAGGACTGTACGGCACTGACGAACGCGCCGTCACTGCCCGCCACCACGCTGGCTCCCAAATGCTACAACGACATGTTCTGGGGATGCACGAGCTTGACGCACGCACCGGCGTTGCCCGTCACGACGCTTGCGCCCGAGTGCTACTACCAGATGTTCTACGGCTGCACGGGACTGACAAACGCGCCGGCGCTACCCGCCACCACGCTGGCGCCCTCTTGCTACAAATCCATGTTCATCGGCTGCACGGGGCTCACGCGCGGGCCGCAATTGCCGGCCATGAATCTGGCCGCGAGCTGCTACTACCAAATGTTCAGGGATTGCACGAGCCTGACGCATCTGCCGGAATTGCCGGCGACGAATCTGGCTAACTCCTGCTATGCGTACATGTTCTACAACTGCACGGGTATCGAGCTGAACACGAATGGCGTGGGAATGGCGTGGAGCATTCCGGCCAACGCGACGGCTGCAACGGAATGGAACGTCAACATGTTCAAAGAAACGGGCGGCACCTTCAAAGGCGACCCGCAGATCGGCACCACGTACTACCTCGTGTCAGCCGATCCCGCCGCGCCGGCCTTCGCCGCAGACGGCACGGGATTCGTCATCGGTGACGGCACGGCCACCATCAGGATCGTCAACGCCGAAAAGGACATCTGGTACACGGTCTACAAGGTGGACGATCTTACCCAGACAAACTGGACGAAGATCGGCGACAGCATCCAAGCGACAGGCAGCAACGTCATCTTCACGATTCCCCGCGATGCGACAGTCCCCCGCCGCTTCTTCAAGGTGGAGGCCAGTTTCACAGCGCCCTAGGCGCGGTGAAGCAAGTGAGAAGTAATAGGTAAGAAGTAATAGGTAAGAGGTAATAGGTAAGGTTCGAGTGATTCGATTCCCTCGATTCTCTCGATTCCATCGGTTCTGTCCCAGCACTCGCAGGGACACTCGCCCCAAAAAACCTCTGTGCTCTCTGCGCCTCTGCGGTAAAAAAACAGCCGAGCCATGCCCTCAAAACCTTTGTACCTTTGGTGCCTTCATCATATACTCATAATTGTGTTTTCGAGATCCATCTTTTCCACCTCGTATCGGATAAGGAACACCGCCATGAAAGAACAGAGTTGGGGCAAAATCCTCACCGCGCTCTTTATCGCCTTCGCGACCACCGCCAGCGCCGTCCCGATCGGGGTGACGGTGAACAGCGTCCACCTCAACGACGACGCCTCAATCAACGATCCGAACTGGACGTACAACTCGCAGACCGGCGTTCTCACGTTTCACGGGTCGGGCAACTTCATGGTCTCCGGCACCAACACGGCAGGCAAGGCGCGCATCGTCATCCCGAACGGCGTCACGAACACGGTCAGGGTCTGGAACCTGAACCTTCAGGTGCCCGGCGACGACAAGTGTATTTTCGCGCTGGGGACGAACGCCTGCGTCTCGCTCATCCTCAAGGGCACGAACACGCTGGCCTCGGGGAAGGATCGCGCAGGCATCGAAGTCCCGAAGGGCGCATCACTCTCGATCACCAGTGCGGCAGCCGACGAAGCGGACATGCTGACAGCCACGGGCGGCCAGTACGGCGCGGGCATCGGAGGCGGTAATGGCATTGACGGTGGCACAGTGATCATCAACAGCAGCGTGGTCACGGCCACAGGCGGCGGCAACGGCGCGGGCATCGGCGGCGGCAATGGAGGCAAAGGCGGCACGGTGACCATCAACGACGGGGTGGTCACAGCCACAGGCGGCAGTGCGGGTATCGGCGGCGGCAATGGCGGCAAAGGCGGCACAGTGACCATCTCCGGTGGCAGGGTCACGGCCACCGGCGGCAGCGACAGCGCGGGCATCGGCGGCGGCAATGGCGGCGACGGCGGCACGCTGACCATCAACGGCGGCAGGGTCGCGGCCACCGGCGGCGACGGCAGTGCAGGCGTGGGCGGCGGCAATGGCGGCAAAGGCGGCACGGTGACCATCTCCGGCGGCTCGCTCTTCGCGCAAGGCAAGAACGGCGGCGCGGACATTGGACAGGGCAGCAACGGGACGGTCTCCGGCGCGAACACCTTCACCGGCGGCGCGGTCCACCTGGCGAACAACAGCATCTCCGTCGCGCCCACGGACGGCTCACAACGCGTCTGGTGCATGACGGTGACCAACCTCACGCCCCATGCGTTGATCGTCGTCACCGGCCTCGACCCCTACGGCATGAACGACCTCGTTGCAGACAATGCCGGCAAACTCCGCCTCTGGCTGCCCAACGGCAACTACACCTTCACGGCGGGCGGCGCACACTACGCCGCGACCATCGACAGTGCGGACACGACAGCGACCTTGTCAGCGCTGACGCCCCCAGACTCGGACGCGTACATCACTTTCTCAAGCGCGAACACCTTCGAGGTCAAGCCGAAGCAAGGAAAATCATGGAACGGGATACTGTATTACTCCACCGACACGACGTTCTGGTCGATCTTCACCACGGACGGCGCGACCGCAATTGCCAACGGCTCAGGGGAGCATAAGCTGTATCTCTGCGGATCAGGCAACAGTTACATTACCGGCAACCCAGATGGCCCCCCCTGGAGCATTACCGCCACGGCGCCGGTCACGTGCTCCGGCAACCTTGAAACCCTGCTCGACCATGCGCAGGTGAACGCCGGCGAGCATCCGGCAATGGCGCCCTACTGCTTCTCGTACCTCTTCAAAGGCTGTGCGTCGCTCGTCAGCGCACCATCGCTCCCGGCGACAAATCTGACCAATCATTGTTACTATAACCTGTTCAACAGTTGCACGGGGCTGACGAACGCGCCGGCACTGCCGGCCACGACATTGCCGGAAAGATGCTATAACGGCATGTTCAACGGATGCACGAACCTGACGCAGGCGCCAGCGCTGCCCGCCACGACGCTGGGCAAATCCAGCTACGGCTACATGTTCTACAAATGCACGGGACTGACGAGCGCGCCGGCACTGCCGGCCACGACGCTGGCTAACGAATGCTACAAGAACATGTTCATGGACTGTACGGCACTGACGAGCGCACCGGCACTGCCCGCCACGACACTGGCGTCAGCCTGCTACGACCACATGTTCTCCAAATGCACGGGGCTGACCAACGCGCCGGCGCTGCCCGCCACGACGCTTGCACCCTCTTGCTACATAAACATGTTCAGCGACTGCATTGGGCTCATGCGCGTGCCGGAATTGCCGGCAATGAATCTGGCCGAGAGCTGCTACAACCAAATGTTCAGGGGTTGCACGAACCTGACGCGTCCGCCGGAATTGCCGGCGACGACTCTGGCCGTGAAGTGCTATTACTACATGTTCTACAAATGCACGGGCATCGAGCTGAACACCGCAGGCCCCGGAATGCCGTGGAGCATCCCGGCCAACGCGACGGCGGCACCGGACTGGAACAGACGGATGTTTTACTACACGGGCGGCACCTTAACCGGCGGCCCGGCGATCGGCACCACGTACTACCTCGCGTCCGGCCTTCCCGACGCGCCAGCCTTCCCCACGGACGGCACGGGATTCGTCATCGGCGACGGCACGGCCACCCTCGCGATCATCAACGCCGAAGCCGGCCTCTGGTACACGGTCTATGCGACGGACGACCTCAACGCAACCTGGCAGCCGGTACCGGGCCAGAGCATCCGCGCGACCGGCAGCCACGTTGCCTTCACATTCGATATTGACACGGCAACAGTCCCCCGCCGCTTCTTCAAGGTGGCAGCCAGCCTCACAACGCCCTAGGCGCTGTGAAGCGTGGAAGTGATACGTTTTCCTGAAGCACCGGGATCGGGATCGCACACGTTTTCGTGTACGTTGACCCGCGACCCGCGACATTCGACCTGCGACGTTTTGTTTGCTTGACGCAAGTCGCCAGTCGCGGGTCAACGGGAGGGGCAAGCGTCTGCTTGCCCGGCGGCGGTTTACGGGGAAGTTGTTTGCTCCCCCGCCCCTGGGAGAGGGTCGGGGTGAGGGTTGCGGGTTCCACCCGCATTGGGAGTCACGGCGGCGATCCGCGCCGCAATGTCATCGATCTGTGCGGTGCTCATGAACCCGATGTTCAACACATCGGCCAGTCCGCTGCGGAGCGCGAACGCGAGCGAAGCGTTGATCTTCTCCCCGTCATGCGAGAAGGCACCCTCGCCCAGCAACTTCATGGCGATGATCCCCTGACCCTTCCCGCGCATCGCGCGGATGACCGGAAGATTCGCCTCCACCGTGCCCTCCATCTTGACGCCGTACGGATTGAGCCGGACGTGGGCCACATCGACCCAGGGAGAGGTCGCGCATGCCTGTAATGCTTTGAACCCGTGCACGGACACGCCGTGCGCGCGGATCATTCCGGCCTTCTTGCACGCTTCAAGCGCCTCCATCCGGTCGGCCAGTTCCGTCTGCCACCTCCCGTCGGTCAGGCAGTGCAACTGCACGATATCCACGTAATCGGTCTTCAGCTCTTTCAGGAAACGCCGGATCTGCTCCGGTACCGCGGTCTTATCCTCCTCCGGCACCCCGCCCTTGCGCCACCAGATTTTGGAGATCAGCGTGTAGCGGTCGCGCGGAAAGGGCTTGAGCGCCTCGGCCAGCGGTCGGTGCGACCCGTACAGGTCGGCGGCATCGAAACAGCGAATCCCCCGCTCGTACCCCGCGCGCAACAGGGCCACAAAGGCGTCATGCCCCAGCCGCGTCTGCTCGGAGACGCGGTTGAACGCCTTGTACCCGGTGCCGAAACAGAGCCGCGAAGTCTCGATGCCGCTCCGTCCGAGCCGAACCCGGTCATACGCGCCGAACGCCGCCGCGCGCGCCACAACCGGGCCGACGGTCAGCGCGCCGAACGTTACCTTGAGAAAATTCCTGCGCCGCATGTTCCCCATGCCTCACCCCTCTGTTTCCCGTCGCCTGTACCCGGCGCGTGTGATATAGTTCAGGCACATTGTAGCCCGGACGGGCCCGGTTTTCAATCCCATCATGGAACGTGCCGCTTTTTTATTCGATATTGACGGAACCCTGCTCTATGCGCGGGGAATCGGACGGGCCGCGTTCGGCACCGCGTTCGAGACCGCGTACGGCGTACCTTACCCGGATCTCGCGGGGCTCACCTTCGTGGGCGCGACCGACTCCAACGTGGTGCGCACCATGGCCGCGACGTGCGGTGTGGCCAGCACGCCCGCGCGAGAGGAGCACTTCTTTCTGCTGCTGACGCAGGCCATCGATGCCGGGCTCGCGCAAACCAAGCCGCTGGTCTATCCTGGCGTGCCCGCCCTGCTGGATCGGCTTTGCAAAGAAGGATACCCGCTCGGATTGATCACCGGCAACATCCGTGCGACCGCCTGGGCCAAGTTACGACACGCAGGGCTGGACGCGGCATTCTGCTTCGGCGCGTACGGGGACGATGATCCGGACCGTAACGTGATCGCGCGTCTCGCCCTGCAACGCGTGCCGCATGGGGTCCGCGCCCGCGTACTGATCGGCGACACCCCGCTCGATATTCAGGCCGCCCACGCCAATGGCCTCATCGCGGTGGCGGTGGCGACCGGATGGGTCACGGCCGACGCGCTCGCCGCGGCCGGCGCCGACCTTGTGCTGGATGATTTTTCCGATACCGAAACCGTGCTGGCCCAGCTGAAAGCACTGCTCGCTTCCTGCAATCCCGGCTAATTTTTCTGGACGATTTTTTGAAGGCAGGGACGCATCCCCGAGGCGTCCGCTGACGGTTCGGAGAACCGTCCTCACGGGCAAGCAGACGCTTGCCCCTCCCCCCGGGCGACACCGCGCCGCATCCGCTCCCGCAACTCTTCCAGCCGCGTCTCGAACACACCGCGCGGCGTGGTGTCATGGCGTATGCAAAGCGAAGCCGCCATGCCGACCACCTCGCCCATCATACCGGTCGTGCGCATCACGCGCACCGAACCCAGGGCCACATGGGTCACGCTGATGTTGCGGCCCGCCATAAACAGGTTCTCAATGTTACGGCTGTAAAGGCAGCGGTACGGAATCGCGTAGGGTTTGATTCCTTCGGATTTGGAAACGGCACGAAAGGCCATGCCCGGAAAGTGTTTTTCGTTTTCGGGGTGCGGATAGTGCAGGTCCAACGGCCAGGTTGTGGTGACGCACGCATCGGGATACGGGCGCTGCCCGGTAATGTCCTGCTGGGAGAGGATCACGTCGCCGAGCAGGCGTCGACTTTCCCGCTTGCCGCCGATATAGGCCACCCAAGCCAGCCGCTGGTTGGCGAACGCCTGCCGTTTGGCGCTGTGGTTTTTCAGATAGGCCCAGTTCCCGAAGGTGGCACGTAAGGCATGGTCGCGGATTGCCTCGATCTCTGTCACGGAGTCGCGCGTCATGCCGGTCTCCCAATCCCAATCGCCGCGCTTCAGGGCCTGCACGGTCTGATCGGTGAACGGCAGGGCCCAAGGGCAATCCGGGAAAGGGGCCGGCCCGTCCGTGGTTTCAGAATACCACTGGACCGACACACCCATCATCAGTGTATCGGCCCGCTCCGGCGCCAAACCCTCACCGGTCTCGCCCCGGGCCTCGCGGCCGACACGGAAATCCGCACCCGCCAGAGCCCCCACGCCCGCGTCGCCCGTGCAGTCGGCGAACAGCCTGCCGCGGAAACGCCGCTCGCGGTTGGTCACGATGTCCCGGCCGGTCACAGACACGATGCGTCCGCCCACCCGCTCCACGCCGACCACGCGCGTCGCGAGAAACAGACGCACCCCTTTCTCGGCTTCAACCACGCGGCGTTTACGCTCGTCCTCGTAATTGCTCGCGGGACCGGCGTTGTGCTGTTTCTTTTCAGGGTGACGCGCGATGATCTCCAGCACCTCGCGGCTGCGTGGCAGTTCCGGCGCACGTTTGGCGTCGTACAGGTTCCAGTGACCGACCGGACCGATCTCGTCGACCAGTTCGCCGAGCCGCGGATAGGGCTGCTGACGGATCTGACCGGAAAGGCCGACCCGCACCTCGGAACTGTTGTTTCCGCCCAATACGGGACGGTCCTGAATCAGGGCGACGCGGCAACCCAGACGGGCCGCGCTCACAGCCGCGCAGCATCCGGCCATGCCTCCGCCCACGACCACCAGATCAAACTCCCCCGCGTCTTCCGGCGCGTCCGGCAGGCCCAGCCATTGCCGTCGCAGCGCGGCCAACTCCCCGCCGCCATCAGGCGGCTTCAGGCCGACATCCGTGGTCAGCAGAATCGCGTCGCACCGCCCGTTGAATCCGGTCAGATCGCGCAACGCGATCGTCACCGGGCCGACCGGCAACTCGATCTCCCCGCCCGGCTGCCAGTGCCACTCGGCGCGCTGTGTGCCGAAGACCGGATCGAGCGCGCGGCCGTTGATCAATACCCGAAACGCGCCGGGTGCGCCGGGCGCGCCCCATGTGGCAACCCAGTCACGTGTGCGAACCCACACCCGGTAACGCCCCGCTTCCGGCACCTGCACCGAGGTCTCCGCGTCCGCCACCGGCACCCCCAACCCGTGCGCCATCCGATACGGCGAACCCATCTGGTCCATGGACTGCTGGTCGATGACCCAGCCGCCTGCGTTCGCGAACCCCTCCGCCTCGACCAGCACGGTCGCGGCTTGAACCGCCGCACCAGTCCCCAAAACCACCAGCAACATCATACCCCTGCGGCACAGGAATTTTCTTTTTATTGTATTCATAAGCCCTTTCCGTAATCGATGCCATCCTTCCCGCAGCCGCGTGACCGACTCACCGGCACAGCGCGAATCCGCCAACGCAGGTATCCGCCCCATATCCGTAGCTCTGAATCCGCACATACAACTCGCGGCTCTTACGCAACCCCTCGGGTATGGCAAAGAGATGCTCGGCCCCGCGCGATTCCAGCAGCGGTGTCTCGATCCAATCGCCATCGCTGCCAGAAGCGTAGACCTTGGGCAGCTCCCCGGTCTTACGATGTTTGCTCAGCGCCGCCAGAACGGCGAAGCGCGTGGCCCCGCGGCCCCGGGACGCCAGCGGCAGTTTATAGACCAGCTCGTTCACATAAAACCACCAGGTGCCGCAATCGCCGCCCTTGCCGCGCACAAAGGCCGTCTTGATCGCCGTCGCGTCCTCACCGATCAGCAGCCTCCAAACCACATCGTCGCGCCCCTCGAACGGCAGCGGGATCGGCCGTGCGGGCCGCGCCGGATCGGGCATGGCCTGAGCCTTGCACGCCCCTGCCACCGGACAGTACACCCGCGCCGTGATACGGCCGTCGCGCATGCCGTAGATCCAGTAGCCGTCCACACTCTTGACATGCGTGGCCTGAGTGATCCGGGTACGCGGTAACGCGAACTCGCGTATGCTGTTGCTGTGCACATGGCCCGCCAGCAACCAGAGCGGCCCGGTGTGTTCCGAAAAGTGGGCCCGCACCATGGCGGGGATGCCGCGCTCGCGTTCCGTCATCCCGAGCGAGGGCTGATGCACCAGAATCACCACGCTTTTGTCGCGGGGCAGGCCAGCGCACTGCTTCCCGATCCAGACACGCTGCGCCGGATCGATCGCGCCATCATGCGCGCCGTTCCAAATCTGGAAACAGATACCGGAAACCTCGAACGCCTCGTAGGGCCGGCATGCGGGAAAGACCTTCCGGAAGAATGCGGCATCCGTCTCCCGCGGCAGGGTGTCGTGGTTGCCGATCACCAGCTTGAGCGGAATCTCCTTGCGGAGCTTGGCGGTCTCCGCGCGCAGCCCCTCCAACTCTTTCCGTGCGCGCTCCAGCCCCTTCGCATCAGGCGTGTGCCCGAAACTACTCGAAACGTTACACACGTTGTCGCCCAGCAGAGCCACGAATTGCGGCGCAGGCCGCATGGCGTTCCATGCCTCGATCTGCGAAGGGAGGTGTTGGCCGTACTGCGGAAAATGCACATCCCCGCACACCACGAACACGCTGTTTCCCGCTGCAGCGGGATCGAACCCCGCTGCGCGGAAGGCCTCCAGCCATCCCTCCCGCGCCGCCGTAACCGGCTGTTGCGCCGCAACGGATCGCCAAGCCAGAGCCGCCCCGGCCGAAGCGCTCAAGAAATCACGCCGGGTCCATGTCATGTGCTCCCCCCCCTTTTTTCCGTCCTCATCAAAACATCTTGATGGTTGTGCCAAGCGGATATCCGCGGCGCGGCCGCACGGCGGCTTACCGCGGTTTCGCGTGGTAAACCTGCCGGTCGATCAGGCTCCCGTCCAGACGCTTGAGGTCCACCGTCATCTGCCCCTTGGCCTTATCAAAGGTCAGCAGCATGTAGCTTGAAACCCGCTCACACACGACCGCCAGCGGATCGCGGTAGACATCGCCCGGCCGGGCCACGCAGGTGTTGTAGTACGGGAACCCGTTGCGTTCAACGGCACGCTCGGCGTAGTACCCGTATCCCGTCACAAAGATCGTGCCGCGGCTGAACATCTGGTGCCACGCGCCTTTCTCGCGATTCCTGCACCGGCTGTCGGCATTCAGCAATGTCACCGCGAATCCGGTTTTGAGGTTACGCGTCTGTTCATCGTACCACGCGAACTGCTCGGAACCCTGCCGGTGGTCGTGACTGGTCTGGAAGGTCGTTCCAAAATCAGACAGGTGGTGCATGTCCAGCGCCAGGAAGGTCACGTCCGCCTGCGGGATCGTGAAAGCCCAGCGCCACCCCGGCTCGGGCAGCGCGAACACGCTCAGGTACGCCGTGGCGTCGATGTCGTACGTCTCCTTGCTGGAGCCCGGCCGCTTGTTGACGCGCGGCCCGACCTGTTTGTCGTGATTGCCGAGAATCGGCATAAAGAGTGTGGACGCGAAAAACGCCGCCTCCGACCTGAGCAGGCCGATGTAGGGCCGGATGTTCGTGATGTCGCCGGGTTGCTTGCGGTTGATGACATCGGACACATTGTCGCCCACGGTCATGAGGATGTTCGGCTTGTCCGCCTTGAGCGCGGTCAGATCCGGACGGTTCGCATATCCCCAGTCACCCACGATCGCCACGCGCACGCCGTCCTCCGGACAGGTCTGAAAGGAGTGGACCTCCGATTTCTGGTCTCCGGTCTCCACCCGGTAGAACACGGTGGCCCCGCGCTGCGGCGTGTCGATCTCCACATGGTGCACGCTCCGCTCACCCGCGACGGACGCCGTCTGCCCGCAGGCCGCGTCCGCACCATAGGCCACGCGTGACGGCCCCGGCGTCACGCTCTTCCAGCTCACCACCGTCTTTTCCGGCGTGGCCGAACGGTGCGTTAACCACACCGCCTCCACCTGCGCCCGCGTTGTCAGCACCGCACCCGCCACACAGGCGAACAGCATCGTCCTCATTCCTTCCCCTCCTCTTCTTGTTTTTCGTCATCGGAAAGCCTTTTCCGGATCCCGCGCCACACCACCTCATCTGCAAAAAGCATAACAAAACCGTTGCGCACAGGTAAACCCCGGATTATCCTGACGGGACACTTTCGTGGGTTTCTGGGTTTCGGGGTTTCACGGTTTCAGGGTTTCAGGGTTTCAGGGTTTCAGGGTTTCACGGTTTCAGGTTTCAGGGTTTCAAGGTTTCATCCAAATCGGGGTCGGGATCGCTATCGCTATCGGGATCGACCATTTAACCACAGCCTCACCGCCTCACAGCCTCACAGCCTCACAGTCTCACAGCCTTTGAGATTGCGGGCTCCGCCCGCATCTCAATACGTCAAAACCCAATGTTTACGGGGCTTTGCTAGAATTCCACCTGTTCAACTGCTCCTTTTAGTTTCAATCGTATACGCCTTTTTTGCGTGTCATTCCCATATCCTTTTTTGCGTAAGCGGTGGCCGGTCTTGCACCATATCCCCGCCTTGCGTATACTTTCCCATATGGCTTTGCCCCGTCAGAACACCAACATCCCCAAAATCGCGCTTTTTCTCTCGCTCAACTTCAAGGCGCACCGCGATTGCCTTTCGGGGATTCTCGATTATGTGCGCACACACAAACCGTGGCACCTGCATTTGATGGAGGGACGACGCGGCGGGCAGGGCCTGATCCAGATTGCCCGCTGGGGTTGTAACGGCATCATCGGCAGTGCGCTGCACGACGATGTGGTGCGGCTGATCCGCAGGGCGCAGGTCCCCTCGGTGGTGCTGATGCCTCCGCCGGCGCTGCGCGCTCCGAGCCATCCGCTCGCGGCCTGTTCCTGCCTGACCTACGACTCCGAGACCATCGGCCGCAGGGCCGCCGAATATTTTCTGAAGGGTGCGTACCAGAACTTCGCCTATGTCCGCGAACCGCTCAACCTGTTCTGGTCGAAAGTGCGGGGAGAGGGGTTTGCCGCCCGCCTCCGGCAGGCGGGGTTCGCCTGCCACGTTTACGAAACCGGCTCGACTCAGGCCAAACATGATTGGGCGGTCGAGCAGCCCCGTCTGACCGCCTGGTTGCAGGCCCTGCCCAAACCCGTGGCGGTCTTCGCCTCCATGGATGAGCGCGGGCGCCAAGTGATCGACGCCTGTCTGGAGGCGGGTATCCGCGTACCGGAGCATGTGGCGGTACTGGGCGTGGACAATGACGATTTGCTTTGTGAAGCGACCTTCCCGCCGCTCTCCAGCATTGAAACGGATATGCGCAAGAAAGGATATCAGGTTGCCGCGCATCTGGAGAGCCTGTTGCGGAACCGCCACACGCGGCCCCGTGTCCTGAAGGTCAAGCCCGTGCGGGTGGTGCTGCGGCGTTCGAGCGATACCACGGCCCACGCCGTCAACCCGCTTTTCAGCGCCCGCGCATTTATCCGGGAAACCGCAGGTCAGGCACCGATCCGCGTACCGGATGTGGCCCGGCGGATCGGCGGATCGCGCCGGTTCGCCGAACAACGTTTCAAAGCCCTTTTCAAAACCACGATCCGCGAGGAGATCGAACGGGTCCGGATGGAAAAGGTCCGGGAACTCCTGCGCGACACCCGGATTCCGTTGCGTGAGGTGGCGAAAGCGTGCCAATTCGCGCAGGCGGGTTATCTCGGACGACGTTTCAAATTGCATTACGGCATGACTCCCGGCGAATACCGGGCCGGGGACAAGCGTTCGTAGCGGAGAGGCATATCCGGAGCAAAAGTCAAACCGAGCGAGGTGAGGAGATGGAACGGAGCGCGTTGCCCAAAGAGACGGCTGAGGAAATCCGCAGGCGGGTGTTTGAGGAGCCCGGCTTCATGCGCGTGACCCAGGTGACGCGGCGCGGCGGGAGCGTGTTCCGCGTGAGCCTGCGACCGGTGGCGCTCCAAGACGGACGGCAATATCAAGGCGAGATGACCGAGGCGGGGCAGACCACAGTGAAGAATTTTACCGGCGATGCCGCGCGGCGAGGTCTCGAAGAAATGCTGGGACAGACCGGTCCGCGCGAGTTGCATCTCGTGACCGCCTCAGGGGACCTGCATGTGCGGGTCACCCGGAAAGGCAAGGCGATGGTGTCGCGCAGCGCACCGTTGACGCGCAAAGCCGAGGCGTATCCTGCGCACGACCGCATCAAGCGTCAGCCGCTGACGGCCTTCGACTCCGGCGCGCTCCTGCGGGTCATCGGCATCGCGGGTGCGGATGGGCGCATCAAAGCCTCCATGCGCGGCAAATACGACCAGATCAACGAATTCCTCAAGGTGATCGACACCGTGCTCGACGGCCGGGAGGAGCGGGAACTGCGCATCGTGGACTGCGGTTGCGGCCGGGCCTATCTGACGCTGGCAGTCCACGCCTATCTGACACGCGTCCGCGGTTACACGGTACGGGTGTGTGGCATCGACCGCCGGGCCAGCGTGGTGGCCACGGCGCGCCAACTCGCCGAGGATCTGGACGTCGCCGGAGAGGTTACCTTTCTTGAAGGTGACATCGCGACCTGCGAGCCGGAGTTCAAACCGGATCTGCTGCTGAGCCTGCACGCCTGCGACACCGCCACGGACGAGGCTTTGGCGCGCGGCATCGAGTGGACGTGCCGATACCTGCTCTGCGCGCCGTGCTGCCAGCACGAGTTGCACAAAACCCTCAAAGAGGGCGGCCCGATGCAGGCGATGATGCGTCACGGAATCCTGCGTGAACGACTTGCCGACCTCCTGACCGACACGTTCCGCGCACAGATTCTGCGCGTGCTCGGATTCCGCGTCCGCGTGGTGGAGTTCGTCTCCGCCGAGGCCACGGCCCGGAATCTCCTGATCCGGGCCGAGTACTGCGTGAAACCGGGTCAGGCGGTGGCGGTCGCCGAATATCTGGCGTTGCGGGATTTCTGGAAAGTCACCCCGTGGCTGGAGACGCGCCTGCAGCGACTGATGGAAAAACACCTCGCCCGTTACTGAGACGCGCTCCGGGGCGGCGCATGCACCACGAACGCGCTGATGCCCAATGCCCCCTCCGTCTCCGGTTGCAACGTCAGAGTGTGCGGCCCGTTGTCGCAGCCCTGCATCAGCAGCGTGCGCGTCCCGGCCGGTTGCGGCACATAGGTCTCGGCGAACAGCGGATAGGCCTGCCACGTGACCGTGAAATCCTTGGGCATCGCTTTCTTGAAATACTTGAACTGCCAAATGCAGCCCCAGTCTTCCTTCTCGATCACGACCCGTCCGGATGGCGACACGAAACGGTTGGTGTTCCATCCCTCGCCATCCGGCCCCGTCACACTGCCGCGAAGCGTGAAGTGCATCGGATTCGCATTGGTCGCGGAATCCGGCAGCGCCTGAAGCGTCCACGTCTCCTTGATCGGGGGGCGTTCAAAACCGATGTTGTTGATCGCCGGCATCCACGCCGGGCCTCTGCTCGGCCGGGTCATGGCCCACAACTCTTTCTTTCCCGCCATCGGCTGACCGTCCAGCAAGACGCGGGCGCGGGCGCCGGCCGCGCCGGTGCCGTCAGAGAGCGCGACCACGCGGTTACCGGTGAAACGCAGGGTCAGGCTGCCATCCGCGCCCCGTGTCACCTCGGGCGCGTTGCAGCCGAAAGTCGTGATCGTGCCGGAGGCGGACGGATTGTCTCCCAACTCCGGCGCGCGCACCAACTCCTCGGCGATGAACCGGGCGTAGAGATCGCACCCTTCGGGCTTCAGGTGCACCGAGTCGGTCAGCAGGTTGGTTGAAGGCAGATTGTGGGCGATCAAATGCTCGCACCATTTCTTACGCAGATCGATCTTGAGGCAACGGTAGGTGTCCGCCACCTCGAGAATCTTACGCGTGCGCTCATCGGGTTTGGCGATCAGTTCCTCCGCCTTTTCCTTTGAGTTGAGATGACTGGTCCAGAGCACGATTTCCGCTGACGTGCGCTCGCGTGTGCGCCGGACGATCTCCTCGTACTTGTCGGTCGGCCCGTACACGTGGAAAAAGAGCAGATCCGGATACCAAGGGTACAGATCGTGATCCGCAGTGCGGATCAGCACCTGCGATCCATACCCGCCGATCGCGGCGTTTTGGAACTCGAATCGCACGGTGGGATAACGTTCCCGCAATTGGTTCTGCACGGTCTTGGTCCACCCCTGCGCCACAATGGACTGACCGTAGAACAGCACCCGCACATGCGCGGGAGCCTCGGCCGTGGACGTTTCCAGCGCCTTCATGGTGCGCTGGATATACGCCGCCGTGGGGTTCCCCGCCATAACCGCGAGCGCACAGCCCGCCCAAACGCCGATCACCCTTGTCCAACGTTTCATCAATCCCCCTGTTTTTCTCTCTTCCACATTGTTGTGCAGAGTCCGCATCATACTCCTTTGACCGGCGCGGCGGCAAGTTCTAACAACGAGACAAGCCAGAATTAACAATCCAAATCAGTATCGCTATCGGGATCGCTATCGGGATCGATCATTTAACCACGGAACACTCTCTTGGGTTTCAGGGTTTCTGGGTTTCATCCAAATCGGTATCGGGGTCGGTATCGCTATCGGGATCGATCATTTAACCACGAACACTCTCTTGGGTTTCTGGTTTCTGGTTTCTGGTTTCTGGGTTTCATCCAAATCGGTATCGGGGTCGGTATCGCTATCGGAATCGATTATTTAACCACGGGACACTTTCTTGGGTTTCAGGGTTTCTGGGTTTCTGGGTTTCATCCAAATCGGTATCGGGGTCGGTATCGCTATCGGAATCGATTATTTAACCACGAACACTCTCTTGGGTTTCTGGTTTCAGGGTTTCTGGGTTTCTGGGTTTCATCCAAATCGGTATCGGGGTCGGTATCGCTATCGGAATCGATTATTTAACCACGAACACTCTCTCGGGTTTCTGGTTTCTGGGTTTCAGGGTTTCTGGGTTTCTGGGTTTCTGGGTTTCATCCAAATCGCTATCGGGGTCGCTATCGGGATCGGGATCGATCATTTAACCACGAACACACGGGATGGCACTGCTCGGGTTTTTATCCGCAGATTTACACAGATTACGCAGATTTTTTTGGGCATCGCTCGGTTTTTTTGGAACGCCAGGGGGAATTCCTGATTTTCATGAAGTTTCATGTGTTTCACGGTTCCATCCAAATCGGTATCGCTATCGGTATCGCTATCGAGATCGATTGTTTCACCACACCACCCACATTACCAACACGGATTTGAGACACCTCTTTTTTTGACTTGCGACGTTCAATTTATTTGGGGTTTGAATCTTGCGTTTGACCGCTCGAACGTGTACCGTAGATGCGTTTTCTGAGGTGGAGGAGCCTGGCTCTGACCCGAGGAACCGCATATCCGGTCGACGGCCTGTCGGCGCGGCCGCTTTTCGAACCCGGTCCGGTGCCTCCCCTGCCCCGCAGAAATCAAACCGAGGAGGCCTCATGACCGCACAGACCTTGACATCCGCTCCGTTGCGTCGTTTCGCCAATGCGGCCGACTACCGCAAACGTTTCATCATCCGGGAACAGATCGACCGCTATCTGCCGGGCGGCCGGCACTACCTTGACGAGGCGGAACTGGAGCGGCTTCTTGCCGCCGCCTCAGCCGCGCCCGCGAACGACCCGGTCCGCGTCCGTGAAATCCTCGCGAAATCACGCGCCATCGAAACCCTGCTGCCCGAAGAGACCGCATCCCTGATTCAGGTCACCGATCCCGCCCTGCTTGACGAGATGGAGACCACGGCTTTGGCGATCAAACACGCGGTCTACGACAACCGCATCGTGATGTTCGCCCCGCTCTATATGAGCAACCTCTGCGTCAACCGTTGCGCCTACTGCGGATTCCGTTGCGGTAACGAGGATCAGAAGCGCCGCATGCTGACCATGGACGAGGTTCGGCAGGAAGTCGACGTGCTGGCAGGCAAGATCGGCCACAAACGCCTGATCGCCGTCTACGGCGAACACCCGGACACCTCGACCGAGTATTTCGCCGAAACCATCCGCACCGTTTACGCACACCAAGTCAAGTCGCCCCAAGGCACGCCGGTCGGCATCCGGCGCGTGAATGTCAATGCGGCACCGCTGCCCATCGAGGACCTGCGTGTGCTCAAGCAAGTCGGCATCGGCACTTTCCAGGTCTTTCAGGAGACGTACCACCGCGCGACATACGCGCGCCTGCACCCCGCCGACACGGTGAAGGGTGATTACGACTGGCGCACCACCTGTTTCCACCGCGCTCTGGAGGCGGGGGTGGATGATGTGGGCATGGGTGTGCTGTACGGGCTCTATGACTGGAAGTTCGAACTGCTCGCCTCACTCTGCCATGCGCGCGACCTTGAACGCCAGTTCGGTATCGGCCCGCATACGATCTCCTTCCCGCGGCTGGAACCCGCCAGCGGAACGGATCTGCCGACCACCTCGCCCTATCGAATCGATGACGCCACCCTCCGCCGTATCCTCATCATCACGCGTCTCTCCGTGCCGTACACCGGCATGATCGTGACCTGCCGCGAACGGCCCGAATCGCGCGATGCGTTCGTGCGCTGCGGGATCACCCAGATGGACGCGAGCAGCAACATCGCGATCAAAGGTTACAGCGACTTCGCCAGCGAGACCCACCAGGAAAAGCACCGCCAGCAATTTGTGCTCTCGGACACACGGACCCTCGAAGAACTGATCGCGCACTTGGCTCGCGAAGGCATCATCACCTCTTTCTGCACCGCCGGGTATCGTTGCGGACGCACCGGCGGCTGCATCATGGACGCGCTCAAGACCGGCAAGGAAGGAAAGTTCTGCAAGATCAACGCGGTGCTCACCTTCCGTGAGTGGCTCGACGATTTCGCCAGTGCCGCCACACGCATGTTGTGCGAGCCGTTGCTGCGGCGGGAACTGGCCGAGATCGAGACCACCCTGCCGAAATTCTACCCGACCGTCAAAGAGCATTATGACCGGATCGCCAATGGCGAGCGCGATCTCTTCTTCTGACGGACCGTATCTCCATGCTCTCCCTTTTCATCCTCTCACTCAAAACCTCGTGCCCTACCGGACGGAAGCCTGGAGCGGTGCGCCGGAACGTTCGGGACGGTAGCGGTAGTCAGGCCACAGCGGGCAGTTGAGGTCGATCCACGCCGTCAGCGTGCGCCGTTCCTCCGCGCTGAGCCTGACCTCTCGGTGCTGTTCTTTTTTCAGCGCGTCGAACAGACGGCTGCGTAGGGTGCCGAAGGTCAATGGCTCGGCCTTGAAGTGCCGCGCACCCCAAATCCAGTCGAAATAATGAACCCATCCGCCCGAGATCAGCGTGCGATAAGAAGTCGGGACAAAATCCGCGTCCGGTGTCCCGCGCAGATCGGGGCGTCCTTTTTTCATACCGTCGTGGCAGGATACGCAGCGTCGATCCAACACCGGCTGCACCACAGCCGCATAATCGAACGGTCCCCCACCCCACGCCGGCGGATCCAGTGCCCGTACCGGTTGCGCCAGTGCCTCGGTCGTCTGCCGCATGGCCGGCAACTGCAACCGGTCCTCGTGGCAACCGACACAACTCCGCCGCTCGCCCGGCTGGAGTTGCAGCACACTGCGCATGCGCTGGATCTCGTTGAAGTGCTCGTCCAACAGATGGAAGTAAAGAACCTTACCGGCCGGCGCGGTGAAGTTGGCGGAGCCGTCCGCCTGCACCGGAACCGTGCCCAGCACGCTCTTGGCCACAAAACTCGGCCAGCCGCCGCGCTCGGTCACAAGGAATGTGCCGTCCTCCCGTGTTACCGCACTGCCCTGACGGAAAGCGTGCGCCCCCAGTGCGTTGCGTGTGCGCGTCACGATCTCGTGTGACGGACCCTTGACCTTGTGCACCGGCGTCGCGTAGAAATCCAGGAACGGACCGTGCGTGTTGCGGTACTGCCCGCAGCTCAATTGCTCCAGCATCGCGGGCATCTCCTGCGAGACCTGGATGTATTTAACCCGGCCCCGCGGAACCGTCGGTCCGAGCCCCTCGTACACATCCTGCACCGTGAACTGCCCGAGCCCCTGCGCGGCCAGCTCCACGTCCCGCATGGGGGGCATCACCGGTGGCCGGGGACGCGGACGGAACAGGGAGGGCTTTTTGCTGCTGATCAACGGGTCGAGGTAGAGCAACTCGCGGTTGCCGTAGCGGTCGATGAGGTAGAGCCCCCAGTGCGAGCGCCGACCCGGACTGTGGCTGACTAGAAAATGGTCGCGTGAGACCGGCTCCGGGAAACGGAAAGTCTGATGATGCGAACGGCCCATCTGGTATTGCGGCCGCGTGTCCGGCGTGATGCTTGTGATCGCGGCAACTTCATACAGCCCCTTGGAGCGATCCAGCAACGCGATCGGGCCCTGATGGTCGCCGTGTGAAATCAGTGTGCAGACGATCTCCGCGCTGCCCGGCACCTCGCGCGCGTGACCGTACCCATATGGCGTGTTGTTGCCGAAAACCAACTCCGGATGGGTGCCGTCCGGACGGATCGACCAGAGCGTGTGCCCGAAATCGGCGCCTTTGTCCTGATATTCGGACCGGGTCCAGAGGATCCGCCCGTCACGCATCATCACGGGATCCCACTCGCTTAGATTCGCGAACGAGAGCCGTTGCATTTCCCCGCCATGCCGGTTCATACGGTAGAGCACGTAGGCTTGCGGCTGCCAGCAAAGAAAGCGCGCGGCGCATCGGGTGGTGATGAACCCCAGATCGCCGTCCGGCAACGCAACCGGATCGAAGTCATGAAAGGGTCCCTCCGTGAGCTTGCGCGCACCGCCGCCGTCGGCGTTGACGGACCAGAGGTGCCAGTACGAATGCCACCCTTTGACCTCGGGCTTGTCGGGCCGGTACACGAAGAAGACGGTCCCCGCGTCGAAATCCGATACCGGATGCCTCACGATGCCGTCGTTCCCGTCGAAGAGCGTCTCCACCTCGGCCCGCGCGGGATCGAGGCGTCCCGCCGCATCGCGCGGCACATGGAGCACGCAGATACCGCCGCCCGACGTGAACTTCCCATCCATATGCTCGCTGTAGTTGTGCGACGGCTGCAACGGATGGCGCTTGGCAAAGAGCACGCGCTCAACCGGCGCCAGCCGCGGATCGCGGAAAAAGAGGCGGCGCTTGGCGTGGCGGACGGCCAGATAGAGCGCATCCGTTTCGCCTTCAACCTGCAGGCGGGCACGGAGCGTCTCTGCCTCTTTGCGTTCGGCCGTGACATCCAGACCTTGTTCAGCGAGACACATGATGAGACCGTCAAACTGCATCAGATTCCGTGCGACATGCGGCAGGCGCGCCAGTTTGCCCCAATACGGTTCCGCGCCGGGCACGGCCGGACGGTCGTTGCGCAATGGCGACAACTCATCCTTGCCATCCAGCGTACCCCACGTTTCGCGCTCGCACAAAAAGGCGTAAGTCACGACCCCGTCCCATGTCGGTTCGCTCAAGGCGGATGCGGGCAACATCAACGTCGGCAGTACCTGCGCGGAACCGGTATGTTTGCAGACCGTTTCCCACGCCCGACCATCTTTCGAAAGCCTCACTTCCACCTCGTGCGGCTGGCGGTCGGTGTATCGGCCCGTGCGGTCGCGCGAGAATACGACGCGCGCCACGGATACCGGTGCGGGCAGCTCAATCTCAACCCACTCTTCGCCGGTACCGCCCGCGATCCAACTGTGGTCATTGCCGTACAGTCCGTCATTCAGATGCGCGGTCGCGTGGATCGCATACCCTTTGATGACGGACGAGGCGCTCGCCCGCACGCCCCGCGCCGCGAGTGCAAGATTATTTGTCCCCACAGGACCGAACACTTCCAGTTCATCCACCCCCGCCTCGCCCCCTTGAGTGCTGCGGATCACCAGCCGGACACGTTTCGTCTCCTGTGGCGTGAACGTCAGTGCGGTCACATGCGCCTCCGTCACCGCTCCGGCCGCCGTGACGGCAAAATTCCGCCGCAGTTCCTCTTCCACGCGTACGCGCGGCCCGGCCAGAACCGCTCCCGCCAACACCCATGCGCCCACCCCGTACACAAACCGTTTTTTCATACCTATCCCCGCGCGGTGATCGCTGCCCGTTCGCGCCGCAACCGATCTTTTGACGTTTTTCTTCGTCATGGGTTTCCAAACCTCTCGTCCCCCCTACCGGTAACGTCGTGTTAAGTCCGCATGCGCTCTCTCCCGCCCTATTACACGACTTTATCCTGCAAAAGCGATTCCCAACGGTGGAAATACGGTACCGCACCGCCTTTTTTGCGTCAACCGTCGAATCGCACAATTTGGCGATTACGGAAAATTCGCGATTGACTTTTAAGCGAATATGCGATTGAGTACTCACAATCAAACAACCGGATTGCGACCTACGGGCTGACCGCGTGAACATTCTGCTCAAAATCATAACCCGGACAACGCTCTTCACCGCATTTTTATGCGTGTTTGCGGCGGGGGTGATCATCATCCCGCCGAAGATGGCGCAGTTCAAACGGCTGGAGCAGCAACGCAACGAGCTGTTGCGCCGGATCGACCACAAGAAAGCCGAGATCAAGGTGCTGAAAGAGAAGCAGCAACGCTTCAAGACCGACCCGGAGTTTGTCGAAGCTGTCGCGCGGCAGAACAAGCGGGTGCGTCCCGGCGAAATGGTGTTTGTGTTTGATTCAGAAGATGCCAAGTAGGATCGCGACGGCATGTTGCGTCTGCTCAGACTGATTGCCGGTGTGCTGTTGCTGCCGCTATGCGTGGCCGTGACGCTCGCTTTACTCGATACCCTGCGCAGCATCCCGGACACCGGTGTGCTGTTGTCGGCGGAGACGCGCACCCTGCTGGCCGGATTTTTCCTCTGGCTCGGCATGTGGTTCTTCCTGCCCCAGCCTTTCCGCGCCTACGTGGTGGCGCACGAACTCACCCACGCGTTCTGGGGCGCGCTGTTCGGCGCACGGGTCAGCGATCTCCGGGTCTCGGAACGGGGCGGCAGCGTGCGTCTGAGCCGGAGCAACCTGCTGATCACGCTCGCGCCCTATTTCTTTCCCCTCTACACGATACTGGTGGTCCTGCTGCGCCTGCTCGCCGGACTTTTCCTGAACCCCATGCCCTGCCCTCTGCTCTGGCTCTTTTTCGTGGGGTTCACCTGGTGTTTTCACATCACCTTCACGCTCCAAAGCCTGATGACCCGGCAACCGGACATCCAAGAGTATGGGCGGATCTTCTCCTACGCCGTGATTTACCTCTTCAACCTCGCGGGGGTGGGCCTCTGGGTGGTCTGCACCACCACCGCAAGTTTCGATACTCTCGCGACGGCGCTGGCGCTACACACCCGGACCGTCTGCCAGCAGATCAATCAGACGGTTCTGCTCTGCTCCCGGCAGGTGTATGCGTTGCTGTTGCCGGCCCTGAAACGGCTGTGGATCCGACCTGCGGCCTGAGTCACTCCAGCGCCAGTTCACCGAACGCCTCGGGCAGATGGAAATTGAGTTCCGGGACCGGAGACCAAGAGAGCCAGTGCGGGTGTGAGGTCTTGTCCCCGCATTTGTAGAAGTTGGCACGCCAGACCGCGCCGGAAAGCGAGACCCCACCCACAAAGGCCCGAAACAGCGCAAACGGGATTCCGATCGTCACCCACCACGTCAGCGGACCCACCCGCTCGGGCTCGACCACGCGCGGCAGGGAGGAGCGGACCTCCACCTGCCGCCCCCACTCCTCCGGCACTTTCACAAACGTCCGGAAGCCGCCTTCCACCCGCGCGGCATCTGAGATGTAATACAGCAGCAGCGTGCCCCCTGCGTTCACCTCAAAATTGAAATACCCCTTGTCCGGACGGGGCTGCACAAAAAACTCCACGCAACTGTCCGTGCAGACCGGCGCCTGGTACGCGGTCTGGACCGACCGCACGTAATGATCCCGCACGTCAAAGCGGACGTACAGACGTTCGCCGTCATGCACCACCCGGAAATCTGTCTCGGGACGGTGGCCCGAGGATTCGGGACGCACATGCCCGATCCGGCCCTTCTCCGCTGTCCCGAAAGCCACTGACGCCACTGATGTCGGCATCACCCGTTTCACCGTGTACCGCAGCATACCCGCCTCTCCCGCGCGTCCGTCGCGCCGGCACATCCCGCCAGCGCGCGCGCATGTCGGTTTCGGAATATCAGGATTCGAGTTTAGAAAGCGCCGCTTTCGCCTCGCGCTTGCCCATGGCCCGAACGGCGGCCAGCCCGGCAAGGGTGTGACCGCGCATGCGGATGCGTCCGGGCGCCGCCTCCCATTTCGAAACCGTGAGGCTGGAGACCCCGGCCAGTTTCGCGAACTGCGCCTGCGTAACGCCGAGTTTTTTCCGGAGACCGCGGATCATCTTGGCTGTGGGGCGCATGGCCGGCACTTCGCTTGCGGCGGAGGTGGTCCGTGCGGCGGCAACAGAAGGCTGCCGCCGTCCGGCGTTCCGGATCAACCGCTTCAGTTCCGCGATTTCGCGCTTGAGTTGGGCCACGTCCCGACGGATTCCAGCGATCGGCTTACGGATCACTTTGGTTGCGCCTTTCGTGATGGCTTCAGATAGGACTTTATTCAGATTCACGGGGTACTCCGTTTTTGAGGTGATCTATTATCGGCAACGTATGCCTAACGGCCAGCAAGGCCAACAAACTTATATCATACCTTTACCCCCCCCTCTGCGTCAAGTCCGTGATTTTCGCTTTTTCGCTTTTCATACGCCGAGGGTAACGGGGCGCATCCGAGTCATTGCACGTTGAGGTTGCGTGTTTCGACAACCCATCCTCGTCTATGACCTCAATGATAAATTCTGTTAATCCCGGTTTTCTTCCCGCCGAAGCGAAGCTGTCGGAAATCCCGGCTTGCCTTATCTTAAGATTGAACGCTTGATCCATATCCGCCCACGAAAACGCGAACGGGGCGAACCCGGATTCTTTTTCAAATCCAGTACTGGATTTAACCGGTTTTTACGCTAAACTGTGCGTCATTTAACCAGCAGGTGTCTATGCGATACGATCAAAACCATGCTTTGCTCGAAAGTTCGATTCCGGGTCTGCCGCCGCCGAAACGCGGTAAAGTGCGTGACCTGTATGATCTGGGCGACCGCCTGTTGCTGGTCGCCACAGACCGGATCAGCGCCTTTGATGTCGTGATGCCCAACGGCATCCCGGACAAGGGGCGTATCCTGAACGGTCTGAGCGTCTTTTGGTTCAGCCTCCTGACTGAGACCGCCAACCACCTGATCACTGCGGATGTGGACGCGTATCCGGAACCGCTGCAAGCGGTGAAAGAGCATTTGCGCGGCCGCTCCATGCTGGTTCGAAAGGTTTCGATCATCCCGTTCGAATGTATCGTGCGCGGGTATCTCACCGGCTCGGGCTGGAAAGAGTATCAGACGCACCGCACCGTCAACGGCCAACCGTTGCGCGAGGGGTACCGGAACGGCTCGAAGCTCGACAAGGTTCTCTTCACCCCCAGCACCAAAGCCGAGCAGGGTGCGCACGATATGCCGGTCTCGGCCGCAGAGCTGGAAGCCGCGCTGGGCGCGGAAAAGGCCGGACGCCTGGCCGCCGCCTCGATCAGGTGCTACACGAAAGCCGCAGAGTACGCGGCGCAGAACGGTATCCTCATCGCGGACACCAAATTCGAATTCGGCGAAGAGGGTGAAGGCCAGCTCGTGTTAGCCGACGAGGTGTTGACGCCGGATTCGAGCCGGTTCTGGCCGCAGGACCAATACCGGGTCGGCAGCAACCCGCCCAGTCTGGACAAGCAGTTCGTCCGCGACTGGCTGGAGAGCGTGCGCTTCAATCACCAGCCGCCCGCGCCGGTCCTGCCGGACGATGTGGTGGCGCGCACCCGCGAGAAATATGTGGAAGCGTACGAGAGGCTGACCCGGCGACGCTTCGGATGAACCCGTCCCGATAAAACGGGGTGAGGCGACGGAAACCCGGCGCCTCACCGTTGTTGCCGGCCTCAGTCTGCCCGCGCCTCACGTCGCCGGTTCACACTGGTCTTTGCCTACCCCGCAATCAGGACAGCACCAGTCCTCCGGCAAAGCCTCAAACGGAGTTCCCGGCGCAATCCCGTTCGATGGGTCACCCACCTCAGGGTCATACACGTAACCGCACACGTTGCACACGTATCGCTGCATATCGCACGCTCCTTTCGGGTCGTAAGTTAACCTTCTTTTCTCATTCCGGTCAACCGGATTCGCGCATTCCTGCCATGAACCTAAAAAAGAGCGTTGAAAGCAACGCTCTTTGGTTTCTGGGTTTCTGGTTTCAGGGTTTCTGGTTTCAGGGTTTCTGGGTTTCAGGGTTTCTGGGTTTCAGGGTTTCTGGTTTCTGGGTTTCACGGTTCCATCCAAATCGGTATCGCTATCGGTATCGCTATCGGAATCGACCATTTAACCACAGTCTCACAGCCTCACAGTCTCACAGCCTCACAGCCTAACAGCCTCACAGTCTCACAGCCTTTGAGATTGCGTTATCCGCAGGTTGACCCACGACGGGAAATGCAGCACCTTATCATTATGGTAAACGTGACCATTACTGTAATGCCCGCGTTCCGGCCTCCCCATGGTCTCGTCCGCCTCACGTACTGATTTTCAACAAAAGGAGGGTTGTATGCAGAAAAGTGTGTTCTGTGGTGTGTTCGTCGCCATGCTGTTCGCATCGGAGACGTGGGCCCGCACGATTACATGCGAAGGAGTGAAGACCGACGGAGTCGTCACCTCGTTCAATCTGACATTCGGTGCGTCGGCAGACGGAAAGACCCTCGGCCTCTACTGCGCGTACGGTTCCGAGGATTGCGGCAGCGATCCTGCGGCATGGCCGGATCTCAGACGCTGGGCGACCGTGCCTTCGACCGTCAATGTGCTTGGCGCAATGCTTCCTCCGAACTGGGGCGTGAGTGTTTTCGCGCTTCGCTTCTTCCTCTTCGAAGAGGAGAACGCCTCGCTCGGCTATGATTCGCGCGTCGATTATCTCCAGTCCACTGGTGTGCAGGTCATCGACTCAACCTATCGGGCGAACGGGAACTCGCGTTTCGTTCTTGAGATGACCGGAATGCCCTCTCCGTTACATTCGGAAGGTTTTGTCTTCGGTTACCGTTCGACTCATTGCGCGCCGGATTCGTTCGGTCTTTACCAGCATTGCGGCAAAAACCACTGGAAGACGCCGGGCTGGCGTTACGGCACCCAGATCTTCACCGGCAGCGCCGACACGAACGCTCATCATATCCAGAACCGTTGTATCGTCAGCAACGATCTGAGCCGGATCTATGTGTCGCAGAATGGCGTCGCCACCTGCATCAATCCCGATGCGCCGGACGACTGCGGCTTCACCAGCTCGTGGAACCTTGCAATCTTCGGCGCGTATTATACCAGCAACCGGGATACCACCGGACTCGTCCAGACGCGCATCCATTCGCTTTCGTTCTACGAGGGCGACACCGCGCAGCGCGAATTCATTCCAGTCCTCAAAGACGGCGTGCCGGGGCTCTGGGACAATGTGAACGGTCAGTTCTATCCGAAAACTGCGGGTAGCGCCGATTTCCTTTACGGAGAGCGTCTGGACAATCCGGTCGGCGCGACGACGTTCGTCTCTTCGAGTGAGCCCTGGGTTCGTGCGGAGCCGAATGCATTGTTCAACATCGCCGCGAGCGGAATGGCGATCCACGGCTTTGGCACGCTTTATACCTGCGGCGACGGCAACAACGAAGTCGATGTCTATCTTGCCTGTGCGAAATCGACGGAAGAGCTTCCCGCGCCGACACTCGTCTGGCAAAGCTGGAAGGACGACCTCGATACGCGCTTCAATACGATGATCAAAGGCTTGGAACCCTCGACCGCCTACAATTACTCCGCCTATGTGATGAATCCCGCAGGGGTGAAGAGCCTGGTGACGAACGGCACCTTCACGACCGGCCCGATCATCGAGGTCGCGGTAAACGAAGACCCGGTGTCCGCAGTCAATGCGGCAGCGGCGGGTTCGGAAGTACGCATCGCAGAAGGGACCTACGTCATTTCCGGAACAATGGCGCCGAAGGCGAGCGTCGCGGTCGTGGGGCAGGGCGCGGGCGCGGTGCTGGACGCGAACTTCGTCGTCGACCGGCGTCACGTTTATACCTCGGTGGCGCATGTGACGCTCGACAATCTAACCTTCAAGAACGCGCGCCACGAAACGCACACCGGTTACGCCAACTGGGTCCACTGCGGCGCGGCGGTCCGTTTTGGCAACAACGGCGGCAACTCCACTTCGTCGCAGTACGCCTGGATCACCAACTGCCTCTTCTCCGCGAATACGAATGTGAACGAGGGCGCGGGCGGACTCTTTATGGAATGCGCGAACAAGGTCGTGGACTGTGTCTTCGAGAACAACTACGGCGGTCCGCATCCTATGGGCGGCCTCACCGGCTGCGGTGCGGCGTTCGTCCATCACGGCAATGATTACTCCCAGTTCTCCCATTGCATCTTCAAGGACAACGATTCCGGCTCCTACGGTGTCGTGGGGAGCGGGACGTACACGTCTGGCAGTGCTCTCGGCATGAGCCGGTACGGTTTCGTCTGCAACGACTGTGTCTTCACCAACAACACCTCCACTTCCGGAGGGATTCTCGCCGGCAAGATTTCGATGGTGAAGCGCTGCGAATTCATCGGGAACCGCTCCGCCAACGGAGGGGTCTGCTGGGCAGGGTATCCGGACTCGCGCTGGATCACCAACCGGTTCGAGCAATGCGTCTTCCGGAACAATTCCGCGTCCGCGAAGGGCGGGGTGATCGCCTCTGACTATTGGCGCTATTTCGTCTTCACCGACTGCGCGTTCATCGGCAATGTCGCGGCCACCGCTGGCTCGGTTTTCCGCGGGAACGGCGATTTCCTCTGCACCGGCTGCCTCTTCACCGGCAATGACTCCACGTCGGCGACGTTGGGGAACGTGGCCGATGCCAACGGAACGATGATCGCGGCGCAGGTGCCGCGGCTGTACGACTGCACGGTCTCCAACAACACGGCAACCGGGTACAGTCTCGTTTACGTCTACAACAACGCCGACGGCGGCAAGTTCCACAATACGCGGTTCATCGCAAACCTGCTGAGCGGCGCCGACGGGACGGATATCCAGCGCGGTGTCCTCTGGCCGCACAAGGCCTCGGAGATCCGGAACTGTCTTTTCGCGGTGAACACGAACGCCTGCGGCTACGGCTGTGCAATCGCGCTCTACAGCAACAGCAACGAAGTCGATAACTGTACGGTCACCGGCAATCGCTGCTATTCCGAGGGTAACTCGGGTTGCGTCGGGATCTACCGCAACACCGGCACCGAAAACCGAATCCGCAACTGCATCGTCACTGACAACCGGAACCTAACTCAGGACAACCTCCTGCATAATTTCTATGGGCAGGGTATCGATCAAGTCTCGTATTCGCTCGAGGACGGCACGCAATTGCCAAACGGGGTCCGCGGCAATATCAACGAGGCGGATCCGAGGTTCGTCTCACCGGAGAAGGGCGACTATTCGCTCTTCTGCCGGTCCCCCGCGCGTAACGCCGGCGTGAACGACGATTGGATGCTGGGGGCAAAGGATCTGGCTGGACAGGATCGCATCCTTGACGATGTCGTCGATATGGGCTGCTATGAGTACCGGACCATCCCCGGCTTCATGATCCGCCTGCATTAAACGGACCGTGCGCGCCCAATGAGTGAGTGGGGAGTAAACAGGAGAAATTAGTGTGAAACGTCTACTTATCGGTTTATTGGCGGTCAGTGTGTTTGCGTCTTCCGCCTCATCAACAGTTATTTACGTCTCGCCGTACGGCAGCGATGAGACCGGCGACGGTTCGCTCGAGAATCCGTATCGGACTCCGACATATGTCATCGACAATGATTCGGGGCGCAAAGTCACGACCGGATGCACGGTTTGCATTTTGCCGGGTACTTATGCGTCGGTGAAGAGTGCTTATACGGACGTGAAGATCACTGTTCGGGGGCTGCATGAGCCGATCGGTCCGAATGGCGAAACCGAGCCGATTATCGATGGGGGCTATCCTTTGACTGAGCATCGGATCTTCTATCTGAACAATGCCGACATCGTTGTTGAGAATTTGACGTTTCGTAACTGTTGCGCCCGCTACCCGGGCAACCAGGACGGTTCGGCGATTCTGGGCAAATTCGCCGCTGTACGCAATTGCACCTTTACGAATTGCGTCATGCGCGAGGCGTACCACGGCGGTGCGATTTCCGCGCAGGGGACGTGCGAGATATCGAACTGCACCTTTGTCGCCTGCAAGTCGATCGAGCCTGCGTATCGCAATTGTTCCGCCCTGTTTGTGAGTTCGGGCACTGCAACCTTAGTTGACTGTAAGTTCAAATACTGCACGTCCGTCGGCAATTCCAGCGGTACAGCCTGTCTGTCGGCGACCGGCGTAGTGAAAAACTGTACCTTCGAGCATAACCTTGCGCGTACGCAGGCGGGTCTTTATATCGGCGGCGGCGATTATGATATTTCCGACTGTACGTTCGTTGACAATGTCGCAACCGAAGGCTCTGGCGCTGGCATTACGATCGATGGGACAGGAGCCGCGGGAGGGCGTATCGTGCGTTGCACGTTTAACGGCAGCAAGGCGGCCGGTAACTGCGCACTATCCGTCAGCGGGGCACCTGCTTGGATCGAGAACTGCACGGTTTCCAATGCGGTCGCGGGTTTTGCGACGTGTTTGGCGGTGACAGCGCCGGCAACGGTGACGAACTGCGTCTTCACCGATTGCTTCTCGACTAACGGCGGTACGACCGTTCAGGCGAAGACATCCGAACAGACATTCATCGACTGTATTATTGCCGACAATCGTGTGGAATACCGAAAAAACGGTGAGATTAATACGGACTACGGTGCCGGTACCGGCGTTTGGTTCAGTGGCGGTAAGAAGGTTTTCCGCCGTTGTTCGATTACCAATAACTACACGACGTGCTGGCAGGCGGGTGGCATCTATGGCGAGGTGACGTCCGAATGGTATGACTGCCTCGTCTCTTCGAACAGTGCCGGTTATTATGGCGGCGGAACAATTCGCGGAAACGGAACAATCGTGTCGAATTGCGTTTTCTCGGAAAACGTCGCCCGCTCGGGTAATTGCGGCGGCCTTTACATACAAAATGGCAGCGATGTGCTCATTACGGATTGCGCCTTTATCGGTAATAAAGCGCCAACATCAATCGCAGGAGCGCTTACCGCGCCTGCGGGGATGACCTGCCGCAACACGCTCATTGTGCGCAACGTCAGCAAAAATGAACCCGGCGGTGCCTCCATCCCCAAAAATAGCCGCTGGGAGAACTGTACGGTCGTGGGGAACGTGAGTTCAAGCGGGATGTGTAACCTTCAATCGGGCGATGGCGCGGGTAGTGTTTTCGTGAATTGCCTGATTGCGAAAGACCTCGTCAGCAACGCAGCCGGCTTCTGGTGCGGAGGGTCGCATACGCTGACGAGTTGCATTCTGGCCAGCACGGATTTGTCGAATGCCTTAACGGAGGGCTCGACGTATCAGGTCGTTTACGGTGCCGCCCTGAAACTGGGCGAAGACTACCGTCCGATTTGCCAGTCCTCTCCTTGTGTGGACGCCGGTACGGATGAACTGGCGTGGATCGCGGGAGCAAAGGATCTCGGTGGACGCCATGACCGCAAAATCGGCGAGCATGTCGACATCGGTTGCTACGAGTATAAGCCTTGGATAGGCACTACGCTGTACTTGAAGTGATCTTTTTTTGTCGACAGATAAAATCAAGGGGGAGATGGGATGATGAAGAAACCAATGATTACATTGGTTGCCTTGGTGGTAGCTATTGCGGCGCAGGCGGCGGAACTGCCATTGGGGACGGATACCTCGCGGAATTATCTCAAGAATGGCTCGTTCGAGATCGGCCGGGACAACTTCGATTACTGCGGCTGGCAGAATAACGATCCGACGGGCTGGTCGTTTTCGATCACCAATGCCGCGTCGGCCGGGAAACGTGCGCTATTCGTTGAGAAGGCCGGATCCTATCTCAGTCAACATGCCTATGTTCCGGGCGGAACCTATGTTTACACCGTGACGATACGGGCGAATCCGGAAACGGACTTCCAACTCGGGAAGGGCAAACCGCCGAAGGGGCTCGGCATGAGCTATGGAGCCAACTTCCGGATGGAGAAGGGCGGCAAGGAGACGCGCCTTGGCGGACATCTGCTTGGCGGCTGTCCGAAGGACGGAACGCCGGCCTGGCAACGGCTTGTCTCCGCGCCGATCATCATCCCGACGAATATCTACGGTAATTGCTACATGCACATCCAGTGCGGCGTCTTCCATGTACCGAAAGGCACCGGGCTCATCGACGACGTAGCCCTCTATCGCGTAAATGCCCCAACGGATAAAAAGTAAGATGAAGCGCCTTTTCCTGTTCCTGTTCGTCCTCGTATTGGCTGTCGCGGGCGTTGTGCAGGCGGTCGAAACGGTGGCTGTGCCGGTTCTCGATTCGATTCCGTCACTGGTCGACGGCATGCTGACGGACGACTGCTGGTCGAAGGCGCTGACGCTTGCGCCCTTTACGCCGATCCAGCCGAACCAGAAACCGCTCGTCCAGAAAACAGAGGCAAAGCTGTTCGTGACAAAGGACGCGTTCTATCTCGGACTGATCGGCTATACCGAGGATGCGGCGTTCACGCACCGGCAGTCGACGGATGTCAAAGCGGGGCCTTTCGGTGTCGACCATTTCGAGATCTTCGTTGACCCAGGCCATTCGGGCAATCTCATGCAGCTCGCCTTCGGTGTGAACGGCTGTGTCTATGGTAACACGTCGGGACGTATCCGCTTCGGCGTTCAGGTCTATGACGACCGTTATCAGATCGAGGTGGAGATTCCCTTCGATATCTTCCCCCTGAAGCGGCAGGGCTTCAATTCCGAATGGCTGTTCAACGTCGCACGCGATGCAAAGCTTGCGGGAGTTGATGTGTGTGCGGGCGAATACTCGAGCTGGTCGCAGCTCGTATCGGGTACGTTCCACGAAGCGGATAGCTTCAACCGTCTGACCGGCATCGGCTATAATCTCGCGGCATCATTTGCCTTACAGGCCGCTGCCACAAAAAAACCGATCGAGCTTGTCGCCGAAAAGCATCTGTGGATGTCCGATACGGTCCGCATCATCGCCGAAACGAATGGCAAGGTGCCGTTCGTAGAGATTTCGTGTGCGGTTTCGAACTCTACCGGATCGGTCGTCTGGCAGGGTAAGGTCAAGGCGACCGGGACGAAGGCGGCGATCGAGATCCCGTTGAAGGGATGCGCCGACGGACGTTACCGTTTCGAGGCGAAGTTCGTAGACGCTTCCGGCAGGACGCTGGTCGAGACGCACGGTGTTGACTTCTGGAAGATTCCGCCAAAAAAGACCGTGCCGAGGACGATATTCACCTGCAGAGACAACAACATCTATAAGAACGGCGAATTCTTCTTTCCGATCATCACTTGGGGCGGTGCACCCGAGTGGGGGGTGTTACGGAACCACCGCTTCGACACGAATGCGTTCTTCCGCTGCTATCATGCTATTCTCGCCGAACAAAAGGAACTTGGTTTCAATACGATCCTGACGGGGGCAGAGTACTATCCCGACCTCGCGCGGCGTGCGCTCACGGACAAGACCTGCCGAAAGTACTTCCCGGCGTGGAAGGACTACCGCAAAATCGCGCAGTTGCCGTTCGACTTCAACGAGTCGATTGCGCTCCACGCTGAGCACAACCTCGCGATCATACCCTATCTGCATATCGACAAGCCGCAAAATGCCGAAGACGTCGAGTCGTGGCTTGGTTCGGTGCTGAAATGGCGCGAGGCGGACAACATCCTTTGCTGGCACCTGTCGGACGAGTTGGACGGCGCGATCGACCATAACCGAATGTTGAACGAATTGCACCACGATGTCGATCCGGACCGCCTGACGTGGATAAACTGCATCCAGGGCATTGCCGCCAATCGCGACAATGCGGATATCCTCTCGACCGATCCGTATCCGATTCCCCACAGCACGGTGACGATGGTCGGGTTCCACGTTAAGCGCCTGATGGATACCTGTCGTCCAGAGCAGTCCCCCTGGTTGTGGCTGCAAATGTTCGGCGGTGAGGGCAACTGGACGCGTTCGCCGACATTCGCCGAACTCAAGTCGATGGTCTACATCACACTCAACCGCGGTGTGCGTGGTATCGCCTACTTCATCTACAAGCCGGATCTGGTGGACCGCGACGGCATCCGCAGCATCACGCAGGAGGACTACGATAAGCTCGGACCGATGAACCGCCGCGTCGCGCGCCTTGCAAAGATGTACTGCCTTGGCGAGGTCATCGAGCGGCAGGCGGACGACAGAAAGCTGACGGACGTCGCCGTCATCAAGTACGACAGATCCTTCTGGGTGTCCGTCGTGAACGGCAACACGGCAAAGCAGCGCGTGCGCGTGAAGCTTCCCGTGTCCCTGCCGCAGTCCGGCATCGCCGATGTCGATGACGAAAACCGGACGGTTTCGTTTCAGAACAGCGTGATCGAAGAGGAGTTCGAGCCGTTTGCCGTCCATGTATACAAGATCAGACATATCGCACAATAGGCAATTGAGACTGGATATCATGAAGTGCTTTGTAATCGCCCTGTGTGTCCTTTGCCTCGTACCGCAGACTCAGGCGACTGATGACGAGCCGATCCGCATCAACTACTGGGAACAACCGCAGCACGGTGGACGCGACAAGGCGATACAGTGGTGCAAACAGAATCTTTTCGGAACAGCGTCAACGCGTGACGTGATATCCTCACCATGTCCGGGTGATATTGAGACATCTGATATTGATGTGACGAAGATATCGCGTCCACAGCGAACGTCCACTGTGTGTCCTGCACCGGTTATTATTTTCTGCGGTAATGATGCGAATGCGGTGTTTCCGGCGGACTTGATCTTGCGTCGTGGATATGCTGTAGTTCGTGTTGCGCCTGATACGGATGGTGTGCGTCGTGCGATCGACGTCTTGATGCATGAAAAGAATCTCGACACACAGCGCATTGCGGTGGTCGGCGTCGGTTCTGTTGCCAAGACGGTGCTTTGGGCCGCCGCCAATGATGAGCGTATCGCTTGCGTGGCTGTTCTAGGCGCATCGGCTCATGAAAAGCTGCTCCAGTTGATCGCGCCTCGGCTGCTGTATGTCGTGCCATGTACGTCGAAGAACCGGAAGGAGGCCGAGGCAACCTTTCTGTCCATACGACGCGCTGCCAGACTCTGGGAGACGGCGTACGGACTGCCCGGGCTTGGCATTAAAACGTACCCGAATCCTGATTTCGAAAGAGGTGATGGACGCATCGGGTTTTACGAGAGCGCGACGCCGCATTCTATAACGCGCACGGGCTGGGTTCGTTATCTCGATTTCGTCGACCGTCATCTCGGTAAGCCAGCGACTGCGGCGGATGCGCCGTGCGAGCCGGCCTCACCGTTCAAGGTGACGGTATCGTCCGAGCCGAAACTCCCCGTCGTCAACTACGTGAAGAACGGCGATTACGAACTTGGTTTCAAGACCTACGTCTTCGGTCCGGGCGCGGAGAAAATCATGGCGATCACGAACGATGCTTACGAGGGAGACTGTGCCCTCTGGACAGCGAAAGGTTGCGGACATTCGATCAATACGCGCGGCGTGGCACCGCCCGGAACAACCAACCGCATTGCCATCACCGTCAAGCTCGGCCCCGAGCACAAAGGACTCACCGGTCTTGGCGCGGGCTTCAGCCAGTCTTATTACGCGGCCCCATCGACGGGCGGCAAGCTCGTGCCGTTTGCTGCCAGCGGTGTCAACCTTACATGGCAGCAGGCGGGCTCTTACACAGGGTGGCAGCGCATCGAGTCGGAACCATTCGTCGTCCCCCCCGACGCGACGAATATCGTCATGAATATCCATGCCGGCTCGCTCTGCTACTGTGCGACGGGCGGAATCGTTGATAACCTCTTTTGCGGACCCGCCTGGACAGACCTTTCGTTTGTGATCGAGAACACGACGGGACTTGCGCAGGTTACGGTCGAGGACGAGAACGGTGACCGCGTCTTCTGCGCGGACGCCTTTCCGGAGAACCTGACCCGTTTTGAGAGGACGATCAAGGTTTCCGCAGCGATGCGCTATTGCGTGAAATCCGTCGACCGCAAAGCGCAGAGTATCGCGAAGTGGTATCCGAGTCCGCGCCCGGACTCAGCCGCAGCGCGTGCGCCGTTGTCCGTCAAGGGGCTGCGTCGTCTCTGGCCATCAAACGAAAAGGCGGCCGTCTTCTTGGTCGAGATGCGTGATGTGTGCGAACTCGCGGGAGCCTCACTTGTGGCGGCGGTCACAGCGACAAACGGCGTCGAAGTCATGCGTAAGACCTTCGCCCCGGTTCTCATGCAGAACCGGATCGAGATTCCGATCACGGAACTGGCCGATGGCTGCTATCAACTCGTGGCCTCGTATCATGACGCGAAGGGGGCGGCCGTCACCGCCAAGGCACCGGTCGATTTCTGGAAGTTCCCGGCAATGGCTGGCCGTCCGCGTGACATCTATACGATCAAGGATCGCAACATCTACAAGAACGGCAGGTTCTTCTTCCCGATCTTCACTTGGGGCGGCTTCCCGGGATGGGGGACGCTCCGCAACCATCGCTTCGACACAAATGCTTACATTCGGTGTTGTCATGATGCGATTGCGGAACAGAAAGCGTTGGGGTTCAATGCGATTCTAACGGATGCGTGGTACTTTCCGGATCTCGCTCGCCGGGCTTTTAGTGAAATTGCCTGCCGCAAATATTTTCCGGCCTGGATACCTTATACGCAGGTTTCGCAGATCCCTTTGGATTTCCTAGATATCGCACGGATGTATGACGAGCGGGGCCTCGCCATCACCCCGTATCTCCACATCGATCGCCCTGATCGGGTGGATGACGTGGATGCGTGGTTGAAGGCCGTGGTCAACTATCGCAATGCCGACAACATTCTCTGCTGGCATTTGTCGGACGAGCTGGACGCGGCGATTGCGCACAACAGAATGCTCAACGACCTCCATCACGAGGCAGATCCGGACCGCCTTACGTGGATCAACTTCATCAACGGTGCGCGGAACAATCGCGATAACGGCGATATCCTCTCCGAAGATCCGTATCCGATTCCGAACGAGCGCATCGCGAAAGTGATCTGGCATGCCGAGAAGGTTCGGGACTGCACGCGTCCCGACCAGAGTGTCTTCCAGTGGCTTCAAATGTTCGGCGGTGAGGGTACGTGGACGCGTTCGCCGACGATTGCGGAACTGGAGGGCATGGTCTACATGTCGCTCAACCATGGTGTGCGGGGTCTTGCCTACTTCGGCTATACGTATTCCCTGGCTGACCGAGACGGAATACGCTCGATGACCGAGGCCGATTACGCAAAGCTCGGCACACTGAACCGCCGCGTGGAGCGACTTGCGCCTATCTATTGCCTTGGCCAAGCACTAGAACGAGTATATGATAACAATTTACATTACGATAGGGCGGTCTTCCGCTATGCAGGCAGGATATGGGTTTCCGTCGTGAACGGGCTTCCCGAAGCGCGGCATCTGAGGATTCCGTTACCGCAGGACGTGAAGCGTGTCGGCAAGGCCGAAGTCGTCGACGATAACCGCCAGATCTCATTCAAAGACGGGGCAATCGAAGAAAAATTCCTGCCGTATGCGGTTCGTCTTTATCGTCTGAAATGAGATATGTATCTCTCATCTGCGTAGTCAGCGTGGTCGTAGGCGCGATTCATTTTCGGTGTCATGAATTGTGAGGCAACGCGTCTGGTGCCGGTGCCGGATACCGGCGCATTGAACAGCGTGCCCGGTTATCCTATACTGAGGGTATGCGCCATTTTCATGTCCTTGTTCTGATGGAGTGGTACGACCATCCCAACCGCGTCGGGATCGGCCGGTACGCTGCGGAACAGAACTGGTATCTGACCGTTAGCGACGGCTGTGTCCCGCCCAAGGGTTGGTCCGGAAACGGCATCCTGACCCTCATCAACGAGCGCAACGATATCATCGACTATGTCCGCTCGCAGCGCGTGCCGTGCGTGGATTTCGGTGCCTACCGGCCGGATATCCCGCTGGCCCGGGTCTGCGGCGACCACCGGCGGATCGGCCTGGTGGCAGCCGACCATCTGACCGAACGCGGACATACCCAAGCGGCTTACTTCTCCACGGGGACCGGCCATCCGCAGATGCTGCGCCACGCGGGGTTTACCGAACGGTTCGAAGCCCGCACCGGCCATACGCCTCTTCCGCTCGTCTGGGCCCACCGGCCCGGTAGCGCGAACGACGATTGGCAGTCTCTCAACCGCTGGCTCAAGCAAGAACTGCACCGGTTGCCGAAACCGCTGGCCGTCTTCTGCTACTGCGATTACGACGCCGCCAAGGTGGAGAACGCCTGCCTGGAGGCGGGTTACAAGATTCCGGAGGATGTGGCGATCCTCGGCGTGGACAACGACACGCTGGTTTGCGAGAACCTCCGCATCCCGCTCTCCAGCGTCCGCCACGACCGGGTCCGCGTCGGGTATGAGGGGTCTGCCTTGCTGGACCGGCTGATGCGGGGCGGCACCCCGCCGACCGAACCGGTTCTGATCCCGCCCCGCGGGGTGGAACTGCGCGCCAGCACCGATGGCTTCGCAACCGCCGATCCGATCATCCGCGCCGTGATCCATTTCTTCCGCGAGCACCTCGACCGCAGCATCGGCGTTGCGGAGGCCGCCGCACAAGCCGGCCTGCCGCCCCGTCGGCTGGAGGAGCACTTCACGCGTGTGCTGGGTCAGACCGTCTACACGACCCTGACGCGCCTGCGCATGTTCGAGGTCAAACGGCTACTGGCCTTCTCCGACCTCCCCGTGAAAGAGATTGCGCGCCGCACCGGCTTCTGCCACGCGCAGCATCTCAACAACGCCTTTGTGCGCCTCGAACGCTGCACGCCTCTGGCTTACCGCAAAAGCGAGAGCCAGGCGGCATCTCGCCGGTAAAACAAGCGTCTGCCCCCGCATTGGAAAAAGGGGAGCGGATTACGTCCGCATCAGACTGACGCAACTCCTTTTGCCGACCGCAACTCGCCCGCGGAACTTGGATCGAGAAACACCGTGCAGTCCGCATGCGTCTGCAGAATCGAGGCGGGGCAGAGGTTCGAGACCGGTCCCTCGATCGTGTTCCGCACCGCCGGAGCCTTGCGCGCGTCCGGCACGGTACAGACGATCCGGCGGCTCTTCAGGATCTGCGGGATCGACATCGAGATCGCCCGTTTCGGCACCTCCTCCAGCGAGGCGAACCAGCCCTCGCCCACCTGCTGGCGCCGGCACGCCTCATCAAGATCCACCACCAAATACGCCGCCTTCGCGTCGAAATCCGCAGGCGGGTCGTTGAACGCCAGATGCCCGTTCTCGCCGATACCCACGCAGGCCACATCGATTGGCGCGGCATCGAGCAGGTTCTGCAAGCGGCGGCACTCTGCGGCCGGATCCGGATTCTCGCCGTCCACCTCATGAAACGCCGCGAGCGGCGCGGGCAACGCGGCGATGAACCGTTCGCGCAAATACGCTCGGAAACTGGCGCGGTGGGTGATGGGCAGCCCGACATACTCGTCCAGATGAAACCCCGTCACCCGGGTCCAGTCGATTTCCGGCGCGCGAACCAGCGCTTTCAGAAAATCGAACTGGCTCGCGCCGGTCGCGACGATGATGCGGGCGCAGCCGCTCCGCGCGATCGCCCCGCGGACCCCCTCTGCGGCACAGGCCGCCGCCGCAACCGCCATCTCTTCGGTACTCTTTGCGATTTCAACCTTCATTCCCATGTACTCTTCCTCTCTGCTTTTCCCCTTTTTCGCCACGCATCGTGCCCCTCCCCTGTCCGCTTCGGGGTTACAGCGTAACGATCTCCAGCGGGTCGGCGGTTTTCCATCCGCCGCGCGTGAAGTCCGGTACCCGGACCGGTCTTCCGTCACGGGCCACCGAGTCCACGCTGAGCCCCACCACGGAACTCCAGAGCGCTGTGTCGTAGACGCTGATGTCGAGCGGCAGGCCGTTCTGGAGGCAGTGGATCAGGCGCATGTCCATGAGCATGTCCATCCCGCCGTGCCCGCCCATTTTCTTGGCGTACTCGCCCTGTTTCGCCCATAGCGGATGCGTGTATTTCGCCTTGAGTTCCTCCAGTTTCTTGTCATCCAGCCACCGGTGCGGATCCGGCTCCAACGCCACGCGCAGCGGGTAGTCGGAAAGGATGCCCTTGGTCCCGGAGATCAGATTGAGGCGGCTGTAGGGCCGCGGGCTGGTCGTGTCGTGCTGCACCATGATGGTGCGGCCGCGATACGTCTTGATGATGGAGGTGTTCATGTCGCCCTGCCGATAGACCGCCTTGGCCTGCGGACTGTTCGACCCGTACTTCTTGGCGGCCGCGCGCGAGATGCCGAACTGACCGCTGCTGACCGAGGTGAGATACTCGAACTTGTCGCCGCGGTTGATGTCCATATACTGGCAGACGGGGCCGAGCCCGTGCGTGGGATAGGGGTTGCCCGAAAACTGCCTGGCCCAGTTCAGGCGCCACTGGCCCTGATAGCCGTTCTCGTGATCTTCCCGCAGATGGCTGGCGCGCAGATCGTGGATATAGGCGGCCTCACCGTGCACCAACTCGCCCAGCACGCCTTTGCGGCACAGCATCAGCGCAAACATCTCATTGAAGCCGTAACAGCAGTTTTCCAGTATCATGCAGTGACGGCGCGTCTCCTCCGCCGTATCCACAAGTTGCCAGCACTGCTCCACCGTCATCGCCGCCGGAACCTCAGTGACCGCATGTTTGCCGCATCGCATCGCGTAGAGCGCCATCGGCGCGTGCCAGAGCCAAGGCGTAGTGATGTAGATCAGGTCGATCACGTTGGATTCGCACATCCCGCGCCACGCGTCCTGCGAACCGAAATACCCCTTGGGCGCGGGCAGACCCTTGTCGGTCAGCACCTTGACCTGCTTGGCGACCCGATCTTCATACAGATCGCCGATCGCGCGGATCTCAACTCCCGGAATGCTCGACAACCGCCTCACCGCGCCGGGTCCGCGGTGTCCGACACCGATCACACCCACACGGACCGTGGCCATCGGCTCGCACCGGAAACCGGCCATCGACCCGCCTTTGCGCGCGCTGATGCCAGAAGATGACATACAACCCGACCATGCGCCGACGCCGACCGCCCCTCCGGCCCACGCCGCATTCTTCAAAAACCCTCTGCGATTCATGCTCATCCCGCCCCTCCTTTGTTGGTTTGTGAGCTATGGTTCCGACACCGCACCGCGCGGCCGTCGTTTACCGCACCCGCGAAAGTCGGAAAAAGATCCCGGCCACAACCAGCAGGCCCATCCCACCGAATACCGAGAGCCGGATCTCGGCGAACGGGCGCGTGGCGGCCGACGAGACAATCAGCACCGTGCCGATAACGGCCAGTCCGCCCGCCACCAGCGGCCAGAACGTGATACGGGCAGGCGGTCCCTCCAGCACCGGGCTCGGCGTGTTGACCTTCTCGAAAAAGCTGTTCAGCGATTCCATGTGCGCCGGGTCATCCTTTAACAGCAAGGAACCCAAAAACAGTCCGGCAAGCGTGGCGAAGCAGGTGATGAAAAAGATCACGCTGGTAACACGAAGAACCGGCCAACGCGCGCCAGCGATAAACGTCACCAGACCGACGATGACACCTCCCCATAGGCCGGCCATACCCCCGCGGCGCGTGATGCGGCGCGTCACCAGTCCCAACATGGTCGGCATGGCGATCGGCGGCAGGAATATGCCGAAAACCTTGTTGGCTGTATCGAACAGGTCGTTTGCGCCTTGCGCGTTCTGCATCACGAAAGTGAGCCCGATCACCGCCAGCCCGACCAGCAGCGTCGCCAGACGGGCGACCAGCATGTGCTGCTTGGGCGAGGCGTTCGGGGCGATCATCCGCTTGTAGAAATCATTGGTCACCACAGAAGCCACGGCGTTGTAGTCGCCGGCGAGCGTTGACATGGTTGCCGAGAACATGGCCGCAATGACCATGCCCATGAACCCTGCTGGCAAAACATTCTTGCAAACCAACGCGTACACCTCGTTCATGCGATCGGCGGGTATTTCAGGCATGAAGACACGGGCCGCCATGGCCGGGATGAAGAAAAGCGGCGGACCGAGGGAGAGCAGTATGCAAACGAAATAGCCGACCTTGCGGGCGTCTTTCTCGCTGCGCGTGGAATAATATCTTTGCACCATGGACCAGGATGTCGAAAGATTGAAGAAGAGCATCAGGAAAAAGACCAGCATGTAAGTCCAGTTGTACTTGTCTGCCGTCAAACGGAAGAACCCCGGTGGCACATTCTCGACAAATCCCGACCAACCGCCTGCTTTGTCCAGACAGAGGAACGGCAGGACCAGGATCACGGTGAACAGCACGAAGAACTGGATGAAGTCCGCGACCAGAGTCGCCCACAAACCGCCCATGAAGGTGTAACTAAGGATGATCAACCCCGAGGCGATGATTGCGCCGTGCAGGGGGAAGCCCATGCCCGCACCGACTACCGTGCCGATGGCCAGCAGCTTGAACGCGTCATCGAGCACGCGCATCGGAAGCCCCAGCCACATCAGCCCCTGACGCATGCTGTTGCCGTAACGCCGCTCGATGAACTCCAGCGGACTGGTTTCAGCCGCGCGACGCCAGCGCGCCGCGAAAAGCCGGCACCCGATAAATACAGCCGGCACGCTCAACCAGCTTATCGTGATCGGCAGCCAGCCGAACTTGTAGGCCAGCGCGGAGTACATCACAAAGGCCAGCGCGCTGAAGCTGCACATGTAGAAAGAAATGCCGCTCAGCCACCAGGGCACCTGCTTGCCGCCGCCGAAAAACTGCGCCATGTTCTTCTGACTGCGGCCGAAGAACACCCCGACTGAAATCATCACCGCAAAGAAGCTGACGACCACCGCGTAATCCGCAAAGGCGAGTCCGTTTTGCTGCATGGTCACTTCATCCCTTTCCGCGCCGCTTCGGCGCGCGCCTGATCCAGAACCTCTGCCACCTTCACCGGGACGCCACCCCGCCGCGTACTTTCGTGCGCGGCCTCCAGAAAGGCGAAGATCTCCAGCGTCTCGTCCGGAGAGACCGGCACCCGGCCGGTCTGGAAAAATTTGAGGATTTCGATCAGCAGGGGCTTGTACCCCTCATAGCCGCCCAACGCGAGACGCCCGCCCTTCTCGGCGAAGATCTCACACCCGTAAGGCGCGGGCTTGTCGCGGATCCCCCGCAGCGTGCCCACACGTCCGTCGCTCCACACCCCCACCACGAAATCCACCTTCTCCCGGCTCACGCGCACCACACTCTCGCAGCCCGTGCCCATCACCGTGAAGAGCGGCTCCGCAGCATGGATGCCATACCAGAACAGATCCGGATGGGTCGGCTCCAACGCGCAGGGCGTGTAGGCGTCCGCGCCGGAAATCCGGCCAAACGCCCCGGCGTGCGCCTTCTGAATCTTTGTCGAGTACCGCAGGGCCGACGAGCTGAAGACCGGCACGCCGTAATGCTTGGCTGCGTCGAAAATCCGCACCGCATCCGTGAGCGATGCGGCGATCGGTTTATCGATGAAGACCCGCTTACCCGCCTTGAACACCTCCAGCGCCTGCTCGTAGTGACGCCGGCCGTCATTGGTCTCCAGCAGAATCACATCGCTACGCTTCAGCAGTTCGGCGATGGAGCCGACGATTTCGACCCCCATCTCCACCATCTGTTTGGTGTAGGCAGGATACCGGTTGGTGCTGGACGGGATGTCCAGACTGCCATAGGTATATGCCGCGGTCACGCGGAAGGATTCAAACAACGGTTCGCCTTTCTCGACGTTCAGCATTTTGGTGAACGCGATCGTGTGTGACGTGTCCAACCCGATGATCCCCACCTGTGTAACCTCTGCGTACACCGCGCCGCATGCCAGAACAAACGCCGCCGCAATCCTTACCGTCTTCCTCATCCTCTCCCCCTCAGTTCTTGTTGAGCAACAGCTTCTCCACAGAGTCGCCCGTCCGTTCCACCCGCCGCGGCGACGACGTCGGCGTGAACGCCGGGTCGTATGTGCGCAGCGATCCTTGTGGCAGAAAGTCCATGCGTAGTGTGACGGGATACGCCACCGCAACCGGCGCGATCGCCTGCCGCCTGCGGACCGCCTCGGCGGCCTTCTCCCGAATCATCCGCCGTGCCGATTCCAGCGGCAGGCATACGGCACTCTGCACACCCGTACTGCGCTTCGTCTGCACTGTCACCACGCCGGGAATCCACTCCCGCGCCTCGGCCACAGCCTTGTCGCACCCCGAAACCATCACCACCGGCACACCATGCTCCGCCGCGATCGCCGTATCCACGCCGATCTCGCCCGCCTCGCGCCCGTTCAGCCACATGCCCTGAATCGTGAGCGATGAATACGAGTGCGCCAGCAGCGCCTCGGGCGTCAACGCCTTCGCGTGATAGCCCAGCAAAATCAGCGCCGCACTGCCTTCGAAGCCCCCGAAGCGCACCCCCGGCGTGGGGCCCTGCACCAGCCGCGCGCGCGGGTCGACCCGCGCGGGATCGACGTTGTTGCCGCGGCCGTGCCCGTCGCGCACCGTGACTTCCGTCGCCCCTGCGTCAAAACAGCCCGCCACGCAGGCGTTGATGTCCGCCTCCATCAGGCGGCAACCCTCGCCGTACGCGGCACCGTCCGCAAGCGTCTGCCCGCTGTGGGTGATGCCGCTGATACCTTCCATGTCCGCAAAGATGTAGACCTTGAGTGGCCGCTTGGCATCGGCGGATGCCCGCCAGACACCTGCAGCCCACCCTCCTGCGGCCAGCAGGGCCTGTGCTGAAAACATGCGTCGCGACAGGTGCCGCATCACCGGACTCATCCTTTCCCCTCCGCGCATCAGACGCTGGCTTCCCACCCCTTCTCGTATTCCCGCGCCCACAGTTCCGCGCCGGGCGAGCCTTGGGCCAGCCGACCCGTCGCGGGATCGGTCCGGATCGTCTCCCCGGTACGCTGGGCGATGTTCGCCAGATGGGTCATCAGCGTACTGGCGTGTGCCTCATCGGCAGGCGAATAGGCCTTCGCGCGGTCCCGGGCACGAATGCAGTCGGCCCAGTTTCCGAGATGGGCCGCATCGAGCCCGCCGATCGGATTCGCACGGTCCATCGCGTCTCCCGCAAGAGATTGCGCGTCCCAGTTTTTCACCACCTTGCCCGCCGGATCAAAATGCCGGCAGGTGTTGTTGGGCGCGAACAGCACCGCACCCTTGAGACCGTAAACCATGCAGCCGGTACCGATCCCCTCGTAAGGACGGGCTTTGACCGCCGAGAGTCCCTCCCACGTGATGAACGTGCGGTTGGGATACTCGAACGTCGCGGTCTGCGTGTCATACCACTCCCAATCGTCCCCCTCGTAAAAGAGACGCCCGCCCGCGCTGGTGACGCGCGTCGGGAACCGTCCGCCCAACGTCCAGCGCGCGACATCCACGAAATGGGTCGCATTGTTGCCGCTCTCGCCAGTGCCCCAGTGGAAAAACCAGTGCCACGTGTACGGCACGATGTTATCGCGGAACGGGCGGCGCGGCGCGGGCCCCTGCCATAAATCCCAATCCAGCCACTCCGGCACCGGCACCGCCTTGCCTTTGCCGATCGGGCCGCGTTGCGTGGTGTACCAGCAGCGCGCGAAACGCGGCTCGCCGATGAGTCCGCCTTGGATTTCGCGGATGACTTGCCGATAGGTCATTGAGGCGCGGCGCTGGTTGCCCATCTGAAAAACCGCGTTGTGCCGAACCGAGGCCTCCACCAGCATCTCACCCTCGCGCGGATTGTGGGAGCAGGGCTTCTCCACATAGATTGCCTTGCCGGCCCGCATGGTCATCAGCGCGGCCGGCGCGTGCCAGTGATCCGGCGTGGCGCAGATCACACCGTCAATCTCCTTGTCCTCCAGAATCCGACGCAGGTCTTTCTCTTTCTTCGGAGTCTTGCCGGTTTTCTTGCTCACCGTCTCGGCAGCCCGGTCCATCGCGCGCACGTCCACATCACAGACCGTCGCGATCTCGACATTCGGCAGTTCCGCGGCCGTCTTCATCAGGGACGCGCCGCGGCCGCCCGTCCCCATCACCGCCACCCGCACGCGCTCGGCAGGCGATGCCTGCGCGGAGGCCGTGCGCGCGCCCATAGCAACTGCTCCGGCGTAAACCGTTGTTTTCAGAAAACCCCTGCGGTTCATGCTTCCTCCCCTTTTTCAGATTCGCACCCATAAACTCCGACATAACAGGATAGCGGAATCGACCCGTTTCCATCAATTGCATTATGACGTATGCGGAGTGCAAAAAAACCGGCGTCTTGGTTCCTCCCTCGATTGACTCGCAAGGCCGTTGATTCCAAACCCGATGCCTCAAGTCGGCAGGAACGAGCGCCCCCGCGAGCCGCAGACAGCCCCTGCCAGTACGGCGGGACGTCCACCGCTACGCGCCATCGGCACGGAGCCGGACACTCCGTCACCGAATCATGAGGAGGGTCTTGGGCAGGAACGGGGGAGAAGACAGGCGGAGTTGGGTCGCGCGGCTCTCCGTGGCATCCAGCGCCTCGATACGGATGAGGATTTCGTGCGCGGGCGGCAAACCGGTGATCCGCAAATTCGTGGCGGAGACCGGAGTTGCCTGCCAGCCGTCCACGAAACGGGCTCCGCTCCCGGCGTACGCCGCAGTCACGTTGGCCAACCCGATGTTGCCGCTCGCCTTCTGCCCATACACAAAACGGAATTGCCGGTAGCCTTCGGCCGCATGCAGGGTCACCGTTTTATCGAGGTCCCCCTCCGCGCTGGTGAAGAGGTTGTTCTCGTCATCTCCGTCAGAATCCTCCAGCGAACTGTACTGCCGGAGCAGTGTCCAATCGTCGCCGCCACATGAACCGTACACCGTGAAAAGACTGTTGGACAGTGAACTCGTGGCATACCCCTTGAGGCGGAAAGAGAGCGAGGAAACCGGAGCGGGATAACGTTTGGTTATCACACTGTCGCCGGTATCATTGAATTTCAACTCCACGAAATCCGCTGTGGAGTATTTTTCCGTCACGCCCTGGAACAACCACCCCGTTGGCGCGGCGACCAGCCCCGTGTCCATGATTTCGAAGAAGGTCTCCCCATCAACGGAAAGCATGTCGGGTGCCGTACTCCCGTACCAGGCGGAGACCCGGTAACCGTGCGATGCCGCAGGAACCGCATCCCACGCGAGGGAGACCGTTTTACAGGTGAGTTCCGTAACCGTGACGCCGGTCGGCGCATGCAAGGGAAGAGGGGTGACCGTAACCGGAACCGTTTTCTGATGGACCGTCCCCGCAGTATCCGTTGCCGCGAAGACCAGAGCGAACTCGCCGGTGTGGTTGAGTTCCGGCGTCCAAGCGAACCGCTGGCCGATAAAGTCGTAGAGCGCCCCATCCGGCAGTCCGCCAGCGTACGACACGTTGGTGGCAACGCCGTCGGCCAAGGCCGTGATCGTGAACGCGATCTCCGTGAGCGCGGGCACGGTCGTGGCGGAATGGGGGTAAACAAAGAACGCCAACGGGACCGGTCCTCCTTCGGGCGTATGGGTGATCTGAATGTTGTCGAGAAAGATCCGCTTGCCGTTTTCGGTCTGGAACGTTACAAAAATGACTCCGGTCTCAACTTCGAATGTTGTGGACACCGTCTCGAACAGCGTGGAGGCGGACTTGTCGTTTGTGCAGGTCAGGTTGGTGGTCATGTTCCCGACCGAAACCATGAACCCCTTCTCATCGCTATCCCAGCCCAAGGCGTCAACCTGAACCGACAGGAGACCTGCCGTCACGGCCAGATTGGTGGTGGTCAGAATACCGCCCTCATTTGATTTGCCGAGTTTGACACTCCCTCCGGCAGAGTAGATGTTTGTGTACATCGAATAGAGTTCTGACGATTTCCATGTGGAACTGCTCGGATTTGAAACGGAACCGGACGTGACGTAATCGAACGTGTCGCTGAACAGCAAGACCGGTTCGGCGTCACCCCGTCGCGGCAAAGCGAAAGCAAAACAAAGTAAAACAACCGAACCATTCAGGAACGCTTTCATGTTCCCTCCCTTCAGTTACTTTACGGTCACATGCCGGTGATCAAGGCAGGCTCCAAATAAAGGATACACTTAACGTAAGAACTTGATCCGGTTCTGTCAAGGCATAGAAAACGCAAAACAGATGTTTTTCCTTCAACGTTCACTGCTTCGGCGGCGGCGCCTCGAACACGATCGCGCCGAAAGCGTCACTGAGCACCAGCACCGCGAACCGCTCGGCCGTCTCCGCCTCCCGGGTGTTCAGCGAAACGTAATCAAAACGGCCGCGCAGGTCCGTGTACCCGTCCTTGAAAAACTTCACTTCGCCGCCCGGTTGCCGCGCGTAGACTTTCACGTACGCTCCCGGAACCGGCTTGCCGGTCGCGGTCTGCGTCACCACGAGCTGCCCGTAGCTCTCGATCTTCCGCACCTTCAGCGTGTTGGCGTAATAGGCCTGAGTTCTGCGCGCCCCGCCGGCCAATGCCTCGACCAGCACATTTTTGCCCGCGAACTCCGGGGGCAAATCCACGGTCAGGCCGTTCTGTCCGGCAGGCAACGCGACCGTGCGGCTGAGTACCGGCCGGATGTGGGAGAACTGCGCCGTGCCCTCCTGAAGGAACGGGTTACGCGAAAAGAGCAATTCGATGTCCATGGGATAGAAGTTCAGCGTGCAAGCCGTAAGGTTGCGCGTGTCGAGCCGGATGCGGCCCGCCTCGACATGCAGCTCCAGCATGGGCTCGGTCGCCGCCAGCGCGTCCTGAACCGGGTCGCGGCTCTCCGTGTCCGCCATATCGGCCGTGCCGCCCGCGATCTCATCGATCTGTTTCAGGATCAGTGCGAAACGGTCGCGCCAACGATCCGCCCCCTCGCCCGCATGTTTCGTGGCGAGGTTGCGCGCAAGCTCGATGTCGCCCTTGTAGAAGGCGAGGTAGGCTTCGAGATAGTCGCACTGAAGCTGTTCCGGCACAGCCTTGCGGTCCACCCGGCCGAACCAGTCGAGCGCCTCGGCCACGCGGTCCTGCAACACCAGATACGCGGTTACGGCCAGCGTGTCGGACGCGTCCAACTCCGGCTTGAAGCTCAACACCTTCAGCAGGCGCTGATACTGCTCGCGGAAGGCGGCGTTCCGGATGGTGCGTTTCGGACCGACCCGGTGCGCGCGCGGGTTCACCAGCGGCGCATACTCCAGATGCCGGTAGTCGAAGCGCTCGACCGGATCGAGCGTCAACAGCGGTGAAGCCAGCCAGAGTCCGCACCGGTTGGCAAAAGGCGTATGCCGCAGATATTCGCGGATCGCCTCCGGCTCGTTGTGCAGGATCCCATAAGACCAAAGCGTGTCGTGGTAAATGTGGCGCGCCCGCAGCAGCCCGGTGACCGACTTGAAGAAGGCGTGCTCTTTCATCCGCCAGGCGATCTCTTCCAACTCAACACGGTGCAGATTGGCCGCATTCAAAAACGCGGTCACCTCGGCCCCGGTGCCGTTCTGCGAAATCCACGCCCACGACGTCGTGTCGGCCTTGCTGAGCCGGGACACGACGTTGAAGCGGAAGGGTTCGGTGCCGCCGACCACCTGATCGTTGCTGGCGAACGTCACCGGATAATGCGGAAACGTACCCGTGGACGGGAAGGAGAAAAAATACTCTTTCATCTGCGTACTGTAGGGCTCCAGCACCACATACGCACCGCGTGTGTAGAATCCGTTGGCCACCGGAAGCGCACCCACCGGAATCTGCAACAGAACCTGAAGCTTCTGGCGGTTACCGGTGGGGTTGGTCATGACCACCTGTGCCCCGTAGATGACCCCGGGCAGGAACTCGTCCGTAACCCACTTGTCGAACCGATCGTTGTTCTCGAAGCGCCCGCGGTCATCCGCCCGGAAAAAGTGCTGGGCCACCAGCACGTTGCCCGGCGCCCCGGTACGGGGCGTCTCGCGGATCTCGCGATGGAACAGCAGCAGCGGCGACCCGGCCTGCAACACATACTGGAGCCCCTCCACCTTTTCGTTATGCGCGGCTGCCTGAAACGGCACGTTGATCACGGCCAGCGCCAACATCATCTCGGTGAAATTCGAGGTGGCCTCTGGCAGCGCTCCCGAAAGAAAGGGTGTTCTGCCGTCGTGCGCCGCATAGTCGTTCCAGAAAGCGTTGACCTTCACAAGGTCGGCGACCTGACGCTCGATCGGCAGGCGGTAGTAGTTGTTCTCAGCCAACTCCCACGTCTTGTCGAGTTTTCGGAAGAAACGGCGCGAAGCGGCACGGTCCTGCTCACCCGCATCAAAGAACAACGACTCAGCCTCCTCCTTCTCAGCCGGTGCGAAGGGATCATCGACAGCCCGTCCTTGGGGCGACGCCTCAGGCAACGCCCGCTGACGCGGCATGCCGGAAGCCTCCTTTTTCTTCGCCTCGGCCCGGCGCGTATCCGGCTCAGCCTTCCTAAACGCGTCGGCCGCTTCCAGCATCGGTTCCGGCGCGGAGGGCACCGGAGACGAGACCAGCGCGGCAGCGGCAGGTGCGCCGACCTGCTTCCCGAAGCCGACCGCTTGCTTGTCCGCCTGTTCTTTACGAATCGCCTCCACCGTACCAGACGCGCCGTCTTTTTCCGCCTCCAGCGCCCCGCTCTGCACAGCCGTATCGAAACGTCGGTTGAACGCCTCCATGTCCGGCGTAAGCAGCGCTGCCCGTTCGCGCGTGTCGCGCGCCACCGACGCCCTCTGCCCTCGCAAACGTTGCCCCAGCAAAATCCGTTCGACCGCATTCAACCGTGCGAACCGCCACGGCTCCAAAAATGCTTCGAGCGCGTCTCCCAGCAACCAGCGGTCCAAAAACGTCTTGTCTTTCTTGTTCTTTAGATACGGTGCCACGACCGCCTCGAAGAACCTCGGATCTTTGTGGTACAGAAAGAAATTGAGTTCGTGGCAGGCATACTTGGAGTACAGCCGCCGCTGTTCTCCGGACTCCAACTTCGGCCAGTTGGCCACGAAAGCGAACTCGCCGAAGGTCGCGTCCGGATTGAGTGTGGCCAAGAGCCGGTACACCTTCGCCACCGTATCGTACCGCTCGAACCGCGCCGTGGTCACATCCTCGATCGTCACGCTCTCTTTTGCAGCCACTGCCGTAACCCGCTTTTGTTCGGCATAGCTTTTTTGGGGATCCAGCCCCGCAACAAGGCGCAACTCGCGTAAGGCGACCGGCGTGTCCTCCAACGCCGCACACACCAACACCGTGGAGAGCGGATCAACCGCCATGACGCGCAGGAAAGGCAAGTCCTTGAGTGCGGCGCGCGGGACCGTGACCCTGCCCGTCGAATCCGGAACCAGATTCAACAGCGTCACGGCCGGCTGCTTCAGGAAATCGAGCGCGGCGTATCCCTCGGGCGGCTCGACGACCGCCGCCTGAGAGTGCCGCGCAGTCCCGTCAGCTTGCATGATGGCGGCCGATTGTCCCGCGTACGCGCGGCCTGCCTCCAGTTTTTCAGCCTGCGCCTCGGTCTCGCGTACAGCCCACGGGTTGAGCAGCAATCCGGGCCGCTCCAGCATGTTGCCCGGAAACTTTTCCGCCTGCTGACGCTCGATGATATACCGGTACTCGTCGCCGATGTCGCGCCCCGACTCGTAGAAGGTGCGCACCGACTGCCATGACTGCCGCAGCAGCCCCGCCCCCCCGGGAAAACCGAGCCGCGCAAAAACGTCGTACGCCGGCAGATAACGCGAGGCAAAGAGATGGATGCGCGTGAACGGCGTCACGTTCGCGAGCGTGATCTCCACGTTCTCCGCGCCAGACGCGACCCCGGTCACGTGCAGCGGCTGAAGACGCGGACGCTCCAGCGCCCGGCGCGGTGAGATCACGAAGTCGTCGCGCTCGTCACCTTGCGTCAAGCGAACAGCGATTTCGCGTCCCCCCGCCGTGAGCATGAGCGAATAGTCACCTGCCGGCAGACCGCGCAATTCCAGAAAACCGTTTGCCGCCGCCAGCGCGCCCCGCCAATCTTTCACAAATTGCCCGTTACGCATCTCCAGTAACGAGGCCTCGCTGACCGCATCCGCCGCGCCCTGAATGATCGGTACGCGCAACGTCTCGCCTGCCTTGCCGTGAAGGGCCTCGGGATAGGCGCACGCGCCCCGCTCGGGCTTCCACGTGTGCTTTGTTCTCGAAGCGGTGTGAATACGGAACGACGCGATGCCGTCCAACGCACCCAAAAGCGCGCGCCCCTGCGCGTCGGTCTGAAGTTCGACAGGGAGTTCGTCACGGAACCAACGGTGCTTGAAAAAACAGGCGAGCGGCTCACCCGCCAGCGGCTCGCCGTTTTTACCGCGCAGTTCAACGAAGTACCCGGCCGATGTGCGGCCCGCATGCAGGTCCTGTACCGTCTGCTGACGCTCGATCCCGTTCAGCGTGAACACCGCGTCATCCGACAATGTCTGCTTTTGGTTGAGGCTGAGGTTGCGGATCTGCGCCTTCAGGGTCATACGGAGTTCGACCGTGTTTTCCGGAACCAGGATTTCCTGCACGGTCTCGGCGTCTTCGCGCAACGTCACGTCGGGGAACTCCTTTTCGGTCACAATCCCCTGCAAGTCGGTTGAGCGGACTGTCAGCACGGGCGCCTCCAACAGTTTGAGGCTTGCGGGTCTGCCGTTCACGCGCAGCACGGGACGTATGGCGATCTGCGCCTTCTCGCGGCGGAGCAATGATTCGCGGTCCACGTAAATTCCGGCGGCGAGGTCATATTGTTCCGCAAGGTGTTCGAAGCGTACCAGAGTGGCGAAGTCGCCTTGACGGATCACAAGATTTTCGCTTTTCGGCGCGGTGGAGAAGGGAACGAGAATGCGTCCCTCCGGTCCGGCCTTGAATTCGCGTCCTCCCAGCCACCCGCAGGCATTGGCCACGCGGCGGCCGGCCTCATCCAGCACCGTAAACGCATGTCCGGCGGCAGTCACGGTCTGCAGCACGCGCAAGCGTCCCTTCTGCACCAGGGCCCGGCTACTCTTGCCGTTGCCGATCAACTCGACCACATACGCGCCGCGGCCCTTGAGTTCCGGCAGGTCGAACACGCGCGCCACACGACGCTCGGCGGGTTCCGGAACCTCCACACGTCGCGAGAAGGAGGCGACGAGGCCATCCAGATTGAGAGCCAGATCCAAAGGCCGGCCTGTCTCGCGGTAGTAGTTGAAGGTGTTGATCTCGTAGACCTTCACGATCAGCGACGGCACGTTTTTCACAAAAGCCGTGAGCTTCACCGCCTCGTCCGCGCCGATTTCGTTGGGATTCTCTTCGGCAAAGTCGATGTCGACCCGTTCCTTGAGCCGTTTGTAGGCGTCCGGTGTAAGCAGTTTCACCCATTGCTGCGGATCGCCGATGCCATGGACGATCTTGGCCTCGGCAAACAGCGGTTTAAGAAAATCGTCGCGGAGAAAGGGCCGGTACGCCTCAATATCAGCGTCTTCGCGGAAGAAGCGCAGCAGGTACCTCCGCACCAGCGGTTCTTCGTTGACGATCGGCGGCAGCGAGACCAGGCGGAAGTCCTGTCCCAGACGCGCCAGATAATCACCGCGCGGCAACTGCTGGCGGATTTCGGGGCGCAGGTAGTGCACATCACGCGGCAATTTAACGTACTCGAGAAAACGGTCGCGGTCATACACACCTTTACGCTGGTCGTGGCGCAACCGGTTGTACAGCACATTCGCCTTGAGCGAATTGTGGACGGGGTCGAGTTGCCTCACAACATTCCAAACCCGCTCGTAATAGGCTTCGCGCGCGGCCGTGTCGGTGTCGAGATCCACTTCGTCCTCTGGCGCGAGTTTAGCGAGGTAGGCGTTCACGAAAGCGGTCGCATTGCGTAAACCGTTCTCTTTCCTCACCAGCTCATCCAGTTGCTCGATCGTCAGAAGTCTATGAATCGGGAGAGAGCCGAATCCGCGGCTGTCGCGGGCTTTCAGATCAGCCGCGATCAGTGCCGTCAGACCGGGATAATCCGGACGGCGCAGGCGGGCCAGCAGACTGCGTCGCTGTTCATCGTTGAGCTTGGCAGCAGCAGCGAACGGCAATCCGGCGTCCTCGACCCGGTCGAGGCTACGCGGCTTCGCTGCTAGGGCACGCTTCAGCAAAGCCTCGGGCGCGATTCGGGCGTTGTCGAAAACCGAGGGCGCACCGCTGGTGCGCTCGCCGGTTTTCCGGGCATGCGTAAAATGCAGATCCAGCTCGCGCTTCAGATAGTCGAGGCTCCGCTGTGGTTCCTTGTCGTAATCAAGCAGCGCCTGACGGTTCAGCAACTCGCGTCCGCTGTCGGTCACCGCACCGTCACGCTCCCGCTGCCAGCGGGCCATCACCTCCCGAAAGCGCTCGGTTGCACCGGTATTCTGCGCGTGCAGCGCGTGATAGTAATAATACTCATCCGTACCCGGAACCAATTCCTGAAGCGCCTGTTCACGGTTCGCCGCAAGGCTAAAGGTCTCGATAAATCCGATCTCCCGCGCCTGACCGCACACCGCCGCCGCCAACCCGCACACCACCATCACATGATGTTTCATGAAGCCTCCTCGCTTTCTCTGTCCGGAATCCTGCCGCGCCCGGCCAATCGGGAAAGACCGGACGAAACGCTGTTATTCAGTGTCACCCTTTTCCGCTTCCTGCGCAATGGATATTTTTCAGCGAACCCCTATACGCGCCCGGCCCCCTTACTGCCCCGGCCACAATTTATGCCGCACGCTTGGTATGAAACAAAGCCATGACTTTCCGTGTGTTCTTGTGTCCTCTGGTTAAACAATCGATCCCGATAGCGATCCCGACCCCGACCCCGATTTGGATGAAACCCTGAAACACATGAAACTTCATGAAAATCAGGAATTCCCTCTGGCGTTCCCAAAAAACCCGAGCGATGCCCAAAAAATCTGCGTAATCTGTGTAAATCTGTGGATGAAAACCCGAGCAGTGCCATCCCGTGTGTTCGTGGTTAAATGATCGATCCCGATACCGATAGCGATACCGACCCCGATTTGGATGAAACCTTGAAACCTGAAACCCAGAAACCTTGAAACCCTGAAACCAGAAACCGTGAAACCCAAGAATGTGTCCCGTGGTGAAACAGCCGATCCCGATAGCGATCCCGATCCCGATTCGGATGAAACCATAAAACGGAAATTTCATGAAAGGTAAGATGAGAAGCAACTTGTTTTTATTGCGTTTGTGTAAGCCGTCATACACTAATGAGCATCCTGTTGCGGGCGGGGACGCCCGCGCTTCCGACTTTCTGCCCCTCCCAATGCTCTCTCATTCGCCGGTGATCTTGAAGAAGCGGTAGGGTTGGCTTGGCGGGCAAGGCGTCCCCTGGGTGCCGAGGTCGGTCCAGACGGGGTCGGCCAGATTCTGCTTGCCCCATTGCTTGTAGATGGTCGCGGAGGGGATGCCTACTGCGGGGATCTTGTGCACGACCGCGTTTCCGCTCCCGTCGAAGGTGATGTAGGCGAGGATGGCTGTGGGCACGACGTCCGGATCGGTGGGGTTGAGTCCGAGCAGGATCAGCTCCCAGACCTTGTAGGCGGCTGCGGCGGCGTTGCCGCTGGCGTAGGCCTCGACCTCGTCGGGGAACGCCTGACTGATGTCGCCGGGGTAAAAGGGCGCGAGCGCGGTGACTCTGATGCTGATGGGCGTTGTGCGCGTAGCGGTGAACGGACTCCAGCGGGCATAGAGCGTGGCGAGGGCACGCTTCACCGTGTTGGTGGGATAGATGTGGTTGTCCACCCCGTTCTGGATGTCCTCCAGTGTGTCGGTGGGCGTCCGGTACCAGCCGAGAAAAGTATGCAGCGGGCGCGTGGCCGAGGGAAGCGAGGCATAGGTGCCGCTGGTCTGCAAGATGAGGGTGTTCGTGATCCCGCCGTATTGATAGTCGAGCGTGACGGTTATGTCATCCACCAGCGTGAAAACATACGCGCTGCCCTGATCCGCAGCCGCGCCGCCTAAAGCGTCCAGACCGTCGTCCTGGTACGCGCCGACGAGGGCGGTGTCGTCCGAGAGCGCAACCGACCAGCCGAAACAGTCGTTTTTCGCGCCGTCGTCCGCAATGAGCTTGGCCCGTTGCGTCCACGTTGTGCCATCGCGGGTGAAGACGTAGGCGCTGCCGGAATCGTACCCCTTGTCGTCGTCCCCGTCCGCGCCGACGAGGGCGGTGCCGCCGGAGAGCGCGACCGAACGGCCGAAATAGTCGTAGGCCGCGCCGTCGGCGGCGGTGAGCTTGGCCTGCTGGGGCCAGTTCGTGCCATCACGGGTGAAAACGTAGGCACTGCCGGCGGCGTTGACAGCCATGTACGCGCCGACGAGGGCGGTATCATCTGAAAGCGCGACCGCGCTACCAAAATAGCTGTAATTCGCGCCATCCGAGGCGGTAAGCTTGGCCTGCTGGATCCAGTTCGTGCCATCACGGGTGAAGACGTAGGCGCTGCCGGAATTGTCGCCCTTGTCGTCGTCCCCGTACGCGCCGACGAGGGCGGTGTCGCCCGAGAGCGCGACCGAACAGCCGAAACAGTCGCCGGCTGCACCGTCGGCGGCGGTGAGCTTGGCCTGCCGGATCCACGTTGTACCGTTTCGGGTAAAGACGTAGGCGCTGCCGGAATTGTCGCCCTTGTCGTCGTCCCCGTACGCGCCGACGAGGGCGGTGTCGCCGTGGAGCGCGACCGAAGTGCCGAACCAGTCGCTGGCCGTGCCGTCGTTTGCAATGAGCTTGGCCTGTTGCGTCCACGTTGTGCCATCGCGGGCGAAGACGTAGGCGCTGCCGGAATCGGACCCCTTGTCGTCGTCCTTGTACGCGCCGACGAGGGCGGTGTCGCCGGAGAGCGCCACCGAATAGCCGAAATAGTCGTAGGTTGCGCCGTCGTCTGCGGTGAGCTTGGCCTGCTGGATCCAGTTCGTGCCATCACGGGTAAAAACGTAGGCGCTGCCGGAATCGGTGCCCTTGTCGTCGTCCTTGTACGCGCCGATGAGGACGGTGTCGCCGGAGAGCGCGACCGAAGTGCCGAAATTGTCGCCGGCCGCACTTTCACCCGCTGTGAGCTTGGCCTGTTGGTTCCATGTTGTGCCGTCGCGGGTGAAGACGAAGGCACTGCCGGAATTAACGCCGTTGTCGTCGTCCGCGTACGCGCCGACGAGGGCGGTGTCGCCGGAGAGCGCGACCGACCAGCCGAAACAGTCGCCGGCTGCACCGTCGGCGGCGGTGAGCTTGGCCTGCTGCGTCCAGGTGCTGCCGGAGCGGGTGAAGACGTAGGCGCTGCCGGAAATAGAGCCCTTGTCGTCGTCCGCATACGCGCCGACGAGGGCGGTGTCGCCCGCGAGTGCCACCGAATAGCCGAAATAGTCCATTTCCGCGCCGTCGTTGGCTGTGAGCTTGGCCTGCTGGATCCAGTTCGTGTCTGAACGGGTGAAGACGTAGGCACTGCCGGAATCGTTGCCGTCGTCGTCATCACGGTACGCGCCGACGAGGGCGGTGTCGCCGTGGAGCGCGACCGAAGTGCCGAACCAGTCGCCGACCTCACCGTCGTCTGCAATGAGTTTGGCCTGCTGGGACCAGGTGGTGCCGTCGCGGGTGAAGACGTAGGCGCTGCCGGAATTGGAGCCCTTGTCGTCGTCCTGATACGCGCCGACGAGGGCGGTGTCGCCGGAGAGCGCGACCGAGTAGCCGAAACAGTCGCCGGCTGCACCGTCGGCGGCGGTGAGCTTGGCCTGCTGCGTCCAGGCGCTGCCGGAGCGGGTGAAGACGTAGGCGCTGCCGGAATTGGAGACCTTGTCGTCGTCCCCGTACGCGCCGACGAGGGCGGTGTCGCCGGAGATTGCGACCGAATAACCGAACCAGTCGCTGTCCGAGCCGTCGTTGGCTGTGAGCTTGGCCTGCCGGGTCCACGTTGTGCCGGAGCGGGTGAAGACGTAGGCGCTGCCGGAATTGTCGCCCTTGTCGTCGTCCTGGTACGCGCCGACGAGGGCGGTGTCGCCCGCGAGTGCCACCGAATAGCCGAAATAGTCCAAAGCCGTGCCGTCGTCGGCTGTGAGCTTGGCCTGCCGGGACCAGGTGGTGCCGTCGCGGGTGAAGACGTAGGCGCTGCCGGAATTGGCGCCCTTGTCGTCGTCCTGATACGCGCCGACGAGGGCGGTGTCGCCGGAGATCGCGACCGAGTAGCCAAAACAATCTTCAGCCGCGCCGTCGCCGGTCACCTCCGGCCCCAGCTTGGCCTGCTGCGCGGTGATAAACGGATCGATCGTGACGGGATAGCGCGCCCCGGCGTCGGCCACGACGAGGACGACGGCGCCGTCCCCGACCTCCATGCGCGACGCGAGTACCCGGCCGTCGGCGTCCCACGCCTTGAGCTTGGCATATCGCAGGAGAACGTTCCCCTGCCCGTCAGCCAGTTCGGCCGCGTCGCCATCGCTCGAGAGCCTGGGCTGAAGGCCGCCGACCGCCACCCGCAGCCGCACGTCGGGGCCCGCCCCTGCGGGGCGCGTCTTCAGGATGAAACCGTGCTCGACGCCTCCGGCCTGATTGTCGTACCATTCGATGAGGCTGCCGCGGTCGTATTCCATGCGCGTGCCGCGGCAGACGACAGCGGCGGGCTGCCCTGCGGTGCCGTCCAGCGCGAAAAAGGCCTGCCACGCCGCGTTCGTGCCGGACGGGGCGACGCTCACAGCGTTTGGCATGAAGCGGACCGCGAGCCTCTGCCCCGGGTTGTGCGCGCGCAGCAGCGCGCCGTCCGCAGCGTCGCCGACGGCGCCGATTTCGCGGCGGGCTTCGGAGAGCGCGGCCCAGAGGGACTGGCTGTCCGCCGCCGATAGGTTCGCGGTCCGGAACGCGCCGGGGGCGGACGTTTCCGGTTCACTTGTCCCTGAAGCGGGACACGTCAGCGCCAGCGCCTCGCTTGGCAGGGGTTTGTCCAGAGACACGACGGGCGACTCGACCCGCGCACACAGATGACCCGTGGCCACCATCAACCCGACTGCGCCAGCGATGATCCTCATACGCCCCGCCTTTCCCTTTGCAGATGGCGACTTCCATCCATGCCATTCCATTGGAACGGCTTTCGAGTTATAAAGGTGCTTGCAGAACCTCTGCAAACGCCATGTGCCACGTTTCTAATTTTATGATGCCTGACGCAGTCCACGAAGTCAAGCACCAAGCCCCTGCCGCTGCAGTTTTTCCTTGCTCCCGACTTTCCACCCCTCCCTTTTTGCTTTCACATGTGTTTCAGGGTACGAACTGAGAATTGCGCGTCCTTCCCGTTCCAATCCCCCACCTCTCCTCTCCTGTCTTCTACTGCGGGCTTTGGCCGCATCTGACAAGCCGACGCTTGCCTCTCCCGTTCCGAATTTGTTATCACTCTGGTGTATAAAGAGAGGAGAATGAGATGAATTTTTCACGAGGGGTTTTCATGGACGCGGGTGTCGCGTTTCTCGCGGCGAGCGGCGCGAAAGGGGCGGAAACATCCAAGCCGAAGATTCCGGAGACCAAACTGTAAACGCACGGAAGAGAAGGTTCCGTTATGATGGATGCGGCAATGACTTTCGAAGAACTCGAGACACGATTCTTTTCCCTGCTTGAAATCCGCCCTCTCCCGGTTACGGATCTGTTGCCCCTGCTTCAGGCGATCACGACCACCACAGACGCGGGTAAAGCTGAAGAATGGACCATGCTGCTCATCGAGGAACTGGTCGACGCAACGGATTTCCGCGGTCTCTTCCTGACTGTCATGGATCAGGTGGAGCCGCTTTCCTGCGCCCTCGCACCCGATGCGATCCTGCGCCTGTTCAAGCAGACCTGCCCGGACCGCCTCACCGATGTGATGCTGGATGTAGCCCAGTTCGGAGAGAAGCCGCTTTACGAAGCGTTGAAACGCCTCGGCACCCTGCTCGCGTTGGAACCGGGCACACAGGTCATCGATCCAGCGTGGGGGTTCGGGGTCATTCAGGAGGCGGACAGCTTCTATAAACGTTTCATCGTGGACTTTACCCGGAAACCGCGCCATGAAATCCCCTTTGCCACAGCCTGCGATAGCCTCGTGCCCGCCCCGCAAGATCATCTGCTCACCGTGCGCCATAACGATCCCGGAGGTTTCGCGCAGATCGTAAGAGAGCAGCCCGGCGAACTACTCCGGCTGACCTTGCGGAGTTACGGCGACCTGACCGCGGTCAGGATCGAAGACCTGCTCGTCCAGGAAAAGATTCTCGCCCCGGACGAGTGGAAAGGGTTTTGGGACGCGGCGCGCAAGGCGCTGAAACAGGATCCGCTGGTCGTCTTCCCCGCTAAAAAAAGCGAACCGCTCCGTCTGCTGACCGAAGCCGAGTCGTACGGCGATGCCTGGTTCGCCACCTTCAGCGCGACCAAAAACCCGGAGCGCCTCCTTACGCAGGCGATCGAGCTTGAGACTGCCGGCCGGATCGAAAATCTAGATGCGGCCCAGCGCGCCATTCTGGAAGAGCGGCTCCATTTCGCCCTCGGCGCCGCGCATCAGTCCGATGCGGCACTGTACGCCCGCCTGGCCGTCATGCTCTCGCGCTTCGGATTTCTGACCCCGCCGACCGATCAGTTGCGCGCGCACCTCTGGGAAGAGCACCGTTTCCTCCGCGCATCCGAAGCCCTGACCGTCAAAGACACCGCAGACCTCGCGACCTTCCTGCTCGCGGAAGGCTCCGCCGCCGCGCAACGATTGCTGGACGCCCTGCCGCAGATGCCGTTCTCCCTGCTCAACGAGGTGTTGAACCGGCTGAACACTTCGGCCGAGGCGGAGGAGGCGTGCCGCAGACTGCTGACTCAGCCCAAGGCGCCGCCCACGCTCGTTTATTGGGCCTTCCGCAACCGCGACACGCCCGGCTGGCGGCTGCCGCCGCTGCACGAACTGCTGGATCATGCGATCCAGATTGTCGAAAGCCGCCTCTCCGGCGAGGCACTGCGCATGCAGAACCAACTCAAACGCCTTTTCGGCCAAACCTCATGGCTGGAATCGGTGTTCGCGGAACTGGACATGCCCCAACGCCAACGGATCTTTGAGCGCATTCAGGCCTCGCCCGCCTGGGATCCCGCAACACACCGTTCCCTGTTGGGACGCATGCTGCGACTTGATCCGTCCCTGACCGAACGCAAAAAAGCCGCCCCGGCCCCAACGCGGGAGAGTGTGCGCTGGACCTCCTGGCGCTCTCTGGCTGAACGGCAGTTCCAGTACAAAAAACTGATCGAGGTCGACCTCCTGAAGAACAGCCGGGACATCGCCATCGCCCGGAGTTACGGCGACTTGCGTGAGAATTTCGAGTATCAGGCCGCCAAGGACTTTCAGCGGCAACTGTTACAGCGTCAGGCTGAAATACAGCAGGAACTCCAACTCGTCAAAGGGACCGACTTCGCCGACGCGCCGCACGAAACGGCAGGTCCCGGAACACGCGTGGCGCTATGTCTGGCCGACAATACGCATATCGTGTACACGATCCTCGGAGAGTGGGACCGTGATGAGGCATTGAACATCATTTCCAGCCGATCGCGTCTCGCCCTCTGCCTCACGGGGCGAACCGCAGGCGACTCGGTGCGTATACCCGGACCGTCCGGCGAGGAAACTGCCCGGATCGAGGCGGTTCTGCCCTTGGACGAACCCATCCGCGAATGGATCCGCACACCTCCCCCCGCGATGTCTTGAAACGCGATTCGACCCGGGGAGCCTTTGGGATCAAGAGAATCCGCCCGGTCGGATTCGGGGCTTGTGATCCCGCGTCTTGCCCTGTATAATGCGCCATTCTTCACTGCAAAACGGATTATCGAGAGAGCGAGGTGTCCGATGGCAACTACCCGTAAAACCAAGACCGGCTCCACCAAGAAGAGCCCCCCCAAGCCCGTGCAGAAAGCCACGGCCAAACGTGCCGCCCCGGCCAAACGCGCCGCCCCGGCCAAACGCGCCACTGCGGCCAAACGCGCCGCCCCGGCCAAACGCGCCGCCCCGGCCAAACGCGCCACTGCGGCCATAGCGAAAAAGCCCGCGGCACGGAAACCGGCTGCGCAGGCGAAACCTGCGCGGACCGCGAAGACCCCCCCCATAACCCAATCCCGAACCGTTGTCCGCAAGTCCGCTGTAAAACGGGGCACCTCAACCGAAGCGCCCGTGAAAAAAGGACCGCCGTCTTATAAGCTCGTAGCCAAGAAGCCCGTGCGCGGTAGCCCCCACTTCAGCAAACGCGACCTGAACGCATTCAAACGCGACCTGCTCTCCATGCGCGAACGCATCACCGGACAGTCGGGCGCCATGCGCCACGCCGCGCTACAGCGCACCGACGAGACCAACCCGGAAGAGGACGGAACCAACGCCTTCATGCGCCTGCAAACCCTGGAACAGGTCAGCAGCCAACTGCAAACCATCACGAATATCGATGAGGCGTTGCGGTCGATCGAGAAGGGGAATTACGGCGTGTGCGATACCTGCGGCGAGTTGATCAGTAAACTCCGTCTGGCCGTGTTGCCGTTCGCCAAGAACTGCATCCGCTGCCAATCTGAAATGGAAAAACAGTTCCGTTTCCGCGGACGCAGATAAGGTTTTGAGATGCGCGTTCTCCTCCTCGCGGCCCTGCTGGTGGCGGCCGACCAGATTTCAAAATATTGGGCGGTCGTCCGGCTTCAGGCGGTGAGATCGGTGTCGGTGATCCCCGGCCTGTTCAGCTTCAGCTACGTGGAGAATCAGGGCGCGGCGTGGGGAATGCTCGCCGGACGCCAAGCCTTCCTGATCGGTTTTTCGATCGCCACCCTGATCTTCATGATCTGGCGTCGCCGCGCGCTCTTCGGCGCATTACGCGGCCGGACGGTGATCATGTCCCTGCTCTTCGGCGGTGTGGTCGGTAACCTCATTGACCGGTTGCGTCTGGGGCATGTCATCGATTTTCTCGATTTCCATTGGGGCGACGCGCATTTCCCCGCCTTCAATGTGGCGGATTCGGCAATCTGCTGCGGCGTCTTCCTCTACCTCATCATGCAGTGGCGCCATGACCGACATATGGCGCGGGACCAGATGACGGAACCGGAAACAGGGGACTGACAACCCGATGACCCTCGCTTGGACACTGGCCGGCGCGACGGCCACAGGCAAGAGCGCCGCCGCACAACTCTTGGCGGAACGATTGGAAATCGCGATCCTCTCCGCCGACGCCATGCTGGTTTATCGCGGCATGGATATCGGCACCGCCAAACCCTCCGCGGCAGAACGTGCGCGGGTGACCTATTTCGGCGTGGACCTTGTGACGCCGGATCAACCCTTCAGTACCGGCGCCTGGTTGCGAGAGGCGGCCCGCGCCGTCGCGCATACGAATGCCGCTGACTCCGACGGGAAGGCTGTCCCCTCCCTGCTGGTGGTGGGAGGCACAGGCCTCTACTTCAAAGCCCTCACCCGCGGATTGGACAGCGCGATGGCCGACCCCGCGCGCCGCGCTCATTGGCAGGCGCGCTTGGAAACGGAAGGAGTCGGAGCCCTGCGCGAGGCTCTCGCCGCTCTGGACCCCCAGGCGCTGGCCTCCCTCTCCGACCCCTCCAATCCGCGCCGCCTGATCCGCGCGATCGAACAACTCGAGAGCCTCCGCAGCCTGCCGCAAAACTGGAAACAGCCCGCACCCGACGCGCCGTTGACGGTTCTGCGCATGCCGCGCGAGCAGCTCCACCAACGTATCCGAACGCGGGTTGAGGCCATGTTCGCGCAGGGTCTCGTGGAGGAAGTCCGCTCGCTCCGCCGCCATTACCCAGTCTGGTCCGCCAGCGCGGCGCAGGCGATCGGATACGCCGAAAGTTGCGCCCTTCTGGACGGCACGCTCTCACAGGCCGAGGCCTTTGAACGGATCGTGATCCGTACGCGGCAGCTCGCTAAACGACAGGAAACCTGGTTCCGCCACCAGACACAAGCGGTTTGGATCGATACCGACGAGCGCGACCCGCCCGAGCGGATCGCGGAACGGATTCTCAAAGCATGGAGGCAACATGGAGCAACCCCCCTGCCCTTCTGACCAACGTACCGTCTATCCCGATGCGGCGCCGCCGATGCGCGACCTGCCGGTAGAGATGCGCCCACGCGAGGAACTCCAGCGGCGTGGCGCGGAAAACCTGCCGGACGAACTGCTTTTGGCGATTCTGTTACGCTCCGGTCTTCCCGGCAAGAACGTGACCGAACTCGCCCGCGAGATTCTGCTCCGGTACGGTGGCCTCGCCGCGCTTTCGAAAACCACCTTCGAAGAGCTGTTGCACAACCGGATCAAGGGCCTCGGGAAGGTCAAGGCTCTTGAACTCTCGGCCGCGCTCGAACTCGGACGCCGTGCCGCCCAACAGGGTCCGCGCCATGACACGCCCGTGATCCGTGACCCGGAGGCGGCCTACCGGGTACTGCTCCCGCTCACGCGCACCCTGCAGCAGGAGATCTTTTGGACTCTGTTATTGGACACCAAGAGTCGGTTGATCGGCCAGCCGATCGAAACGTCCCGCGGCCTGTTGGACTCCAGTCCGGTCCACCCGCGTGAGGTCTTCAACAAAGCCGTACGCTACAGCGCGGCCTCCATGATTCTGGCCCACAACCATCCGTCGGGCGATCCGATCCCCTCCAAAGAGGACATTGAAGTCACGCGGCGGCTGGTTGAAGCGGCGCGCATTTTAGGCATCCGGGTGGTCGATCACCTGATTGTGGGCAAACCCTCCGCCGTCTCGCCCGGATACGTCAGCCTGCGCGAAAGAAATTTGGTGGCGTTCGAATAGGCGCGGGGTCTCGCCACCTGTTTATGCGGCCTTTCGCCTTTCCGGATGCGTCAGCCCGCCATATCCATCAACTGCCGGATCTCCTGTTCCCAGATCGTCTCGTCCGGCGTCTCCAGCACGAGGGGCATGTTCTCAAAGCGCGCATCCGTCAAGATGCAGGAGAAGACATCGAGACCGAGCAGCCCCGCGCCGAGCGACGCATGCCGGTCCACACGCGAACCGAGCGCGACCTTGGAATCGTTCAGGTGCAGGCCCCGCAGATACGCCATGCCCACCGTCTGATCGAAATGCTCCATGGTCTTGAGGAACCCGTCGTGCGTGCGGATATCGAATCCGGCCGCGAACGCATGCATGGTGTCAAGGCAGACACCCACGCGGGATTTGTCGTCAACCCCCTCGATTATCGTGCGGATCTCCTCGAACACCGCCCCGAGATTCCCGCCGCTCCCCGCCGTATTCTCGATCACGAGGGTCACGCCCTCCGTCTGATTCAGCGCCCGGTTGATTGACTGTGCCACGCGTTCGCAGGCCGCCTGAGGCGTGATCAGACGCAGATGGCTGCCCGGGTGAAGGTTGAGTTTATCAAGTCCGAGCGCCATGCAACGGCGCAACTCATCCAATAGCGCAGTCATGGATTTCGCATGGGCCGTCTCATCCGGATTCGCAAGGTTGATGAGATATCCGGCGTGCGGCATCACCTGCGCCGCCGTGTAGCCGTCTGCGGCCATCTGCCGCCGAAACGCCTCGATATCCGCTGCGGCATACGGCGCGGCCGTCCACTGCCGCTGGTTTTTGACGAACATGCCGAAACCGGTCGCGCCCAGCGCTTTCGCGTTTTTCGGCGCATTCGCCACCCCGCCCCCGATCGACACATGCGGCCCGATGAAATACATCATCCCTCCCTTCGGCTCGACAATCATCTTACGGCTTTTTTATCGCACAGGCTACCGGCTATTGCAACACTTTCAACGTTTTAGTTCAGAGGATGTTACGCTTTCCCGATCCACCGAAAACGTTTGCCTGTGGGGGTTTTCGTTGAATCGAAAAAGCTTACTTGTTGACGTTCAGCGGGTTAAAGGTGTTGCAACAGCTAATGGCTAACGCGTACCCCCCCCTTGCCCACATCTCATGAGAAGTGGGCATGGGGGCATCTGTTCTCCACAACGTCAAGAAGATCTCGTTTCAGGCCGGACAGCCTTCGCCGGGCCATCACCTTCCACACACCGCCCTTCGTCGGGACGACAAGTCCCGTACGGCGCAATGTTTCCAAATGGCGACCGACCGCCTGTCGGCTGATGCGGGTCCCGGCTGCGATCTCTTCGTGTGTCGCGCCACCTTTCCTGACAAGAAAACCGAGCAGGGTCAAGCGCCGGGAATGGGTGAACGCCCGCAATGTCTCCATCACTTGTCCCGTATCGCCGCATCTTCTCCATTCGAGGCGGAGGGCTTGCAAAACTGCGGCCGCATGTTCGACCAGCGGGTCTGCCTCGGCATCATACCGGATCCATCTCCCGTCGCGTCGGGCCGCAAGTAATCCCCGGGCCTGAAGCGCACGCAGATTAATGCTGGCCTGATTCTCGGGAATCTCCGCCATCCGGGCAATTTCCCCGACAGACAAACCCGGATTCGCCAACACGACCGATAAACATGCCAAACGCCGTTCATTCATCAGCGCACGGCAGGTACGCCACAACGTCGGATGATAAACTGCCTGTCCACTTCTCATGAGATGTGGACAACATACCACCCGCTCTTCAGGACGTCAAACCCGATGTCCGCCCGCCGTGTAATCGGTTCGTGACAGGGGTGCGATCGAAGGTCATGCGTTTCAGGGTTCCATTGCGGCGCCATCGGTATCGCCATCGGGATCGGAATCGCCGCCATCATTACACTTGTCGCTGCAAGCCACTCTGCGTGGGCGCAACAGTCGATTTCGAACCCGATAGCGACACCGAACCCGATAGCGATACCGATTTGGATGAAACCTTGAAACCTGAAACCCAGAAACCTTGAAACCCTGAAACCAGAAACCCTGAAACCCAAGAAAGTGTCCCGTGGTGAAACA
>Ga0116183_1000138_pt1 | contig 80723 bp, 58 predicted proteins | sample AD_UKC078_MetaG_FD_89753 | JGI IMG/M metagenome (GOLD analysis project Ga0116183, IMG submission 89753) | Active sludge microbial communities of municipal wastewater-treating anaerobic digesters from USA - AD_UKC078_MetaG | ecosystem: Engineered > Bioreactor > Anaerobic > Digestate | place: USA...
TCCTAAATCCTGACTCCTAACTCCTAAATCCGCGCGTAGCGCGGAAGACGCCCGCGCTCCCTTTGCGCACACACAAAACACGCGTTCGACTCGCATGCCCCTGTCACGAACCGATTGCTTCACACCCTCATTTCTTCCTTCAACTTCGGCGCTCTCTCCCGTATACTGTGTCCGCATCATGATTGGTTGGCGTTTGTTTCTTTTTCTGTTTTGCTGTTTGTCGATTGCAAGCCCGTGCCGCGCACAGGCTGAATCGCCATATCCGATCGTCTGGCGCGATCTGACGCAGATCCAGAACGCACTCGGGACGGGGGACCCGCACTGGGACGGCGAATCCCTGCTCTTCTCGAACGAACAGCACCAAATCCGGTTCTTTCCGGGGCGCCGCAAAGCGGACGTCAACGGCACGACCGTCTGGCTCAATGCTCCGGCCACCGGCTCGATCGCGGCCAGAGACTGGCGGTTGGCGGGCACGGACCTTGATCTGCTGCAGATCTCCCTGTTGCCAACGCCCGAAGCCGGCAGCGTGCCGGAACCCCTGCGTGTGATGTTGGATCCGGGACACGGCGGGGACGACACCGGCGCATCGTGCGGGAACCCGGCGGTACGGGAAAAGGATCTGACGCTGGCGATCGCCAAACGCGTCGGCGAACTCCTCAAGCGTTCCGGCATGCGGGTGGCGTACACGCGTACGCGGGATGTCACGTTGTCGTTGGATGAGCGGGTACGCCTTGCCCGAAAGCATCGGCCCGACCTGTTCGTCAGCCTCCATGCCAACCATGCGGCCAACACCAACGCCACGGGGGTCGAGACGTATGTGCTGCCGCCCAGCGGTTTTCCGGGTACGGCAGAGGGGAGCCCGGCGCGCGGCTGGCAGATCGGCAACCGTAATGATTATCACAACACCCTGCTGGGGTTTGCAATCCACCGCCGCCTCGCCGCTTTGACCAACACGGTGGACCGCGGCCTGAAACGTCAAGCCTTCTTCGTGCTGCGCGAAAACGGTTGCCCCGCCACGCTTCTGGAGTTCGGTTTCCTTTCTAACCGCGATGAAACCCTCCTGATGAAGACGGAGCCTTGGCAGGCGGCGTGCGCCGGAGCCATCGTCGAGGGGATTCTGGGTTATGCGCGACGCGTCACAGCGCTCGACCGCGCCGTGGCGGAAAAGCGCGCGAGAGACGCGGAATTGAACGAACGCTGGCGCCGCCACCTCGCCGAACGGAACAGGGCACCCCAACCGGCTCCGACAGAGGCGGCCCCGCCGCCTGCCGCGCGCGAAACCGTGCCGGAAGTCCCGCCCAGCGCCTCCCTGTCCGCACCCCCCCCGCGCCGAAACACCGATACCGATCTTTCCGACGCGCGCATCGCGCGCGTGAGCGGAACCGCCCCGGCCGTACCGATCCTGCGCGGCACCAATGTCGCGCCCGCGGAACTCAACACCCTGATTGATTTTTACAGCGCGGGAACAGTAGAATGAATGCCATGCAAAACCCACCTGACCCAGTACCGACCGAAACCGGATCCAACCATACCCCCCCCACCCACTTGGCACACACGCTGTCGCTCGCCGCAGCTCTGGTGCTGATCCCCGCCCTTCTGGGCGTTCTCGCCATGCTGGCCTTTCACAAGTTCAACCCCCGGCCCCGACCGCCTGCCGCCGGAGTGGCGGAGGAAATGTCTTTCACCGGTGGAACCGATACGGTCGAACGGCTGACGCTCTGGCGCCGCGACCTGCGGCATGAGGGGCTGCCCATCGAAGAAGCCAACCTGCGCATCTGGGCCGCCCGCGCCACGGAGCCTGAGATCCTGTTCCGTATCGCACCGCCCGCGCCGAATCGGTCTTGGCTCTGGTTCGTGACGCAGGACGGTCTGCACGCATTGGCTGTTTCGCGCCAAATCGACGTGCTCGAACGCCATACCGTGGGCCTCTGTGACCTGATCACCACGCAATGGGTCTGGACCGTCTCTATGCGCTGGCCGGAATGTTACGCCCAGCCTGCGGTCATCGGCGGTCACACGCTCGTACGGTATGCGGCGAACGGGCAGCGGTTCGCCATGGAACTCAGCCCCAAAGGCCAGATCCTCAATCTCGACGCGCTCGGACAAGGAATGGTCGAGGTCTGGCAACCGCCGCCGCCGCAGACGCGTTTTCCCGGAACGCCGGTGGCCGTGACCCGCAACGTCTTCTTCGCGGCGGACGAAGAGAGCGGATCGCTACTGGGGTACGCGATCGAAAGTCTGCCGGGCCTGCGTTACGCAGGAAAGGGCGACGCGCACACCGTCTGTTCCGGCAACGGTCTGTTGATTTTCCGTGCCCGCGAGGGGCGCATCACCGTGACGGACACCCTGACGCAAACCGTGCTGGCGGAGTACAACGCCTGGCGCCACACACCCGATACCGCGGTGACCGCCACGTTGGCTTCGCCGGACGGCTCGCAGTTCACCGTGTTTCTCTTGACCCGCTTCCCGGGCGAGCCGCCGGTCGAGCGCGAATGGTGCGTCATCCTAGACCTGCCCGAGGGCCGCGCGCGTCCTTTCTTCCATGCGGACGCGCTCTCTTCCCGACCGCAACCGCCCGCCGATCCGCTTCAGACCATCTCACCGGATGGGCGCTGGTGCCTGAGCCTGACGGAGGGGAACGTGTTGCGCATCGCCGCAGGCGCGGAACGCCGCGAATGGGCGCACTGCGCACTCGCTCCCCTCACCGGAGTCCGGCAGCCGTTTGACGCGCTCACGTTTCTCGATGAAGGGCGGCACGTCCTGTTGCGCCAACGCGATAACCTGTGGCTGCTGGATTTCGCCACCGCACGTCAGTATGCGGATCTGCTGGCGCGGATCCATGCCAGTGATGCGGCGGTTGCGTCCGGCGTGGTTACCGAACCGGTCACGAACGCATACGACACGTTCCCGATGTTGCCGGACCGTGACGCCACCCGCACCCCCGCAGACTCTGCCCGACTGGCGCTGCATGCCGAACGGTGCGCGGCCAATCAGGCTTGGTTTTATGCCGCGGCCCTGCTCGACGCCTCCCTCCGCCACCCGGTATGGGAGGGACGCACTCCCAGCGCGAACCGGTTCATGCTCGCCCGGTACCACATTCTGGCGGGCCAGCACGCTGCCGCGCGCCGCAACCTGCTGATCGCGTTGAAACAACTGGACCTTCCGCCGACTCTCGGTTCGTCCCCCGTCAACGACGCGCCCCTCATGCGTTTCCACCTGCAACGTTTGTTGCAGGCCCTACCGTCCGGCCGCTAAGGAAGGGGGAGGACAAAAGACAGGCGACGGGTGTCTCACTGGCGGGCGGGGGCGCCCGCGCAGCGGGAAATCCTGTCAATGTATAGGCAAGTTTTAACCATCGCCTCGTTCTTACAACCTGTAACGTGTAACCGGCAATCTGTTGTTATCGCTTTTCGTCATCGTATACGCTATCCTGAAACCATGAAAACACAACACCTTCTGTTTCCCGTCCTGCTGACCGCACTTGTGACCACAGCGGACTTTTCCTTTCCGCTCTTCAACGGCCGCGATCTCTCCGGCTGGAAGGTCGCCGACATGATCGGGGCCGGAAGCGTGACCGTTCTGTCCGACGGGACTGTGGAGTGCGGTTTCGGCACTCCCATGACCGGCATTGCCTACACCAATGCAATGCCCACCCTGAATTATGAGATCGAACTGGAGGCGATGCGGGTTCAGGGCACAGATTTCTTTGTGGCGCTGACCCTGCCGGTGGAAACCAACTTCTGCACCGTGATCATCGGCGGCTGGGGGGGCGGCCTCTGCGGCGTCTCCTCCGTGGATTATATGGACGCCTCGGAGAATCAGTGGTCGGAACACGTCACCTTTGAGAACAACCGCTGGTACCGTTTGCGCGTTCGGGTCACGCCCGGTGTGCTGCAAGTTTTTCTGAATGACGACCTCTATTCCGCGCGCATCGAGTTCGACTCTTCCACGCGCTTCAGCCTGCGCCCCGGCAGCGACATCGACAAGACCACCCCGCTCGGTCTGGCGACGTATTGCACCCGCGCCCGCTGGCGTCACGCCTCACTTACGCGGATCACCACACTGACCCCTGCCGACAAACCCCGCAGCGAGGAGCCGTAACGCGGCACCATTTCCCGCGCACTCATTTTCGCGCGCCTTGGTAGGAGAGACGCGAGAACACCCCTTCGCAAATGTGTTCCGTCACCCGCCGCAGCCAATCTTCACGGCTGGTGCCGGGCGGACAGAAACGTTCAACCCATCCCGGCCGGGTCAATGCGAACACCACGCACTGCGCATGGATGGCGCTCGCCCAAAGCCCGATCTCTACCGGGTCGTCCCGTTTCATGCCCATGCGCAATAGACGTTGGAAACACTGGCGCACCGGCTTCGCGAATTTTGTTTCGATGTCCTGGGCCAACTCCGACGGCACGCACTCCTCCATCCCCATCAGACGCGCCGCCCACACCTCCGGCGGCTTGCTGGCCGCGCAAATCGCCAGCGCCCGTTCGATCCATGTCCGCACCGCGGCTTTCCAGGACGCCTCATCCGTCACCGTCTCGTTGATCCGCATCATGGGTTTGCCGATGTGTTCGAACAGGGAGACGATCACCGCACGGTAGAGTTCCGCTTTCGACCGGAAATGGTAGTTCACCAGTGCGCTGTTCACCGCCGCCTCCGCGCAGATCATCCGCGTGGTGGCTTCACGAAACCCATACTCGGCGAAAACCTTTGTGGCCGCCCGCAGAATCCGGTTCCGTGTGCGGGAGCGTCCCGTCGTTGTCCCGCCTCGTCTGGTTTGCCGTTCCATCTTCCGTCCCTCCGTGCTTCAGGGGATTCGACGTCCCTGTGCCGCCTCCCAAAACGCATACCAGTCTTCACGTTCCAATGTCAGCGCATCAGCCTGCGCCGCAAGTCGCAGGCGATCCAAACGGTTGGTTCCGATGATCGCCATCGGATGGCTCGGATGCGCCAGAATCCACGCGTACGCGAATTGATCCAGCGTAACGCCGCCGTAACGCACGGCACATGCCGCAGCCGCCGCAGCCAAACGACCGGCCGCCGGTTCAGCCGGATCAAACAGCCTGCCGCCGGCCAACGGACTCCACGCCATGGGCGTCATGCCCAACCGCTCGCATTGCGTCAACGTACCGTCTTCCATCGCCTCCATGTGCAGCAGACTGAAGGCGATCTGGTTGACCGCCAGAGGCCGGTCCAGACAAGCGTTCAGCAGATCGACCCCTGCCGGAGCGTAATTCGAAACTCCCGCGGCGCGGATCTTTCCTTCCTGAACCAGACGGTTCAACCCCTGCGCCGTGTCTTCTGTCCGCGTGAGCCAATCGGGACGGTGTATCAGGAACAGATCGATGCGTTCGGTCCGCAACCGCTTCAGCGACTGGTCCAGACTGGCGCAGAGCTGCTCAGCCGTGGCGTTGTAATGCGCCGTCCGCCGTTCGGGACAGGCCTCGCACGGCACGTAAATGCCAGCCTTGGTGACGATCTCCAACTGCTCCCGCAATCCGGGCGAGAGGGCCAGCGCCTCACCGAGAAGCGCCTCCACCCCGTATTTCCCGTAAATCTCGGCTGTGTCGATCGTCGTGATGCCCAGCTCCAAACAGAGATGGAGACGCCGGTTGACCTCCTGCGCGGTCGGCTTGTCCGCCAACAAGCGCCACGTTCCGTAAGCCAACCGCGAGACCTCGAACCCCGCCTTCGTCAAACGATACCGCCGCATCGCACCCCCTCACTTGAACTGCAACAGCGCCGCCTCACTGAGGCGCCAGTTCGCGGCACCCGTGCCTTCCAGCGACCGCCACACCTTGTCTTCCGCGCGAAAGAGACCGTAGTTGAAAGCCACTTTCATACCGGGTTCCGGACGAATCCCCAACTCCTTGAAGGGGATCGCCCACTCGCCGCGCCAGCCGCTTTTCCAATCATTCCGCGTCTTCCCGTACGGTTTCGCGGCAAACCGCACCGCCTTGCCCAAACGTTCCGCCTCCTCCGACGGCAGACCCGCATCCGTGACGCTCACACACGCGCCGCCCGCAAATCCGCGGATCACGGCAATACCCTTCGCGCCGGCGATGCAGAGTTCCGCGCCGTCATCCTGCCCCCAACGATCGCCCTTACTCAACAGGCCGATATCGAAGAGCACGGTATTCGCGGCCACATAGAGATACTGTTCGTCATACATCAGCTTGATGAAGGCGGGAGCGCCGCTGGCCAGCCAGCGTGACGGGTCGCGGTCGATATTCACGAACGACCCCGCCCATTCGCCGTCACCGATTTCACCGTCCATCACCGGCGGCTGTTCGGTACGCGGCACCGCCACGGCCCAAGTCCGGCGGGCGGGCGCGGGCGCGGGCGGCATCGCTTCGGTGATTGTAAAGGCCGCCGGAGTTGAACCACCCTGCGCGTTTCCGGAAAAGAGCACATTACCCACCCAAGAGGTTACCGCGTTGGGTGCCGTCACCGTAACCTTGCCCGGCGCGTACAGCGTATTGCCCGTGAAGACACAATCACGAGAACGGGGAAACGACAACTTCATATCCCCGTCCGAGACGAAGACATTGTCCCGAATCGTCACGCCGGTCGTGATGTGGTTGTGGGTCGGCATCGGAACCCCGATCGCCACGTTGCGCTCGACCACGTTGCCGGTCGCCCCTTCATCGAAATAATAAGCGGAAGCACCGTACCCCTGCCCGATCTCCACCACATCGCGCACGACATTGCCGCGCAGCACCGTGCGGCTCATCGATCCGTAAATCGCCGCACCGTCGTGTAGTTCGCGCATCACGCGGTAAATGAGGTTTTCCTCGATCAGGTGATCCGAGCCGCCGCCCGTCATGCCGCTGTACGGCGCATCGTGAATCTCGTTACGGCGGATATGAAATCCCGACAGCTTCGAATCCCGGCGCACACGCCCGAACTGCAACGCCACCGCACTCGGCTGGTAGACCCCCGCGTGGTGGATGTGGTTGCCCTCGATGACACTCGCGTCACCGCCCGTGCGAATGCCGCAGGCGCCGACATGGTGGATGTGGCACGCTTCGATCCGGCACGCGTCCAGTGCCCAGGATTTGACACCCTGGCCGCCGACATGGCAGATCTCCATCCCGATGAGTGCACACTCCTTCGCATGATACAATTCCACCGCGCCGTCATACGCGTGAGCCGAAAAGCCGCCGGGCTTCAGCGGTGTGGTCGTCGCCTGCACCGAAAACCCGCGCAGCGTCACACGCTCGACCGGCGCCTTGGCGCTCCCCCGTAGGCGGATCACCGAGGTCAGGGTCGGCGCGATGACCGAGGCGGACTCCATCCTCTCACCCGCCAGCGGCCAGTACACCAGACGTCCCGCGGCACGGTCGAGATACCACTGTCCGGGACGCGTCATGCCCTCACGCGTGTTGAAGACCACGTATTTTTTGACGCCGAACGCTCCTGCGGGGTGGCCCGCCGGAGAGGTGAAATGCAACGTGTGCCGCGCGACATCGTTGCTGGCCACCCCCACCAGCGAATCATCCCACATGTGATACACGCGTAACTCCGCGTTACGCACCTCCAGCGAAGGGGGGAGATTGGTGGGATGATAGACGAGCGTGGTCAGATCGGCGTGCGTGGGTTTGCGTTCCCACCCGCCACCCACGCTGGAGAGCCATTTGGCATTGAACACGTTCTGGTGGGTGAAGAAGCCGCTTTCCGGCATCCGTGCCCGGTCCGGCATCCGGCCATTCACCACCAGCGCCCGGAAATCCCACGCGCCGCTTTTAACCTCCGGCAGATCCGCACACCAGAACTTCTCGCCGTCACGGTGCCACCCCGTGACACGTCGGCCGCCATATACCGTCACGCGGCCCGCCCCCTCCGCTTCCACCGTCAGCCCATTGTCCCGCGCATCCAGCGTGAGCGGTTCTTCAAGAAAATACTCACCGGGCAACAACCGGATCCGGTGTCCACCGCCTCCGGAACGCCGTGCCGCATCGCGTGCCGCGGCCAGCGTAGCCAACGGCTTCTCCCGTGTCCCGTCCGCGCGGTCCGCCCCGTTCGTCGCCACATAAAAATCAGCACACTGCCCCCCGCCCACCAACAAGAGCGCCAATCCCAACCCCGTCATCGTCCTCACGCAAAACTCCCTTCCCCTACCCCGCCAAACCGGGGCATCCTCTCTTTCCACGCGCACCCGTAAACCGGACGCCCGCCGCGACATGAAAACGTATAGGGTAGCGTGACACATCCCGTTGCCGTACGCAATCCGTTTTCGTTGGCCTGATCGACCGTAAGGCATTAAACCTATAAACCTAAAAAGAGCAGTTGAAAGTTCAACTGCTCTTTTTAGGTTAAACACATGCCGGTTTTCCCTGTGACAGCGTCGGAGTGACCGTCAACACCCTCACGATCTCGCGGAAGGCACCGGCCGCCGGAGAACTCGCCGCCGATTCGACGAAAGGCTTGCCGTTGTCACCCGATTCCGCGATCAACGGATCGATCGGGATCGAACCTAGGAACGGTATGCCCATCTCATCGGCTGTCACGCGTCCGCCGTCCGCACTCAAAATCGGCGTGACCTCGCCGCATTTCGGGCAGGCGAAACCACTCATGTTTTCAACCACCCCCAGCACAGCCACACCAAGTTCTTTACAGAAATTGATGGATTTGCGCACGTCCGCTGCCGCCACTTTCTGCGGGGTCGTCACGATCACCGCGCCGTCCAGTTCCGGTATCAGTTGGCAAATCGAGAGCGGCTCGTCGCCGGTGCCCGGCGGCACGTCCACCACCAGCAGGTCAAGGTCGCCCCAATCAACATCCTCGATGAACTGGCGGATCACGCCCATTTTCATGGGGCCGCGCCAGATTACCGGATCATCCTGCTCGTTCAGCAGAAAACCGACCGAAAGCACCTTGAGGCCGCCGATCTCCACGGGCAACATGCCGTCCGGGCCTCCTTCCAGCCGCTGGCCGACCAGACCGAGCATGACCGGTACGCTCGGCCCGTGCAGGTCGATGTCCAGCAACCCGACTTTCTGGCCCGAGAGCATAGCGGACATCGCCAAGTTCACTGCCACCGTGCTCTTTCCCACGCCGCCTTTGCCGGACATCACGACCACCTTGCGCCGGATCCGGCTCAGACGGTTCTTCAGTCTGGCATCGTCAGGCATGGGCGGCTGTTGCGCCTGCCTGCCTGCTGAGGGACACGACGCATCGCTGCACGCGTTGCACTGGCTTTGATCACACGCTGTTTTCTCTTGGTTCATTTAACTCCTTTCAAAATTCATATTTTGTCGCTTCAAAGTCCAAAAGGGGACTAGCAGAACCCCACGTCCCTAAAAGCTCTTCTGCCTTGGTTTTCCTGTGGTTTCATTCTGCTGATGACAAGTGTCGATTGCAGTAGTTACGGACTCCAAGTTTTGCGGCAGTGGCATCGTCCACTTCGTCCTGCCAGCCATTACGCTCAGTAGAAATATTGTCAAAACGCCGCGTGTAAGGCTTGATGTCCAGTAGCGGCGTACCGTCGAGCATATCCGCTCCTTTTACGATCAGGGTGCCGCCATCACGGCTGACAAGTCGTACTATGCTCAAACCGATCGGGTTCGGGCGGCATGGCGAACGCGTAGCGAATACGCCGTGTTCTTTGTCCTGCATGAAAGGTTTGGTGACCAGAGTCACACGACTTACTTTGTGTAGATGGTACACTAGATATACATGCGAGAAATCCTCTATGTCAGCCAGACCCGCCACGAATTCCGGGGCAACCATGACACATCCCTCACAGTCCTTCGCGAATATCGGTTGTATTGGCGTGGCTTCCGGATTTGTGTGCTCGGTACGGATTATTCCGATCGATCTAAAAATAATTTGGTTGTCACTCATAAACACCTTCTTTCCTTGCGTAGTTCTTTTTCTGCCCATACCGCGACAGGCGACAGGCGACATGCGACATGCGGCGGTTCTTGGAGGGCGAGTGTCCTCACGCGCCGCGGACGATTCCGTAGGGTCAGGCAACCAGCCCGCCGACCACCACCACTTTCAACTTCTTGCTCATGTATCATCCTTTTTGCCGCATCAGATATCGATTCGCATACCCGCGTAACCCTGATGCACTGTTTCGCCAAGTTCCTCTTTCAGAAAAAATGCCGCATCCCCGCCGGTGCAATGACAAGGAATAACACGCGGGATATTGTAAGCTTTCAATGCCGCGCTTGTCTGCTTCATTCTTTCGGCGGAAGCGTGCACCAAGTGTGTGCCGCCCACGACACAACGGATCCGCCGCTCGCCGGAAACAGCCGTGATATGGGTCAGCGTGTTGATCACGCCGGAGTGGCAGCAACCCAGACAGACCACCAAGCCTGCGCTGGTTTCGATCCAGAGCGACATATCGTCGGGAATGTCGTCTGGGTGAGCGCCTGCGGCATCCTTGAAAAACGGCCCTCCCGTATCCTCGTATGCGGTTCTGCGCGGCACCGGTCCTGTCAGCCGGACTTTTCCAGAAATCTGCACGGTGGCCGTGACCCACATACGTCTGTGCTCCGCAAGCCCAGAGACCGCATTCACCGCGCTTGCGGGCATGCCTATCGGCTTGGCACTCTCACGGATGCTGTACCGTTGCCGCAAGGCCTCCGGATGCAGATAGAGCCGCGCTTGCGGCGCTTGCTGCAAGATCGTAGCGAGATTGCCGGTGTGATCATTATGCCCATGGCTTAATACGATCATGTCGGCGTGCGGCAAGGCGATACCCAACGTCTCGGCATTCTGCATCATGGCATCGCCGTTGCCGGTGTCGAACAGGATTTTTGCGCCGTCGGTTTCAATCCAGGCAGCGAAACCATGTTCAGACGCCAGCCCTTCAGCCGCGAGGTTGTCCGCCAAGATGGTGATGGAAACTTTTTGGCCCATCGCCTTTTTCAGTGGTCGCAGACATTCTCGCCGGACTTCAGTGTGCCGTCCAGATATTGCGCGATGATATTCTCAGGGGTGTCGGGCGAGAGCCCCACGATCACACGGATGTTCTGCCCGGCTAAAAGCCCCTGTGCCCGCTGTCCCATGCCGCCGGCCATAACCATCTCCACCTTCTGCTCCGCCAGCCAGCGCGGCAGTACGCCCGGCTCGTGCGGCGGCGGCACCGCATCCTCGCGGCGGATGATCTTGCGCCCCGTCAAATCCACATCCAACAGCGCGAACCGTTCGCAGTGGCCGAAATGCAAACACAGCTTATCTTCTGCCATCGGTATCGCAATCTTGATCTTATTCGTATTCATCGTAACTCCTTTTTTGTGGTTTCGCATTCTCCAATCCCTGCCAGTACAGCGGGACGTCTCGGACCGCCGGAACCGCTGCGGGTGCTGCCGGGCCTGCCGTCTTGTGTAGCGCGTTTACGCGCGCTCCCTCCATGAACCCTCCATCCCTTCCCAAATCTGGCGGATGTCGTCGCCGGCTGCCGACCCGATCTCCACCACGGACTTCCGCTGGATCTGCGCCGTTGTCACGGCTTTGTCATACCGCACGCGGCCAATACAGGCGGCACCGAGGTTTTCAGCTTTGCGCTCGATCCTTTCGGTCACATCAGGGTTGATGTCCCATTTGTTCACGCATACCGCGACAGGAATCCCGAAGAATCGGGCGAGTTGCAGCACACGCTCCAGATCATGCTCGCCGGAGACGGTCGGCTCGGTGACCGCCAATACTTTGGAGGCGCCGGTGAGCGACGCGATCACCGGGCAACCGATACCGGGCGGCCCGTCGGTGATGATCAGCGGCAAATCTTTGGCCTCGGCGATACGGCGCGCCTCGCGCCGCACCGTTGCCACCAACTTGCCGGAGTTCTCGGCCGCCGCGTACAGGCAGGCGTGGACCATCGGCCCGCAACGCGTCTCCGACAGCATCCATTCGCCGCAGAGCCGATCAGGAAAATCTATCGCTTTGGACGGGCAGAACCGGACGCAAACGCCGCACCCCTCACAGCCGATCGGATCAATCTTATAGATCGCCTTGCCGGAAGGGTGCCGCGCTTGGCGCAGCGCATCGAAACGGCAAAGGTCAGCGCACACACCGCAGCCGGCGCAGTCATCGGCCCGTATCACAGCCTCACGCCCGTTCACGAAATCATGACGTTCGAGTATCTCCGGCGTCAACACCAGATGCAGGTCAGCCGCATCCACATCACAATCGGCCAACACCGCGCGGCCAGCAGCCAACGCGGCGAAAGAGGCGGTAATGCTGGTCTTGCCCGTGCCGCCCTTGCCGCTGATGACAACCCATTCCGTGATCGCCTTCCCTTTTTTCAAGCTTTCTCTTCCCCCTTCACTTCACTGTACAACGCTTCGAACACCGCGCGGTATTCCGGCAGCGCGTCCACCATCAGCTCGCCGCGCGAATAGGCTTCCGCAACGCGGCGGTCATCCGGGATTTCGGCCAGTAGCGGAATCTTCTCGTCCCGGCAGTAGGCGGTGACGCTGTCATCCCCGCTGCCAGCGCGGTTGATAACGACACCGCAGGGTATGTCCAGTTCCCGCACAACCGCCACGGCCAGCCGCAGGTCGTGCAAACCGAAAGGTGTTGGCTCGGTGACCAGCACCACAAAATCGGCCTCACGCAGTGTGGCGACCATCGGGCACGAGGTGCCGGGCGGCGCGTCCAGGATGGCGTCGCCCTGCGCGGGTATCAGGGCCTTGACCGCACGGATCAGGGGCGGCGCCATGGCCACGCCCACGTCGAGACGGCCCTGCACCAGCGTGATGTCGCCAGATCGCTCGGATGTCAAGACACCGATGCGTTTGGGCTTTTCGCTGATGGCCTCTTGCGGGCAAACGCGTGCGCAACCGCCGCAGCCGTGGCACATCTCCTTAAAGACCAACACCCGTTTGTCCAGCACGGCCAAAGCCTTGTATTCGCAGAAACGAACACACTCGCCGCAACCGTCACAACGCGCCTCATCTACTTCCGGCACGAGGATCGAGACCTCTTGCGGTTCGCCATCCGGCGTCCCTTTGAGAAAAAGGTGGACGTTCGGCTCCTCGACATCGCAGTCCAGCAACGTCACCGCACCGTGTACACGTGCCAGATTGGCAGCGACCGTAGTTTTGCCTGTACCGCCTTTGCCGGATGCTATCGCTATAATCATTGTTTCTTCTTTGCCTTTGTCGCGCCCTGCAGCCATACCAGCGCCTGGGTGCCGAGCGCCAGTCCCACGTGGTTTGCTATGACAGGGCATTTGACCTTAAACAGAAAGCAGATGTCACGCGGCGCATTGCTCAGTGTCTCGAAATTTCCTTGGCCCTTGGAAATGACCAAATCGGCGGCGTCAAAGTGCTTACGGAAATCTGGCGCGCACTCTTCCAGCAGTGTGCCCGGCACATCAGAGCCATTGGATATGACCTCGACCAACTCATGCAGTCCGGCGGCGCGCGCGTCTTCCATCGTAGCATCGTTGATGATCGGCGCGCCGCGCACGGCCACGGTTACGCGCTCGGGACCCAGCGCCTCGATCAGCAGGCGATCCAGCACGATTTCACCCGCGTTATCGGCCAGATACAGGATTGTCCGCGCTTTGCCGGCACGCTGCCGTAAAGCAGCGACATCTCCTGAAAACGGTTCTTTCTCGACATCCCTGATGGCCGACTCGACCTCGGCAGTCGTCAGGTCGCTCTTGGCGCCGAGGTCGATCAGGTTGCCGACAATGGCGAGGCGCACGGCCAGCGTGAACGGGTCGTCCGAGGCGGCCAGCCGCTCGCGCAGTCCCGGCAACAGTCGCAACGCCATTTCATTGTCACGCGCTTTGGCTTCAGCATACGGATCAGCAACCCCAGTCAGTTCGCGCAAATAACGGTACAACTGCCGGGCCATGACCGGCGGCGACTCGCTGAGGTCAACGTTGCGGACCCATTCAGCCGCCTGCCGCACAACCTTCTCATGGAAAGCCGTATCATCCGACACGCGGCGCACCGCATCCAGCGTCTGCCGGAAGAAACAAGGCAAGCAATCCAGCGAAGTGTTCATAAGGATTACGCCCAGTGCCCTCCCACGTCAGCCGACTTAAGTTCTGTCAGTGAACCGTCTTGATACAGCTTCAGCGCCTCTGCCACAGTCGCCGCGTTTGATGTGTAGACCTTGATACCCGCGGTATTCAGCACCTGGAAAGCCTTAGGGCCGCAGTGTCCGGAGACCACTACATTAGCACCAGCAGCCGCGACGTTCTGCGCCGCCTGAATGCCTGCGCCTTGCGCGGCATTCAGGTTTTGCTCGTTGTCGATGATAGTGAAAGTCTCGGTTGCGGTGTCGTACACCAGAAACTTCGCGGCCCGTCCGAAACGCATGTCCAACGGCGCGTTCAGGTCACTGCCGGATGTTGTAAAAGCAATTTTCATGATTCCTCCTTTCCCGCAGGCGCGCCTTCAAAGCGCGCCCACCCCGGCCGGCCCGTGGCGAAAAACATGTTCCTGCATCTGCGGCCTCCGCCACCCCAGTTACCGCGTCCGCGGCCAAAGCCGCAGAAGCGTCCGCCCGCCATAATGTTTCCTGCCGCGCCGCCGCCTGCGCAATATCCGGCTCCGCGTCCGGTCATCGGTCCCATTCCCAAGGGTCCCATTCTGTTTCCACCCGGCATAGTGTACCTCCTTTTTTGTCTTTTACTAATTCCGCCACGGCGTGCCGTGGGGCTATAAAAAAACCTCCGTGCCTTCTGTGAGAGACCTCCACGGCCCCCGCCAAACAAACTAACGCACTAATGCACTAACGCACTAATGCACTAATTAACTAATGCACTGCTCCCTGCCCCTCCTCTGCCTAAACCTCTGCCTAAGCCTCTGCCCGCGCCTCTGCCGCCGCCTGAGCAGGCGCGCCGCATCCGCCGCCGCCCGCAACAGCCTGGCATCGCGAAGACCGCACTGTTCAACAAACCGCTAAGCGCGGCTGATATGACCTGCCTGACCTCTCCAGTCACGAAGGCCTCGGTCTGTATGCCCGCCGCGATGATCATCTCATGCAGCGGACGCGAGACCGCGCCGCATACCAGACGCTTTACGCCTTGCGACTGCAGCCATGCGATATCCTCGGCCGGGGTGCGCCCTTCCAGTTTGTGCAGGCTTTCGCCGCAGATCTCCTGCCCCCGCGACTCGACGATCAGGATGTCCCTGGCCGTGTCAAAAACCGGCGCGATACGGGTTCCGTAAATGGAGTATGCTGTTTTCACGCCTTAAATATATGCAATCCGCGTGCCAAGTGGCATCGGCTAGGTTATATCGATGTAACCATCTGTCCAGCAATCAGTTATGACATCATCGGAGGCGAGGCGTGAATTTTCACTAGTTGCATTTATGCTACTTTACCACAAAATTGGGTCGCACTTATGCTACCATTCTGAAGCGCTTGATCCATAAGGATAAAACCGGGAGAAGCAAGCGTCTGCTTGCCCGGACGAACAGACGCTCGTCCCAGAAAAATTCCGAACTCCGCGCCTAGCGCGGTGAAGCACGCTCTATTCTCTCCCCTATTTTCTCTCTCAATGTTCAAATACGATCCCGATCCCGATAGCGATAAAACCCGAAACCAAAAACAAAGCGGGTAACGGATCAGATGCCTTCAAGTCCCAACGCCTTGATCTTACGGAAGAGCGTGGTCTTGTGTATGCCCAGCGCGCGGGCGGCGGCCTGGCGGTTCCCGTTGCTGCGCTCTAAAGCGAGACGTATGGCCTGCGCCTCGGCGATGGCGCGGGTGTCCTTGATATGACCGCTGGCTGCGGCCTGTGTCCGTGTCATCTTTGCGCGCGTCAGGTTCTCGGGCAGGTGTTGCAAACCGATGTTTTCCGCGCCGCAGAGGATGAAGGCGCGTTCGATCACGTTTTCCAACTCGCGCACGTTACCCGGCCAGTCGTGCGCCATCAGCAACGACAGCGCCTTGGCTGAGATACCTGTCACACGCTTGCTCTGCAGGCGGTTGAAACGGCGGATGAATTCGTCCACCAGCATCGGAATGTCTTCTTTGCGTTTGCGCAGCGGCGGCAGTTCCACACGCACCACGTTGATGCGGTAATAAAGATCCTCGCGGAACGCGCCGTCGCGGCAGAGCTGCTGCAAGTCGCGGTTGGTCGCCACGACCACGCGCACATCGGCTTTCTCGGAACGGGTGGCCCCCAGCGGCTCGTAGACCCGCTCCTGCAAAACCCGCAGCAGTCGCACCTGCAACGCAGGACTGATCTCGCCGATCTCGTCGAGAAAGAGCGTGCCGCCCTTGGCCAGCGCGAAGCGTCCGGGCTTGTTCCGTGTCGCGCCGGTGAAAGCCCCGGCCTTGTATCCGAACAACTCCGACTCCAACAAGGTGTCGGGCAGCGCGCCGCAGTTGACCGCCACGAACGGCGCCTGGGCGCGCGGACTCAGCGTGTGCAGCGTCCGGGCGACCAGCTCTTTGCCGGTACCGGTCTCGCCCTGCACCAGCACCGTGCTCGGACTGGCGGCGATCGCGGGCAACACCTCAAACAGGCGCTGCATCACCGGACTGCGGCTGACCAGATCGCCGACCTGAAACCGGCCCTCCAGCTCGCGCCGCAGGGCATCCACCTCGGAAAGATCGCGGAACACCTCCGCGCCGCCAATGACCCGACCCGCATGATCCTTCAGCACCGCGGTGGAGATGCTGATCGGAATGCGATCCCCTTCGGCGTTGATGATGTATCCCGAGCGGCCGATCACCGGCCGACCGGTCTTCAAGGTCGTTTGTAACGCGCATTCGGGCCCGCACATGTTGGAACGGAAGACGTCCGCGCATCGACGGCCGATCGCCTCTTTCCGCGGCACCCCTGTAATGGTCTCGGCCGCCCGGTTAAACGAGGTGACGCGCCACGCCGCATCGACCGTGAAGACGCCATCCGAGATGCTTTCCAGAATGGCGCGTGTGCCCATGTCGCCGTCTGTCTGCCGTATCTGGGACCGACCCATGCCCACACCCTTCCCGTCTGATTCCGGCCTATTTTTCCGGTTCGATTGCGTATCCGAGCGTCACGACCGCTTTGGCCGTTTTCTCGATCGTCGACGTGTCGTACGCGCCGTATCCGGACGTGTCCGTGGAGTGGCGTTCGGTTATCTGAAAAACCCCCTGTTGCGCGGAGATCAAGCTCCCGACCCTGCCCTTGCTGTTGGCGGCAAGGGCCACCGCACGCCGATACCCGTCTGATGTCGCTTCGGCGAGAAGCGCCAGTTTCGTATCCTTCAGGTCGGAGATGTAGAACTCGGGGCTCCCGGCCCGGATTTCGATCCCGTCCTTGATCAATTCGGTGATTCCGTTCGAAACGTCGCGGATCAGCCGGACATTGCCGGACGTGACGGTGAAGGTCTGCGTGGCGTCGAAATACTCGGTTTCATTGGTTTCCTTCCCCTGCGCATCCCGTTTGGGAATCTTCTCGGTCTGAATGGTTCCCGCAACCAGCTCCGTCTCGCCAAAGCCTGACCGCTTGAGGTACGCCATGACCGCATTCCTGCTTTCCCGCAGTTTGTCGTAGGACTCCTTCAGACTGGAACCCCTGACCGTGCATGTGGCGGTGAACTTCCCGACGTCGGACGTAATATCCTTTTCCGCGTACCCCTTAACCGTAATGGTCTGTTCGTGCCGAATCCGGACGAACAGTTTGGACAACAGGGAAGAGGAAAGAATCATCCCCAAAGCCAGGATCACCGCAACCGCAGATATTTTGACAACGCTATTCATTCGTCTCTCCGTCAACCCTGTTTTTTCATCTGGGGGAAGAGGATCACATCCCGGATCACTTCGGTTCCGGTGAGCATCATAACCAGCCGGTCGACCCCCATGCCCAACCCTCCGGTCGGAGGCATGCCGTGCTCCAACGCCGTGATGAAATCCTCATCGATTTTTTCGGGGTTATCCCCCGCCTGATCAGCCAGCGCCGCGCGCTGCGCCATGGGATCGTTCTGTTCGGTATAACCCGGACAAAGCTCTTTGCCAGCCACCACGAACTCGAAGACGTCCGCCAACTCGGGATCGTCCGCGCAGGTTTTGGCCAGAGGCACGAACTGGCGCGGGATGCGCGTCACGAACGTGGGCTGACGCAGCATTTTCTCGACCACTTTGCCGTAGACCTCATGCGTGACCATCAGATGGTTCCACGACGGGTCGATGTCCACCCCCTTCGCCTCAGCACGCGCCCGCGCCTCGTCCACCGGCAGATCAAACCAGTCCGGCCCCATCACCTCCCTCACCGCGTCCCGATACGCGATCTCGCGGTAGGGCGGAGTGAAGTCCAGCATCTCCTTGGCTTCACCGTACGCCACCTGCAGCGTGCCGAGCACCTTTTCGCACAGGTGCGGCATGAGTCCTTCAATGAGGTTCTTCATGGAGGAACGGTCGCCGTAGGCCTCGTAGACCTCCAGCACGGTGAACTCCGGATTGTGTGTGCGGTCGATCCCCTCGTTCCGGAAATCTTTGCCCAACTCGAAGATGCGGTCGTATCCGCCGACAATCAACCGCTTCAAATACAACTCAGGCGCGATACGCATCACCATCTCGGTGTCCAGCGCGTTGTGATGCGTGACGAACGGTTTGGCAGCCGCACCCCCCGCCTGCGGCTGCATGATCGGCGTCTCGACCTCGATGAACCCGCGCGCGTGCAGGAAAGCGCGGATCTCCGCCAGAATCGCGCTCCGCTTATCGAACCGGGCACGCGACTCGGGATTCATCATCAGATCCAGATAACGTTTGCGGTAACGCTCTTCGACATCCTGCAACCCGTGGAACTTCTCGGGCGGTTGCAGGATCGCCTTGCCCAGCAGAACCCACGTGTGGACCTCAAGGGTCGGCTCACCGGTACGCGTCGTGAAGAGGCGACCCTCGACACCAATGAAATCCCCCAGATCGAGATAGGCGAACGCATCGAACTGTTCCGGGGTCAACCGATCCTTCTTGACGAAAATCTGAAAATTGCCGGTGCCGTCGCTGAACGTTGCGAACGAGGCCTTGCCCATGCGCCGGATGGTCATCAGGCGACCGGCCGCCCGCACCACGCGATCCTCCGTAAACGTGGAGCGGATTTCCGAAAGGCGCGTGCGCTCAAACGCCTGCCCGTAGGGCGCAAACCCCCGCTCCTCCAGACTGCGCAGATTAGCGATGCGCTGTGCGCGATACTCGTTTCCCGACTGCGGCTGCTCCTCTGACATCTCGACCGTCCCTTTCCTTTCAACCATGCGCGGCAGTGTATCACACCTTCGGGAGCCCTGCCACTACTCGCGTTCCCAATACGCCGCCTCGTTGGTGGCCAACCGTCCCGCCTCCATCTGGCGCAACACGCGCTCGGAATCGATCCGGCGCGGAATGCCGGGCAGGCACGCGTCCGCGGCAGGCTTGGAGGAGCGCGGCCCCTCCCCTTCCTTCATGCGAACGCCGCGTGCCGCGGGAACCGCAACGGATGCCGCGCCCCCGCCACCGCCGGGCACCTCTTCCGGCCGCGCTTGCGCAAGTTCGCGCCATTGAGCCACGCAAACCGCGCAAGCCAGCATCAGCGCCGTGCCGGCACTCAGCCGGGCCGCGCGACTGCCGCCGAACGCCAGACAGACCGCGAAGCCGAGCGCCAAAGCCGCAAAAGTGCCAATCGTCCGCTCCAACCCGGCGAGCGGCACCAATACCAGAAAGAACATCCCCGCCGCCGCCGCACCCAACGCATCGGCCAGAACAAAGACCGCGGCGCGATTCTCCGGTCCTTCCCCGCAGCACGCCCACGCCACGGGTAGCGCGCCTCCGGCCGCGACCCCGATCGGAAAACAGAGCAGCAGGGTTACATAAGCGGTGGCGGCGCGTTCCGCGCCAGCCGACATCGCGAAGGCACATCCCGCCAGCAGCACGGTCAAGGCCGACGGTAACGCAGCCGTGACAACGGGACGCTCCGGCATGGCGCGCATCCCCCCTTCGGCCAAACGGTTGCCGCAAAAAAGCCCTGCCAGATACAGGCAGCTCCCGGCACCCGCTAACAGGTAGAGCGAACCGAAACGCATCTCGAGCCGGCTCAGCACCGTGAGCGACGCGGTCAGCCCCAAAGCGCCGCACGCCGCGAGCCATGCGGCCACCATCCGGCGCGGCGCGGTCTGGGCGCGCCCCACGACCACCGGCACGGTCCAGAGGATCAGCAGCAGATAGGCTGTCAGACGGACACCCTCGGGCCGCAGCAACCGCAGGAAAACGGATCCCGCCGCAGTTTCGGGATACGTGCGGCTCAAGGCGTCAGCCAAGCCGTAGGCCAACGTCGTTTCCGGCGCGGACATCTCCGGCGGGGCCAGGGGGGGGTCCGTGGCAAGCCACGCAGGCCATCGCGTTCGCCATGCTTCCGCGCGCGCGGGATCATAGAGCAGGCGCACTGCCTCGGCCGGATAGTGCGCACTCTTGAGCAGGGCGAAACGACGTACCGCGTCTTCCGCTCCATACGCCAATCCCGGCACCTGCGCAGCCACCCACCACCCCCCGGCACCGGCCGCAAGCGCGCCGCTTTCCGGCCAGACCTGCCGGATCCGCCGGACAAAGCGCTCCAGCAACGCGCCCTGTTCATGCGTCACGACGGCGCTTGTGCAATCGAGCCCGAACAACGCAACGCCGGTACGCCGCGTCACCTGCCGCACCGCACACAGAAAGGCCGTCTCGCGCCATACCGCGCCGGCCAGAGACGTGGCGGCGGGCGGCCACACCAACACCGCATCAAAAAGAGGCGATGCGGGATCAGCCAGATAACGCCGCGGCGTGACACCGGCCGCGCGGATACGGGTTGCCATACCCGCCGCCTTCACGCTTTTCAGCAACCCGACACCATAGCCAGGGTCCGCCGGGCACCACACGATTTCCAGATCCGGACGCAGCGACTCCAGCGCGAGTCCCGTTGCCAGCGACACCTCGCCCAGCAACAGCACCGTGCGGGCGTAAGGGCGCTGCGACAACAGCAGGGCGGCCCATCCCATTGCGTGGTCGGTTTCCGGAATCACCTCCCGGACCCCGCCAGAGGAGAGGGCATAGAAGGTGCCGCGGTGTTTCCCGTAGAACGTCGTACCGCCGCCTGTCTCAAACCGTCCGGACGGCGCGGTGCCGTCGGGGAAGGCGCGCCGCCACTCCGCAAGGTCGCGCGGGTCCGGCGTGATCCCCAAGGCCAGCAAGCCAGTCACGGCAAGACCTCCCAGCGCAGCGCCGAGCGCCTCCCAGGCAAAGGCCCGGCTCACCGGGGATCCGTCGCGCGCCAACCGGACCGCCACCGCAGGCAACACAAACCCGGAGACGAAGCAAAAAGGGAAGTTCGCCACAAAGCAACCCGCCGCAAGCCTCGCCAAGGGGAAGGCCTGATAATCGGGAACCCCCAGCCACGCGCGCAAATTTCCGATCAGCGCGTATTGGACAAAATAGAGCGCGATGCCCGCAGACAACGGCAGCCAGAGGCGGTCGGCCAATATCCCCGTAATCCGGCGGCCCATACGCGTCGCAGCGACTGCGGCACCCAGCCCGGTCCAACCGAGCCAGCAGGCGAGAAACAAGGCCACCCCGCTTTCGGTCGCCGCAAACCGCCAGAGGAAACGCCGCAACAGCAACGTCTGCGCCACCATGGCGACAGCGCCAAAAACCGCTGCCGCAGCCAGTATCGAAAATGAACGAAGCTTCCTCACCCTTCATACCCTCTATGCCGTGAACATTGAGCGTTCGTTCCGCCTTTGGGAGGGACGCCCGCGCTCCAGACTCCGCACCGCATATTCCCCGCCCTCTTCACGATTCACGACTCAAACATCCTCAAACTTTTGTCCCGGCTGCGGCGCCACCACGTTCTCTACCCCGCGCGCCCGGACCAACTCGATCATGGCCTGGACTTTTTCCGGTTCGCCGTGGACCGCGAACACCCGCTTCAGACGCTTGCCGCGGACCGCGTCGAACCACCGCATCAGAGCCGTACGGTCCGCATGCGCAGACAGTGCGTTGATCGTGTGGACGCGCGCGTTCAGTTCAAACTCATCCCCCAGAATCTTTAACGGCGAACGGCGTTCGACGATCCGGCGGCCCAGAGTGTTTTCCGCCTGAAACCCGACGATCAGAATGATGTTGCGCGGATCGCCCACGCCCTGTCTGAGATGGTGGAGAATACGTCCGCCCTCGCACATGCCGGACGCGGCGATGATGATCATCGGCCCCGGCCGGTCGTTCAACGCTTTCGACTGATCGGGCGTCTCCACAAACTGCAAGCCCGGAAAGCGCAGCGGGTCGATCCCCTGCCGCAACAGATCAGAGGCCTCCTCGTCGTAGCACTCACGGTGCCGGGCATAGACCTGGGTGGCCTTCAGCGAGAGCGGACTGTCCACATACACCGGCGTGAGCGGCATGCGCCGCTGTTCGATCAGCCGGTTCAACTCGTAGAGCAGATGCTGGGTACGTCCCACACTGAACGCCGGAATGATGAGTCTGGCTTTCTGCTGGTGGATATCCTCAACGAATCCTTTGAGCCGACCCGAAACGTCCTCTCGCGCAGGGTGGTCCCGGTCCGCATATGTGCTTTCAATCAGAATCGTGTCCGCGCCCTGCGGAAAATCGTAATCGCGCAGAATCGGTCGGTCGGGCTGGCCCAGATCGCCGGTGAACAACAGCCGCCGCGACGTCCCGCCGCGCGTCTTCACATCCAACTGCACGAGCGCAGAGCCGAGAATGTGTCCGGCGTTGTGCAACAACAAGGAGATTCCGTCCCCCAGATCGACCAGCCGTTTGAGCGGTTCCGGTTCGAAGCGGGAGAGGATGTGGTCCACATCCTCCTGCTCATACAGCGGCTCGAACAGAACCTTGCCTTGCTGCGCACGTTTTTTGTTCACGTATTCCAGATCGCGCTGTTGGAGGTACGCGGAGTCGCGCAGCATGATGTCGCACAGGTCGCGCGTGGCTGGCGTGCAGTACACCTTACCCCGGAACCCGTGCCGCGCCAGAGTCGGCAGGTTACCGCTATGATCGATATGGGCGTGCGACAGGACCACGGCGTCCAGCGTCCGGGGATCGATCGGCATGTTGCGGTTCTTTTCAAACGCCTCTTTCCGGTGTCCTTGGAAGAGACCGCAATCCAGCAGAATCCGCTTCCCGTTCGCCTCCACCAGATGCATCGAACCCGTGGTCGTTTGCGCCGCGCCGAAGAATGTGAGTTTCATCATCCCGCTTCCTTTAACTGATGGTTCTGATCCGGGACCAGTATATACCCATCCCGTCATTCAATCCAGCGCAACGCGAGAATAACAGGAACGCCGAACGCCGGTATGGCACGGGCATCTTGCCCGTGTTTCATGGGCGGGACACCCATGCCGCAAAATTCTTCGATCCATGCCCCCAAAAAATCTTCGTGTTCTTCGCGTCTTACCGCCGTCATCCCGCGGCCCCAGCGCACCAAACGTCCCGCATCTCTCATCACGCACCCTTTCAACGCGGGCTTCTCCCGCAACCTGATCGGCACAACCTGTTTGGAATCGGCAGGGCGTACGGTCTCAGGCGCAGAGTTCAGAACAGGTCATCGTCCTCCTCATCCGCACCGCCGAAACCGCCATCCCCCTCTTCGTCGAAATCCGCGCCGTACAGCACATCCTCCCCCCCGTCCTCTTCCTCCTCTTCGACAGCGAAGAGCCGACTGCGAAGCGCACCGGAACCCTCTTCCGTGACGTTGAACCGGCAGTCGAACTCATCGCAGGCGGAACAGGCCCTGGGCGTGAACGCCGCAGCCGAGATTTCGCCGTCCAACACCAGCGGACAGGTTCGCGCGGTCGGCCCCGCGACCGCGCCGGTCGATGGTGCCGCAGGCCTCTCGACGGCAACGGGCGGACGCACACCCGCAGCGGAAACCGGTTGCGGCGCGGCCTTACGGGGTTCCGGTTTCGCGGCGGCCCGCGCCGCAGTTGCAGCCGTTTTTTTCCCGGCCGGTTTCACAGATGTCCGTTTGACGGATCGTTTGCTCGTCGCCATATCAGGAATCCTGCCTTTCCGCGGGTTCAGCCCCGCAACAGCGTCAGGCCTTCTCCACATGCAGGCCGACCGCGTGCCCGTTCAACTCGATCACCGGCCCATGCACTTCATCGAACCGGATGCCCTCACACAGCGTCTCGGCTTTCACATAATCCGCGTACTGTTCGATCGCCTCGCGCACCTCGGCCCCGCACGCCACCGTAACCCGGATACGCTGCGTCACCTCGTACCCCGCCTCTTTGCGCAGGTTCTGCACACGGCTGACCCACTCACGCGCCAACCCCTCGCGGATCAACTCAGGCGTCAGCGCGGTCTCGATCCCAACGATCACATCGTCCTCAGAGGCCACGACCATCCCCACTTTGGGAGTCCGCCGCACCACCACGTCCCCGGCACAAAGGGTCATCGATTCGCCCCCGACCGCAATCGAAACCTCGCGCCCCGCGGCAAGCGCGGCAGCCTCGGCAGAGGAAAGAGCGGCGATGGCCGCCGCGACCGCCTTCATGCGAGGGCCGACCCGGGGACCCAGCTGACGAAAATCGGCTTTCACCGAGACATCAGCCATAACGGTCTCGTCCTCCCCATATGCCACGGTTTTGATGTTCAGCTCATCGGTGATCAGATCCTCATACCCCTGCAGGATCGCGCGAAGACCGGCATTCCCGGAGACCACATGCAGCACCGCGAGGGGCTGCCGAATCTTCAGATCGTTCTCAGTACGCAACTGGCGGCCAAGCCGCACCACCTGCTGCACCCGGGCCATCGCGCTTTCCAACGCCTCATCACGGCCCGCCGCATACGCCTGCGGAAAATCGCACAGATGCACCGACTCGGGCATTGAGGCGCCGCGCAGATTACGGTATATCGCCTCGCTGATGAACGGCGTGAACGGTGCGGCCACCTGACAGAGCTGCACCAGCACATACCGCAAGGTCCGGTAGGCGTGCGTCTTGTCTTCGTCGTTCTGAGATTTCCAGAAGCGGCGGCGGCTCCGCCGGATATACCAGTTGGTCAGATCCTCAATAAACGTGACGAACGGGCGCACGGAACGCTGCAAGTCGTATCCGTCCATCGCCACCGTCACATCCCGGATCAGCGTCTCGAGCGAACTGACGATCCAGCGGTCCAGCACATTCGGACTCTCGGGACGGACCACCTCGGCATCGTCAAACCGGTCGACGTTCGCGTACGTGACGAAAAAGCTGTAGGCGTTCCACCATGGGATCAGCAATTCGCGCAGAATCTGTTTTACGCCGGTTTCGGAGAAACGCAAGTTCTCGGCGCGCACCACCGGCGAATAAATCATGTAGAGCCGCAGCGCGTCGGCCCCGTACGCATCGAGAATGTGCGACGGGTCCGGGTAGTTCTTGAGGCGCTTGGACATCTTCTTGCCGTCCTCAGCCAGAACCAGACCGTTGACGATCACGTTCTTGAAGGGCGACTGGTCGAAGAGACAGGTCCCCAGCACCATCAGGGTATAGAACCAGCCGCGGGTCTGATCCAAGCCTTCCGCGATGAAGTCCGCCGGGAAGAATGTGGAGATGTCCTGCCCGCCCTTCCCTCTCTTCTCCTCAACTCCTAAATCCTCAACTCCTAAATCCTCACTCCTCACTCCTAAATCCCCGAAGGGGTAATGCTGCTGCGCGTATGGCATGGCTCCCGACTCGAACCAGCAGTCAAGCACCTCGGGCGTGCGCCGGTAGACCTTGCCGTCGCGCCGGATCACAACGCGGTCAACGAAATGCTTGTGCAAATCCGTGACGCGTTCTCCGGAAAGCTGCTCCAATTCCGCCACCGAACCCACGCAGATCTGATCCGCGGGATCATTCTCATTGATCCAAACCGGAATGCAGGATCCCCAGAAACGGTTACGGCTGATGTTCCAGTCGCGCGCCTCGTTCAGCCAGTTGCCGAACCGCTTTTCGCCGACATACTCCGGCATCCAACGGACCGTAGCGTTGTTGCGCGTCAGCCGCTCATGCAGATCCTCGACGCGCACGTACCAGGCCTCGATAGCGCGATAGATGAGCGGCGTGTCCGTACGGTCGCAGAAGGGATAACTGTGCGTCACAGTAGTCTGATGCACCAACTTGCCTTCACGCTTGAGCCACTGGATCAGATCCTTGTCGCAATCCTTGCAGAACCGCCCCTGACACTCAGGCACCGCCTCGGTGAAACAACAAGCGGCATCCAATGGATCCGCGATGACGCTCAAACCGGCCTGCTGGCAGACCCGGAAATCGTCTTCGCCATAAGCCGGCGCCATGTGCACCAGTCCGGTTCCGTCCTCCGTGCTCACGAAGCTGTCAGTCAGCACACGGAACGCGCCTGCGTCCCGATACTCCGCAAAATGAGGGAAGATCGGCTCGTAGGTCCAATCCCGCAACGCCTCGCCCTTGAGACGCGCCAGCACCTCGTACGCGCCCGCATCCTTGTAATACACCGGAAGCCGGGCCTCCGCCAGCACAAAGACGGTCTCGTCCTCACAGTCGCGCACCACCACGTAGTCGATCTCCGGACCGACGCAGATCGCCAGATTCTCGGGCAGGGTCCACGGTGTGGTCGTCCAAATCAGCAGATAGGTCGTACCCCATGCGGGCTCGGCCCCCGAACGCACGCGCACACGAACGGTCACAGCGGGATCCTGCACGTCCTTGTAGTTGTTGCCCGCCTCGAAATTGCTGAGCGGCGTGCTGAGTTTCCAACTGTACGGCATGATCCGGTAGGATTTATAGATACGCCCCTGATCCCAGAGCTGCTTGAACACCCACCAGATGCTCTCCATGAAACCGGGGTCCATGGTTTTGTAATCGTTGTCGAAATCGACCCAGCGCCCCATGCGCGTAACGGTCTTGCGCCACTCTTCGACATACGTGAGCACCATGGAGCGGCACTGCTCGTTAAAGGCGGCGACGCCGAACTCCCGAATCGCCTGCGCGCCGCTGACCCCCAGAGCCTCCTGCGCCAAGGCCTCGATCGGCAGTCCGTGGCAATCCCAACCGAACCGGCGTTCCACATGGTGGCCGCGCATCGTCTGATACCGCGGCACGATGTCCTTGATCGTACCCGCCAGCAAATGCCCGTAGTGCGGCAAACCGGTCGCAAAAGGCGGCCCATCATAAAAAACGTACTCGCGTTGTCCCCGGCGCTGCTCCACGCTTTTCCGGAAGGTGTCGTGCGACTCCCAAAACGCCAGCATGTCACGTTCCATGCCGGGAAAATCCGTTTGCTTCGATACAGGTTCAAACATAAGATTCACTCATTTCCCCCTTCCGCTCACCCCATGGCGCACGAAAGGTCAAGATGCGTAAAAGCAAGATAGGAAAACTATAAAGGAACTGCCTTGACACGGCAAGACCGTATAAGAACTTAACAACCTATACCGTGTAACCTGTAACCTGAAAACCGTCCCCGTCAGCCATTAGCTATTGCAACACCTTTAACCCTCTGAACGTCAACAAGTAAGCTTTTCCGATTCAACGGAAACCCCCACAGACACACGGTTTTCGGTGGATCGAGAAAGCGTAACATCCTCTGAACTAAAACGTTGAAGGCGTTTCCCCCCCGTCGCCTGTGCGGTCCCGCTTCCGTCCACATATCATGAGAAGTGGACAGCCCTGCACAGAACCAGCGGGAACCATTCGAGGTTTGCGTTACGGTTTTGGTTTCTCTGCTCGTCGGGTCATGGAGTTCACCTCATTCCACGCACCCGGCGTCTTGTCATGCTTGATGAGGAATGCCTGCAAATCCTTCGGCTGAGCTGTTAAGAGGCGCCTTCTTCCCTTCGTGGTCAACAATCCGCAACATGTAATTCTTCCCGTCACCCTCTGTGAACGTCCACTTACTCTTATCCGTATTATCCTTGCCTCTCCACTCGCCAATCAGCAAAGGATCAAAGATCAGATCCTGCTCCGTGTATAACGGGTGCAGGGATGGAGCACACCCCATCAAAAAACCAAGATCCCGAGGGTCATGATCGCAGTCGTCTTTTTCATGTTTTGCCCTTTCATTCAGACGCGCCGCGCCGGACCCGCGACCGCGCGCCGTAAAGCGAGCCACAGCACATCCAGCAGCATCCGCCCCCCGCTGGAGAAGACCCGAACCGTCGAATGCCCGCCGTAATTCCAAATCACCGGAACCTCCACAACCCGGTACCCCAAATCCCGCGCCATCGCGATGATCTCGACATCAAAGGCGAAGCGGTTGATGCGCGAACGGCTGAACACCTCGCGGGCGACATCCCGCCGGAACAGTTTGAACCCGCATTGCGTGTCGCGCATGTCGTGAACCCCGGCAAGACGCACAAGAAGGTTGAAAACCCGGCTCAACACCCTGCGGTGCAACGGCGGAGGCGTAAGAATATGAGCGCCGCGGACCGCCCGCGACCCACAGGCAATCGCCGCGCCCGCATCCACCGCCTCTTTCAACCGGACCCACTCTTGCAACGGTGTGGAGAGGTCGGCGTCCGACATCAGGATCAGATCGCCCTCGGCAGCGAGCACACCGGTCCGAACCGCGTAGCCCTTGCCCCGGTTGACCTTGTAGCCCAGCAGCCGGATCCGGTCACTGCCCGAAGCGGCGATGAACTCGCGCACCACATCCGAACACCGGTCGGGTGAACCGTCATCCACCAATATCGCGTCAACCTTCACCTCGGTCGTGTCGCGGATAAACGCCGCGACTTGTTCCAGCGTCCCCTTTAACCGACGGTACTCCCGATAAACCGGTATGACGACTGTTAACCGCATGCCTCTCTTTCCCCTTTGAGTGTTATCCCTCGTTTGTTCGCAACGCATTCCGCACAGCGGACGGATCCCGCCTTTCCCTCACCCGCCTGTAAGTAGCGCGAACGCCTCGTGAGCGGTTTTCGCGGCCAACAACCCGTCCAGCGTCTGACCGGTCAAGCGTTGCCGCAACTCGGCTTCCACCTCGGCGTAGACAGTGGCCTCGGATTCCGGATACAACACCATCACCCACACGCGCGGAGATGTTCCGGAGCCAGATGTCGCGGAAGCGATTCCCAACGCCGCGACCATGCGGTCGACATGCGCCGTCCGTACCGGAAATACCGCGACCTCCTCACCGATCCGGACCGGCGGCGTCTCCACGCCCCGGCGGATATCCGCCATCGCCTCCGGCAACGCATTGACCGCCCCGCTGCGCGCGCAGAGCGCCAACAGCAGGGCAAGACCCTGTTGACGATCCTCCACATCGAAATCGAGGGCGATGCTCTGCCAACGGAGGCAACGCGCCGGAATCGTCTGCCGTGCGCAAAACGCCGCGCCGGCGCGGCCGCCGGTGAGCACCGCATACATGTCGTCCGGCGTGTCGCACGCCAGCAGGGCGGCGCGGCCGTGGCTGTCCAGCAGCCGACACAGGTGCGCGATCACCTGCAATTGCGGCGACGCCGCCTGTTCGGGAGCCAGCACCAGCGCCACGATACGGGCTGGGCGGCCGTCCACGGTGTCATATGCCAAACCTTCTTTTTTCAGGCCGACCGCACACACCAGACGTGTCACGGCATCGGTGCGGGCGTGCGGCAGGGCCAGCCCGTGCTCCAACCCCGTGGAGAGATTCTGCTCCCGATCCAAAACCGCCTGCAACGCGCGATCCCGGTCTGTGACCAGTCCGCTCTCGCATAACAGGTTGACGAGTTCGGCGACCGCCCCGGCCGGAGTGGAGGCCAGCAACCGCGGACGGCAGGTCTCGGGGAACAGGTGGTTCCGCAACACACCCGCGCTCCCGGCCGCAGACGCTTCCGGCACCTGTATGTTTTTTCTGAGCAACACGTCATCCAGCGGTCTCCGCAACGCACAAAGGTTCCCCTCGATATCGGAAAGCGCTTCCAGCATCACTACATTCACCAGCGCGCGCTCGCGTTCGCCGCATTCGAACGTGATCTCCCCGTCATGGCTCTGGAGATGGATCACCTGAGTCTCGCGGCTGATGCGGTAGAGCATGTGATGCCGGTTTAACACCTGCGCGTAAAAGCCCTCATCCTCAAACAGCTCAACAATCCGGTTCGCCATAAGCTGCGCCGCCTGCCGCGAAGGGAACCGGAACACCAGCCGCGCCGGTTCCGGCCCGCTTCCACCGCAACCATCCCCCTGATCCAAAACCCGGTCAGAGAGGAACGGCAGAGCCACGCAGGAGCAGAGAATCAGAAACACGGCGCAAAACAGCAGGCTTTGGGGCAACGGGATCATGCCGCCGACCGCCGCCAGCAATGCCACCGAAAGTTCAGCGCGTGGCAGTGCCAGAATCCCCACGCGCAGCGATGTCGCGACGCCTGACCGTGTCAGCGACGCCCCGGCCGCGCATCCGATCAGATTGGCCCCCAACACCGCCACAGCCAACAGCACCGACGTGCCGAGCACGGTCTCGTTCGCCAGAAGATTCGGATTGAGACGCATGCCCAACGAGGCGAAACAGGCCGGCATCAGCGTCAGACTCACGAAATCGAGGCGCTCGCGGATCTCATGCCGGACATCCATCGCGGAGAAGGCCACACCCATCATATACGCGCCGGAGACGACCGGCAGCCCGCAGGCCCCGATCAACCCGCCCGCGATCAGCAGACCGGCCGCAGAGACCGCAAACGGCTGACCGTAATTCTTCTCCCGCACGGCTAACGCGTTCATGCGGCGCGCAAGCGGAATGCCCAACAACAGCACAGCCCCCAACCCGACACCCGCGCGCCACGCCACCGCCGCAATCCGCGCACCGGAAAGCTCGTTCACTCCGCCTCCCGCGCCGCTGACACCCGCAACCACGGTGAACACGATCAACCCAAGCACATTCCCGGCCATGGCCGCTGTCAGCGACAGGGTGCCCACCGGCGATTCCAAACGTTTGCGGACCGCCAGCAGACGGGCCAGAAAGCCGACGGATGTGACGGAAATCGGGACGGCGCAAAGCAACAGCGCGGATGTGTGCCACGGCTGCGCCGGACCCAGCAGCGTTGGCGCGGCCCGGAAAAGCAGCGCGAGCCCCGCGCCGAACGCAAACAGGAATCCGCACACACCCGCCAGCACCCCGCTCGCCGACAGGCGCCGCATCTGACGCAAGTCCGTATCGAGTCCGGCCAGAAAAAAGAAGACCGCGAGGATCACGGCCATCAGACCCTGCCCGCCCCCACCCCACACCGACAGGAACGCCTCCGCATCCCCCATCAATCCGTGCGGGAAAAACGGCAACGCCACCCCGCCGAGCAGATACGGCCCCACCACCACCCCGGCGGCCACCTCGCCGAACACCATCGGGAGACGCCCCCGCTCAAACAGGGCCCCTCCCAGTCTGGCCGCAAACACCAACACCCCGAGTTGCAGAATAAAACGTGCCGCGGCATCCGTTGCTGATCCCGACGCACCGCAACCGTCAGCCCAGACCGGAGACACGGGTATCGCGGCCACCGCCAGTGCCGCCGCCGCCCGCCTCATTCCGCGTGTGATCATTGCCGCCTCCGTCCGTGGTTATGCGCCCTGCCGGTTGATCCGCGCAGCGGCAACCCCCGCGCCGAATCCGTTGTCGATGTTCACCACCGTGACCCCGGCCGCGCAGGAGTTGAGCATACCGAGCAGCGCGGCAAGCCCTTGGAAACTCGCCCCGTACCCGACGCTCGTCGGCACCGCAATCACCGGACGGTCCGTGAGTCCGCCGACCACGGAAGGCAGCGCGCCCTCCATCCCGGCCACCACCACAATCGCGCGCGCGTCCTCGAACCGGTCGATCCGTGAGAGCAACCGGTGCAGGCCGGCCACTCCCACATCATAAACCCGTTCGATCTGCGCGCCCAGACGCTCGGCCGTGAGTGCCGCCTCCTCCGCCACCAGAAGATCGGACGTGCCGGCGCAGAGTACCGCCACCTTGCCTTCCGGTTGCGGCAACGGCGCGACATCACGGGTCAAGATGTGCGCCTCTTCGCGGTAGACGGCATCAGGGATCTCCGTTTGAACAGCGGCAGCCTGCTCCGGCGTCACACGCGTCACGAATGCGTTTTGTCCGGCATCGTTCAACGCGCGCATGATCGCGGCGATCTGCACGGCAGTCTTGCCCGATCCGAAAACCACCTCGGGCATCCCCAACCGCCGCTGGCGGTCGAAATCCGGTTTTGCGAAGTGAAGATCTTCAGTCATAGATTACACCAACAAGGCATCGTCCAGTTTGGCTTTGACCTGCTCGATCGTAAGGCGTTCCTGCAGCATGGTGTCCCGGTCGCGGACCGTGACCGTGCCGTCCTCGAGGGTCTGGAAGTCGATGGTCACGCACCAGGGCGTGCCGATCTCGTCCTGACGGCGGTAACGGCGGCCGATCGCGCCGCCCTCGTCCCAGAACGCGGAGTAGCGGCGGCGCAGGTCTTCGAAAATCCCGCGGGCCCTGTTGTAGAGATCCGGCTTGTTCTTCACGAGCGGGAAGACGGCGACCTTAACCGGCGCGATGCGCGGACTGAAATGCATCACGATACGGGTATCCTCTTTGCCCTTATCGTCGGTCAACTTCTGCTCCTCGTAGGCGTTGCAGAGCAGCGCGAGCATCATGCGGTCCACCCCGGCAGAAGGCTCGATGACATGCGGCACGTACTTGCCCAAGAAGAGCTTCGATACGAAGGCGCGCGCGTCGGACTCGTCCTTACCGTGCGCGCGCCACTCGGCGACGACCTTATCGGTGAACGCGAGCTTAGCGGCGTCATCCAGCTTATCGGCCGCGAGCTTGAGCGGCTCGTCAAACACCTCCATGCTTTTGCCGCTGTGCTTTTGGTGCTGCGAGAGATCAAAGTCCGAGCGCGCCGCGATCCCTTCCAGCTCCTGCACGCCGAAGGGGAACCGGTATTCGATATCGACACAGGCGCGCGCGTAGTGGGCCAGCTCCTCAGGCTTCTGCCAGTACTCGACAAAGGACGTCTTGGGCAGTCCGCACGCCTCGAGCCAAGCCTTGCGCTGCTCAACCCAATATTTGTGCCACACCTCCCAGCCCCACGAGTCCTGCGGCACGGAGAGATCGGGATGGTCGTCCAAGGTGGTGACGTGTCCGCAAATCAGCTCGACCGCCTCGTCGGGCCGGATGAAGAACTCCAGCTCCATCTGCTCGAACTCGCGCGAGCGGAAGGTGTAGTTGCGCGGCGTGACCTCGTTGCGGAAGGACTTGCCCATCTGCGCGATACCGAACGGCACCTGCTGGCGGCTCGTGGCCAGCACATTCTGGAACTGCGCGAAAATCGCCTGCGCAGTCTCGGGACGCAGATAGGCGATGTTCGCGGAATCGTCCACCGGGCCGACCACGGTCCTGAACATCAGGTTGAACGGGCGCGGCTCGGTCAACTCACCGCCGCAGTAGGGACAGGGGACCACCGCAGGCTGCGGGGCCTTGGCATTCGCCAGCAGCGTGTAGAGCGCGCGCACCGCGGCATATGGCGCGGGATCGGCCTTGAGCGTCTCATAGGCGGCGGTCAGCGTGTCCGCATCGAGCACGGCCGCCAAATTCGGGGCAAGCCCTTTGGCCTTGCCTTTGCACCAGCCCGCGACTTGGGCCGCGTCCGCGCCGCCCTCCAGCAACGCCTTCAGACTCTGGCCGATCGCGCCTTCCGCCAGAATGTCCCACACCTGGTCGGCGCGCATCAGCTTTTTGCAGGCCCGGCAGGTGCACATGGGGTCCGAAAAGGTATCAAGGTGTCCCGAGGCTTTCCAGATCGCCGGATGCATGATGATCGTGGCATCGAGTCCCGCCACATCCTCGCGATTGCGCACCGTGGTCTTCCACCAGTCCTCCTTGATGTTGCGCTTCATCTCGCAGCCTAGCGGCCCGTAATCCCAAAATCCGTTGATCCCCCCGTACACCTCGGAACTGTGAAAAATGAAACCGCGGCGTTTACACAATGAGGCGATGACATCCAAGCTGCTTGTGTTCGACATATCCTTCCTTCACTTGCGTGGTCGCGCAATCATGCGCTTATGAAATTGCCATTCTCGCCCCCCGCCGGTCAGGGACCAGTGCAACACCAGCCCCTGACCGGCGGGCTCGCGAATCCTCCAGGTGACAAACCAGTGTTAGTTTGGCATGCGGACGGGGTGTAGGCAAGGGGAAACAGGCCGTGAACAACGCGCTTCTCCGTCCGATGATCCGGATAATCCCGTTATTGTCCCTTCCAACCTGCCGTCACACTTCATACCCCAGAGGACATGAGACGGCAACCGGTCACGAACGGGACACACGATGATGATGCACCGCGTGAGCGGCAAAGTACGGAACGTCACCGGCCTTGGGCAGGTCAGATAAGGCGCTTTTTACCACCCCGTCGCCTTTGTCCGCTTGCCAGAACGATGGCATTTTGCGACACTGTCGTCAAACAACACGTTCACCTTGGGAGGCAATCACATGATGCGGATCACACGATATGTCCTATGTGCGGGGATCCTTTCTGCGGCCTGCTGCCTTGCGGCAGAGGAAGGCTGGACCCCGTTGTTCAACGGGAAAGATCTGGACGGCTGGATCCCGAAAATCAAAGGGTATCCCGCAGGCGAGAATTTCGCCAACACCTTCCGCGTGGAGGACGGCATGATCAAAGTGCGCTACGACGGGTACGACGGCGCGTTCAAAAACCGTTTCGGGCACCTTTTTTACAAAACCCCGTTCTCCCACTATATTCTGCGTGTCGAATACCGGTTTGTAGGAGAGCAGTTGCCGGACGGTGCCGGATGGGCCAAACGTAACAGCGGCGTGATGATCCACGGACAGACGCCGGAAAGCATGGGAGTGAACCAGTCGTTCCCAGTATCAATCGAGGTCCAGTTCCTGGGCGGACTGGGCAGCGGCAACCGCACTACCGCCAACCTCTGCACTCCCGGCACAAATGTTGAAAAGGACGGCAAACTTTACACGCCGCACGGACTCAGCGCCAAATCCAAGACCTATCACGGCGACCAATGGGTGACGGTTGAGATCGAGGCGCGCGGTAGCGAAACCATCCTCCATCGCATCGAGGGCGAGACGGTCTTGCAGTATGACAAGCCGCAGTATGACCCCAAAGACGGCGATGCCCGACGCCTGATCGAGGCGAACGGCGGCAAGCTCCTGATCGAGGGCGGGACAATCTCGCTTCAGTCGGAGAGCCATCCCATCGACTTCCGTAAAATCGAGATCAAGGTGCTGAAGCCGTAGTGTCCCCGGCACCATGGCGCCGGGCCGATTCCTGAGCCATCGCTGACTCCGCAAACAGCGCTTCCACGCGCCGCAACAGTTCTTCGCGGGTTTCGACGCGCAGCAATGGGCACGGCAGACTCTTGCGGAAGGTGGCGCCGTACGATTTGGTCACCACACGCGGATCCGCGATGATGACCACGCCCCGGTCCGCCCGGGTGCGGATCAGGCGGCCGAAACCCTGCCGAAAGCGGATCACGGCCTGCGGCAGCGAAAACTCTCGGAAAGCGCAGCCTCCCGCATCTTCAATCTGTTCACAGCGCGCTTCGACAATCGGATCGGTGACGGCCGCAAAGGGCAGCCGCGCCATGACCACGCAGCTCAGCGCCTCCCCCGCCACATCGACCCCCTCCCAGAACGAATGCGTTCCAAGCAGAACGCAGTTCCCGCCGGTACGGAAGATCCGTGTGATCTGATCGCGCGACCCGTTGGTGCCGTGCACCAGCAGACGGATGCCGGCCTCCTGCAGCGGCTCCTCCAGCAGCCGCGCGACCCGGTTCATCATTTCATAACTGGTGAACAGCCCCATCGCCCGCCCGCGTGTCCGCGTGAACACGTCCAACATCAGACCGCTGAGTTGCTCGGCATAGGTGCCGCCCGTGCCCCCTGTGGGTTCGGGAAGAAAAACCGGTGCCAGCGCCGCGCACTGCGTGAGATAATCGAACGGACTCGCCGCCACACAGGTCAGGAGCCGATCCGGTTCGAGCCGGTCGATCCCCAATCGCCGGCTGATATACCCGAACGAATTTCCCACGCGCAACGTGGCCGAACAGAACACCACGGTGGCCTTCCGGCGGTAAAGCGTCTCGGCCAGCGCTTCACCGATACGAAGCGGTGCCGCGTAAAGATGGGCAGTCCCCGCACTGCGGCTCGGCGGTTCGGCCCAAAAAACGTGTTCCGCGTCATACGCGGCGAGAACGAAATCCAGATCCATCGCATAGGTCCGGAGCGACGCTGCCGCGCCTTCGACATTGGCAGCCTGATCGTCATACAGCGCGAGCTCGCCTTCCGTCGCCTGCCGCAAGGCTTCCCCCAAGGCCAGCAACAGACCGGAGGCTTCGGCGATCGCATTCTTCAACCCGATGCGATGCATTTGGACAGTGTCCTCATCCCATGCGTCCGGACAGGGCGTGAACCGCTTATCACGGAAAACCTCGCGGCGGAAACCGGAGGGAAACACGCCGCCGCATGCGGGTTGCCCGGCATTTCCCGCCGCGAGGGCCGACTCCCCCGTCGGCCAAACTGTCGCGTCAGGACCGTCGCAGGGCACACACCGGAAACGCACCGGACCGGGTTCCGGCTGGATCAAGCCGTGGAGCGACTCGAACAGTTGCCGAGCCGCAGCCTGCACCTCTTCGAGCACATTGCGGATCTCCCGGATTTGACGCCGCAGCGCTTGGGCGTATTCCGGATCCGCAGTCACCGCGCCCTTCTCCAAATGGTTGCGCAGAACTTCCAGCATACCCCCGGCCCGCCGCCCCCGGCCCCGGCTTAGTCGGCGCAACAGTTGGGTGAGGCGCGTCTGCGTAATCTCCGTGGAGAGGTGGCGCGTCGCGGCCTCCTCCAGATTGTGGGCCTCGTCAAACACGATCTGGGCATGCGGCGGCAGGGCGGTCCCGGGGGCCCGCGACTCCGCGAACACCAGAGCGTGATTCGCGATCACCACATGCGCCGCAGCGGCGCGCGCGCGGGCCCTCTGCAAAAAACAGCGCCGACTGTAGCGGCAGGCACGGCCTGGACACTCTTCGGCGGTAGAGGCCAGCTTCGCGAGGAACTCGGCATCGACACGTCCCGGACCCGCAAAGGTATCAAGATCGCCGTCCGGCGTCTGCGCGGCCCAGGCAAGCACATACGCGAAATGGCGCCATTCCGGGCGATCGAGTTCGTACTGGCTCTGCTCCAGCAGAATCGCGAGCCGCCGCAGACAGAAGTGGTTTGAGCGCCCTTTAACCACCGCCACGCGCAGAGCGGCGCGCCCGCCAGGACAGACCGCCTCGCGGACCCGCGGCAAATCGTTCTCGATCAGTTGGGCCTGCAAGTTCCGCGTGTTGGTGCTGACCACCACCGGAACATCGTTGAGCAGCGCCCAGGCCGCGGCCGGAATCAGGTAGGCCAGACTTTTGCCGACACCCGTACCGGCCTCGACCAACAAATGGCGCCCCTCGTTGAAGGCACGCGTGACGGCGTGCAGCATCTCGACCTGTCCGGCACGCGGCTCATAACCGGGCATGAGACGTGCGAACGCGCCGCCGGGAAGCAGATGCGCGGCCATGGCCGCAACATCCAGCGGCGAGCAGTCGGCATGCTCGGGCAAGGCACGGCGATCCCCCCGGCGCGCCTCCGGGGCGAAGGTCTCGATCCAAGGCCCGCATCCGACGCCAGCTTGACGAACGCAAGCCGCGAAGTGGCTGAAGACGCGCGCCAGTCCGTGCTCATCGAGATTGCGCAGGATCCCCTCAATCGACTCCAGTGTCCACAGGGGCAACGCGTTCAAACGCGCCGCCACAGCCTGCCACAGCACCCCGATCGCCTCACCGGTGTGCGGCCCCTGGCGTATTTGCGTGGTCACCTGCTCGGCGGGCGTGCCCGGGAAGGCGAAGGCGTACAGAACCAGCACATCGACCGCCCACGCCCCTTCCTGCGGCAAGACCCCCTCAAACGCGGCCGGATCCTGCGTGACGTACACCGTCTCCCCGCCGTCACGTTGATCCGTGACGGGAAAGAGATCGAAGACCGGCGGTCGGCCGGGATGTCGCGTGACCCAAACTGTACGGAAGTTCAGCATGTGCGCCGAACCGGAAATCCGGCCTCACTTCCCCATGTCGAAGAGCTTCAGGCAATGCCGGAAATCGGCGGGCAGCGGGCTGTGCGCCTGAAGGGTTTTGCCCGGCCGCATCGGATGCGGCAACCCGAGTCCCGATGCGTGGAGCATCAGGCGCGGCACACTCAACAAACGCGGGTCCCGCGCAACTTTCACCCCGTATTTGCGGTCCCCCAGTACGGGATGACGAATCGCGGCCAGATGACGCCGGATCTGATGGGTACGTCCCGTTTCGATCCGCACCTTTAGAAAACTCGCGTCGCGGGAGAGCATGATCCGCTGAATGTGGCTAACCGCGCGCTCGCCGTCCAACTCCTGATCTACCGTTGAGGCGTGCCGTTCGTAGCGCCCGGAAACGATCGTATGATACTGCTTGGTCACCCGCCGCGTCTTGAACAACTCCACGGCGGCGTCAAAGGCCTCCGGCGTCTTGGCGCACAACAGACAGCCGGTGGTGTCCCGGTCGAGCCGGTGCACCGCCTTCAGCTCCGCGATCCCCGTCTGCGCGCGCAGCCGCTCCTCCACGCTCCCCGCGCCGACCGTCAGCAGACCGGAAGGCTTGTCCACAACCGCATATTCCGCATCCTCGATGAGCAGGCGGATTTTCGGCACCGCAACGGGGTTCGCGTCCCGCGCGCCCTTACGCAGCACCGCAGCCGGCAACTCTACCGTATCACCCTGACGTAGCGTATGATGCGCCATCCAGACACATTTGCGGTTCACCCACACCACCCGTTCGTCCAGCAGGGCTTTCACCGCCCGTCGGGAACGCGAGAGTTTCGCGGCGAGAAAAACCTGAACCGATTGACCTGCCTCGCTCTTGGACACCACAAAAGACAACACACCCGCCCGGCTCATATCACCCGCTCTTTCCGCTTCCGCCCCCGTTACACCTGCAGAAGCGAACCCACCACCCCTGCCACCGCATCCCGTCCCAAACGGTTCGGACCCATCTGAACCTCAAGATCGATCCGCTTGTCTTCCTCCGCGTCTGCCACCACCCGGCAGGCCACCGGTTCGCCACCCAGCGCGCGATTGAAAAGCTCCGGCAACGGCTCGTCCGGCATTAGATCCTCAAACGGCCGTCCCAACACCTCGTTCTCTTCCCGAAGATCGAACATCTTCAGGAAGGCCGGGTTGACACACCGGAACACCCGGTCCCGATCGCACACAAAACAGGCGCTCTGCGCGTTCTCAAACGCATTCGCCATGCTGCGCAGAGCCTGCCACTGTTTGCGCCGGCGCTCCGTGTTGCGGACCGTGAACACCAAATCACCGCTATTGATCAGATCAATCACGCTGATGGTCACCTCCGCCGCGAACACCGTTCCGTCCTGACGCTGGCACTTGGCGTCGAGCATGATGTGGCGCGCCTCATCGATCCCTTTGCGGATCCGCCCGATCATCTGCGGGGTGACGCCCGGGATCAGAAAAGCCACCGGCTTGTCCCACACCTCCTCCGGCTTAACCTGAAAATACTCGGTCGCACGCGGATTGATCTCAATCACATGCCCGTTCGGGTCCGTGATCAGCAACGCATCATACATGCCGGCGATGAGTTGACGGTAAAGTGATTTATGATCCCGCATCGCGCAAACGGATGTCATGTATCCCCCCTCTTTTCCAACACCTGCCGCACACGGTTACATCGTGCGGGACACGTTCACAACAACATGATTACTATGACAGGTTACTTCGCTTTCCGCAATTCCTGTTTTCATGAAATATGGACTCGCCTTACCCTGTCCGGCGTATTATCATGATCTCACCATTTGGGGAGGGAGTTATGGAAGAGCGGCTTGACGAAACCACCTTCGTTTCATTCATTTGTGAGGCGTGCAATCAGGAGATTGAGGCACCCGCAGACCTTGCGGGCCGTGAAACCGAGTGCCCGACCTGCGGCGTGACCCTCACGGTGCCTTACGTCTCCACGCCCGGAACCCTCTGGGGCGGTCCCCTTGAAAACACGGGGGGCCCCACTCCCGCGCAGACGGAGGCCATGAAGAGCCGGACGATCCGCATCGAACTGCCGGACAGTTGGTGATCGTCCCATGTCCCGCATCCTGTTCATCTCCCCGAAACCCTACTCCCCTTGGGAAGGCGCCTGCCACCGGACGCGCCATATACTCGAAGCCCAAATTGCCTTAGGGTACGATGTCGACCTGCTCACCCCGACGGAGGGTCAGACGCCCACCGTTGCCGACTCCGTCACCACTATCCCGCTGCCACGCCTCCCGTTCTGCCGACGCACGCCCACCCTCCCTTCGCTTCTCCGCCTCACACTGGACCTGCTCGCGCTTCTCAAGATCCTCTGGCTTGCGGGAAACACGCGGTATGCGCTGATCCACGGACAGGGCAACAGCGGGGTCCTCGCCTGGGCCGCGGCGCGCCTGCTGCGCACCCCCTGTATCGTGGAACTGCGGAACGACCCTGCGCCAGACCCCGCGCACCGGCGCGGCCTCATCCCCGCACTCTACCGACGGCTGGAACACAAGGCGCTGAGACAGGCGGATGCGGTCATCGGCCATGATGCGGCAACGGTCGCGCGTCTGACAGACTTGGGCTGCCATAGCCGCGCGTGCGTGATCGCCGACATCCCGGCCGTAACCGAGGTGGCGGACGCACCGGCCCGCAATCTGGCGAAAGCGCGTTACCGGACCCTGACCGATCAGGATCTGGTCACCTGCGTCGCTTCCTATACCCGGTTTCAGGGACTCGACCTCTTTTTCAACGCGCTCCCGCGCCTGTTGGCAACGCTGCCCCACACGCGGTGCGTGGTCGTCGGCGGCGGCCCGGAGGAGATCGCGCAGATGCGCGAAGCCCTCGACCGGGCAGGCATCCATGAGGCCGTGACTTTCCCGGGCCGATTGTCCACCAGCGAGTTGGCCGCGTTGCTCGCGATTTCGGACGTGCTGGTCTCGTCCCGCCGTGCCGGCGCCACCGCACCCATCAAAGTTCTCGACTACCTCCTTTCCGGCACTCCCATCGTGGCAGTCGACACCCCCGCCAACCGCGCCATCCTCTCGCCGGAAAACGCCGTGATCACCCCCGCCACGCCGGAGGGACTGGCGGACGGACTCATCCGCCTCCTGAGGTCGCCCGGACTCCGTACGGAACTCAGACTCAAAGGCCGCGAAACCCTGCGCCGCGAAAACCGCACGCCCGAGGCCTTCCACGCAGCCCTGGCGCGCTGTTACACCTATGCGCTCTCCCGGTCGGAGGCCGAGTGAGATGACGCGCCGCCTCCTCCGTTTCGCGCGCTCCTTCGTCATACTGGTCTCGCTGTTTCTGCTGTCGACATTGATCGCCGCCAACGCGCTCGTTCATCTGCCGCGCCAACGCCAACAGAGCCTGCTCCAAAACCTTCCGGATGTTGCGGCCCAAACGCTCACGCGTGTCGGCCATGCCGCGGCCGACATCACCGACGGACTCGGCTGGACCGGCCGTGACGCCGTGGCCGCCCTGCCGCAGCCGACGGACACCAACCGCCTGACCCGCGCGGGTGTACCGCGCCGACTGCCCTCCTGCACCGCGCCGGATGATCTGGTCGTGCTCAACAAGATCGGCTTCACCATCGGTTATTCACCCGCGTGGCGTCATCCGGTCTGGGTCGCCTACCGGGCCGACCCGACGTGCCGAAACCCGCTGTTACCGCGCCCCTCCGGATTCAAGCCCGACCCTGCCGCGCCGCGTTCGCCCAAACACCGGGAGTACTCCCGCAGCGGATACAACCGCGGCCATATGGTTCCCAACCGCGTGATCGCCTCGCGTCACGGTCCCGCAGCGCAGGCGCAGACCTTCCTCACCTCGAACATCTGCCCGCAGCGCGCCTCCCTCAATCAGGGGCCGTGGGAAAACCTGGAGTTCCGTATCGCGGAACTCTGGCCTACGCGGTACGGTTCGGTCTGGGTTCTGGCCGGCGCGGTGCCCGCACCCGAGGCCCGGCGACTGCCCTCCGGTATCCATGTGCCCGCCGCGTTTTACCAGATCGTCGTGACCCAGCCGCAGGACGGGACACTCCGCGCCTTCGCGGTGTACATGCCGCAACACGTCCGGCGCCGCACCCCGGTCCGCTCCATGCTGGTTTCGATCGACGAGTTGGAGACGCTCACGGGGTTCGATTTTCTCTCCGAGCTGCCGGACGAGGTGGAGGCAGAACTCGAAGCCGCCACGCCCACGCGCCTCTGGCCCGTGGGGCTTGTCGGCACCATCCGGCTTGTGCGTGAACGCTTCCGCCGCTACCCCGTGAAACGCGTTCAGGGCGCGCGCTGATAGACGCGCACATAATCGATCTCATACGTCTGAGGCAACATGGCGTCGTCGATCCCCTTTTGCCCGCCCCACGCCCCGCCGATCGCCAGATTGATGAGCAGGTAGTGCGGTTTACGGAACGGGTTGTCCTCCCCGGCACCCGCCTTGTCGAGCAAGAACCGGTGATAGAGCGTATCGTCATAGTAGAAATCCATGCGATCCTCGAACCGCTCCACAACATAGAGGTGAAAGTCATCCGACGGTTTCTGGTCATGCAGTTTGCCGCCCAAAGAGGTGCGCTTGCCTTGGGTCGTGTCAAACCAGTGCACATTGGCGTGAACCGTTGCGGGCGCATGCCCCACGAACTCCATGATGTCGATCTCGCCGCAACGCGGCCAGCCGATGGACCGGAATGAGGTGCCGAGCATCCAGATCGCGGGCCACATGCCGCGTCCGCGCGGCAGCTTCGCACGCACCTCGACACGCCCGTATGTCACCGCGAACAACCCCTCGGTGGTCAGACTGGCCGAAGTGTAGGCCGCGGTTTCCGCCTCGCGCCAATCCTTGGATCCGGACTTGTGCCCGGGATTGGCAAACGTCTCCTTGCGGCCTTCGATCACCAGACACCCGTTCTCGACCCGCGCGTTCTCCCGGCGCGCCACGGTGTAGAACTGCGCCTCCCGATTACGGACAAACCCCTTCTCATACGTCCACTTGGCCGGATCCGGCATGCCGGGCCGGTCAAACTCATCCGCCCACACCAGCCGCCACCCCTCGCGCTCCGCCGCGCCCGCACCGCATACCAGCAAGGCGATCACACCCAACACGCATCCCATCCGCATCCGCTCCCCCTTTCCGCCGCCCCACAGCGGCATTTCACCTCACGTTCCGACACCCAATCTGTTACGGCATGCCATTCACGGCCAACGCCTTGCCTTGGGCAGCCTCGTCAAGCCGGGGCTCCACCGCGCGTTCTGTTATCCGTTCACGGTTCTGCCGTCGCGCGTCCGATCCGGTCCGCATCGTCCGCATAGCTGTACGCGAAACGTTGCCGCGTCTCCACGCAGGTCAGGGTCGGCGGCGTTTGCTGTCCGCCGGTCTGGCGCGGCAGATACTCCACGGCACAGGCTTGGACAGGCCGGTCCCGGGAATCGGCCTGAAGCACCTTGTGCCCCAGATACGTGAACCGTTCCGGCGTCCTGCCCGGACGCGTGCGGTACCAGCCGGTGAGACGGCCCTGATCATCGTATGCGTACAGATCCTTCCACCCTTTTTCAAAGGTGAGCATCGGGTCGGCGTACCGGTGCTCCGCATTGGTGTAGTCAACCGACAGGACCTGTCCGTCATCCCGATAGGCCCGCACCTCATTCGGCAGATAATAGAACGAGATGATCGAAGGCGCGGTATATCCCTTGCCGTGACGCGCGAAGCATCCGATATCAACGCGGTGGCGCAGCAGAGCCGAGGGCATCCCTTGGTCATCAACCGGCCTGAAGGCGCCGTGATACGACACCGTGAGTTTCACACGCGAGGCGTTTGCGTTCAGAGGCGTGATGACAATTTTCCGGGTGTCGCCCTGCAACACGGTCCAGCGGAAGGCCCCTTCCTGCTGCTGACCGGGCACTGCGGCCTCCACGGTCATCACCCGCTCGCGGGACACGCCGCGCACAACCCGCGCGATGCAGCAGGGCGTATCGAACAGCCCCTCGGAGCGCAGGTCGAAGAAATCCAAACCCGCCTGAACCTTGGCATCCTCCACTGTCCGAAGCGCCACCAAGGGCGGGATCGCCTCCGGCGTCATGGCCTGCGCCATCCGCACCATGGCCTCGACATCCAGTTGCGCGGCATCGAATACAACCGGATGCGCCGCACCGGTCAAGTACCGCTCCTCGTCCTTTGCGACCGCCTTCTGCGTGATCCGGAGAATCCGCTGCAGCGTCGGACCGATCCGATTCCGCTGCGTCAGCGCGCGCTTGGTCGCTGGCGTGAACGCCGCCAAGGTTGCGGCGAAGGCGTTCACGAACGGCTGGTCCGAACCCGACGATCCTTGGCTGATCACGAAAAACGGGGCGTTGACCGGATAGAGATCCCCGGTTTCGGGATCATGGTCCCGATGTTCAGGGAACACCCAAATCTGGTTTCCGAGATAAAAACGCAGGGAGATGATCGCCCGGAGCGGATCGGTCACGGCCGCGCGCGGCAGACTGCGCCAATACGGGCCACTCACCATGGAGAGTGACGCGTTGCCCAGTACCGGCGCGTCGAACAGGCCGTTCGGCAGACTCAGGTGGACCTGGGCCTGCTTTGCCTGCTCGCCATACACCACCGGCGTCAGGCCGGGATAGTTCGACACCACCAGCAGCGAATGATTCCCGTCCCGGTTCACATACAGATCGCCGAAATTCCCGGACGCCGTCCCCGCCTTGAACCCCGCGCGCACCGTTTCCGCCGCCGCGCCGCGATACGCCTCCGCATAATCGGAAACGGGACGCAGATCCGGAACGAGCAGGTTAAACCGTGTCCGGAAACATCCGAACTCGAAATCCCATATCGTGTTTTCCGCATTCACTTCCGCCGGACGTCCCATAACAACGGATACGGGACGGACGGTCGGCATACCCTCAACCGGTTTTCCCTGAAGACGCCGCGCCTTGTCCAACAGTTCCCGGAATGCCTTGATGGGGCCAAGCGATTTCAGGTCCCGGTCCGCCTCAATCGCGGCGGCGTCGCGGAAACCAAGGTCGATCGCGCGATCCAGCGCCGCCAACGCTTCCCCTTTGTCGGCACGGTAAGCGAGTGCGCAGGCCAGATTGTACTGCCACGTCGGGTCACGAGGCAGCAGGGCCACGCCCTCACGGCAGATCCGCTCCATCTCCTCAGTCTCTCCCGTCCGCACGACCCGCATCAGTTGCTGTTGCAGAGCGAGGTGTTTCGGATAGAGCAACGGCATCTCAAACACGTTGGTCACGGCACCCGCAACCATCGAAATCAGACACGCGCAGACAAAAATCCCGCGTTTCCTCATCACGTCCCCCTTCCCTATGCTGTCCCGCACTGTCCTTTTATCCAAACAGCCTACGCCACCACGGCACCGGCGCCCGCGTCTGCCGCATCAGCCATTGGATGACCTCGTCATTCCCGTAGGCGCGATCCCACACGGCATGACCCGCACCTTCGAATTCCGTATACCGGACCGCACGGTTGCCGACCTGTTTCAGCGCCTGAACCATACGCCGGGAACAGGCCACATCGACATTCTGGTCGGCCGTGCCGTGAAAAACCCAGATCGGCATCCGCCGGAGTTCCCGCACCCGCCGGATATCCCCCCCGCCGCAAACGGGAATCGCGGCGGCAAAACGTTCGGGGCGGCGCTGAATCGCATCCCAAGTGCCGAACCCGCCCAACGAAAGTCCCGTGATGTAGACCCGGTCCGGGTCCGCCTGACACGCATCCACCAGATGGTCCACCATGGCCAGCACGACCTCCATGGACGGGGCAGGCTGCGGCGGCATGGCATAGTCTTCCCCGCGCGCCAGCCGTTTCACCCACCAGTTGCCGGTTTGGCACTGCGGCGCCAAGATCATCACAGGTTCAGGCTGGCGGAGCAGGGTGGACAGCAGGGCGGGCAGCCCGACTTTGAGGTGACGGCGGTTGTCCGTGCCGCACTCTCCGGATCCGTGCAGAAACAGGATCAGGGGATATCGGACGCCGGGCCGGGGAAACTGCGGCGCGCTCAACCGGTAAGCGAACGTCTCCCCGGTCGGCGCATTGGTAAAAACGCAGGAATGAAAACGTTCCTCGACCGTGAACTGCGCACACGCCTTGAGGGTCAGCGCAAAAAGAACCAGAAGCCAGCCTTTCATGGGGATCAGTATGCCATAACCCGTCCGTCTTGGGGAGCGTCAATTCGCGCGCTCGTTTCCCGCCGGAGCGTCATGCGCGGCACCGCTTTCTGGTCTGTCCGCGCCAAAGCGGCGCGCTGATCGATCAACTCGCCCCCAGCCCTCTGCTCATCACCACGCGCGCCAGCGCCTCGATCGCCCCTTCCGCGGTCGCCTCCGCCGCGACCGCATCCGGTTGACGGCCGAATCCGGCCAGCGCCTCCGAAGTCGGCCTGCCGATCGTCACCACGATCTGACCGGCCAGCGCCTCCACGCCCGCCTGCCCCATAAACGCCTCAACCGCTGATGCGCTCGCAAAGAAAACCGCATCGGACGCGGGCAACCGGGGATAGTGAACCGGTTCGTTGACGTACAACAGAACGTCCTCTACCGCCGCGCCCTCTTCGCGCAGAACATCGGCCAACAGCGGTCCGGCCTTTTCCGAACGCAACCGCAACACGTTGCATCCCGCTATTTCCAACGTCCGCATTTCCGCCGCCAATCCCGCCGCACTGTATTCCATCGGCGGCGTCAGATCCGGATGGATACCATGGTGCCGAAACGCCGCGGCACTCCCCGGCCCGCAGGCCATCACCCGCGGCAGACGCCGCAGGTCGACCCCCGCCTGCCGGATCATGCCCATGAACAGATGAACCGCCGAGGGTGAAGTCAACACCACCCAGTCAAACGACGCGATCCGCGTCAACGCCCGCTCCGCTTCAACACACGGCGTCAGCCGGATCAGTGGCCGGAGCAACGGCACTCCCCCGAAATCGACCACCCGCAACGCGGTCTTGTCCAGCAACGCCTCACTGCACGTCAACAACACGCGGCAACCACGCAACGCGCCGGTGTCCCGCCGATACGCGCCCGCCGCCGCTTCACCGATTACCAGGAGTCCCGGCGCCTTCGTCTCCACCGGCGCGGCCGCACCCTCGCGCAACCCGGCCAGCGTGGTGCGGAAAATCAGTTCGTCCTCCGCCCCCGCGTCAAAAACCAGTCCGACCGGGGTTTTCCCATCCCAGCCCTCCGCAAGCAACTGGCCGGCCATCTCCGTCGCCACACGCACGGACATGAACAGCACCAACGGCAGACGCCGACGCGCTTCGAGCGACACGCTGGCTACGGCGCCGCCCTCGACCCGCGGCGTGAATGCCGTGAACCCGCGGGACACGCCGCGTTTGGTGAGCAGCATTCCTGTGCCGGTGGTGGCCACGGTCAGCGCACTCACCCCCGCCCGCACGCGGTAAGGCAGTTCCAACCGTTCCAACTCGTCAGTCTCTTCCGCCAGCCGCCCGAACAATCCGGGGTCACCCCCCTTCAGCCGCACGACCCGTCTGCCCTGACGGGCATACTTCGCGATGAGGTCAGTAATATCGGGCTGCCGCACCGCATGTTCGCCGCACCGTTTACCCACGAAGACGCGCTCGGCCGAGGGCGGCAGAAACTCCAGCAACCGGTCATCCATCAGCACGTCGTAGAGGCATACCTCCGCCTGCCGCAAATCCCGGACGCCGCCCCAAGTGCAGGACTCGGCCACGCCCACCCCCGCGCCCACAAAGCGCACCGCTTTGACAAAATATCCGCGCACCCTCGTCCAGACCGGATCGCCCAGTCGGAAGGTCACCGCCAACCGTCCCTGACCGGCGGGCACCGGCAGTTCTGAAAGCGGTATCCACTCGCTCACGCGCTCTTCCAGACCGAGCCGGTTCAGAGCCGCGCCAGCCATCAGCAGAGCGTCATACCGGCCAGCATCGAGTTGCTCCAGGCGCGACGGGATCGCGCCGCGGATCGGCTTCAGCACGGCGTGCGGGAATCGCGCCCGCGCAAAGGCTCCGCGCCGCTCGCTACTGACCCCCACCACCGGCTTCTCCGGCAGGTCAGCCCACGTTTTACCTTGCGGCAGAACCCATGCGTCGCGCGGATCTTCCCCCCAAGGCAGCCAGAACCAGTCCAAATCCGGCGGTACGGGATCAGGCAGGTCTTTGGCGCTGTGTACGGCCAAATCGATGCATCCCTTGCGCAAGGCGTCATCCAAATCGCGCGTGAAAAAATCCGCCGGACTGACGCGCAGGTCGGTGGCCAGATCCCGGTCACCCGGCGTTTCCAGCGTCACGGGATCGAATTCGAGAAACGGAAACAGCGCGGCAATCCGGTTGAGCGCGTCACGCGTCTGAGCCAGCGCCAGCCGACTGCCCCGCGTCCCGACTTTCGCGCGTACCGTTTGCATGGTTAACCTTTCCTTCACTTCCGAACGAGCCGTACCGCAACATGCCCATGAGTAAACTTCATGCTCTTCGTATCCTTGTGGTGTAACAACATGTTATTGCGTTTGTTGATCCGTAAGGCACTGCCGAAAACTTCGACGTTCAGCGTTCGACGTTCAGCGTTCGACGTTCTTCCCCGGTCTCATGTTCCCCCTGGACGCTGCGCCGCATGCGCTCATAGAGGCTGCGGTGCTCGCGCAGGATCGCGTCACATGCTTTCAGCACTTTGTCCAATGTGCCGTTGGCGGACCGGTACCACCGTTTGATCTCATCCAGATCCGCCACGCGTACCCCGTTGCCGAACGTGTCCAGCGCCGGATCGATATTCCGGGGCATGCCGAGGTCGATCAGCGTCACACCGCGCGGATTCAACCGGGCACCATGCTCCAACCGGTTCAGCACCGGCTCGGATGCATTGACCGCACTCACCACAGCGTCAATCGTGGGCAGCACACGCGCCAGGTCTTTCAGCTGGATCACTTCGATCCGGTGCGCGTCTTGGGCGCTCGACGCGGGCGCGTTGCGATGATAGGCCCACACGCAATGGCAGCCGCGGCGCAGCAGATCCTCCATCAGCCCCTGCCCGACCACCCCCGTGCCGATCACCAGCACACGGCTGTCCGGCAGCGCCGGCAGCTGTTCCGCCAAGTACCGCAACGCCAAATCCTCGATCTCCGCGACGTCCAGCAGCGGCTCCACCTCATGACGGATATCCTTGGAAATGTGCAGCGCCGCATCGCACAACTCCCGGATGACCGATCCCGCCCAACCGAACGTGACGGCCTCATCCACCGCCTCCTTCACCTGAGAGACCACATGGAACTCGCCCGGCGTCTGCGAATCCATGCCAGCCGCGACCAGGCACAGGTGCGCGAACGCGTCAAACCCGCGCTTCATGTAAAACCGGTCCGGCGGCAATTGGTCGAACCGCAGCAACCTCCGCAAAATCCCGCTGGTTCCCGCCTCGCGCGAAATCGCGGCCACCACTTCAATACGGTTGCAGGTGTTGAGAATGAAAAACTCATGCACACCCCAGATCTGCCGGATCATCCCGCCAATCGCCTCGCGTTCCCGCAACAGCAAATGGAATGGCGCACGTTCCTCAGCCGAAAGGTACTCATGACTGGTACCCAGCACCAGCAGATCCGAATTTTCGATCGAATCCAGATGTTTCCGAAGATTTTCTTTCACCAGCCGCGATTGCCGACAGGATTTGCCGCTGGTGGAGACGGCGACCAGCACATCCCCGGTGCGGATAATAGCGGGCGTCACAAAATCCCCGTCCGGCCAATTCCCGTCCGCGCAGCAGCACAGAATCCGATTGGCTTGTGCGCTTTCGAGAACGGTTCGGTTGACGCGCTTGTCATCCGTGCAGGCGAAGACCATCGCCGCGCCCTCCACATCGGCCGGCTCAAACCGGCGAGCCGTATGGTGGATCGCCCCGGTTTCGGCCAGGGTTTGCAATTCCGCCACACAGTCCGGACACACGAGCCGAACCTCGGCGCCCGAATCCAACAAAAGCTCGACTTTGCGCTGCCCGACGCGTCCGCCCCCCACAACCAACACGCGGCGACGCTCAATCATCGCGTTGATCGGAAATGTCTTTCGAACCGGTCTTGTGTCTCGCATAGATCAGAAAAACCGTATCACATTCCTGAGCGCTTGACCACACACGAGACCGGGAAGACCCCTTTAGTCGATCGCGTCACCCAGCTCCATGTTGTCGAGATCGATCTCCCCGCTGAACACAAACTTGACCGGACCAGACAGCGTCAATCCGGTACATTTGCGATGACGCCAGTCGCCATCCACCGTGAGGTCGTATCCCGAGGATGTCTTCACTTTGGCGGGCAGCGTGAACCCTGCGGTCTCGACCGCCACCACCACGCAGGCGACGGCCCCGGTTCCGCAGGCACCGGATTCCGCTTCGACCCCCCGCTCGTAGGTGCGCATCGTCATCCGGTTGGGTGCGCGCAACGTGACAAAATCCACATTCGTTCCGTCCGGCGCGAAAACGGGATGGCGACGCAGCGCGCGCCCGAGACCCTGCACATCCACCGCGCTGATATGAGGCACCTGCACCACAAAATGCGGCACGCCCGTATTCAGAAAATCCCCGCGAATCGTCTCCCCGTCAATCTGGACCTCGATCCCGTAGTTTTTGCGGGTCGGCTCCGGCATCCACACGCAAACCCCGTTTTTGGTGAGCTGCGCGTCCACCAGGCCGCACATCGTCTCCATGGTGAGGGCTCGGCCGCTGGCACCGATGGCATGCGCGAACGCCGCCGCGCACCGGGAACCGTTGCCGCACATCTCCACCTCGGTGCCGTCCGGGTTGAGGAACCGCATCCGGAAGTCGGCTTTATCCGAACGCTGAAGCAGAATCACCTCTTCACAACCGATTCCGGTGTGCCGTCCCGCCAAGGCGGCCATCAGAAAATGATCCTCCCACGGAACCGTTCCCTCCCGGTCATCGATCAGCACAAAATCGTTTCCCGCGCCGTGCATTTTCGTGAAACGGATTTTCATTCAGTCCCTCCTCCGGCTTGTCCGCGTTACGGCAACTCCCGTCCGAAAATGCGCATCATGCGCGTCCGTAAATCGCCCTCCGTCTCCATCGGGATCTCGCCGCCGCCCGACAACGCGACCAGATCGGCGAGGATATGCATCGCCTCATCCAGCACCACGTCGTCTTCCCATTCCTCCTGCTCCGAAGCATCCGACGCCTCATCCTCAATTTTCCGCATCTCGCGTTCAGCGCGCATCATCGCGCGGCGCGCCTCCCACTCCAACGGCACCTCGGTCTTCTCGTTCAACTCCTGCACATGCCGGACCAGAGTGCAATACCGTGCGTACCGGCTGTTGTCCGCCAGGCGTTGGGCTGAGAAAGCCTTCAACTGCGGCACAAACGCCGCCACATCCGAAACCGGAATGTAGAGTGCGGATTCAACCCGGCTCCAGGGCAGGGCACCCGGCATCTTGTCTTCCCCGATGTCCAGCCCGTCGAGCGTCGACGGAATGACGATATCCGCCGCCACACCCCGGCGTTGCGTGGATGCGCCGTTGATGCGGTAAAAACTCGCGGTGGTCACCTTCATGGATCCCATTTTCTCCGAACCTAAAGGCATCACCGTCTGCACGGTGCCTTTGCCGTGCGATTGCGTATCACCAACCAACACCGCGCGGCCGTAATCCTGCAGCGCGCCCGCCACAATTTCGGAAGCCGACGCGCTGGCGCGGTTGATCAGCACCACCACCGGCTTGCGGAACGCCATGGCCGGATCGAGATTGGGGACAGGGAGCACCACCAACTGACGGGCCTCGCGCACCTGAACCGCGGGACCGCTCCGCACAAACAGGCCGGTCAGGCTGATCGCCTCGCGCAGCGACCCGCCCCCGTTGTTCCGCAAATCCAGAATCAGCCCCGCGACCTGTTCGCTGTTGAACGCGGCGAGTTGGCGGGCGACGTCCAGCGTCGCGCTGCGGAACCCCGCCTGACCCGGGCGTTTGTCCATTGTACCGTAAAACGTGGGCAGCCGAACCACCCCGACCTTGACGGTCTTGCCCTCGGGGGAGGTCACCCGCGCGACACGGCCGGTCGCCGCCTGCTCCTCGAGTTTCACCTCATCCCGGATCAGGTCAATGCGCTTGGTGATCGTCCCGCTAGGCTCCGAAGCGGGTATGACCTCCAACACCACCCGGGTCCCCTTCTCGCCGCGAATCTTACGTACCGCTTTGTTAAGCGGCAGATGCACGATATCCTCGATCGGTCCGTTGCCCTGCCCCACACCGATGATCTTATCCCCCTTCGTCAGGCGCTGGGCGCGCTTGTCCCGGTCGGCGGGCCCGCCGGGGATGATCTCCACCACCAACGCGGCGCCGTCTTCGGACCGGAGTTGCGCGCCGATCCCGCAGAGCGAGAGATTCATGTCAATGTCAAAATCCTCTTTACGCATGGGCGACATGTAATCCGAGTGCGGGTCATACGCCATGGCCACGGCACTGAGGTAACGCTGCAACACCGCCTCCTCGTCCATATCCTGCACGACAATCATCAACTGCTTGTAGCGCTTGGCGATGTTCTGCTCGGGCGTATCCGTTCCCGTACTCTCCGCACCCGGCATCGCGTTCGTAACGGCCTGCACCGGGGCATTGGTCACACCGAGCCGGTCCAGTTCGCGGCTGATGCGCTGCGACAGCACCTCGTTTTTGATGCGTTTGCGCCACAAATCATCCTGCTCGGTCAAAGTCGCGGGCCAAGGCGCCTCCCGCCGTTTCCAGGTGTAGCTTTCCTCCTGATCAAAGGTGAACCCTTGCTCAAGCAGGTTGGTGACGGCCTGATAGCGCTCCGTGACCCGCTTGCGGAAAACCCGGTACACCTCAAAGGGGAACGAGACATCCCCCGCCTTCAACGCATCATCGATCTGGGTCCGCATCGGAATGAAGGCGTCGATATCGCTCTGCAGAAAGTAGCTGTGGTCGAAATCGAACGCGTTAAGCAGGTTGGTCCAGGCGACCTGAGAAATGGCGTCATTGAGGGGTTTCTGCGAAAGATGGGCAGCTGGCAGCACCCGCGCGACTTTCTGCGCGACGCCGCCATAATGGGGCTGCGGCACCAGCGTAGTCTGTGCCGCGCCCGCTATCCGCGGCATCATCCCGAGCACGAAGAGCGCCAACCCGAAAAACCGGCATGTCCTCATCATACGTCTTTCTGCTCCAATACCTTCACGGCCCGTTCGATCTCATCTGCGGACAGATGCCCGCCCCGTTCCCGCATCACCCCCGCAAGGCCGCTCACATTGCAGACCACGCACCCTTCACACACCGAAACCCCCGGGCGGAAGGTGTTGCTGGCGAAACAGACAACCGGCACACAGGCCGGTGACCCGCCCACCCGCTCGGCCAAAAAAGATGTCACTGCCGCTGCCGAGGCCCGTGCCTGCTCCAACGGTGGCCTGCTCGGCAAACCGCCATCCACCCGCAACACGCCCTCCTCCAGCGTGACGGAACCAGACCAGCACTTCGTTTCGATCGCAAACAGGCCGGTCGGCCCCACCACCACATGGTCGATCCCCTCCGAACGCCCGCCGCAAAGAAGATCATGAAACACATGAAAACCGCGCGGCAGACCGGAAAGCACCCAGGCCACCCGCTCTTCCCCACGGGCCCCTTTGAAAAAAGCGTCCAGTCCGGCAAGCCCGTCACGCACCGCCCATACCAGCGCCGCCGCGGTCACAAGCAGGCCGAGCCCCGCCGCCTCCCACGTGATCCGCGGCAGCAGCAGCCCCGAAAACAGACCGAGAACGAACAGGGCCGCCAGCAGCGGGCCGACCGCCCGCATCACCCCGGCCGCACGGGCGCGTTCGCCCGGAACACCGTATATCCGCGCTGACTCCGGCTCTTGCATAATGGGTTCAATTATTGTGACCGATTCACACACCGGTTGCAACCCTCTTCTTGCCGGCGATCTGCCGGGCCATGTTTTCGGCGGTCAGTCCGCATCCCTCCAGCAACTCGGCGAGATTCCCTTGTCCCACAAACCGGTCGGGCCAGCCAAAGGCCGACACAGGACAATCAAAACCGCCAGCCGCCAGAGCCTCGCGCAAAGCCGAGCCGAACCCGCCGCTGACCGCGCCGTTCTCCATTGTCACGAATTGCGCCGCGTTTCCGGCCTGAGCATAGAGCAGCGTCGTATCCATCGGTTTCACGAACCGGGCATTCACCACGCCGGAACGCAGGCCCGCGTCCCGCAGACGGGTCGCCACGTCGCGCGCCAACGGCAGCATGTCGCCCAGTGCCCAAATCCACACCTCGCCCCCCTCCGGCCCCGCATCCGGATGAAGCAAGACTTCCGCCTGTCCGACGGACAATGCCGGGACCGCCGCGTCACACGCCACCTCCGGACCCGGTTCACGCGGATACCGGATCACCGACGGCCCGTCGAGCGCGAGGGCTGTCCGCAGCATGGCCTCCAGTTCCACCCGATCCTTGGGCTGCATGATCGTCAGATTCGGCAGACAGCGCAACATGGGGATATCGTAGACCCCGTGATGCGTGGGTCCGTCGCCCCCCACCACGCCGGCCCGGTCCACGCAGAACACCACCGGCAGGCGCGGGATGCAAACGTCCTGCATCACACAGTCGACCGCCCGCTGCAAGAACGTGGAATATACCGCAAACACCGGGCGCAAGCCGGCGGTGGCCAAACCTGCGGCGAACACCACCGCGTGCGCCTCACAGATTCCCACATCGAAGAATCGTTCCGGATGGCGCGACGCGAACGGCTCCAACCCCGTGCCGCTACACATGGCGGCGGTGATCGCCACAACCGACGGGTCCCGTTCCGCCAGAGCGGTCAGCGTTTCGCCGAACGCCTGCGAATATCCGCCCGGACGCGCCTCAGGCGGTTGGCCGGCCTCCAGATCAAACGCACCCACGCCATGCCAGGCGCTGGGACGGCGTTCCGCGGGCCGAAACCCCCGCCCCTTTTGTGTGGCGACATGGATCAGTACGGAACGCTTGTATTCGCGCGCCGAACAGAGGGCATTCTCCAACGCGCGGAAATCGTGTCCGTCGATCGGCCCCACGTACCGCAGGCCAAAGGCCTCGAAGAAAGCGTTTTGCAGCCACAGGCTCTTGATCGCCTGTTCCAGCCGGTAGTAAATCCGACGCAGCGGTGTCATGCGCAACCGGTGGCCGGCCGCTTCGGCAGCGGCCTTGATGCGGTTGTAGCGCACATCCGCGAGCATCCGACCGAGACGGCGGGAGAGCGCGCCCACATTCTCGGAGATCGACATCTCATTGTCATTGAGGATGACGATCACCTTGCTTCGCACCTCCTCGATGCTGTTGAGCGCCTCGAGCGCGATCCCATTGGCCATGGCGCCGTCGCCGATCACCGCGACCACATGCCCCGCGCCGTTCCCCCGCTCACGCCCCGCCGCCAATCCCAGAGCGGATGAAAGCGCGGTCCCGGCATGACCGGCCACGCATACGTCACAGTCACTCTCTTCCGGCCGGGTGAACCCCGAAAGCCCGTCCCGCTGCCGCAGGGTGTGAAAACGCTCCCGCCGCCCCGTAAGCAGTTTCCAGGCGTAGGTTTGGTGGCCGACATCCCAAATCACCTTGTCCTGCGGCGGAGAAAAGGCGCGCAGAATCGCGATGGTCAGTTCGACCGCACCGAGATTGGAGGCCAAATGACCGCCGTTCCGGCTTACCGTCTCCAGAATCGCCTCCCGGATCTCTTCGGCCAGGACCGGCAACTGTCCAGATTCGAGAACCTGCACATCAGCGGGAGTCCGGATCGTTTTCAACAAATTCGACATAACCTCACTCTGCGGCTTTCTCCGCGGCCGAGGTCCGACGCTTCCAGATCTGAAGCGTCGTGCCGTTCTGCCCGAAGCCGGGAACCTCCTGCACACGATCGTAGTATTTGCCGACCTTACTGAAGAACATCTGCCGCTCGGCGTGCGGCACCTCATCCATCACCGGCGCACGCACGGCTAACCCATATCCGCTGAAGGCCGCCACCCGGCACGACGCGGACGTGATCAGTTCGCTCAAACGCCGGGTATTCATCACATGAAACCGCTGCGCGTCCTCGTCTCCCAGTTCCGGAAAATAACTGAACGGCCCCATTTCCAGCCCATCCGGCACACGCATCCCGGCCTCCACCGCAAGATAGGTGTCCTGTGTCAGCAACAGCCGGTCCTCCTCAGCCAGCGCCCGCACGTCACGGGCCGTCATCCGGAGCAGCGCCAGATCAGGCATCGGCTTACGAACCACCCAGAACCGGTCCTGCCCGTGCACGAACCACTCCTGCGCCAGCGGTGAGGCAAAGGCCGCGAGCAGCGAGGCCACGGTCCAGAACAGGCAAAGACAACCGCGCAACGTTCCGGAGGAGGTGCTGTTCGCGACCCACCCCGCCAGCGCAGCAGCGAGCAACCCCATCACCGGAACCTGATAGTCGTCATACGGGAAGGGGCTGAGCAGATGCACCAGAAAGACCGCGAGAAAACCGAGTGTCCAGATTGCGGGCCACATCCCCCCCTGATACCGAACGCCCGCCGGTTCTTCTTGCGCGTTCTGTCCCACTATGCCGCTGCGGAAGATCCGGAAGATGATCAGCGCCGCAGTCAACAGCGCCATCGGCAAATAGGCGCGGACTGTCCGGGAGAATGACCCGGCCAGATAGAACCAATCCCGGCCGCCGCGCGAGACATGATACGTCTGGCCAAAGATAAACGCTTCGCGCGCCTCCATCAGACAGGGTCCGTACACCAGCGCCAGCCCCACTCCCCCACCCAATGCGAACCAGAAAAACGCGGCTCCGGTCTTACGGCAGGTGACCAGCAACGCCAGCGCGGTAACCGGCAGCAGCGCGCCCAGTGAAAGCCGTGTGCCCGCCGCAAACGCGATCAGGAGACCGGCAGGCAGCGCCCACATGCAGGAGAGGGCGGAACGGGTCTTACAGCGACGTGACACGCACAGCGACAGAACCCCGTATCCGCCCAGAAGCAGACAGGAGGCCAGCGCATAGGTTTTGGGGATCGTAGTGAAATAGATGTGATACAGATTGCATCCCGTCAACGCGAACGCGATCAGGCCGGCTTCCGCCGCCCGCTGGGCCGGCACCGCGCGCCGCGCCAACCCGGCCGCCATGACACACCCCGCCAACCCCATCAGTGCCGTCAGAATCCTTCCGCCCAAAACCCCAAAAGGTGTCCAGAGGCCCGAGAAGAGCGCATACACGTACGGCAGAAGCGGCCCCTGCGTGAAAAAGAAATCCCGGTACGGTCTGGCCCCCTCGGCCACCCGGATCGCCGCATACAGGTACCACCCCTCATCCTGATTGAGGTTGCCGAACCATACGGCGAAAGCGTACAACACAACCGTAGCCCCCGCCAACAGAGTCGCGGCACACCCTAAACAAAAGCGATGACTCCCTTTTCGGAGCATGTCCCTCCCCCCAAAAATTACCCGCCGCGATGCCGCATCCTGTCCGCTCTCATTGCGCCCTTAGTATAACCCGATTTCTTTCCGTCACGCAAGCAGACAGCCGGATCACCGCTTGACCCGAGGCCCCGCTTCCGCATACTATCCCCGCATCCGGAAAAGACACCAAAGGCGGAAAAGCAGGCGCCGCCACCAGCCCGGTGAACCGCCGCGGGGCGTGAACCCCGCACGCATGTACTCGCGATCTGAAAGTCCCATGAATGCGTTTCCTGACTCTGTCACTCCACCGCCCGCAGCCCTTCCCCGCGACACGCCGGGCGAACGGCTGCAGAACGTCCTCGCGCACCGCGGCGTCGCATCGCGCCGCCATGCCGCCGACATCATCGCAAACGGCTCGGTCACCGTCAACGGCAAGGTGATCTTCGCGCCCGGATTCCGCGTCGATCCGACCCGCGATGACATCCGCGTCAACGGGGAGCGTCTTGCGAAGACAGAGGAACGTTCCCGCACGATCCTGCTCCATAAACCCGCAGGCCTGATTTGCAGCGCGGACTCTTCGCGTGGCCAAACGGTCTGCGACCTGATGCGCCCGCATTTCCGCGAACGGATCGTGCCCGTGGGGCGTCTCGACAAAGAGAGTGAAGGACTGCTGCTGCTTTCCAATGACGGCGAACTCATCCACCGTATGACGCATCCGCGATACGGCCACTCCAAAACCTACCTCGTCCGGGTGGCGGGCCGCATGGCCGCTTCCAAAATCGAACTGCTGCGCTCGCGTTTGGAGATCGACGGGTACACCATCCGGCCGGTGAAGGTCGAGGTGCTGAAGGAGGGACGCGACAACACGCATCTTCTGGCCTTCACCCTGAGCGAAGGCCGAAACCGCCAGATCCGCAAAATGTGCTCTCTGGCGCATTTCGTCGTGCTGAACCTCACCCGCGTACGCATCGGCCCGCTGAAGATCGGCACGATGCGCCCCGGCGAATGGCGGGAACTCTCGGAAGCCGAAGTCCGGGCACTTAAGCGCACGCCTTCCGCATCCGTCATCCCGCCGCCGGATCGCGGCGGCCCGACCCGGGGCGGCACGCCGCCCCACGCCAGGAGGCCGAAACCGGACCTCAGGCCCCCTGGCCCGCGAAAAAGCGGTCCATCAGCGCGCTGTGCTCGGCATCCGTGAACCCGCGGCTCTCGATCGTGACCCAGCCGTTGTAGCCGATCTCATCGATCACCTTGCGCACGGAGCGCCAGTCCACGCTGCCTTTTCCGATCGGCACGAAATCCCCCTCGTTCTTCTTTTCGCGGTCGATTTTGAAATCCTTGATGTGAAGTTTCACGATCTGGGAACCCAACGCGCGCAGCCACTCCTCGGTCGGGGCGTACCGCACGTTGTTGCCGAGGTCGAAGTAGGCTTTCACCCACGGGTTGTCAAACGACCGGACAAACGCGGCCGCGAAATCCGGCAGCACCCAGAGATTGTTCCACACATTCTCCAGCGCGATGATCACCCCTTCGCGCGCCGCGACAGGAATCAGTTCCTCAATCGCGCGCCGCGACATCTCGGTCGCCTGATTCTGCGCGGCGATGTACTCGGCAAACGGCGCGTTGTCCCCCTCGACCACCGACGTGACGCGCAGCGTCCGGGGATCAAACGCAATCCGGAACTGCGACGGCTTGGGCATGGTGCCGCCCACCCTGCACGGCACCAGCAGGATAACGGAGGATCCATACGTTGCCGTGAGGCGGATCATCCTCTTGACGTCCTCGATCGATTTACGCCGCTGGGCCTCGTCCGAGCTGTTGAAATTCGTCCACCCGCCCATGAAAGAATGGATGGCGAGTCCGTGTTTCGCGGCCGTCAAACGTCCTTGGATCGCCTGTTCCTCGGTCACGTTCTTATTGGACAGTTCGACACCGGGAAAGCCGGCCTTGGCGATCCGCTCACAGGTCTTGTCATCCGCCACACCCGCAATTAACGCCTTGTACAGCGTGGTCCGGAACGCGCATGCGCCCCCCCCCTCCTGCGCGACCCCGAAACGCGGCATCCCCGTCACTGCCCCGGCTGCCGCCACACCCATCATGAATGCCCTGCGGTTCATCTGCATGTCCATCCTCCCCTTGCCTTTCCTGTGCTCCCGTTCCGTTGGGCTGCACACCCTTTTCCGGATTTCCAGTCCCATCGCATCAGGCGCATGCGCCTGTCCCAATCTGACGTAAACAGTATAGAGACCCCGGAACGTCTATGTCAAGACACACGCGGTCAGGACAGATCAGCTTAGAATGGCCCGCTACGCGAGTGCCCCCGGGTCAGCAGGGGGTTTCGGTTCGTGACAGGGGGTTTCGGAGTTGACTGCGTTCGCCTCCCGCCTGCATAATGCGTTTCAACCACAAGACCGGCACGGCACCTGTAAAGGCTGGGGAACGCCGGCGGCTCGAATAATCTCTTGCCGAGCATGACCCAACTGATCTGTTGGCAATGCCCAAAATGGGGGTAAGCGGGATGAATCGAAATGCGGGAATGTTGTTGGCGATCGTGCTTTCATTGCAAGTCAGGGCAGCGGGTGATCCGGCAGCGGTAGCGGCGTGGGAAAAGTCGGGACGCGCGGAAACACTCGAATGGTTCAAACGCCATTGGTTCGGCGTGCGCCCGGCGGAACGTTTGGCGGATCAAGAGATCGGCGAGGATTACGTCGCGTGCCACGGCGGGCAGATCAGGATCAACATTTACGTGAAGCTTCCGGAAGGCGCGAGTGCCGAGAACCCGGTGCCGGCTTTCATCTTCGGCGACCACTACAATCCCAAGACAAGCAGAACCAAGACAGACACGATGCCGGGAATCCCGACGAACGCGATCGTCTCGCGCGGCTACGCCTACATCCGGTTCAATTTCAATGACGTGACGCCCAACACCAACCAAGGGTGCCACGACCCGTCAAGCGCCAACATGAAACTCGGCGGAATGGGCAATCCCGACAGCTGGGGCACGATCTCGGCTTGGGCGTGGGGTTTCTCTCGCGTAATGGACTGGGTGGAGACACGGCCGGAACTGGATGCGAAACGCATCGCGGTAATCGGACACTCCCGCGGCGGCAAGACCGCGCTATGGGCCGGATGCACTGACCAACGCATCGCGCTCACGATTTCGAACTGTTCCGGTACCGGCGGGGCGCGTTATTTGCATATGCCGCTCAAAGGAATGGAAACGCTGGACTGGATGAAAGACCATGCGACGCGGCACTGGTTCTGTCCGAGCTGGATACCGACCTATCGCAACCGCGAGACGGAAATCGAGCATGATGCGGACGAAATGATCATGCTCATCGCGCCGCGGCGAGTCTACGTGGCAAGCGGGTCGGAAGATAGCTGGGCAGGTCCCGCAGGCGAGTTCGAATCGGCCAAACGCGCGTCGGCGCTCTGGGAAGCCTATGGACACAAGGGGCTTTCGCTCGACACGTTCCCGGTGCCGGGTACGGTCGACCACTCCGGCCGGGTCGGATACCATTTGCGTCCGGGAGCGCACGCGATCAGGCCGTGGGACTGGGACCGCTACATGGACTTCATGGACAAACATCTGCCGGGGCCGAAAAAGGCACCCCCGAAAGCGATGGAGCCCGCGGCACCGGAATCGCAACGTGTCCAATCAGAGGCCATCCTCGCGTGGATCAACGCCTTGGAAGCCTTTTTCGACGGCGGCGAGCAAGGCTCTGTTCACGGCTTTTCGATCCTCCGGCACGGCAAAGTGATTGCCGAGGGCAGTTGGAAACCGTTCGACACGCTGCATGAGACACACATGCTCTATTCGCTCTCGAAAAGCTTTGCCTCGACCGCGATCGGATTGCTGGTGGATGACGGCAAGCTGGACTTGGACGAACGGATCACTGACCTCTTTCCGGAATACGTTCCGGCGGAACCATCCGAAAACCTGAAGGCGATGCGTGTGCGCGATCTGCTCTCCATGAATGTCGGCACGAGCCATGCCGATCCGCACAAGAAAGACCCCGGCGGCGATTGGGTGAAGATGTTCGTCACCAACGTGATCGACGGCAAGCCCGGCCAGGCTTTCAGGTACGACAGCAGCGCCACCCATGTGCTGGTCGCGATCGCCGAGAAGAGAAGCGGCAGGACGTTTTTGGATTTCATCGGGGAGCGGCTCTTCGACCGGATCGGCATCGGGAAGAATGCCTGGACCACTTATTCGCCGACCGGTATCGCTTGCGGCGGATGGGGGCTCAATCTGACAACCCGCGACCTGGCGCGGTTTGGACAACTTTATCTGCAGCGCGGTGTCTGGAACGGCGAAAGGGTCTTGTCGCGAGAGTGGGTAGAACTCGCGACAGCCCGGCACACCTGGAACGGCGGGATTGTCGGCACGCGTCCGGATGACGACTGGGCGCAGGGGTACGGCTTCCAGTTCTGGCGCTGTGTTCCCGAGGGCGTTTACCGTGCGGACGGGGCTTATGGCCAATACACGATTGTGTTGCCCGATCAAGATATGGTGGTGTCAATGCACGCCGGGGTCAAAAGCATGGGCAAAATATTAAAGCTGACCTGGGAACACCTTTTGCCCGGAGTCAGGAACGTCCCGTTGCCGGTGAACACGGTCGGTGAGGAAGCGTTGCAGAAACGTCTTGGCGGTCTCGCCATTGCCCCGGTAAAAGGCTCGGTCGCGGAAGGCGCGTATTTCGGCCGGGAACTCGCTCTCAAGGAAAACAATCGCGGCATCAGGTCAATCCGCCTCGACCGCGAAGGCGAAGGATGGAAGTGTACGCTCGTGACCCGCGCCGGGGAAAACGCGTTCCCGGTCGGATGCGGCGTTTGGGCAAAAGGCACGATCAGGATCGATACGGAGAAATACGAAAAGCCTGGCGGACTTATCGGAGTGCAGCCGACGGTGGCTTCGGGTGGCGTGGATGCGGACGGCGTCTTCCGCATGAAGGTTTTCCTGACCGGAACAACCGCTTACCTTTCGTTCGAAATCTCAGAAAAGCAGATTCTGGGCCGACTTTTTGCCATAGACGGATGCCGGTTTGAGGGGAAGACGGAATAAATTGGTTTCAGGTTTCTGGGTTTCAGGGTTTCAGGGTTTCTGGGTTTCATCCAAATCGGGGTCGGGATCGCTATCGGGATCGCTATCGGGTTTCAAGGTTTCTGGTTTCAGGGTTTCAAGGTTTCATCGCTATCGGGATCGCTATCGGGATCGCTATCGGGTTTCAGGGTTTCAAGGTTTCTGGTTTCTGGTTTCAGGGTTTCAGGGTTTCAGGGTTTCAAGGTTTCATCGCTATCGGGATCGCTATCGGGTTTCAAGGTTTCATGGTTTCATCGGGGTCGGGATCGCTATCGGGATCGCTATCGGGTTTCAAGGTTTCATGGTTTCATCGGGGTCGGGATCGCTATCGGGATCGCTATCGGGTTTCAAGGTTTCTGGGTTTCATCGCTATCGGGATCGCTATCGCTATCGGGATCGATCATTTCACCACGGAACACCACCGCCTCACAGCCTCACACCCTCACAGTCTCACAGTCTCACAGCCTAACAGCCTAACAGCCTCACAGCCTCACAGCCTCACCGCCTCACAGCCTCACAGTCTCACCGCCTCACAGCCTCACAGCCTAACAGCCTAACAGCCTCACAGTCTCACAGTCTCACAGTCTCACAGCCTAACAGCCTCACAGCCTCACAGCCTCACAGCCTTTGAGATTGCGGGCTCCGCCCGCATCTCAATACGGCTCGGCACAGATCATCAACAAGGAGCGGAACGCTTTCAGCCAACCCGTTCTTTTCGTTATAACCCCTTCTGGTTTTTTCCGGCTTCAAGAAGCGTGACGGGGCCGTTCACCGCAAGGGCCACATAGACCTTGCCGTCTTCCCGTGTCTGCGTCTTCACGCACGAGGCGGATAACCCCGCCGCCGGCAGCATCCCCTCCCGGAAGACGAGCGTGAAGGACTGGGGTTTCTTGACCGTCGCGTTCGGTGTCAGGCGCAACGTCGCGAGTCGGCCGTCCTTGACACAGGCGTCGGCAAGGAGGCCTCCATGCGCCGGCAGCCGGAAGGCGTAATTCTTCCACTCGTCCGGCACACCGATGCCAAGCCGCAACTCATCCCCGGCGTTATGCAGGAGCATGTGGCACAGGGCGACAAGCACATTGCCCGAGGCGGTCGAGAACCAGGGATGCGCGACAACCGTGCCGGGCTCGTTGATCTCGAAGGTCTCGCCGAACAATCCCGTCACGCCAGCGGCCTCGCGCAGCAGTTTGACCGGCTCCACGTTGTCTTCCAACAGGGTCATGGCAACCGCCATCTTGCCCGCATACCAAGGACAGATTTGTTTGCCGACCGGATACATGTTGCCAGCGAGGCGGCCGTCCCGAATGAAGCGGTAGGCCGCTTCACGCTGCAAGTCGTTGCTTTTGTCAAAGATCGGATACGGGAAGAGCCCTCCCAAGGTGGCCACGCTGGGAACCGTGCAGTTTTTGTAAGCGATGTAAGCTCCGTCGCGATGCGGCAGCGAGGCAACCAACTTGTCAGCCGTTGTTCTGAAATCCGCCGCCTCATCCAGATTCATGTGAAGCCGTTCAGCCGCATCCGCTGCGGCCCGCAAGGTGTAGATCGCGCCGCAGGTGGTCATGAACGGTCGCTCGCGCGCCGGGCCAAGGCGCTCCAGATCAGTGCACTTGCCGATGTACCACGTGCCGTCGGAATCCTCATACACCCAGTGCGAGCGGTAATAGCGGGCACACTCGATCAGAACCGGATACCCGACTTCCTTGAGGTATTCTAAATCCCCACTGTAAAGGTACTGCGTCCAAACGCTTTTCGCGATATTGGACATGTGGAAGATGTGGTCTAGCCAGAAGCCCTGCGGCGCTCCCTCCACGCGCCCGTCCTCATACGATTCCCATAGATAGCGGGCGCCATACTTGCCTTTTCTGCTGTAATGGCTCACACGGGCGCATGCGGTTTTCAACAGGGCTTTACGGAACTCCGGACACCGGCGGGCCACGGCGACGTGATTGGCGAGCAACAACCCCTGATGGCAGAACATCTCGTCCCATCCGAAGTATTTCCCATGCCAATGCCCCGGGAAGATCCCCACGGGGAAAGACCAGCGCGTGGCATTGACGCGCAGGTGGTACTGCGCGACATCGATCATACGCTGGATTTTCGGCTCCGGTACCTCAATGGACGATTCGCCGTGATATGCGGCCCAAGCCTGCTCATGCTCGCGCAACAGGGCGTTGAACCCGTTGTCCCAAACCCACTGGCGTGTGTTTTGGATGCGGTCGGCAAGCTTGCCGGAATCTAGCGTGTCTTCATACTGAATGAAGAACGTGGTGACTTTCCGCTCACCGGGCTGAAGGGTAAATGTGGCGGAAAGCGTTGCGTCCCGGTCGTTCTTGACCGTGTAGTGTGCCGGTTCGTCCGCTCCTTTATAGGCCGCGATCATCGCATCACGGATGTCATTCCCGTAAGTCCGGCAGGAATAGACGGCGTAACGCGTTTCTTTACGCCACGCCCACGTTCCGGTCAGGCGCGGATGTTTGGGCGCCTGAAAGATGTAGTCCAACGTGACCTCCAGCGGCGCGGTTGCCGTGGAGACCAATGTGCGGCGGAAGGCGATCAGGTTACGGGTAAGCGGCACGATGATCTCGCTCTCGATGCGGAGGCCGTTCGTGTAACTGTTGCGGCTGAACAGTGTCGCGCGCCGGACATCCAGCTCCTGTTCCCAGACATCCGGATAGTCACGCAATACCCCGCCGATGATAACGCGGTGGTTGAACTTGCCGAACTCGAACAATCCGCCATCGGGGGGCGGCAATCTCCGGCCAGCCCAGTATATGGCCGGCCTGATCCCGGCATAGCTGCGCTCGCGCATACCGCACGTCCAGTCAACGGTCATGCTCAACTCACCGTTACCCAACAGCGGGGGCACGTAGCCCTGCGGACAAGCATCCCCCGTGCCACAGACCAGCCCCTTTAACGGATCGCCCCCTGTCGCGGCCGAGACCGCCAAAGGCAGGAGGCCCAGCGCCACAAACAACATATGCCGCATCCTTTGCGTTCCCATGACTAATGCCTTCGTCTTTTGTCTCCTGTCCCCCCCCCTCTTCCCTCACTCAACAAAAACAGGGTCCGCACGCATGCGGGTGATCCCGTTCTCATTAAACGTATCCACCGTGAACCAATAGGGCGCCCCCGCATTCAGGCTGTAAATGTCGAGCCGCGTTTGACCGCGGATTTCAAAGGGCGTGAACATCGCATCCGCTGCCACACCGTAACGTACGACCGCGCCTTTGGCGCCTGCCCCGCCCTCCCATTCCACCGTCACATGCCGCCGGTCGGCCTTCCCGCGAATCACCCGAACGTTGCTTGCCGGCGCGGGAGGCGTTCCCTCTCCGGTTCCGAAAACGCGAAGACCCGCAACAGCAAAGTATCCTGACTTCGTACCGCAATTTATAAGCCGAAGGTGCCGCGTGGCCACAGGATTCTCCAGCTCGTGATAAGCGTTCATCCGGTCCTTCGGGTTTTGGGATTGGTCGACCCTGGTTACCCAGTGCACGCCGTCGTCGGAGCAGTCCACCCGATATTTTTGAACAAAATCCTGCGGCAAACTGTTTGTGCTCCTCCGCACCTCTTCCGTCTCCGCGAAATGAACCTGTATCGCGCACACCCGTTTAATCGCGCCGAGATCGACACCGATCCAAGCGTTCGAGTCCGATCCCTTGGGCTGCCACCAGGATCGGATACTCGTGTCGAAGGCGCATCGGGCGAGACGGGCGCCGCTATGTTCCGACGAAGCGCTGACGGCCTTCCCGCAACCCAGTTCCATCCAGCCGACAAGATTCCCTTTCCCGGGGCTGGGATTTTTGCCGGGCAGATACTGCGGCAGGTCACCAAAGGCCGTTTCCGCAAACAACCGTCCTGCCGCATCGATGCGGGCGGGAAAAAGGACCACACGACGCTCGACACCGCGAATCACACCGGTGGCGACATGCCAAAGGCGTTGGTGCTTGTCTTGAAAGGTCGCCCCGTGGCCGGCACCGGGAATAAACCCCGTCGGCTTGAACGAGAAAGGACTGTACGGTTCATACACGAACGGTCCCATCGGCGAACGGGAAACGCAAACGCCATCACCATACGTGTCAAACTCGGTACCGGGTGCCGCGTATTGGTAGTAATACTTCCCCCCGTGTTTATTCATCCAGGACCCCTCGATCCACGGCTCCTTGTCGGAGCGGTCGAGACCATGTCCCTGATTGGTGTTGCCCCGCACCTCCCAACCGCGTTCGCTCTCAAGCGGCCGAACGCATTCCGCCGCGGCACCGATACGCTTGAACTGGTTGGTCGGATCAAGCTCGATGACGGTAGGCGCCCCTCGTCTTTTTCCGGCGGCGCAACCGGCGTAAAGAAACACGCGACCGTCGTCATCGGCAAAAAGGGCGGGGTCCACATTGCTTTTTTGCGCGTTGACTAACTCCCATGAGTCCTCATCCTTGGGCCGCGAACTCTTGAAGATACCCGCACCCGAAGCCGTGAAATAAAGCTCCCCCCGATATTCCATGGCCGTGGGCGCATAGTTCGCCAGAGGCAGGTTGGGCGGCGACACTTTCCGCCAGCAGACAAAATCAGGCGACCACCAGTAGCCACCCGATTTTGAGGCGAACAGGTAATAATCTCCCTTATACGTCAGACAGACGGGATCCGCGCCTTCGTGAAACCCGAGCTCGTTTCGGAAGCCGTAATCGAGATCAAGCGGGTTGCAGAACGTCATGGGCTCCCGGCAAGATCCCCATGCCGCGACCACGCCGACCACCCCAAACACAAACGCCCTGTTCTTCATCTTCATATTAAAAAATGCCTCGGGGCTGCGCCCTCGATGCCGACGAAGACAGGATACAACGTACCGGGTCAGTTCGTCCAATGGATTCCTTGATCGTCGGATAGTCCGGATCACCCTTAATCTTACGAACGATATTGACGCCAACGCCAAAATCGCGCACAATTTTAATGATCCTGATAAAAGGGTTTTGTGAAAATCACCTCCGAGGAGTCTTGTATGAAAAGCAGGCTGAGCTTTGATTCTTGTTTCATCTCCGCTTGGACATTTGCCGTGGCGGCGTTCTGTTTCCAGATGGGTGCTCAGGCGCAAACCTCCGTGAGTCTCTACAAGGGGCCGATCACCGGAAGTTCGCCTGAGAATCCGGTGGACTTTTCGGTGACCTCGTACTGGGATCCGGCGGGCATGCCGTCCGGCACAACCGCCGAGGCGAAGTTCGCGAAGGCGACGATGGGCACGCTCACCGAGCAGATGTACGTGGCGTTGCCGAATGACCTCACGCTTTTGACGCTGCGTGCCGGCGGCGGGAAGATCATCAACTTCATCGGCGAGAACGTCAGCCTCGGCACACTCCACTATCACGACTACCTCGGCTACGCCTCGGTGCTCTACGCGACGGCCCACGCCTTCGGGAACGATATCTCCAGTGTGTGCGGCGCCTTCGCGGGCGATGTCGTCAATGCGATCAGCGGCAAGATGGTGTTCGCCGGCGGCGAGGTCGAGCACCATCACCACTGCTACGCCAATTCCGATTCCGAGACGATCCTCAACGCCCTGCCGACCAACTTCTGGACGCACGGCTCTGCCAACCTCCATCTCTATGCGTCCCGCCAGTGTGGCGAGGTGACCGGGCTTTGGAAGGCGACGAAGGATTCAAAGCACCTGAAGTATGTCGGCGCTTCTGCGATCCACGTGGTGGCGCCGGGCGCGAAGGTGACCTGCCCGGGGATCGTGCCGACGGGTGCCTACGTCCGCCGCTGGTTCTCTAACGCGAAGACGATCGAACTTTCTGCGGCGGCGCTGGACAACGCCGATTCGACCAACTTGACCTTCCATGCCTACAATCCGTCCGTTCGCCAAGACGTCGTGACCTGGCAGAAGCAGGGGGGAGCCCAAAATGCGATTCTCAACAAGTGGAGCACCGGGCAAAATGCGGTTCTGGAGGTTGATACGTTGCAGGGCGGCAGCGCGGACGCGATTACGTTCGACGCGGAGGGGAACTGCTATCCCTGGAGGGTCATTATCCACAATGGCAAGATCTTGAGTGCGGTTAATTTCAAGTATGCGGATATCGAATTCGCCGACAATCCCTCCGGTGTGCGCGGTCTTCCGAATTCCGCCGTCAGCGTCACCTCCTCGTCCAAGTCCTCGACCGTCACCGTGCCGGGCGGGGAGAACACGGCCTATTTCAAGACATTCGGCCCCATTGCCGCAGGCGGAGGGCTCATCAAAAGGGGGCGGGCGCGCTCGTCGCGAAACTCGGCGACGATCTTTTTGGTTCGCTTGAAGTCGCGGAAGGTTCGGTCTCCTTCACCAACGCGGTCGACACCGCCAAGATCTACGAGCTCGGCTCATTGACCCTCGGCGCAGGGACGGTCTTTAACGTCGACGGGGGCGTGACGCTTAACGTGAAGATGATTTCCGTCGGCACGGGGGCGCGGATTACCGGCACGGGCACGATTGCCTTCCCCAACCTCTCCATGATCCCCGAGGGCGTGATCGCCTCTTCGGTGAAGATCGGGATCGCGGGCGTCAGCGGCGGTCTCGTACACGGCGAGATCGTCCCCGCCGTGGTGGGCGATCCGGCGTTTTGGCTGGACACGGCTGCGGCAGATTCGCTTGTCACAGAGGAGAACGGCGCTGTGACGAACGTCGTGCGCTGGAACGACTGCCGCAAGGCATCGCCGGATGACGGCTACATGTTCGCGACGAACTGCTGGGCAAAACCAACGCTCGCGAACATGCTGATTCAGAATTACACTCACCGGTCAGAGGGAGCCCGGATCAACAGTTTCAACCGCAACTACGTGAGGATCGTCGCGAATCCCGCCTCGCTGGCCCACTGCGAGGCGCTCGTGTGGAGCCGGAAGCTGACGGGGATCAAGTCCGTTTTCCTCGTGATGAGCGCGGCGGACGGCGGCGGATGCGTTCTCGGCAACACGGCCAAGCTCGGCGACTTCGGGCGCGGCGCCACGGGGCAGGCCGCCATTTTCTATTCCGGAACCGATGCCTCGCCGGAGAAGGTGTACAAGGCGCCGATGTACATAAACGGCGTCAAGGTCGTCAACCATTTCACGTTCGGTCCGTACACGGGTTTCCCGAACAACTGGCGCCCCTTCCTCTTCGAGGTGCATCCGACGGCGGACGGCGGCGAGGCGGACGCCTTCGGCATGCAGGGGACCAACCGGCTCGATCTCGCGGGCGGACAGCGGATCTTCGAGTGTATCCTCTACACGAACGAGCTCACCCGCACCGAGCAGGCGCAGGTGGCCGACTACCTCACGCGCAAGTGGTTCAACGCCTGCTACGGCGGCGCGTACGCGCTGGACGAGGCGGAGGAGACAATCGACGCGACGACGTTCGACCGTCTCGACATCGTGTCCGGCGATTACGCGGTGGAGGCGATTACCGGCACCTCTTTCGTGAAAACCGGCGCGGGCGGGATGTATGTCGCCTCGCTCACCGGCGGCACGGATCTCACAATCCCGGAAGGTTCGATGGTGATCTCCTCCGCGAAGGCGGCGAGCTTCGCGAACCTGCCGGTGGACGACAGCGGCGTCTACATGCACCTCGACGCGAACAACCTCGAAGGTTCCACAATGAGCGAGATCGACGGCAAGGGTGAATGTGTGAAAATCTGGAAGAGTCTCCGCGGCGCCACGCTCCGCACGGCAACGAATTTCTCCACCAATCACCCGGCGCTGAAGACGACAGGCGGCTCCGCGCGCATGAAAGACGGCATGAAGTACGTTGACCTCGGCGAATTCCGGGAAGTGCCGACGACAACCGGATACGGTACCGTGAACGCCAATTGCGGTGAGACGTATCACTTCGTGAAGTCCGACGGCATCCGTGCGATGTTCATGGTGTTCGGCGGCACCGGTCCCCTTGTAGGGAATAATGGCATTTATCAAAATTATGGGGAGGGCGGCCTCTACCGCGGTGACAACGCGGCCGCACTGGGACCGGCGGCGCCGCTGATCTATCCCAATGGCTGGTATGCGAATTCCTATTCGCTCGCCAAGGGGTACTGTACATACGTGAAGGTAAACGGTGTTGAAACCGATCCGACGACAACGGGGCTCGACAACGATCTCAATGTCATCTCGCTCAGGACCTACATCGATCCGGTGAGCGCCTCGGCTTTCAACTGTATCCACTACAACAACAAGTTCGGTGGCGCGCAGTATGGCGAGGTGATGTTCTACACACGGCCGGTGTCGCGTCCCGAGGCGCACCGCATCGAAACGTACCTTCGTAATAAGTGGTGCCGGGAGGGTTATTCAACGGCCGGTTACGAGGCGGCCGTGGCGGGCAAGGTGATGCTGGGGACGAACGCGATGCTGAAAGTGGTGGGCGGCGAGCCGCTCACGGCAACGGGTCTCGGCGGCGGTGGCACGGTCACGGGTGACGTGACACTGCAGAACAATGCGGAGCTGACGGTGGTGATCACCGACGGGGTGGCGTCCTCTCAGACGATCGAAGGTGAACTCGTCCTCCCGGTGAACGGCACGATCAAGGTCGTCGGCGATTTCACCGGCCTCGCCTTTGGAGATTCCGATGTCTTCAAGTCTGCCTCGATCCATGCGTCGACCGATCTGAGCGGATGGGGCCGCAATCTCACCCAGGTTGTCCATCCCGAAAAGCGCAACGTCTCCTTCAGGGTGGTCGAAGGCGCGATCCGCATGACGGTCAGCAAGTCGGGAACGACATTCATCCTCCGGTGATCGTGAAAACGATACCGCAGATTCGGCACCTGTAAGCAAAGGGGTGCGGGCTCCGTCCGCATTACTTCGCCGGGGTTTTTGAGAACGAGGGGCGGTGGCGACGTTTTCAGCGCAACCCAATGTGCAAACACGCCTCCTTCGCCCCCAAGGAGAAACGCACATGACAAAGATGAACGATACGCCCATTGCGACCGCCGTGGCTGTGTTGCTACTGGCGATAGCGTGTGCCTCGAAGGTCGCGGCGGACGAATTGCAGGACTGTGAGCTGAAGCGACTGCCGCTCGGGTCAATCTGCCCGGAGGGATGGCTCAAACACCAGCTCGACAAAATGACGGACGGCATCTGTGGGCGACTTTACGAATACGGCAAGTTCCTGAACCCCACCAACGGCTGGATCTCGCGCGCCGAGCAGGGCGAACTCGACAACCAGCGCCACTGGAACGAGGGCACCGGATGGGAGGAACAGCCCTATTGGTTCCGTTCGTTCGTGAAGCTCGCCGCGCTGACCGGTAACGAACGGATGTTGGGCGTCTGCCGCGACTGGACGGAGAAGATGCTCGCGACGCGCGATCCGGACGGCTGGTACGGTCCCCAGCCGCTCAAGCGGGTACGGCTTAAGGACGGGACTTTCATGCAGGACATCTGGGGCCACATGGTGATGAACGAGGCGCTCCTTTCGTGGTATGACTACTCCGGCGACCGGCGCGTGATGGCCCTGCTTTCCGGCTTCTGCGATTTCTGTCTTGCCGTTCCCGAGGACCGCTTCATCCACCCGCCGCAGGGCAACGGTTACGCGCCGGCCTCGGGATGGCTCCCCCTCATCCAGAAAGCGCGCGCCGGCGATATGATCTCAACGCTGTTCCGGCTTTATGACGTGACGAAGGATGCGAAGTTCACGCGGCTTTCGGACAAGGTGTGGCGGCGTTACTACGTTAAGCGCGAATCGCTCTTCCTCAACATCCACAACGTTAATTTCTGCCAGATGTTCTCCTATCCTTCGATCTACGCGCGGCGCACTGGCGATCTCGCGCTTGCCGAGGAGAGCGAGTACTGGCTGAAGCAACACTGGATGACCTGGGGACAGATGCCGCGTTGCGCGTTCGCGGCGGATGAGAACTGCCGCGTCGGCTGTATCGATCCGCGTTACGGACTGGAGAGCTGCTCGTGGGGTGAATACGTGCGGAGCTTCCAGAACCTCTCCGACCACCGCGCCGAGACGAAGTGGGCAGACCGCACCGAGGATGTGGTCTTCAACCACGCTCCATGTGCCTACACGCCGGATTGGAACGAGGTCCACTACATCACCGCCTGCAACCAGACGGTGATTGATGCGCGCACCGACCACGACTATGCGAACCATCCGCCGATGAATGCCTATTCGCACACTGAGTACCGCTGTTGCCTCTACAACGCGGCAATGCCGTTCCCGCTCTTCACCGAGAATCTGGTGAAGCGCGCGAGGGACGGCGCACTCGTCTTCTGGATGTACGCGCCGTGCTCGGGGAAAACGGACGGTGTCGAATGGAAACTCGACACACGCTATCCGTTCCGCGAAACCGCCCGGCTGGCGGTGAACGCGGCGAAACCGCTTGTCCTGCGCTTCCGCGTACCCGCTTGGGCAAAGGCGTTCTCCGTCGGCGGGACCGCCGCGACACCCGGCGTGAGAATGCTGGACGTGAAGGTGCCCGCCGGCGGATCTACGCTCGACATCGCGATGAAGGCGGAGTGCGAGTTCACACCGTGGGCACGACAGAACGGCATTTCGGTCGACCGCGGCCCGCTCACCTATTCGGTGGCGATCGGCGAGCGGTATTCCAAGGTGTCGGTGGTGAAGGGCGATAGCGGTTCCGTCATCTGGGTGGAGGGAAACAACAACCGTGATGCCGACCGCGTCTACACCGAGATCGCGCCGACCACGCCTTGGAACTACGGCATCGATGTTACCGCGAAGCCGGTCTGGAAGGAGTGCGTGTGGAACGACGACTGCTTCGTCTCGTCCAACGCCTGCTGCGAGCTGTCGGTCCGCTGCCGACGGATCCCCGAGTGGACGCTGCAAGACAACGAACCGGCACGGCTCCAGTTGTCGCCCGCGTATTCGAGCGAGCCGCTCGAAACGGTGCGCTTCACGCCGCTCTGCTGCCAGCGGCTCCGGCTCTCGGTGCTGCCGCAGGTTACGGACAACGCGACGCTCGGCTACCGCTGGAAAAAGGTTCCGCCGACGACGGACCGCAAAAACCGCGCGAAAATCTTCAGCCCGTAATGAAACCGTGCGGCAGGTCGAGGGCTCTTCCACTCGACCCGGTTGGCAAAGCTCATCATCGTGTTCAGGACAGCACGGGGCGCGGTTTTTCGCCCGCTCCCGCTGGGAGAGGGGAACGCGATCGCGCTATGGCAAAGTCCTGAAAAGGCGGAAGCCAAGGCTAAAGAAGCGACTGCCCGGGGGATCTTGGTAACGGAACGCCGAACGGCAATACGACGCGGAGTCGTACACGCTTCCGCCTCGAAACACGCGCTTCGAACCTGAATCCGCCCCGTCCGGATCCGTCCCCGTTTCTGCGCTCGTCGTGCCCCAGTTCAGACACCACTCCCACACGTTGCCGTGCATGTCGTAGAGTCCCCAGGCATTGGGGCGTTTACTGCCGACCAGTTGTGCGGCTGTCGGAGGCGTGGGGGCACTGAACTTGTACCATCCCAACGCATTCAGATGCTCGTTGGTGTTCCCGTTGTTATTGTCCTCGGTTCCGGTGTATTTCGCTTTCGTGTTGCCGTCGTTGAACACGGTCGTGGTCTTGGCCCGGCAGACGTACTCCCATTGCGCCTCGGTCGGGAGGTCGAAATCTCCGATACCGGTTTTCGCCCTCAGCCTACCCATAAAAGATGTCGCATTCACGATTCTGTTGGATGGCCAATTCACCGCCGGATCGTCCGCATTCGCCGGATCCTCGCGGATCTCATAATAGGAGACCGTGTGTTTAGCCTGCGTAGCCGTACCGCCCGTCGTGCCCATGACATGGTCCCACTGCTTCTGCGTGACCTCGAAGACACCGGCATACATATTCTTTGTGAGGGTCACATTATCGGTTCCGTTCTGTGTGTCCCCCTGCTGGAAGGAGCCCGCCGGTACGCGCCGCAGCACCAGCTTGTCGGTCTTGTAGAGGTCGTTGGTGGTCACTCCGGTCCAGATGACCGATTCCACAATCGTCTCTCCCACCGCATTCGTAATGGGATTGCGCATCCACGCGCCCCAGAGGCCGTTCGTGAGATCCTCTTCGTAAACATACTCGATCTGCTTGTCCGCTCCCGCCTCTTTCGTCAGGTCCACGATCATGTAGAGCGGCGGCGTTACAGGCGTGAGGGTCACTTTGAACTGTGACAAAACCTCTTCATTGGTGTACTGGCTTTGCGTCGGATCCCAGACGATCCGGCGCGCGCCCTGCCCGGAAACACCGTAAAGATCGCCGGAGAGCTCGTTGTCGCCCAGCACGAGCGGTATCGAGCCGTTGTGGGCCGTCACCGCGATATCCACCCCCTGCGTCGCATTCGCGATCACATAATCGATGTCCACCAGCTTGCTCCACGGCCAACGCTGACGCACGCTGACATGGCTGATGTCAGCCGCGAGGCTGTTCAACGCCAGACACGCCGCCAAACTCGCCAATGCCGTTTTCATTGTTGTTGTCATTGCCGTTTCTCCATTCTTCTTTCTTTGACCGACATGCATCGACTTGAGACGACCTGAACCATCCCGAGTCAAAATCCCGATTTCAAACACACTTTAGAACTTCCCGATTCTCACTTCACGCTGAATATGGACCCCTCCGGCACGCGGAGGAGCGTGGCCTCCCACAGACCGGCGCTTCCCGGAAAATCAAGTGCCAGATCGAAGATACCGTATCCCCATGAGCCGTCCCGCAGTTTCCAGCCGTAGTAACCGGCGGCAGGGAGCAGGTTGGTCTGCGCGACCCCGTCCTGACGCCTGATCGACAGGCGGCTGTTCGAAGCCGGGGCGGTCGTGTTGATCCAGCGGACGTCATGCGGGATCACCGCCGCGTCCCGTACGTGCGTCCAGCGCTTATCGGCATCAGACAGAAGCACCGGCGTTTCGCCATACGCGCCTGACAAGACACTTAGCCGGGACTGTTGCACACGGATCACGGCATTTTGCGCGTCATAAAAACGCAGGGTCAGGTCCACCACGTCCTCCTCCGACGGTACCGGGGTTGCGCTGACCTGCCAGACCCAGTTGGTCGCGGGGCGCGTAAAGACAACGGTCTGCGTGCCGCGCAGACCATCCAGCGTCAACTCCGCCCGCACGGCACTCTCGTCCCTCCACTCCCAGGACAGCAGCACCGTGTTGGTGCAGACCCTCGACCAGTGGCCATCACGCGCGGGCGAGGTGTTGATCATTACCGGCACCGATGAGGCGGCTTGGGCCGACTGGCCGACCAGCAGCAGGGCCACCGCAACCGTTATCGCTATGTTGCCTACGCTCATGTCCCCTCCCTCCAATTATCATTGTTGATAATAGTAAACCGCATCCCCAGAAGCGTGTCAAGCCATCGAGTTGATTTCAGTTCTGCTCTTTTTTTTCTCACGCGGAGGCGCGAAGGGTACGAGGTTTTTTGAGGGGGACGTTGTCCCGAACCGTCGAAAACACCGCACCCCGCCAACACACGTCCGGCCTACGCCTGCGCCCCCCCCCGACGGGCCGAGGCGAGGGTAGCGCTACAGCGTTATGGCAAAGTTATCACAACGCGGAAGCCGTAGTCTCGGCAGGTCGAACCCGCTGATCCCCGTCTTGGCCCGGACGCACCCCATGAAACTGGACGGCCGAACCGCGGAACCCGTCGACGGCCAGTCCACCACCGGGCTGCCGTTTGTCGCCCCCCGGAACGGATTGAATATAGCCAATTTTTTTCGGTTATTTTTTGAAAACCGCTTTTTTAAGCACGGTCCAGGGCAGGCCGTGCACGGTAAGATCCGCCATAAAGGGGTCGGGATCGAACTGCTCCATGTTAAAAACCCCCTTACCCCGCCATTGACCGGTGAGCATCATTTTCGCGCCGATCATGGCCGGCACCCCCGTGGTGTACGAGATCGCCTGAGACTGGACCTCGCGGTAACACTCCTCGTGATCGCAGATGTTGTAGATAAACACCGTCTTGCGTTGGCCGCGGGCGTTCCGTCCCCGGACCTGACAGCCGATGCAGGTCTTGCCTTTCGTCAGCGGACCGAGCGAGGCGGGGTCTGGCAGCAACGCCTTAAGGAACTGGAGCGGCACGATATCGACCCCGTTGAACCGCACGGGGTCGATCCGCGTCATGCCGACATTCCTCAACACCTCCAGATGCTTGAGGTAGTTGTCAGAGAAACTCATCCAGAACCGCGCGCGCCGTAACTCCGGGATGTGCCGGGCCAGAGACTCCAGCTCCTCGTGATACATCAGGTAGACCTTCAGCGAACCGAGGTTTTCAGGCATCGTGAAGGAGGAACACACCGAAAGCGGTTCGGTCTCCTTCCACTCGCCATCCTCCCAGAAACGGCCCTTGGCCGTAACCTCGCGGATATTGATCTCGGGGTTGAAATTGGTTGCGAACGGTTGACCGTGACTGCCGGCGTTGCAGTCGATGATGTCGATTTCCTCGACATGCGGCACGAAATGTTTACGGGCGTAGGTGCAGAACACACTCGTGACGCCGGGGTCGAACCCTGAACCGAGCAGAGCCATGAGACCGGCTTTTTTGAAGCGGCTATGATAGGCCCATTGCCACTTGTACTCAAATTTCGCCTGATCCGGCGGCTCGTAGTTGGCGGTATCCAGATAGTTCACGCCCACCTCAAGACAGGCGTCCATGATGTGCAGGTCTTGATAGGGCAGCGCCACGTTGATCACGAGATCCGGCCGGTGCCGCTTCAGCAGCCGGACCGTCTGCGGCACGTTGTCCGCATCCACCTGCGCGGTGGTGACCTTGCGCGGCAACCGTGCGGCCAGCGCATCCACCCGGGCGCGGGTTCGTGAAGCGATCACGATGTCGGTAAAAACCTCGGGAACCTGCGCGCACTTGTGCGCCACGACCGCGCCGACACCGCCGGCGCCGATAATCAGTACTTTGGCCATGAGATCATCCTTTTGTGGTTGGGAATGGGGAGAGTATACACCATTTGGAGCGGGAGGTCATCCCAATCAACAAGGCGATCCTTTTCACTGGGAAAGGTGCCCGCGAAAAGGTTTTCGGATTCGAGGCTTGCATGCCGGGCCGGGTTTGGATACAAAAGAGCAAAGTGAAGGTCCTTTTCCTGTTCATCGATGGCGTGGGACTGCGCCCACCCGCAACGGACAATCCGGTCCATTCCGGCATCTGCCCGACGCTGTGCCATCTTATCGAACAGCACGGGGTGTCGATCGACGCGTGTCTGGAGGTGACAGGCTTGCCGCAAAGCGCCACCGGACAGACGGCTCTGTTCACGGGTGTCAATGCCTCGCAGATCATGGGACGTCATTGTGAAGGCTTTCCCGGTCCCACGCTCCGCAAACTCATCGAGCAGGGCAATCTGTTCATGGATCTCTCGCGCAAGGGGCTGCGCTGCCGATTTGCGGACGCCTATCTGGTAGACAGCGTGGACGAACTGCGGGGCCGCCGTTTCAAATCCGTAACAACCGTGATGGCGCTGACCCAGCCCGAGACGATCTCCATTCAGGATGACCTGATGGCGAATCAGGCGGTCTTCCATGACATCACCCGTAAGAGTCTGCAAGAAAAAGGGTTGGCCATTCCGCTGGTCACCCCGCCGCAGGCCGCCGAACACCTCATCGAGGTCGCGTTGGCGAATGACTTCACCCTGTTCGAGTTTTTCCAGACGGATCTGGCCGGCCACTCATGCCAATACGATCAGGCATGCGAAACACTCCGCACGCTGGATCTCTTTCTCGACATGGTCGTGAGACTCTGCAAGACCACCGGTTTGCTGCTGATCCTCACCAGCGACCACGGCAATATCGAAGACATGGGCACACGCGGCCACACCCGCAATCCGGTGCCGCTGATCGCCCTTGGCCCCGGCGCGGACGAAATCAAGAACCTCGCGTCCAGTCTAACGGACATCACTCCGCGCCTGACGCGTCTGATGGTTCCGGGACACACCTCCATGCCGCGGACAGCCCCCCCCCGCTGATTCCGCCCAGTAAACGGCGACTTGCGACAGTCGGCCCGCGTTCGTATCGGGCAGCGACGCCCGCGCCCCCGACTCCTGTCTTGCGTCTCTTGTCTCCCGCTCTTTTAGGCTCTCAATCGATCCGCACCCCGGCCTGGCGCAACACCCGCTTGACGGCATGGACCGCCTTGGCCGTTTCTTTTTCCTTCAATCTCTCGGCGCACAGCAGCAGATCGCCGAGACGGCCGTTCATCACCAGCGGCGGACGGGTGCCGCCCGGCTCGGCCGACTTTCCGTTCGCGTCATAAAACGCCTCGATCTCCTCCTTGAAGCGGTAGGCGCTCGGAGTCTTCTTCTGTTTGTCAGTCCAACTCAATCCCAGCGCCTGCAACCGCAGCGCGAAACGCTGCGCGGAAACGCCATACCGTTTTTTCAGACGCAACAGCAGTTCCCATGTCCATCCGACAGGCGACAGCCCCAATTGCCATACGGAGGCCTGCACCGCACGTGCGGGCATTAGGAAAAACGCCGCGAACCGGCGCGCGAACTCCGCTTCCGATAACGTTTCGGCACCGTTCTCGGGCAATGGTCCGCCGGAACCCTGCCCCTCTCCGGTTTCCCGGACATACCAGCAGACCCGCCCCAGCTCAAACGCCAGACGGAACAACTGAAGCTCCGGCTGCTTTTTCAAGCGGCTGTTGACGAAGATCAACGCGTTACGGTTCTGCGGATCGTATCCACTGAAGGTCGGACACCCTTCCGGCATGTCCAAAAAGATCACACGCACTCCGGCGCTTTCAAGCGCTTCCAAATAACCGTGCGTCACCGTCTCGCCGATGCCCAAATCCTGCCGCAACCGGCCGGCCAAATATTCCGCTCCCCGTTCCGTGGGCGCGAACGGTATCGTGAGCGCGAGTGAGGAGGTTTTTACCACGCCGCACAACGTCTCCAACTTCAGCAGAGCCTGCGCGACCGATAGGCAGATGATGTGGGCCGATTTCAACGGTTCCGCGCCCGCGTTGATCCCGTTGTCCATCGGAGGCAGCATCACCGGCTGTTTGCCATCCCTCGCCGCCGCGCTCTCTTCCCACACGTTCTGTTCTTGGAACAGATCGTCAATGCGGACATTCAACTGCTTGGCCAACCGGTACAGAACGCGTCCCGAAGGCAGGTGCTTGCCCTTCTCAATCCAGCCCAACGGACCGGCACGGATACCGATTTCCGTGGCCAGTTTAATTTGAGAAATACGCTGAATCTCACGTAACTGACGGATCCTCGCTCCAACCCGCAAGGCGATTTCATGTTCCACCTGCGTTTTCTGCTTTCCCATACGGAACCTTTCTCTTGTATGTTCGCACCTTATTCCGCCGCGTTCACCACTATTCTGCCGTGCAACCGCATGCCGTAAGGGTATTACGCACCCGCTACCGCAAACGACTCATTCACCAAAGTGATTATATTGTTGCAGTTCAAGGTGATCCGCGCAAGGGGAATCATCTAAAAAAACAAGAATATGGGATTTTTTACAGATGGAGCGTAGGAAAAAAACTTATGCCCGAACCGCTGTTCCCGTCACAAACGCATAGGCGTTTCGGAAGAGCCGCATCCACGGGCCGGCCTCGCCGGTGAAGAGATCGGCGGGACGGTACGAGAGCTGCACCGAACGAAAGCCGCGCTCCGGATGCGGCATCAGGATGGTCGCACGGCCGTCACGTGAAGTGAAGCCGGTCAACCCGCCCTTCGTGCCGCTCGGATTCCACGGATAGCGCTCGGTCGGCTGGCCGCATCCGTCCACATAGCGCAACGCTGCAATCGCCTGCGCTTCCTCTTCCGGCGACGCGAAGACGGCCAAACCCTCACCGTGCGCCGCCGCGACCGGCAGACGCGAACCCTCCATGCCCTTCAGCAGCACAGAGGGCGACTCCATGACCTCGATGATCGAGTAGCGCGCTTCGAACTGCTCGGAAAGATTGCGCTGGAAACGCGGCCAATGCGCGGCACCCGGAATGAGCACCTTAAGCTGCGCCAGCATCTGGCAACCGTTGCCGACCCCCAACGTGATCGTATCAGGCCGCTCGAAGAAGCGTTTGAACATCTCAGTCAACCGGACGTTGTAGAGGATGCTGTGCGCCCAACCTGAACCGGCGCCCAAGACGTCGCCGAATGAAAAGCCGCCACATGCCACCAAGCCATTGAGCCCGGCAAGATCGACGCGGCCTTCCAGCAGATCGGTCGTATGCACATCGACCGCCTCAAAGCCGGCCAACGTGAATGCGGCGGCCATTTCGGCATGTCCGTTGGTCCCCTGCTCGCGCAGCACTGCCATGCGCGGCTTCTGCTGCACGCTCATACCAGTCGGAGCATCCGGATCGAAAGTCACGGCAAATTGCATGCCCGGATAGGTCTCGTCCAGCGCATTATCATACTCCTGCCACGCGCACACCGGATTGTCGCGCAACGCCTGCATGCGGCAGGTCAGCGCCGACCACGTACGCCGCAGCCAA
>Ga0116183_1000139_pt1 | contig 80197 bp, 59 predicted proteins | sample AD_UKC078_MetaG_FD_89753 | JGI IMG/M metagenome (GOLD analysis project Ga0116183, IMG submission 89753) | Active sludge microbial communities of municipal wastewater-treating anaerobic digesters from USA - AD_UKC078_MetaG | ecosystem: Engineered > Bioreactor > Anaerobic > Digestate | place: USA...
GGGGGAACGACTCTTAAAACTGAAAGCGTAGAATATGGAAGTGCAGCAACTGCTCCAATTGACCCGACCAAAACTGGCTATACCTTTGATGGCTGGGATGTGCCCTTTTTAAACATAACACAAGCGACTATAGTAACAGCAAAATATACCATTAATTCATACACCATTACATTTAATAGTAGAGGTGGGACCGCAGTTGAAGAAAAAACGCAAAATTATAACACTACAGTAAATCCACCAGCGGACCCTGATAAAACTGGATATACCTTTAAAGGGTGGTATAAGGATAATGAATCATTTTCAGTTAAATATGTGTTTAATACGCCGATGCCTGCTGAAAATATTACACTTTATGCTAAATGGGAGGCAAATACAAATACTGCATACACTATTCAATACTTTAAACAAGGTTTAGGAGGTAGTTATTATACACTTGAGGGAAGTGATACGCAGAATGAAACAGGAACAACAGGCGAAACAGCGCACATATTAAATTATGAAAATAAATACGCAGGTTTTACATACACTGTAACTGCTGATACAAAGATTTCTGGCACGATTGAAGGAAATGGCTCACTAATATTGAAAGCTTATTACAACAGAAATTCATATACCGTAACTTTTATAAACAACGGCGCTACATATGACGTACCTAAACAAGTCGAATATCAAGGTACTATATCAAAACCAGCAGCAGACCCCCAAAAAGGAGAAGATGCACAATACACATATACATTTGCTGGGTGGGATCCTGATCCTGCTAGTATAACAATGCCTGCAAATAGTTTATCAATAACTGCTCTATATAATCGAACAATAAGAAAATATAATGTTACATTTTATGATGATAATGGTACCACTGTTCTACATAATGAGGATGTAGAATATGGAAAAGGTGCAACTGCTCCAATTGACCCAACCAAAACTGGCTATACCTTTGATGGTTGGGATGTGGCCTTTTCAAATATCACACAAGCGACTACAGTTACAGCTAAGTATGTAATTAATTCATATACCATTACATTTAATAGTAGAGGTGGGACCAATGTTATCGCAAAAACGCAAGATTATAACACTACAGTAACCGAGCCTGAAGCACCTACAAAACTAGGATATACCTTTAAAGGATGGTATAAAGATAATGAATCATTTTCAGTTAAATATGTGTTTAACACGCCGATGCCAGCAGAAAGCATTACACTTTATGCTAAATGGGATGCAAACACAAATACTAAGTATACTATCCAATACTATCAACAAAATGTAGGGACTAATGAGTATACTTTGGTGGCTAATCATACTGAAATTAAAGAAGGCGAAACGGACACAATAGCCACTCTTTCAAATTATGAAAATAAATATGTAGGCTTTACATACACTGTAACTCCTAATACTTTGACGAGTGGAATAATTACTGCAGATGAACAACTTACCCTAAAAGTCTATTACAAAAGAAATTATTACAAAGCAACATTTATTAACGAAGGTAACGAACATAGTGTGCTAAATTTAAGATATGGCGCACATATATCTAGCCCAACAACTCCAACCAAAGCCTCGACTGCTGAATACACATATACATTCAGTAAATGGAATCAAAATATTCCAAATGCAATGCCAGCAGAAAATATGATTTTCCAGGCAATATATACATCTGTGGTAAGGCAATACACGTATACATTTTTAAATGATACCGAGGATGTTGTATTAAAAACTGCAACGATTAATTATGGTGGGGATATAATTGCTCCCGAAGAGCCATTAAGAACAGGGTATACATTCAATTGGGATAAGGCATTTTCAACAATCTCGTCTAATATTACAATTAAAGCAACATATACCATCAACTCATATACCATTACCTTTGATAGCAGAGGTGGAGATGCGGTCAATCCCATAACTGAAAACTATAACACTTTAGTAACTGCACCAGCAGTACCTACAAGGCTAGGATATACATTTGGGGGATGGTACGTCGATAATGAAACATTTGAAAATGCGTTTGATTTCACTAACTTAAATATGCCCGCAACTGACACAGCCCTTTATGCTAAGTGGGATGCAAAGACAAATACTAAATACACTATCCAATATTATCAACAAAATATAGATAATGATGAATATAGTTTGTATTTTACATCTAATAAAACTGGGACAACTGATACTATAGCCACAGTTACGCATTACGAAACTAGGTACCCAGGATTTAACTGTATTGTAACTGCAGGTTCTGTACATTCAGGAAAAATTACAGCAGATGAGCAACTTGTTTTAAAAGTATACTATAACAGAAATTATTACATCGTTACGTTTATAAATAACGGTGAAGAATATGATAGTCAAGACAAAAAGTATGGTGCAAATGTTACCTTACCTGCAAATCCTACCAAACCAGCAACTGCACAGTACACATTTACTTTTGATGGTTGGGATAAAGCTATACCTGCGACAATACCAGCAGAAAATATTACAATAACTGCAACATATACGGTAGCAATAAATAGCTATGACGTAATATTCTTAAGTGATGAAGGGGGAACTACTCTTAAAACTGAAAGAGTAGCATATGGAAGTGGTGCGACTGCTCCCCTAAATCCAACAAAAACTGGTCATACATTTAACGGCTGGGATAAGAGCTTTTCAAATATCACACAAGCTACTACAGTCACAGCAAAATATGTAGTTAACCTATATACCATTACATTTAATAGTAACGGTGGAACTAACGTTGATGCAAAAACCGCAAACTATGGAACAAATGTTATAAAACCTGAAGCGCCAACAAGAATAGGATATACATTCATCGATTGGTATACTGATAATGAAACATTTGAAAATGCGTTTGATTTCACTAACCTAAAGATGCCCGCAACTGATACAACACTATATGCAAAGTGGAATGCCAATACTAATACTAAGTACAAGGTTGAATACTATAAGCAAAATCTAGAAGATGATGACTATACCTTAGATGTTACCGAGAATCTAGAAGGAACAACAAATACAAGCGTGTCGGTTGTTGATTTTGAAAATAAATATGTAGGCTTTGCCTATGCCTCTACAAACTCTAATACATACGGAATAATTGAAGCAAATGGAAGTCTTACTTTAAAAATCTATTACACCAGAAATATATATATGGCTACATTCATTAATGAGAATCAGGAATATAACAGCCAAAATATTAAATATGGTGGAGAGATAACCGTACCCGCAAACCCTGCAAAAGCCAGAACGCAAGAATTTACATATACATTTGCTAGGTGGGATAAAGAGGTTCCTATAACAATTAGTCAAAGCATTACCTTCGCTGCAGTATATACACAAACAAAAAATAAATATACAGTGACTTTCAAAGACTATAACGAAAGTGTTTTAAAAACTCAAAATGTAGAATACGGCAGTGGTGCAATTGCTCCAGCAGATCCTAATAGAGTAGGTTATAGCTTTATAGGTTGGGATAAGACTTTTGAAAATATTGTAAATAATCTTGTAGTTAAAGCAAAATATAGTATTAACCAATATACATATACCTTTTATGATGCAGATGAAAAAACAGTATTAAAAACAAAAACAGTTAATTATGGTTCAGAAATAGTGGAGCCAGCTTATCCAGCAAAAGCAAGAACACAAGAATTCACATATACTTTTAGTAGATGGGATAAGGTTGTTCCTGAAACGATTAGTGAGGATATATCATTTAGACCAATTTATACAAGTGTCACGAATAAATATACAGTCACATTTAAGAACTATGATGGAAGCACTATAGGCGAACCACAAGAAGTAGCATACGGTTCTAGTGCGACTGCGCCAGCAACTCCATCAAGAATAGGACATACATTTAGTGAGTGGGCACCAGCAGATTTTTCAAATATAATGGGACCGCTTACAGTAGTTGCACAGTATTCAACTAACAGATACCAAATCACCTTCAACGCTAACGGTGGCACAGTTGTTAACGCTATTACATTAGGTTATGAATACCCTGTAGTTCTTCCTGAAAATCCCATAAAAGAAGGATATGCATTTATGGGATGGTATAAAGATATGTCTCTCACTGAAAAATATGTTGCTACCACTATGCCTGCCGAAAATATAGTCCTTTATGCTAAATGGGCAGAACTTGTGGATATAGCATCTTTTATATCAGATACTAATTTAAACAATATGCTTTCGAGTATCAATATACCGCTTGGTGAAGAATATGAAACTTTAGAATTATTAGAGGAAACATATAAAGATGTAAAGCAAGGGCACACATTGAAAAATTGGATATATAAAGACAGTAGCACTAGTGAGGAATCTGTCATAACAGAAGAAACGGTATTTGACTATGCAGGTGGCTTTGAGATTTTAGCTAACTATGAGGCAAATACATATACATTGAATTTCTATTCAAACTATAGCGGAGCTGATGCAATAGCCCCAACAACGGTAACATATGATACTGCAATAGCTTTACCCCAAGCTCCTACAAGAGAAGGGTATGAGTTTGCTGGCTGGTATAACGGAGATCAAAGGGTTGAAGACGGCAACACATTCCTATCTGCAGATGATGTGTCATTAGTAGCAAGATGGGATTCAATTGTGACAGCAGTTCCCGAAACTAAACAGCCCGATCTTCTCTGGTTGTATTTCCTCTTAAGCATAATGGGTGGTGTAGGCATAACCATCGGAGTATATTTTACTGTTGGTTTTGTAAAAGAAAAAAGAAAAGCAAAGCAAGTAAGTGGTAAAAAATAATTAAACCATAGAAAAACAAGTATAAATAATAAAACTAATTTGCCCCCTATAAGTTGTTTTATACCGTTCAACTTTTTGGGGGCTAAAGTAAATGCATTACTTCCTGCCCAAATTCTAAACCCGTCGAATTCGACGGGGATATGATAAAAGACATAAAAAAACCCTAATAGATAGGGTTTTGGCGGAGAGAGTGGGATTTGAACCCACGGCACCTTTTTGAGGTGCACACGATTTCCAGTCGTGCTCCTTCGGCCAGCTCGGACATCTCTCCACATTTAAAGGCCTTTAACTACAATATGTAATCAACTCTTTATTTAAGTTTTTTGCTAAATGAGTATAACATAATAACAAAACTTAGTAAAACAAAAATAACTAGCGCATTCAGGTAAGGATTATAAAGTTAGTTGTCATAGTAGTAGGGATGGTGGTAGGTAAGTTGAGGAACACCTAAGGATTGAGTACAGTTTTAATAGCACATATTTTAGCAAGGACTAATAAGATAATTTGATGAAGGATTTAGGTATTAAAGTTTTACTCTTGGTTTTGCTCGCATTTTTATAGTGTTATTCAACAAAGGATTTAGGAATTAAAGTTCTCTCAATGTAACAATATTACATAAATTTCTTTTCAAAGATATTGCAATTTTTATTAAATCCAGATGGCATCTTTTAATTTTATGTGGATAGAATAGCGAAACTCTTGATTTTTAATGGGATTTTAGAAAAGGATGAAAAAGTCGGATTTTTTGTTGACAAATATTCTGTATGTGTTATAATATTAGCAGTCGGAGTGGTAGAGTGCTAGCAAAACAAAAGCATTTTGCCAAGACGAAAATAAAATAAAAAGGAGAATGATAATATGAAAAACTTAGTAACAAGAGGATTTGATAATTTCTTTGATGATGTATTTGATAGTTTCTTTAAGCCTGTAGCTTATGACAGATTTGTTGCAACTGGAATGAAGACTGATATTAAAGATTTAGGTGATAAATATGAACTTGCAATCGATGTTCCAGGATATGACAAAGAAGACTTAACTCTCGATTTAGAGAATGGCTATTTGACAGTTAAAGCTGAAAGAGCTGCTTCAGAAGAAAAAGGCAAAAAAGATGAAGGTAGATACTTGAGACGTGAACGTGCATACACTTGCAGCAGAACCTATTATGTAGGCGATGTTGATAAAGAAACCATTAAGGCTAAGTATGAAAACGGCGTGTTAAGTGTAACTGTTCCAAAAGAAAAACAAAAGGTCATTGAATCTACAAAGATTGATATCGACTAATTATTAGTAAAAAGTAATTTTAACAGATTTTTCCCAACCTCCCTCCTTTAGTACATAACTAAAGATGATAAGCCAAGCGTTTTGCTTGGCTTTGTCATATCCAAAAATCAATTTACCATTTATTTTTATCTTAGTTTTCATAGTAAGTAGGCTGTCGGATGAGGGCTTCGGTTAATATCAGTTTATAGAGTAAGGAGAGGTGGGGGGTGGCTGTTTAATTCAATGTTTTCATAGTGTAAAAGTCTTCAATTGCCAGTTTTAAGACAGTAGAAAGACTTTTTCTACTTGGTTAGTCTTACAGTCCAACAGTTAGTCCTAAGGTAGCCAATATTGACTAAATGCCATAAAAGTGGCAAGATTTAACTAATGTTTCATGCGCGCATGGAAGAATATGGTGTATAATAATAGTACATAATATGCGAATACGAGAGTACGGTAAAATATGAAAATTGCATTAGGATCAGATAAGTCAGGATATAATTTAAAGGAATCAATTAAACAATATTTAATTGAGAAGGGCGTTGAATTTGATGACTTGGGTACAACCGATATTAATAAAGTACATCCATATTATCAAGTTGCATCAGATGTTGCTCCTAAAATTCAAGATAAAACATATGATAAAGCTATTTTAATTTGCGGAACAGGCGCAGGGATGTGTGTTGTAGCGAATAAGTTTAAGGGAGTTAGTGCTGTTGTTTGTGAAGGTGTTTATACAGCAAAGATGGCAAGAGCTATCAATGGTGCCCAAGTTTTATGTATGGGTGGATGGGTAGTCGCACCTGAGATGGGAATACAAATGGTAGAAGCCTTTTTAAACACTGACTATTTACAAGATTTAGAAGATTGGAGAAAAACTTGGCTTACTAACGCTGCAAAAGAAGTTGTAAAAATAGAAGACAAAAATTTTAAATAAAATATCTGACGTTTTGGGCGTCATTAGAAGAGTGGAGTGACGAGTTGGATTATTAATGCCAAGTGAGTTGTTCAAATGTAAGATTATGTTTAAATAAATAAGAGTTAGGATTGAGGGTTAAATATGAGTTTTTTTGAATATCAAGAGCCGGTAAAGTTAATGTTTGGAAAAGGAGCAATAAAGAGGCTACCTGAAGCTATTAGTAGTTATGGGTATAAAAAAGGGGTATTGATTACAAGTAAATACTTTATATCAAGTGGAATAGCTGATGATATAGTAAATGACTCTAAACAAATAGTGAGTGTTTTTGGCGGAGTGTCTCCTAATGCGCTACTTAAAGAAGTTACTATGGCTAGTGAACGTATAAAAGAAGTAGGTGCTGATTTTGTTGTTGCAGTGGGTGGAGGCTCGGTAATTGATTTAGCTAAATTTGCTTGTTCACTTGCAGTTAATGATGGAGATGCAAAAGACTACTTTTATAAAACAAAAACATTTACATCTAAAAAAATTCCACTAATAGCTGTTCCTACTACATCAGGAACGGGTTCGGAAGTCACATCTGTATCAGTTTGTACTGATGAAGATGCTAAAGTTAAATCTCCAATAGTTAGCAATAATTTTTACCCAACTCTAGCTATAATAGACTACATGTTAACACTAAGCGTGCCTAAATACACAACTGCTATTACAGGTCTAGATGCTTTTTCACATGCACTTGAAGCGTTTTGGAATGTAAATCATCTACCCATTACTGATATGTATGCAAAAAAATCTATGGAGTTAATAATTAATAACATTGAAAAAGCATATGACGATGAAAATAATATTGAGGCAAGGAAAGCCATGAGTTTAGGGTCAGTATATGCAGGACTAGCTTTTGCTCCTACAAGGACAGCTGCTGTACATGCTTGTAGCTATGCTATATCCAATCAGTTTGATGTGCCACATGGCGAAGCTTGTGCTTTCACTCTAGGGTTTTTCTTAAAAGAAAATGCAGAAGAAGATAAAAGACTTAATATTCTTGCTAAAGATTTAGGTTTTAAAAATGTTGATGGTATGGTAGATAAGATAGAAAGCCTTAAAAAGAAATTTAATCTAAAAACAACATTAAAAGATTTAGGATGTGTAGATGTAGGAAAACTTGTAAAGGAATGTGTTTATCATCCACTGTTTAATAATAATCCTAAAAAATATACCGAGGAAAGTCTCACTAAAGCACTTAAAAAATATTTCAAAAATTAAAAATATATTTGAAGATGGTGGTATCATGAAACAAAAAATTAATTTAGGTATTGTATGTTTAGTTAGAAACACTTTTGATTTTAAAGCAGCAGGAGAAATATATAAAGGCATATTAAAAGATCTCGAAAAAGATGAAAGTATTAACCTTTATCCTGTAAAAGAAGTGGTGATAGAATCTGAAGAGGCTATAAAAGCTGGAAAGTATTTTGCTGAAAATCTCGTAGATGCTATTGCTGTAATATCGGGAACGTTTCATTTAGGACATCTTATACTGGAAATTAAAAAATGGTGTGATAAACCTATTTTATTATGGGGACTCCCTGAGCTTCCATATGATGGTGGAAAAATTAGATTAAATTCAGTTTGTGGCGTCAACTTAAACGCATCTAATCTAACCAAGAGCGGATATGCTGACTATACATATATCGTGAGTGAAAAAATCGATCAAGACTTTTTAGATGCTATCCGTATGATTAAGGTTTTAAAGGAAGCAAAGGTAGGAATACTAGGCTCTAGAGCGCACGGATTTTTTAATGTAGGAGTTAGTGAACTTGGGTTATATAAAAAATATGGCTGTTTAGTAGATAGCTATCAACTGTCAGAAGTTTTTGGGTATAAAGAAGATATAGAGAGGGTTAGATACTATGAAAATAAGATTAACTCTACCTTTAATACAAAGGGCGTAACAAGTGAACAGGTATCTAAAACCTCAATTCTTGCATCCAAAATTGAGAATTTTATCAAAGATAAAGGCCTAGATGTATTAGCTATTAGATGTTGGCCAGAGTTTGCAGCAGGCTTTTCAATAGCACCTTGCGCTGCAATGTCAATACTTCAAGATGAAGGATATATATTAGCTTGCGAAGGCGATATAGATTGTGGGCTTACTATGCTTTGTCATAAAGCTATAGGAGCAAAAACACCTTTTATGGCAGATTTATCACAAGTTAATTTAAATGAAGGTTATGCTTTGATGTGGCATTGTGGCGTAGCTCCTAGTTCACTATGTGATGGGATTTGTACGCCTACTTTGGATACATATTTTGCTGGTGGTAAAGGAGTGACTGCAGGTTTTGTTATGAAGTCAGGAAATGTCCATGTAGCAAGGTTAGATAGCATTAATGGGCAATATAGGATATTCCAAGAAACGGGTAAAGCAATACATATGGATAAAGAATTATCAGGTACATATGCAAAATGTATTTTTGATAATGGATTAAAAAATGTCCTTGATAAACTAGTATATTCTGGAACTGCACACCATCTTTCAATGGCGTATGGAGACTTTACAAAAGCATTTGAAATATTTGCCCGTCTTACAAATACAGAAATTATCTAATTTAGATTTGTGTCTAAAAAAACATAGAGATTATAGGAGTAGGTATGCGCATTAATAGAGTTGGAGATAGTATTAGTCTTACGTATAAAGGTAGATTAGTTTTTAATCATTCTAAAGAAGCCCCCTTTATTAGTGGGGTGGATTGGGATACAAAACATAGCTATATACATGGCACTTTTAAATTTAAAGCTAAAGTTAAAAAGTTAGTTCTGTTGTATAATGTCTCGGTTATTTCAGAAGATAGTAAAAAAATAGAGTTAACCTTTACAAATGATTCAACTAGCGTAAATGTTCAAATAACAGCAAGAGATGATATTTTGGTATTTAGTTTAGATGCAAATAAAGACACAGCATATCGTATAACATTTCCATCTACTGAAAGTGAAGGTATATTTGGTGGTGGGGAGCAGTTTAGACAACTTAATTTAAAAGGTGAAAAGGTAAAAAATCTTGTATCTGAGCATATAAAAATTAAACCGATAGTACTAAAGACCATATTTAACTTCCTTCCATATAAGCCAAGAGAGCATAAAGATATCGTAACATATGCACCTATGACTACATTTATGTCTAGTGAAAAGTATGCGATAAGGTTTGATGTTGATGTTTATGGAGAAAGTGATTTTCAAAATGAAAGTTATTCCACATATACCTTTGAAAAGTGTCCAAGAAGTTTTTCTATATTCTATGGCGATTCCTTCAAAGAAGTAAATATGCTTTTAAATAAGGATATAGAAAATAGAGAGTATCTACCCGATTGGGCATATGATGGGATGATAATAGGCGTTCAAGGGGGAATTGAAAGAGTAGTAGAAAAAGCAACATCTATGATAGATCAAGGTGTACCTGTATGTGGTGTATGGTGTCAAGATTGGTGTGGTAAAAAAGTTACTGCTGCTGGCTCTCAAGTGTATTGGAACTGGTCACAAGATAAAGTTAGATATCCCAATTTAAAAGAAGAAATAGCTAAGCTTAAAGAAAAGGGAGTTAGATTCTTAGGATACATTAATCCATATCTTGTAAAAGATGGTCCTATGTACAATGAATGCAAAGAAAAAGGATATTTAGTTAAAAATAAAGATGGGGATATATATCACATAAAGTCCACTACATTCTATGCTGCGATGATGGATTTAACAAATGAAGGGATGGTTCAATACCTTAAAGAAACTATCATAAAAGAAAATATGTTAGATCTTGGTATTGATGGATATATGGCAGATTTTGGAGAGTATTTACCATTTGATGCAGTGTTACATAATGGCGATGCAAAAGAGCTTCATAATATTTGGCCAACCATATGGGCAAAAATAAATAGAGAAGCAGTAGATAGTCACGAGAGACAAAAGGAAGTATTTTTCTTTACTAGATCTGGATATAACGGCGCACAAAAATATACAACTATAATGTGGAACGGAGATCAACATACTGATTTTAGTATTGATTATGGTATGGGATGTGTTCTCCCTGCAACATTTAATTTAGGTTTTTCGGGTATGTCTGCTGTACATAGCGACATTGGGGGATTTATAAGTTTTGCATCTTTGAGAAGAGACGAAGAGATATTTATTCGCTGGATGGAAATGAATACATTTTCACCACTGCTTCGTTCTCACGAAACCATACGACCAGAACTAAACACTCAACCATATGACGATAATGTCGTAAAAGCAGTAGGGAGACTAGCTAGGTTACATAAAGCATTAAAACCATATATTAAGTTCTGCATGGAAGAAGCAAATAAAGGTATTCCAGTTATGCGTCCTGACTTTTATAACTCAAATGATTTTTCAAATCATAAAGACTTATATTCCTTTATGTTAGGTGATGAAATTTATGTAGTTCCAGTAATGGAATCTGATGCAGATGAAAAAACCATTCACCTTCCTAAAGGTGAGTGGAAGAACCTAATAGACAAACAAGAGTATGAAGGTGGAAAAACATATACTTTTAATGCACCACTAGGAACACCGCTTGCTTTTTATCTTGTAAACGGAAAACACAAAGATTTATTTGATGAAATAGAGTTTTAATCAAAAGCTAGCAAGTAAAAAGCCTTCAATTTTAGACGGAAGCACTTTAGATTTGTTAGTTATCATAGTAAGTCGGGCGATAAATAGACCCTCGAAACACTTTAGATTTTAGTTGAAACTGTACTATGTTTGAACCCTTTACTAGCAATATGCTAGTATTTAATTGTTGTACAAAAATAATGGAGAGAGATAATGATAGAAGTAAAAGGGAAATACAACACGGCTATAATTTACACAGACAATGTGGATGAAAATGCTTTAAAAGATATTAAAGCAGTATGTGATTCTGAACTGTTTAAAAAATCAAAGATTAAAATCATGCCAGATGTACACGCAGGACTTGGATGTACAATAGGGACAACTATGACTATAGTCGATAAAATAGTTCCTAATTTTGTAGGAGTAGATATTGGCTGTGGAATGGAAGTTTCTAAGTTAAGCAATAAAGAAATTGATTTTATAGCCTTAGATAGACTTGTTAGAAAAAAGGTACCTTCAGGAAGATCTATACGGAGTTCTCACCACGAATACGAAAGTCTTATTGACTTAACAAAACTTAATTGCAAAAATCACGTATCCATTGATAGAGCTAGATATAGCATTGGTACTTTAGGTGGTGGAAATCACTTCATCGAAGTTGATAAAGATGAAGAAGGTAATCTATACCTTATTGTCCACTCAGGAAGTAGACACTTAGGGACACAAGTCGCAGAATACTATCAAAAAGAGGCGTATCGAAGGATAAAGGATAAAGCTGAAGTCGATATTAAAAATCGAATTAGAAAATTAAGGCAATCTGGCGCTAGTGATGCAGAAATTTTAGTAGCAAAAGACGAGTTAGAAAGAAATATCCCTAAAAAAGATTTTGCGTATGTAGAAGATGGCCTTATGGAAGAATATTTGTTTGATATGCATTTAACTCAACAATTTGCAACTATCAATAGAAAAGCCATTGTAGACGTTATAGTCCAAGGCATGAATCTTGATGTTGTTGAACAATTTACCACCATACACAACTATGTCGATACCGAAGAAATGATGCTTAGAAAAGGTGCAGTATCAGCAAAGAAGGGAGAAAAGTTACTCATCCCAATCAATATGAGAGATGGTTGCTTAATTTGTATAGGAAAGGGAAATAAAGATTGGAACCAGTCAGCGCCACACGGTGCGGGAAGAGTTCTTTCTAGAAGGCGTGCAATGGACTCTTTATGTATGAAAGAATACAGAGAAGCGATGGAAGGGATATATACAACTTCAATCTCGAAAGCAACTCTAGACGAAGCTCCCTCGGCATATAAACCTATTGAAGAAATAATGGAAAATATAGGCGATACAGTAGAAATAATAAAAGTAATTAAACCAGTATATAACTACAAGTCACCAGATTAATTAAGGATATAGGAGAGCATTTATCAGAATCTAAATAGTTTTTGTCATACTCAAAACTGTAACCAGTATAGGTTTTATTTAAAGTCCCACTGAACATGTTATATACATGTAATTGAACGATTTTAAATTTCAATCGTTGGCTTTGGTTTCCTACCTGGTACGGCGTGCATTCCAAACATAGCGAGTGCTTGGTTCACTTTATCCATACGAACAGTTTTCTTGCCTTGTTCAAGTTCTCGTATAAACCTTAGACCTAAACCAGAACGTAAGGAAAATTCTTTTTGTGTTAATCCAGCTTTTTTTCTGCTTTCTTTTATAAATTTTGCTATTTCATTCATAAAATAAGTTTACACCCGTTCGGGTGTATCATCAAGGTTTTTACATAAAATTATACCTAATCGGGTATAAATTAACTATAAATAAGCAAATTGTACCTTATAGGGTATAAAACGACATATAATATATACTAATTTACTCATAGATGTTCATCTCATAAACCACTACATTGCTAGCTATGCTTTATTGTAGGGTGTTAAGATAGCATATAAATATATATAAATTTTCGCATAGGTGTAGCATTAAAATTCATATCATAAATCGCCATGTTGTTAGTTATGTTTTATTATGCTAAGAAATAATGTAAAATAATATAGAATAATATACATAAGTTAGTAGGAGTAAACTATGAAATATTATGCTGCATACGGAAGTAATTTACAGGCAGAGCAAATGAAAAAGAGATGTCCTTCCGCTATCTACGTTGGAGCAGGAGTCATAGAAGGCTATCGGCTAGTCTTTTGGACATTTGCCACAATCGAACCAGCAGTAGGACATGCGACTCCCGTTGGTGTATACAGACTTAATGAAGTTGATGAAGCAAATCTAGATGGCTTTGAGGGAGTACGTATCAATCCACCGAGCTACATTAAAGAAAATATAAACGTAAAGATGGATAGCGGTGAAGTCATAGAGTGTATGGTTTACATAAAAAAGAGATTTTGTAGAATGGATTATCCGAACCTTCCCGATGACGAATATTACAAAAGAATAAAGAAAGGATACAAGGAAAAAGATCTAGATACAAAGGTTTTAAAAGAAGCTTACGAGTACACTGAGGAATTAATCAAAAAGTTTAAATAAGGAGTAATCTAAGTGAAATACTACATAGCATACGGAAGTAATTTGAATTTAGATGATATGAAAATGCGCTGTAAGGGTGCCAGATTTTATAAAAAAGGCATCCTTAAAGACTATCAGTTAGTTTTCCGTTGGTATGCGACAATAGAGAAAAAAGAAGGTGCAATAACTCCAGTTGGGGTTTTTTGTATTGATGAAAAATCTGAACTAGAACTTGATTTTTACGAAGGTTATCCTACCTTATACCGTAAAGAAAACGTTAATGTAGAGTTAGAAGATGGAAGTCTAATAGAGTGCATGGTGTACATTATGGAAGAAAAAAGACAGGAGTATACATTGCCTTCAAAATCATATTATGCAACCATTGAAAAAGGATATAAAGATGTAGGACTTGATATATCGTATTTAAAACAAGCGTTAGAATATACTAAAAAATTAATACAACAATAATGAAATAAGAGAAACCAAAATAAATACATACAACTAATGTTGTTAGCCATTAATACTGGTTAAATTTCAACAATATGATTATACGAGGTAAGTTTATGACAGCAAAAGAAAAAGCAATGAAAAATTTTAGAGATGGATATAACTGCTCACAATCAGTAGTTTTAGCGTTTAGCGATAAGTTAGGAATTGATGATAAAACACTGCTTAAACTATCATCATCTTTTGGTGGTGGTATGGGAAGACTCCGTGAGGTTTGTGGAGCAGTAACAGGTATGTTTATAGTCGTAGGGTTTCTATATGGCTATAATGACCCTAATGATAAACAAGCAAAAGCTAATCATTACGAACTCATTCAACAACTTGCTAAAGAATTTAAGGATGCAAACCACTCCATTATATGCAGAGACTTACTAGGATTAGGTGAAGGTCCAGATAACCCAATACCAAGCGAAAGAACAAAACAATACTATGCCGAAAGACCCTGTGAAGAACTCGTAGGTCATGCTGCAGAAATAGTAGAAAAATACATAGCAAATAAAAATAAAAACTAGAAGTCATTAATATACAAAAAGACATTACATATTGACATAATTAAAAGGAGCGCAGATGAAGAGATTAATTGTTTTTGATTTAGAAGGAACTATTTTTAAGTCAATATATAAAATTGAAGGGAGTCAATATGCCTCTACGATGTGGCCACTACTCGCTTATCGTATTGGAGCGGAAGATGAAGAAAAAAGAACACATGATAAGTGGGAAAACGGCGAGTATAAAAATTATAGAGAATGGGTGAAGGAGTCGTTTAATTTCCATAAGGAATATAAGTTAACAAAGGAAATATTTGATGAAGTACTTAAAAATGCCGAATATAATGAAGGTGTTGTTGAGTTTTTTAAAGAGTTAGATAGAACTAAGTGGATACCAGTAATCATATCTGGTGGCTTTCAAGAATTAGTTGATAGAGCGTGCGAAGAGCTCAATATTGATTGGGGGTATGGCGCATGTAGATACACATTTAATCAAGTGACAGGCTACCTAGAAAAGCATAGTTATAAATCTAGTGACTTTAAAGGGAAAAACGGCTGGTTAGGAAATATACGTATAGAGGAGGAACTTGATAGTGGGGACCATTGGGCTTTCGTAGGTGACGGTAAAAACGATATAGACATAGCAACAAAGGCAAAAGCAGCATTTGCTATAAATCCTCATCCTGAATTGGAAGCTGTTTGTGGTCTAGAAAAGATTGAGTCATTTTTGGATCTTTTGCCTTACTTAAATGACTTTGATGCTCATGTAGCTAAAGTTGATAATTTAAAAAGAACCAGTAAAAAGAAATCTGTAGAAAAAAAGGAAAAAGAACAAACAAAAGTAGCTTGGTCTAAGGATGGCATAATTTTAATTGTAGGGCAGTGTGCGTCGACTAGGGCAAATGTTATAACAGTAGCAAAAAAATATAATATAGATAGTAAAAAAATAGAGTACTATAAGGAATATAATACTAAATTTGATTTCAAATTATTAGAAAACAACGACAAGTATAGTTATTTATTACTCGGGCAAATCCCACATAAAGTGTCAGGAATAGGCGATGCTAGCAGTATGTACTCTCGAATAAAAAACAATCCAAATGTGTACCCTGTCAAATTATACAGACAAGAGATTATTAATAGAGAGATATCACTGGCCGAGGTAGAAAAATTTTTTCAGTGGATTAAAAAAGACAGAGCGAAACAGCCAAGCATCACGCGTGTTGTCCATTTAACCAACAAATAAATTCGAGGACTGCTGCATTATTGCCAATATCGTTTTTGTAAATATTTATAGAGGTCAGTCTCTTTATTTTGCATTGCAAATAACTTTTCAGGAGAGATGACCAAATATTTAGAAGTGTCTTTTAAGCAATTTTTCCAAGTTGCTTCCATGTTTTTGTTGCTACAAGGGTACGATTTATTTAGCAGTTCCTTATTACCATCTGGAATAACATGTATATGCATATAATCATCAGCTTCAAATCCTGTTGGTTTATGTATTAACATTTGCTCTGCCCAAAGTGTTTGACGCATTAATTGGTAAAAAGGCTCAAGCCAACAGCACGATAGTGTATTGTCATAAATTAGATATTGACTTTCTCTAATTAAATGAACATAGCGTGATTTTCGCTCATCACCTTTAGAGCCGATTGACTTGTCTTCGTTATAATATCTCTCAACATATTTCCATTCTATGGGAATTAAAAACTTTCGTCCATCTCGGTGTTTGGCATATATTAAGGCATCTATGGAAGTACATTGACTTCCTCTTGTGTTGGTACCCTCATTTAAAAGGTTTTCATCACCACCAACGGCTTCAAACTGGATATATCCCTTGAGTTTCTCATCGATAGGGAAAACATCAATAAAATTATCGGATATTGATTTTAATAGATTTAAAACAGCACTTTTGTCATTTCTAATTGGAAATAGATGGTTAAGGCAAGCAGTTTGTGATGATAAGATATTACCTGTGGGCTTTTTTCCACCCCACCAAGTGATTTTGTTTTCTTTAAAATAATTAAGTACTTCCTCTCTGATGCTTGGATAAAGATTGTTTAATCTATTTTGAAGAATATGAAGGCACATTATCATTTCGCCTCTATATTTAAAAAAACCTCCTCCTAGATCACCGTCAAAAAAACCTTCTTTAATTAGTTTCAAACCATATTCCTTTTGTTTAGTTTCATATGCCATATATCTCATTTCTCTTCCTCTAGCATCTAATTTTTGTATATGTATGTCACATTACTAGCATAATATATTTTAAGCGGGCATACAATAACGAGAACGAAATGTTTCTTTTTGTGTACCAAATATAGTGCATTATATGGTTTAGGATGTTGGAAAAATGTAAAAAACCGCCAGTTTCGTGAGAAATGGCGGTTAAAGTGGCGTTCCTGGCGGGAGTCGAACCCACGGCCTTTCGCTTAGGAGGACTGAACTCACCCCCTGACAACTTCCATAATATATATAGATAGCGCAAACTACGCCTTTTTCACACGGGAAAGGAATAATTTGCGCTATCTTTCGCAATTTCTATAAAGTGCATAAAGCCGAATGAAAGACGGGTACCGAAACGGGTGCCAAAAATGGTGCCCACGCTCACAGATTATTTCCAGATGATGCATGCTAACCTCTTGACAAAATGATGGGTTAATGTTATAATAAAGCGTATCTTTTGAAAGGAGAACGTAAGCAATATGTCATTAGCTGAAATGCTGAAGGATATTCGGCAAAAAGCTCTTATGTCTCAAGAGTCATTTTCAAAAGCATTAAGCGTGTCAGTTGCTACCATCAATCGATGGGAAAACGGCAGGACGACGCCTAATATTACTGCGATGAGCAAGATAAAGGGCTTTTGCATTGAAAAGGACATTCCGTTCAGTGAATTAGAAAAACTGTGGGCAGAAACGAATAGGAGGAACTCAAATGGCACAAATCTGTGAAGTGATTAAGTACGAAGGTGATAACAGCACCTTTATCTGGAAGCACCCGAGCGAAGATTTCAATAGCATGACGCAGCTGATCGTTCACGAATCGCAGGAAGCGATTTTCTTCATGAACGGTCAAGCGCTTGATATGTTCGGCGCAGGACGTTATACGCTTGAAACACAGAATATCCCGAAGATCGGTAAAATACTGAACCGCGCAACCGGCGATCAGACGCCTTTCCACTGCGAAGTCTATTTCATCAATAAGACGGAGCAGATGTCAATCAAATGGGGTACCGACAGCAAGGTGCAGTATATCGATCCGCAGTACGGATTCCCGCTTGCAATCGGTGCATCCGGCGAAATGTCGCTCCGTGCGGAAGACAGCCGCAAGTTACTTGTCAAGCTTGTCGGAACAGAAAACTATCTCGGTCAGCAGAAGCTGGTCTCCTTCTTCCGCGCCTTCCTGATGACTCGCGTAAAGACCTATATCGCGCAGGTCATCAAGGCAAACGCGATCAATATTTTCGAAATCGACGAAAACCTAACTGCGTTTTCCGAGAATATACATAAACTCCTCATTCCAGATTTTGCCGATTACGGTATTTCGCTTGAACGCTTCTTCGTTACCAACATCGTAAAGCCGGACGGAGACAGACAGTACGAAAAGTTCAAGGAACTGCACTTCCGTCAATATGCGGATATCGCGGAAGCGAAACTACGCCAGCAAACGGACATTATCTACGCGCAGACCGAGGCACAGAAGGTCGTTATCGACTCTCAGGCGCAGGCAACCAAGCGTGCGCAGGAAGGTTATACCTACGCGCAGGAGCGTGGCTTTGACGTTGCTGAAAAGGTCGCGCAGAACGAAGCGGTCGGTCAGTTCACCAATATGGGAGTGGGCTTAGGCACAATGGCTGGCGTCGGCGGCGCTGTTGGTGGCGTAGTCGGCGGTGCGGTCAACAACGCTATGAACGCGGCGGCTCAGCCTGCTCAACCCGTGCAGCCGGCAGCTACGGCACAGCCCACTGATGACACGGCGGCTTTCAAGGCAAAGGTCGAAAAACTGACTGTGATGAAAGAAGCAGGCGTCATCACGGAAGAAGAATTCAATCAGATGAAAGCAAAACTGCTTTCTGACATAATGGGTTAACGGAGGAACGGAACGATGAAAAAGAATTTCAAATTTTACGCTCTGATATGGGCAATCTTACTCGCAGTATGGTGCGCCGTAGTATTCCTCGTTCGCCCGATCATTCCCGGATACGTTATCAATTATGACGCGCGTTTCTGGATCGCATTCGTGTTTATTGCTGCCGCGTTTATCGGCAATCTCGTTTGCGCCTATTTCGCATTCAAGGCGGAAAACCTAAAAAAGATGTTTTTGAACATCCCGCTGATCACGGTAAGTTGGTCGGCGCTGATCGCCATGCTGGTTGTCGGCTCGGCACTTATGCTGATTCCGAACTGCCCGGCGTGGATCGCTGCGATCGTCTGCATCGTTGTTCTTGCGTTCAACGCCATTGCCGTTATCAAAGCGGTGTGGGCGGCGGACACCGTGAATAAGGTTGATGAAAAGGTCAAAACCCAGACTTCGTATATCAAGAATCTTACGGTCGATACTGAGAGCATCCTCGCCCGCGCAAAAAGCGAGCCGGTCAAAGCGGAATGCAAAAAGGTGTACGAAACCGTCCGTTATTCCGATCCGATGTCAAACGATGACCTTTCCGTGATTGAGGCAAAAATCACTGTGAAGGTGGACGAATTTGCCTCTGCTGTCGGCGCTGACGATGCGGAAAAGGCAAAAGAGATCGCGGATGAAATTGTGATTCTTGTGGGCGATAGAAATAAGAAGTGCAAGGCTTTGAAGTGAGGACACCCCAATGGTTGACGAAATTTGGATTAATAGGGCAATTAGCAAAACCGGAAGTTTAGCTCCAAATACAGTTTTTTTTGCTCAAAGATTTGTTTACAGGAGTTGAATGGGATAAATTGTCGCCCGGTGATAAACGAGATTTTGGTAGACAGTTCAAAAGTCTTGTTAATCGTGGTGCGGTTCCGAATGTTGTCTTCTTAGGAAAAGCGCAGAACAATTCATCAAGGTATAAGAAGGTTATAAGATAATGGCTATATTTAAGTGTAAAATGTGCGGCGGCACAATAGAATTTGAGCAAGGAGCTACAGTTGGCGTATGCGACAGCTGCGGTACGAAGCAGACGCTGCCGCGCCTTGACGATGATCGCCGGGCGAATCTGTACGACCGGGCGAATCATTTCCGCCGGAATAATGAATTTGATAAAGCGGCTGCGATATACGAGCAGATACTGACCGAAGACACGACCGATGCGGAAGCGTACTGGTCGCTCGTTCTGTGTCAGTACGGCATTGAATACGTGGAAGACCCCGCAACGCGCAAACGTGTGCCGACAGTCAACCGCGCCCAGTTTACGTCGATTTTCGACGACGATAACTACAAATCCGCCATTCAGTACGCGGACGGTTATCAGCGCGAGCTCTACGAAAAAGAAGCGAAAACGATCAACGATATTCAAAAAGGCATACTCGCCATTTCGCAAAAAGAAGAACCTTTTGACGTTTTCATCTGCTACAAGGAAACGGATAACAACGGTCGCAGAACGCCCGACAGCGTTCTTGCCAACGATCTGTATTACCAGCTGAAGCAAGAGGGCTTCAAGGTCTTCTTCGCCCGTATCACGCTGGAAGATAAGCTCGGCAGCGCATACGAACCGTACATATTTGCCGCGCTGAACAGCGCAAAGGTCATGGTCGTGCTCGGTACCAAGCCGGAGCATTTCAACGCTGTGTGGGTTAAGAACGAATGGAGCCGTTATCTTGCCCTCGTCAAGAAAAGCGGCGGCAAGAAGGTACTGATCCCCGCATACCGCGATATGGATCCCTACGACCTGCCGGAAGAATTCTCCCACCTGCAAGCGCAGGACATGTCGAAACTCGGCTTCATGCAGGATCTGATCAGAGGCATTAAAAAGATCGCAAAAGTCGACGAACCGAAGGCTACTGTTAAGGAAACGGTCGTTGTTGGTACGAGCAACGCTAATGTTACGCCTTTGCTCGAGAGAGCATTCCTGTTCCTCGAGGACGGCAAATGGCAGGACGCGAATATCTATTGTGAAAAAGTGCTCGATATCGACCCCAAGAACGCGGAAGCATATCTCGGTAAGCTGATGGTCGATCTACAGGTCAGAAGCCGCAAGCAGCTGGCAGACTGCGCAGACCCCTTTGATGACAGAGAAAACTACGGCAAAGTCCTTCGCTTCGGTGATGATAAACTCGAAGCCGAAATGCGTGGTTATATCGCGCATATCAACGAGCGCAACGAAAACGCGCGTCTGACCGGCATCTACAACGGCGCGGTTTCCGCTATGAATGCAGCAAACACGGAATCGGCGTACAAAGCGGCTGCGGACACTTTCAGATCCATTTCCGGATTCCAAGATGCCGACGCTCTCGTAGAACAGTGTCTCGACAAAGCCGAAGTGTGCCGCAAGAACGCTATATACGCCTCAGCACACAATGAACAGATAAAGAACAGTATTGCAGGGTGTGAAGCGGCTATCCGCCTTTATGAATCCATTTCCGGCTGGAAAGACGCGGACGAACAGATCTACGCATGTCAGCGGAAGATCGAGGAAATCAAGGCGAAGGAAGAAGCCGACCGTCTCGAGCGCGAGCGTCAGGCGGAGCAAAAACGTATCGCTGCAGAAAGAGCGGCGAAGAAGCGTAAAAAGATTATCGCAATTACTACTCCTATCGTTGTCGCGTGTATCGCATTCCTGATTGTGCTGACAACGGTTATCATGAGTGGTAAGTATAATTCGGCAATGGAACTTTATAATGCACAGAAATACGAAGATGCGTACAAAGCGTTCAATTCGCTGAATTACAAAGACAGCGCCGACAAAGCAGCCGAATGCTTGTTTGTGAAGCAAAAAGCAGGACTGACAAATGTAAACGTTGGTTCCACTATCAAATTCGGTTTTTATGAGCAGGACAACAATACTTCAAACGGCAAAGAAGAAATAGAGTGGAAGGTACTTGCCGTAGATGGCAATAAAGCACTCGTTATCAGCCAATATGCGCTTGATTGCCAAAAGTACAACAGCACATATACAGATACGACGTGGGAAAAGTGCTCGCTAAGAACATGGCTTAATGGCACATTCTATAACGCGGCATTCGGATCGGATCATCAGAAAATGATAGCAAGTTCAACAGTGACAGCGGATAAAAACCCGTCGTATAGTACTTCTCCCGGCAACAATACGACCGACAAAGTGTTTCTTCTCAGCATAACCGAAGTAAACAAATACTTCAGTTCAGACAGTGCGCGTCAGTGTCAAGGAACTGCATACTGCTATGCGCAAGGCGCATATAAAGCCAGCAATGGCAATTGCTGGTGGTGGCTGCGGTCGCCCGGCTTCGATTCGAGCTACGCTGCGGGTGTCGACCGTGGCGGCTCCGTCGATGACTTCGGTGACTATGTTCGCAGCGTTAGTGGCGCGGTCCGTCCCGCTTTGTGGATAAATCTCGGATCTTGAATCTTCTAATCTGAAATCTTCCACTGCGCCATAGGGGTTCCCCGAAAATCCGTAGGATTTTTGGGGGTTCCCGTGGGTGCAAATCTCAGCGGGCGGAGCCCGCAATCGCAAGTGCGCAGCACTTGCCTTATCCGCCGTAAGGCGGTCGCGCGATTTTTGAAAACGAGGTTTTTCGGATGGAACACAAACAAAGCGAACTGACAGTGATAACAAAGGCAAAAGATCTGTGTTCCTACGTGATGATCGTCACGCAAAAGTCGCCGAAGCAGTTTCGTTTTACGTTTACGTCAAGATTGCAGAATCTTTCGCTCGACGTGATCGAGGCGCTGTACCGCGCCAACGATACTTTCGTTACGAAAGACAACCCTTCTTCCCGTGATAAACGGCTTGAGTTTCAACATCAAGCCATGACAAACCTGAAACTGCTTGCATATTTTTCGCTGCTGGCTCGTGAGCAGAACTGTATTCTGCCGAAGCAATACGAGCAGATATCACGGCAGAGCGCAGATTGTCAGAACCTGCTCGGCGCGTGGATCAACAGCGACAGACGGAGATTACAGCCGTAGGAAACGCGATCCGACGGCTTAATCGGGGGATTCGATTACACCGGACTCTGCTGGTGGTGGCTGCGGTCGCCCGGCAACAATTCTAACAACGCTGCAAATGTCAACAATGACGGCTCCGTCAATAACAACGGTAACAATGTTAACAACGATAATGACGCGGTCCGTCCCGCATTGTTCCCATGTGGTCTGAAACCTAACCGTAAGTACGGCGGTCTGTGCCGGGAACAAAGGAATCGGATTCCCTCTCGAAAGTGATTTCGGGAAAACATATGTCGGCGGCAGTCCGGGACGCACACGCTTTCAGGACTTACGGCGAGTTCGCTTTCGTGCATGGAGGCGGCTCGCCCTGTCGACGATTTTTTATGACAATGACGGACTACGAGAAGATATGTGATTTTCAGAATCTTTACAAAGCGCATAAGGTCGCACGGCTCGGAAAGCGGGACGTCAAAGAAGTTATCGATTTCGAACTGAATTTGGCTAAGAATCTGACGCGGATTTCCGATTCGCTGAAAAACAAGACTTATCAGATGTCGGGATATTATTCCTTCTACGTTCACGATCCGAAGGAACGGAAGATCCATGCGCTGCATTATATCGATCGCGTCGTTCAGCACTGCGTTTGCGACGAAGTGCTCGCTCCCGCGCTCGACAGAAAACTGATATATGATAATGCCGCATGCAGGATAGGTAAAGGCACCCATTTCGCTATCGAGCGCGTAAACGGCTTTCTGCGGGCGCATTACAACAAATACGGCGCGGATGGTTATTTCCTGAAATGTGATATTCATAAGTTTTTCGACAGCATCGACCACGAAATTCTGAAACGGAAGCTTGCGCGGGTTTTCATAGACACGGACGTGCTCGATCTGCTATATCAGATCATTGACAGCTTTGAGGTTACGCCCGGCAAGGGACTCCCGATGGGAAATCAGACCAGCCAATGGTTTGCTATCTACTATCTGGACGGCTTCGACCGGCTGATAAAAGAAAAACTTCAGATCAAGTATTATTCGCGGTATATGGACGACTGCGTCCTGATCCACCCGGACAAGCAATATCTGCACGATTGCCTCGCCCGTATGCGGGAATACGTGCAGGAAGAATTACAGCTTGAATTCAATGAGAAAACGCAGGTGTTTCCCCTCCGCAACGGCGTCGATTATCTCGGCTGGCATATTTATCTGTCCGATACGGGCAAGGTTATACGGAAGGTAAAGCAGCAGACGAAATACAGATATAAACGCAAGTTAAAATATCTCGAGTACGCCTACGCCCGCGATCTGGTGGAACTGGAGGACGTCAAGCAAACGCTTTCTAGCTACCGCGCACACCTCTCATACGGGCATACCTATAAATTACAAAAGCGGGTGCTTGGCAAATTTGTGCTGAAAAAGAATTGGAAACAGGATTGACCTGCCTCGAAGGTAGGGTGTGCTATGTCCGTAAACTCGATAAATTACGCAATTTTCACGCCAAAACGCGACGAATTGCGATAACTTTCATAAAATGTGCAGGATTTATAAGTCGAAATGGAAGCAGTGCACCAAAGAGGGTGCCAAAAATGGTGCCCAAGGTGCCAAGAGCATAGCAGCAGGTTCAAATCCCACCGCTTGAACCATAAAAGAAACGTCTTTTGTCTACCACGACAGAAGGCGTTTTTTCTCGCTTTTCAGGCCAAAATCGGGCAAAACAGGGCAATATGGCAATACCAAGAATGAGAACGGTTGCTGAGGCAGTCGCCGAAATAAAAGCGGCAGACGCACAGTCTGCCATCACACACAATTGCGTCAGAACCTTATGCAGAGAAGGAAAAATCAACTGCATTTACGCTGGAAGGAAGGTTCTGGTGGACTTGGACGCACTGATCAATTATTTGTCGGGCAATCCAAATTCTTTTTCTGAAAAAGTTTCAGATTTAGCTTGACTTTCCGCAAATCCTCTGGCTTCTTTTTGTTGCCAAGGGAACGCTATAGCCAATGGCAGAAAAACGAAACGGAGGAATCACTATGGCAACCATCACAAAAAGAATGATGAAATCCGGTCTGACATATCGGATCCAAGTCAAGATGCGCGATAAGGGCAGCGGGAAGTATAACACGTATTCAACGACGTGGAAACCTCCCGCTGGTCTGAGCGCAAAGCAGATTGAGCGTGAAGTCGTAATCTATGCAGACAAGTACGAAAACGACCTTCGAATGTCGCTCACAGCGTCCGGCGGGCAAGGTATCTCCCCGGAAACGCTTGTGAGTGATTATGCTAATTGGTGGCTGGAACGCAGGAAAGACGAAGTGTCCGCCAGCTATTACAGCAACTGCAAATACGCCATCGCAGACATTGTGGCAGCAATCGGTGGATACAAGCTTCGAGAGCTAAGCCCGACGATCATTCAACGGTTCTACGATCAGCTCGACAAAAAAGAAAAAATCGTAAAGGTGGTCACTGCAAAGCCAGAACTGCGACAGGCAATGAAAGACGAAAAGCTGGGCTTCCGAAAACTACGGTTCGAAAAAGACTTCAACTGCTGTAGTCTTACGGCAGCGGTGGGCGGAAACAAGGTCAGCTTCGAATACGCACAGCGGCTTGCAGACTGCCTGAACCGAAGCATCGACTCAATCTTCGACGTGCAAGTGGTCAGAGAGCCCTACGCCTATGAAACAATGCACAAAGTAAAAAGAACGCTGCGAGCGATACTCTCCACAGCAAAACGGCAGCGTATCATAAACGACAACTATGCTAGCGCCGACTACATCACATTCCCGAAAAGACCGGCGAGAGAGATCGACTATATGAACGACGAGGATGCAAAAAAGTTCTACGCGGCGGCAGATGCCTGTGAGGATATACGGTATAAAACCGCTGCGCTGATACTCCTACTCACCGGCATTCGTCGAGGGGAACTCTGCGGTCTGGAATGGTCAAACATCAACTTCGATGAATCGACGATTACAATCGCGAGATCAATTACGACGGTAACGGGATTCGGAGTAGTCGAGAAGGAACCGAAAACGGAAAGCAGCAAACGCGAGATAGCAATCTCGGAAAAGCTGATCAGGGTGCTTGCCGAATACAAAGAATGGTACGAGCAGTACAAAAAAACAGTCGGAGATCGGTGGGCTGGCACTGACCGGATCTTCATAAGCGAAGACGGCAATCGGATTTACCCCGGGACGATAGACACTTGGGTGCATAAAATCTGCAAAGCAGCCGGTCTGCCGCCAAGGACGGTACACTCGATACGGCACACCAACATAACAATGCAGATCGCGGCAGGTGTCCCTCTGGTAACAGTATCAGGCAGAGCCGGACACGCAAGGACAAGTACAACGACCGACATATACAGTCACTTCCTGAAAAGCTCAGACAAGACGGCAGCAGAAAAAATTGAGAAGCTATTCGAATAAAAAGATAGACCTCGGGGGACAAAAACTCCGAGGTCTTTATTTGTTTGTGATGCGGCAAAAAGCACAATTCAAAGCGCAAAGCGTTGTAATTTCAACGGTTTTCGAGTATAATAGTATATAGAAAAAATCCAGATCGTACTTCAAAAAAGCAGAACTGAGACCTTGGCAATGAACAATTTCATCGAGCAAAGAGAAAAGAAACGACCGATATCCATATGGAAACCGGTCGTTTTGGCGTCCCTGATTGGATTCGAACCAACGGCGTTCCGCTTAGGAGGCGGACCCTCTATCCTACTGAGGTACAGGGACAAATTATGAAATTTACGGAAATTATCGAGGCATAACCACTCCCTTGATTTTTTCAAAAAGGATGAAGTTTGGTGCCAAATCGGGTGCCAAAGCCCTGTAGCGGAGGGCAAATAACACTCACAATCTCCGCTTTTCGCGGCATTTCGCGTGTTTTCTCGCTTTCCCGAGGGAGCATCAGCGGACAGTGCATACGCTTAGGAGGCGAACGCTCTATCCTACTGAGCTACAGAAACAAATGATAACTTTAATAATTTTACAGTCATTACTAAGATATGTCAATTTATTGCGCAATATGATAACTTGTCTTGACGGTATCTTTTAATATATAATATAAACTATAAAAATACTTGGAGGAAAAATTATGAGTACATCTACAAAATATCCCAGTTATATTAGCCCTAAGAGGGTTCCTGTAGCGCCACCAGAAAAGTTAATAGTTGACGGACAGGCAATATTTGGTACATTCAACGCTGAACTTCCGAATATGAACATGCTTGACCTTAATAATGCTCCAGCTAAGAAAAACTACAAAAGATATACAGAGTGGGAAGCGCTTGAACTGTCGTTTGAAGATTTTACCCTTTTAACAGCAGTATATTCTACCAATCCCATTGGATTTGCTATATTTGTATTTTTTGATAAGAAACTTGGTAAAGTAACACACAATTGGTTAAAGATAGTACCAAGAAAGAAAGCATTTATTGCAGACAATTTAATTGATGGAATAACAAGTTTAAATTCTGGTAAAACTAGTTATAATCTAGTAAATAATTTTTCAGAAGGAAAAGCTTCAGCAAAAGCTTCATCTAAGGGGAAGTCTGGCACTATTGAATTTGATGTGGAGTTAACTAATCTTTCAGATCCTTCTGTAGTATCTATTCCATTTGATTCAAACTTACCATTATATTCCCAAAAGAATATATTTGCAGTGAAGGGATATGTAACAGTTAATGGTAAAAGATATGATGCAAACGAAAAAACAGTTGCAATAATAGACGACCACAAAGGATATTATCCAAAACTTGCTCACTACGATTGGCTAACAACCATGTCTAGACAAGAAGTAGATGGGGAGATTAAGACAATTGGATTTAACCTAACCCGTAATCAGTCTATAAACCAAGATGATTATAACGAAAACTTACTATGGCTTGATGGCACATCTTCGCCACTACCACCAGTATATTTCAAGTATGATGAAAATGATAAGAATATCTGGTATGTAAAAGATGAACATGGAAAAGTAGACATCAAGTTTGTAATGGAAGATACATTTAAAATGGTACTGGATATAGGTATTATTATGATTAAGTATTATCTACCATTTGGAAAGGTTTATGGTAAGGTAGTTGATATAAACGGCAAAGAATATACCTTTGATGGAACTGCAGGAATAGGAGAAGATAAAACTACCAAGATGTAATTATTGTACATCTATGAAATCCTAAAAATATACACCACACACCTAAGTTGCCTATCATTTTATTAATGTGCTCAACTTGTTTAGAGTATATTATCTCTCATAGTCCAGAGAATGCATTATGAGTAGAAACGAAGTTTATTAAAAAAATGAGAACCGTTTGCAAAAACGGTTCTTGTTAAGTTGCCGAGACTAACATCATATGATAAAATAACTGTGCAAGTTAAAAGTCGTGGAGAAATAGCGAAGTGGTCATAACGCGGCGGTCTTGAAAACCGTTTGGGTGCAAGCCCACGGGGGTTCGAATCCCTCTTTCTCCGCCAGGCTTGCTTAAACTTTTCAAACTCTGCCTGGGCCGCTTTTAACGATGGCGCTCCGTAGATTTTTTTCAAGTGCATAGTAAACGATTTGTAGTCTTTAGACGGGATATATTTAATAGAGTTGCGTATTAAATGTACGATACATCTTTGGACTATCACATCGGGGAATATGGCTTTTGCGCCCTCTGTAAGCCCGCTTACGCCGTCCATTGAAATGAACAATATATCCTCAACACCACGCTTCTTTATCTCGTCAAATATCTGCATCCAAGAATTCTTGCTTTCGGTATCATTAAGCCATAACCCCAATATATCCTTCTTTCCGCTTAAATAATAGCCTAATATCGTATAAATAGCGCATTCTTTGACCTCATAGTCCCGTCTTATGGTTGCATACATACAATCCACAAACAAAAAGGCATACATCTTTTTTAGCCGTCTGTTTTGCCATTCGTTTAGTTCGTCCAGTACACGGTCAGTAATGTCGGATATCTTTTCTGCCGACAGCGTAAAGCCATAGATGTCATCAATTGTAGAAGCTATATCCCGCTGGCTCATTCCTCTTGCATACATCGCCAAAACCTTGTTCTCTATGCCGGATACATCACGGCTGCGCTTTGGGATTACCTGTGGCTCAAAGCTGCCGTCTCGGTCTCTTGGAACTTTTAAATCTACTGCTCCTTGACTGGTTCTCACGCTTTTTTCTATGTAACCGTTTCGTCTGTCGGCCGTAGATTTTGCACCGTGGTCATTGTTGCGATAGCCCAAATGATTATCCATTTCGCCGTTTAGCATCGCTTCAAACATCGGCCCGAAAATATCTTTTAGAGCATTCTGCATGTCTGCAACTGTTTTGGGTTTGTATTTGGCTATTATTTCTTTTGCCATAATCTCGCCGTCGGTAGGGACTTTTTTCTTTGACATTGTGTAGTTTTCTTCCATTTTATTTTTCTCCTGTTTATTATACCACACACTTCATCAAATGAAAAAGTGCGTAAGCTCTTTTTTTGAACTTACACACTTAACTTGACACTCCCAGCTTCCCTCTATATACAATGAGCATTACTTCTACAAATAATGCTCTTATTTGTAATTATATTTCCAAAACAGTGTCTATTTATTTGACTATAGTCCAGTTCGCCATTGCCATCAAGACACACGAAAAAGGAGCGTATAATCTCGCTCCCATCGTGTGTCTTTTTCATTACTTTTCGCTTGATTTTGCCTATTTTCAGCAACCAACTCATACTCTTTTGATAAATATTACATATCGTTCATTTGGTATTTGCCAAATTAGGGATATGTACCCGCCCATCTATCCGAACAATATCGCTCACATTTTGACCATATCGAACGAAAAGGCTGACTTAATATATCTCTTTTCTTGCATATCTTTGTTGGGAAAAATCCTTTTTTAACATAAATCATCGTTAATTTAGAATTAAATATTATTCTTATCTATTTTAGAGATATTGACGTTCTATCAAATTATTTTTTTATGCTTAACTTGTTCGTTTTAACGCACATAAAAACTTGCTTTTTCAGTAAAATTTTGTGGTTCATCAAAACCATAGTCGAACAACTCTATCCGTAGTCGAGTATCTGTTAATAATTCCACCAACAAATAGCCTCTTTGTAGTAGTTCGTTCTCACGTAGTAGTTCGTTCTCACATTCTATCGTTCCACCTTTTCTTAAAAAGCCTTCGTCTGTAAAAAGATATAAAACTGCACCAGTTTCTAATGTTACATCCTCAGGTTTTACAGTATTATTAATAACTATAAAAGTATAGTCTGCATAACCTATACCTATTGTTGTTAATTCTGGATAAAACACATTATTGCTAAAACTTAAATGATTCTCCCAAGATGAAAAATCTTTCCCCTCCATAAACCAGTTACCACTTAGTGAACCTAATTTATCAACAGCAAATTCTCCATCTCCTTGCGTGTTGATATAATCGGGGTCATACCATGGCTTTATTAAGCCGTATAATTGAGAGCGTAAAAACTCAGGATAATATGATATTGGCTTTCCTGAATGTATGGCTTTTCCATCTACTGGAGGCCTAATAAAGTAATTGATTACATCTTTATCATAAACGCCAAAATCTACATAGTAAGATGAGCCAGTAACTCCTATTTGAGAGCCCGCCACTACCATGTCGCCAACCTCATAATTGTCATCCAAATCAAAATGCATAATATAATATGTAAATGTATCAGTAACTGCAACTCTTATTGTATGGTCCACAAGTGGGTCAGGATATTTCTCTATATAAATAATTCTACCTGAAGCGGGAGCATAAATTGGAATGTCGTTTCGCTTGCTATAATCTGGACCAAAATAAATGTGGTCGGTTGGGAAGGTATGTCCTGGTGGATTAACTTGCCCTAAAAAAGTTAAAGATTTTATCTCATTTAAATGTAATATCGGATAAATAAGCTCAGCTTTGCCTGAAGGCATTGTCAAATCAAAAAACTTGTCTGACTCTGTATCAATATACTCCTCATCTTTATTTCTATTCCCGCTACAGCCTAGCATACAAATAGTTATACTAACAAACATCAAAGCAATAACAATGATTAATATTGGTTTTTTTATTAGCATTCTTATTCCCCCTTATTTCACAAATAACATTATAACAGTTCACTCCGGGAGTGTCAAGTTAAGTGTGTAAGTTTATTTTTCTCAGTCTAAATTTTCATACTTTAATATCCGGTTTTGCAGATTAATATTGACAGCAAGCTGATTTCTAACCAAAGCCCAATTCTTAACACCGCCATTTTGCCACTTAGAATAAAGTTCCGTTATCCGTAAATACAGTAATTTTAGCAAGGCGTTTTCATTGGGGAAAGCGCCTTGTTTGGTGACTTTGCGAAAAGATGAATGTACGCTTTCAATGGCATTGGTTGTATACATAATTTTTCGTATCGCGCTCCCATAATCGAAAAGTTGTTCTACATATCCGAAGTTGCGATTCCAAACTTCCACCGCTCCCGGGTACGCACTCCACAATCAAAAATGCGACATGTTTCGATATGAGATGTGTCGTTTTTTTATACATAGTTCATTGGATTTCATAGGAATAGATTTTAAATGTGCATATGATTGGCTTGGTAGAATAAAATTTTTAAGCCGTCTTGGCTTTAAGACTTTATTGGAACAAAATCCCAAAACTTACTAAATTTAAGACTTTGTTGGAATAAATTCCCAAAACTTATTGTTTTATGGCTTTAAATGTTGTACAATTTAATTACAATCGTATTAGAGGTTTATTGACATGATTATTCAAAGAAAAGAATATTTAGACAAGCTTATTGCATTTAAAGATAAAAAGTTGATAAAAATAGTTACTGGCGTTAGGCGTTGTGGGAAATCTACACTGTTAGAATTATATAAACAATGGCTAAAAAAACAGGGTGTAACTGATGAGCAAATTATATCAATAAATTTTGAAGATCTAGATTATGAGGAACTTACTGATTATAGGAAATTGTATACCTACATAAAGGGTAAAATGCTACCAGATAAAGTTAACTATATCATTTTGGATGAGATTCAAAACGTTGAGGATTTTCCTAGAGTTATAGATAGTCTATATATTAAGGATAATGTTGACTTATATATAACTGGATCAAATGCATATATGTTATCAAGTGAGATTGCCACACTTATTTCTGGAAGATATGTTCAAATAGAAATGTTGCCACTTTCTTTCAAAGAATATATGGAAAGTACGGGAAGCATGGAAGATAGGGGAGTTAAGTTTACTGAATATATTAAAAATAGTTCATTTCCCTACGCATTAGAATTAAAAAATCAACCTAACGCACTGCGCGATTATTTAGAAGGCATTTACAACACCATAATAATCAAAGATGTAGTAACACGTAAGGGAATTTCAGATACTATGAGGCTGAAAAGTGTTTTGCGATATATTTTTGATAATATTGGGAATGTAGTATCTCCTAAAAAAATAGCCGATACTATGACAAGCGATGGTCGTAAAATTGATACTAAAACAGTAGAAAAATACCTAGATGCATTGATGGAGAGTTACATAATATATCAAGCAAATAGATATGATATAAAAGGAAAGCAGCATTTGAAAACATTAGAAAAATATTATGTTGTAGATGTGGGATTGCGACTAATGGTACTTGGAAATGATGGTGCGGATTTAGGACGCATTTTAGAAAATGTTGTTTATTTAGAATTACTTAGGCGTGGATATGCTGTTTATATCGGTAAAGTAGATAGTTATGAAGTTGATTTTGTTGCTAAGGATAATAAAGGAATAACATATTTTCAAGTAGCTTTAACAGTCCGTGACGAAAAAACTTTAGAAAGAGAACTACGCTCACTACAGGCGATAAAAGATCATTATCCCAAAATCCTTTTAACTCTTGATGAAGGTTTCGCAGTTCACCATGAAGGTATAAAACAAATGAATGCAAGAGATTGGCTTTTGAATTTGGAATAACAAGGTGTGTAATTTTTTGCAAAGGGCTAGATTAAAACCTCACCTTTAAATACAGAAAACAAGTCAGGTTGGTACTGACTATAATATGCAAGGCTTGTAAAAACGGACTTTATATATAGACAAATGATTGAGGTGCAAAATCTATGCCCCAATCGGAAAGGTCAGTGGGTTCATTATATTTTTTTATATCATAAAGATGATATGCTACAGCTTGTTTCTTACCTAGGTAATATTTTTGAAAAAAGGAGTATTTTATACCTGAATAAACTTTCGTTTTTTCCCATATCTTGCTTGGTACATCTACAAGAATTTCTTTGATTTTTGCTTCTCCGACTACTTTTTTAACTGGGGCTGTGGAATAAAAGATAATAGTGTCGACATCGTCTTTGCACTTAATTTTTCGAAACTCAAACCGTTTTTTGCCATTAAATATATTTTCTATATGTTCTGGATTAATCGATAATAACATTTTGCACATTTATCTTTGCCTCCTCGAGAACTCGTATAAAATCGTTTTTACTCATTTTTACTTGGTAAGGATGTCCTTCGCCCCACACACCCATCTCTTTAAGCGTTTTATAATTAACATTATTACCTTCTCCAAAATATACATTATATAGCAAGGTAATAACAAATAGATTTTGCTGTTTGTATTTCTTTTCTAGCTCATCATTTGAGTAAACCGATCTATTCCCAACAGTTTTTAAAAATTCATCATAAGTTTTTAGTTTTATATTATTCAGTTTAATAGTTGTAACGTCTACGATAGAGCAAGATGATGTTACGACTGAAGTATATTGTCTTGGTCCTTTATCGCTAATTCTGTAGATAAGTGTAGGTGAACCCTCAGGGTAATCAATCATAGTATATGGCGTGGCTAAAAAGACCTTCGTGAGCCCATTTGCTGCTGCGATTTTTTCAATTTCTTGTTCAGTGTTTTTTAACTTAGAGTGTGGGAATAGGGTATCATGATACTGTGCCTCAATAGGGATAATCCCAGCCTCAACAAACTCTGGGTTTACGAAAGGGAAACACGTAAATGGGTTTGAGTAGTCTATGCCTTTTTTAGATCTTTGATAAACCAGTTCGCCATTTTCCTTTGTTCCTAATGGTTTAAATCCATACTTAGAGAGTTGAGATATAAGAAGTTCTTGTTTTGGGAAAACAGTAATGTAAATGTAGTCTAAATTACTTTTTTGCCATTGCCAAAGGGCTAATCCAATTACTCCTTCACCAATTCGCTTTCCAGATGTAGCTTGGGAGATTTTAAGGGTGGAAATTTTTAATCTATTTTCTCTTGGTGTTGTAGAAGAAGAAAGCTCAATAGCCTCATTATATTCTTCTTTGAGTGATAAAAATGCTTGTATCATACCGCCTTCTTCGAAAACAAGAGCCTCTCTATCCGCATTGCGTCTAAACCAATCATCGAAGCCATCATAATCATCTCTGAGGCTGTCGAAAAATTTATCGTTTAAATTGCATTCAGCAAATTTTTTTGTAACAAATTCATTAATCATATCTAAGTTCCCTTAATATCCTCTCCCACTCGCGAGCAGTATAATTGTATTTTTTCCCATATCGGATTATTTTTGCTACAGTGGGGAAATCTTTGATGTATTGTGCAATGTCATATGGAGTAGTTTCATTATATTTTGCTGCAAAATCAAACAACATATTTGATTCGTCCGTAGAAAGACCAAGTGCAGATTGTATTTTTTTTAACAATTCATAAGATGGTGGGTTTCTCCGATTTCGCTCGAGGTCACTAAGATAGGGTGCAGAAACTCCTATTTGTTTTGCCAATTGATATTGCTTGACACCATATTTGCTTCTCAATGATATAAGAAATTCTCCAAACATAATAAAAATTAACTCCAAATATTAACTAATTAGCTAATAAGTTAATATTACATAAAATATATATGATTGTCAAGGTTTACATAATGAATTATAACTTTTTATGATGCGTGAACTAAATTGAGCCACTTGTGTTTTCGCTGTTACTTATTTCTTTATCTCATCCATATTTCGCTAGGGGGATAAAGAAGAGGTACGTTGTTTGATGTCCACAAAGCATTAGAATAATGTTAGTGAAAAAATGTGGCAATCCGTAAAAGTTTGTTTTAGGTTTCGTAGACAGAGTGATGTATCTTGAATAATTTATTTAAGGCTGCGGCTGTGATCTGCTCGTAAAAGCGCAATATATTTTTGGGATAATGTGGTTCATAGGATTATATAGCATATGTGCTGGGGAAGTGTATGTTGAATACAGAACTAGCAGCATGTATTACTTATTAAATGAAAAAGCCTTAATAGACTAACTATATATTATACCTTGTTGCCTAATTACTTATGTGATAGAATAAAAAAGCACTAAAGGTGCTAAAATCATAGGGCAAACCGATAGAACAGTGTTTGCTGCGCCTATGACTATATTTTATAGTGGAGTGGTGCAAATGATTGTATTTCTCTATCTTGTATATTTTATGAAAGTAGGTGTACATGAAATCATTACGTAAAGCAGAAAGATTTGACTACTCTAAATTTGAAACAGATTTTCACAATTATGCCTCTCCCGAGTTGTTAGAATACGAATTTTGGGGCATACATCCGAAAAAAGGCAGGCTCCGCATAGATACAAAACGGTATAAGAAAATTTGCAAAGGTTTTGGAATTGATGAGTTTCTACCTAATGGGCTTTTTAAAGAAAGAAATACGGTGTATTTTATTCCAGCAAAACAAAAAAAGTATGATTATAAAGTTAATATATTTCGTGACCTGCTTGGAGAATTAATTAGAGACTGGGTGCAAGAATATAAACCGGTTTTAAACTATATTACAACTCCAAAGGAGGTAGCGGATAAATACAGGCTAGAGGCACTGTCGCATACATCCTGTTCGGATGATTATGATGATATTGGTGTCGATGCTAGGATGGAAAGCTTTAGAAGGGAAAGACAATATAGTAAAATTATTAATTCGTTATATTGCCAATTTGTTTCTAAAATTACCGCCGAAGTAGATAGATATACGCTTATTGTTATGAGTAGGCTAGGTTATCAGGGCAATAGTTTCAATATTAAAGTATTTTGCGAGTTTTCAGATAAGTTATTGCCAGATAAAAAAGAAGCAACTATTAACAATCTTTCGGAATATAGTGCTTATGATATGTTACATAAAATTAATAATTTTCTTAAACATAACTCAGTTGAATCATATAAAAAGCTTAAGAAAGCATATCCTGATAGTGTTATATCAGAGGAAAATGGGGTAAATATCGAGTATAAAAATGGTATGTTTGCGGGAGACTGGATAACAATAAAGCCAGGGTATATCGATGAGGTGTTAAATAAGCTAATTAGATTTTTTGAAGATTATTGCAGAATATATCTAAATGAAGATATAGAGGAGTCAAAATGGAATTATGATGATTACTTCAAAAATGCTTTTAAAAAGATGTCTAAGTTAGACCAGTATTTTGGATTGGATTTTTAATAAGATATGCAGTTTCCATCCATTAAACCTAATTGTTTTTAATCGTCATTAAATCTATTGATTTCAAGCTCTTTACAATACAAATTGTAGTCATCATTAAGCATTATGGATTTATGTAATAATAGCTATTGTTGAAACTTATGATGCAGGCTGGCATTAACTAGAGCACATCTATTTGTCGCTGCAGGCGATACTTTTGAATAAGCCAACGATTTAACTATAAAACCAAAGAGTTTGGTATTTTTTCTAATCCGAGAGTGCATTTTTCTAATTGATAAGATTGTTTATTTCTATACATCAAATGTAATTTTTTCTGAGATTCAATACTTGTATAAAATACTTTAAAATACTGCTATTGCAAAAAAATGCGGAAATCCGCAAAAATTTGCATTAGACTTGCAAATAGGTGATTAGAGGTTTATAATACTATTGAAGAAAAGTGCGGAAATCCGCAAAAATTTGCATTAGAGGGGTTTTATGGAAATTCGTAGAGATATATATCTAAATAAACTGATATCTAAAAAACACAACAGATTAATTAAGGTAATTACAGGTATTCGAAGATGCGGTAAATCATATCTTTTGTTTAAGTTATTCCGTGACTATTTGAAATCGGAACAAATAGCAGATGACCATATTATCGAGATGTCATTTGATATTTATGAGAATATGAAATACCAAGATCCAGAGATTTTTTTACCATACTTAAAATCACAAATTAAAGATAACAAAATGTACTATGTTCTGCTAGATGAAGTGCAGCTATTACGAGAATTTGAAGCAGTACTTAACAGTTTGTTACGCATGCCTAATGTTGATGTTTATGTAACTGGTAGCAATGCTAAATTTCTTGCTAAGGATATAATTACCGAATTTAGAGGTCGTGGAGATGAAATTCGTATGTATCCACTGACATTTTCTGAATTTATGAGTGTATATAGTGGAGATATATATGCAGGGTGGAAAGATTACGTTCTTTATGGTGGGATCCCACTAGTACTACAAATTAATTCTCCTGAGCAAAAAGTTGATTTTCTTAAGAGTTTATTTAATGAGACATATATAACAGATATTGTTGGTAGACATAATGTAAGAAACAGAATAGAGTTAGAAGAACTGTTGAATATCCTTGCTTCTAGTATAGGATCTCTAACGAATCCAAATAAACTTTCAGCTACATTTAGTAGTATGAAAAATATAAAAATTACTCAGAACACAATAAAGAAATATATGGAGTATTTTGAAGACTCTTTTCTCATTGATAGTGCATATAGATATGATGTAAAGGGAAAGAAGTATATTAACACTCCGTTAAAATATTATTTTACTGATTTAGGATTACGTAATGCTAGGTTAAACTTTAGACAAATAGAAGAAAGTCATGCAATGGAAAACATCATATTTAATGAGTTAAAAGTGAGAGGCTATAATGTTGATGTAGGTGTTGTTAATTCTAACGAGGTAGATAAAAACGGGAAAAATATTAGAAAACAACGAGAGATTGATTTTGTATGTAACAAAGGATCAACTAGATATTATATTCAGTCAGCTCTATATATGCCAACAGAGGAGAAAAAAGAACAAGAGAAAAAATCTTTACTTCTGACTCAAGATGCATTTAAAAAAATAATAATTACAAAAGATGCAATTGCACCATTATACAACGAAGATGGCATATTAGTTATGAGCGTATTTGATTTTCTACTAAATGATAAAAGCCTAGAAATATAGAATTTAGTATCTAAAAGGACCTCGTTCTTAGTTATATGCCGTTCACTTTTAGGCCTGGAAATATAGAATTTAGTGTCTAAAAAGACCGCTAAAAATGGTGTTTAAATCAGTAAAAATCAGTTTAATTTTAATCGTCATTAAATCCGTTGACTTTAAGCGCTTTACAATATAAATTGTAATCGAAATTAAGCATTTAGGATTTATATGATAGTAACAATTGTTGTTGGTTTAATCGCTTGTCTTGCAGTGATACTGCTAGTTTTAATTCGTCCGTATGTAAAAATAAAAGGGCATAAAGTTGCCATCTATTATTTCCCAGCTGTAGTTGCAGCAATTATTTTACTAGCTATACAAAATGTAGATTTTTCTTTCGTCATCAAAGGACTTACTCAAGATACTGCAGTTAATCCATTAAAGATATTAGTGCTATTTATCTCAATGACAGTGATGTCTATTTATCTTGATGAGGTAGGCTTTTTTAAGTATCTAGCTTCAGCTTCGTTAAAATATGCTGGAAACAATGGGATTGCATTATTTACGGTGCTATATTTTGTGGTTGGTGCAATTACAGTTGTAACATCAAATGATATTATTATTCTTACTTTCTCACCATTTATATGTTACTTTGCTAAAAATGCAAAAATTGATCCACTTCCATATCTAATAGCAGAATTTGTTTCTGCAAACACCTGGAGTATGGCTTTGATTATAGGAAATCCTACAAACATTTTCCTTGCAAAAGGAGCAAATATTGATTTTCTTGGGTATATTGTTGATATGGCTATCCCAACGATATTTGCAGGGGTAACTGCTTATGCAGTACTGCTTTTGATATTTGGGAAAAAACTTAAAAAACAAACCATTGCAACTGAAGTAGAGATTGTTAAAGTTGAAGATAAGGCAGGACTCATTACAGGATTAATTCACTTAATTGGATGTACCTTACTTTTAGTTGCATCGTCGTACATTAATTTAGACATGTGGCTAATTTGTCTAATTTTTGCAGCTAGTTTATTTATTTGTATAACGATAAGAAGGGCGGTGCAAAAACAGCTTCCAAAAGAACTTTGGCAATGCGTAAAAAGATCACCTTGGGAACTTATACCATTTGTACTATCAATGTTTATAATAGTGCTAGCATTAGAGCAAAATGGTGTGACTAAAATGGTTGCAGAATTTTTAAATAAAGGTGACACAGTAATCACTTATGGAGTTGGTACTTATCTTTTAAGTAATATAATTAACAATATTCCAGCAAGTGTCTTATTTAATTCAGTCATAACGACATCTGAAGTTAGTGTGTTTACTGTTTACTCTGCGATTATAGGAACTAACATAGGAGCATATTTAACTCCTGTTGGTGCTCTTGCAGGTATAATGTGGTCAAACATTCTTTCCAGACATGATATTAAGTTTGGCTTTGGTAAGTTCGTTCTTTATGGCCTAGTAGTTTCTATTCCTACATTATTTGCAGCAATAGGTGGACTATACATTTCAATGCTTTTTTAAGTAGTTTAGCCTAATTTATGTGCCTTAATACAAATACAATAAGAACAAAATAAGCACACCGCTTTGCTTGATCGTAGCAGTCTGCTTTTGTTTGCAGGTGCATTTTTAAAGATTCATCCTGCGTATTGTCCGGGATTAGCCTAGGACTTATCTTGCGTATTGTCCGCCATTTACATAAAAACCATGTTGCGTATTGTCCGGGATTTCGGCTAAATCTATCTTGCGTATTGTCCGAAAAAGTTCTATACTAGTATTAATAAGTTATGATAATAGGGAAGGAGTTAATCATGTATAAAAGAAAAATCTACGATAAATTGCTTGAATGGAAAAAAGAGACTCAAGGAGAGAAAGCTCTACTTATTGAAGGCGCTCGCCGTATAGGTAAGTCTACAACTGTTAAAGAGTTTGGAAAAAATGAGTATAAAAGTTATTTATTGATTGATTTTAATGACGTTAGCAGTGTCGTGCTAGATGCATTCGATAAATATTTAAATGATCTTGATACATTCTTTTTAATTCTATCTACTGAGTATAACAAAACTCTTTATCCTAGAGAAACTCTTATTATTTTTGACGAAATTCAAAAATATCCAAAAGCAAGGCAGTCTATTAAAAAACTTGTGAGTGATGGAAGGTATGATTATATTGAAACTGGTTCTCTTATTTCTATTCGAGATAATGTGAAAGACATTACTATTCCCTCTGAAGAAAGAAAAATAAAAATGTACCCGATGGATTTTGAGGAATTTAGTTGGGCGCTAGGTGAAAATCTATTAATTGATTACATAAAAACTTGTTTTAATGAACAAAAACCTCTAGAAGAAGGTCTTCATCATAAGGCTATGATGCTATTTAAACAATATATTTTAGTAGGTGGCATGCCACAAGCAGTCAAAAAATATATTGATAACAATCGTAGTTTTGCAATGGCAGATAAAGAAAAAAGAGATATTCTTTCACTTTATCGAGATGATATTAGTAAGATTGATAGAAATTATCGCTCACGGGTACTTTCTGTATTTGACCAGATTCCTGCATTTCTTTCCAAACATGACAAAAGAGTACGTCTATCAACTATAGAAAAAAAGTCAACATTTCCGATGTATGAAGAAACATTTTTCTGGCTTGGAGATTCTATGATTGTTAATGAATGTTTTAACTGTGCAGATCCAAATGTGGGCTTGTCGATTAACGAAGAGAGAACTTCTATAAGATGCTATATGGGCGACACAGGTTTGCTTGTAAGCCATGCTTTTGATGAAGACGAGATTGTAAAAGAAAAAATTTATAAGCAAATTTTACATGATAAACTTGGTATAAATAAAGGAATGATTTTTGAAAATGCTATTGCGCAATGTCTGGTATCAAATGGGCATAGATTGTTTTTCTATACTCAATATAATGTAGAGAAAAGACGTAATGATATAGAAATAGATTTTATTTTATCAAGTGGTAATAAAATCAAACCAAAACTTTGTCCCATAGAGGTTAAGTCTGGGACAAAATATACAACTAACTCTCTAGAACGGTTCATTGCAAAATATCACAAGCGTATTGAACAGGCATACATAATCCATACCAAAAATTTTTGTAAAAAAGGGGAGATTATTTGTATTCCATCTTATATGACAATGTGTCTATGATTTTTAAAACTAAAATGAGTAACAAAACAGAGTAACAGAGAAAACATAGGTAGCTCGAGTTACTTTACATATTGTCTAGGATTTCTACCAAATCTATCCTGTGTTTTCTCCATAATTTACTTAAAAGTTATCTTGCGTATTGTCAAGGATTTGCCTAAAAGTTATCCTGCATATTGTCTGGGATGTGCCTAGAATTTATTTTGCGTATTGTCCGTTGCGGGTGGTTTAAAAACAACTTGCCCTGCCTGGTTTGGTGTAGTTAGTAACATGGCTGTTTAAAAAAGTCCGATATGACCAGAATATGTAGCTTTGCGACATGGCACAATATAGTTAATAATATATCTTTATTTTAGCACTGTTTTTTGATATCATAAAAGGTAGGATTGATGATAAATCTTACCTGTTTTTTAGTGGTTGGGTGGATGTTTCCGTAGGAGGAAATATAAAAATAAAGGCATTAAATGATAGGTTTTAACCAATTTAGGTATTAAAGGGAGGCAGATATGGATTATGAAGCAAAGTTAAGAGAGTTAGATAGTCAATTTGGTGATTGGTGGAACCACGGGTTTGAAATACCTGAAATGACAAACAAACTATATCCGTATAAAAATATGTTTTCACCAATAACAGTAAATAAACTTACACTGAAAAACAGATTAGTTATGGCACCTATGGGTAACATAAACATGTGCGATGAGACTGGTAGACCAAATGACAAAATGCTTAAATATTTTGAAGAAAGGGCAAAGGGTGGAGTAGGACTCATAACTACTGGTTTAATCCCTGTATCATATGGAATAGATAAATCTATTATAGAACTAGATAAATTAACATACTTTCCAAGAATCGATAGGTCAAGAACTGTCCAGTCAGGATGGAGAAATCTTACCGCTATGGTACACGCACATGGTGCACATATCTTTGTGCAATTGACAGCAGGGCTGGGCAGAGTGGGAAATCCACAGTGCTTGGTTAACCAGTTCAAGTTTCCACGAAGTGCATCTTTTAACCCCAATTGGTATATGAGCGATGTGCCTTGCTTACGCTTAAGTGATAGGAGCTTAAGAAAGATAATTAAGAGAATTGGACAAGGTGCAGCAGACGCAAAAGCATTTAATCTTGATGGTGTATATATTCACGGGCATGAAGGGTATTTGTTTGAGCAACTTGCAAACCCGGCATTCAATAGAAGAGTCATGGGCAAATATGCTGACTATGAAAGATTTGGAATAGAAACAGTAGAAGAGATTAGAAAGAGAACTGGTCCCGATTACCCAATAATGTACAGAATTGACTTGTCGTTAATGCTTGAAGCTACATATAAAGAGAATAGAAAAAAGATCAAAGAGCTAAAGAAATTTAAAGATGAAAGAACTATTCAAGAGACACTAGAATATATGGCAAAACTTGTGAAAGCTGGTGTTGATATGTTTGACGTGGATTTAGGCTGTTATGATAATTGGTGGTTACCACATCCACCATCATCAATGCCACCAGGATGTTATCTTGAAATAGCAGAAATTGCCAAAAAATATCTAAAGGATAATGGTATTTTAAGCAATAAAGGATTAGAAGTGCCTGTAGTTGCGGTTGGGAAGTTAGGGTATCCAGATTTAGCAGAAAAGGCCCTCATAGATGAAAAATGTGACATGGTAATGTTAGGTAGACCTTTGCTTGCCGACCCTGATTGGTGTAATAAAGCATATGCTGGGAATACTGAAAGTATTAGACCTTGTATAGGCTGTCAAGAAGCTTGTATTAATGAATTTGTAGAGGGTGGGCATCCTCAATGTGCAGTCAATCCAAGGACCTCTTTTGAGCATGAGTTTTCAGCAGAAATACCTAGAGCTAAAAAGGCAAAAAAAGTTGCTGTAGTAGGCGGTGGTCCTGCAGGAATTGTAGCAAGTAAAGTGTTAATTGCAAGAGGTCACATCGTAGACTTATTTGAAAAAGACGAAAGGCTTGGTGGTAATTTAATTGCAGGTAGTATTGCAAAAATTAAGTATGAAATTAAAAACTATCTTTCATATTTAGAAAAAGAGGTTGAAAAGTTAAAGGAAAACCCAAACTTTACTCTCCATCTAGGAACGGCTGCTACACTTGAATCACTTAAAGAAGGCAAATATGATGTAATAATAACTGCTACAGGAAGTAATCAAGTCAGACCTAGTAGCATTGAAGGAATTAACAATAAAAATGTTGTAACAGCAGTTGATTTATTTAGAGACCCATCCTTACTTGGTGATGCTAAGAATGCTGTAGTAATAGGTGGTGGAGTAGTTGGTGCAGAAGCTGCATACTGGTTAAAGTATGAACATGGCGTAGATGTAAAAGTAGTGGAGATGGATAAATACATAATGAATCACACTTGTACTGCAAATAGAGGACACATAATTCATTACCTAAATCAAGGTGAGGTGGAACTGTTAAATTGCACTAAACTAGATAAAATAGTTGGAAACACGGTGTATGTAACAAGAAATACTCACAAAAATGTTCCTAACCCTTACAACACCTGGAGTCCCATACTTCCAGTAAATGTAGTTAATCCACTAGATGTACTACGTAAAATTAAAGACGAACCTGTGGAACTAAAACTTGAAACTGATATTGTTGTGCTTGCTATGGGTGTCCGAAGCGCAAACAAATTATACTTTGATTGTCTTGCAGAAAATGTCGCACCAGAGATATATAACCTAGGTGATAGTTTTAAAGGTGCAAAGATATTCGAAGCAACAAGATCAGCGTATAGAAAGGCTAGAATAATATAACGAAAAGAGAAATTAGCCTTGGATACAAATATCCCCTCAGAAATATATAACCTAGACGGGAGATTCAATGGGGTGAAGATGTTTGAAGCAATAAGAGTAGCATAAATACAAACTAGAGCGATATAACGAAAAGAGGAATCTACTGCTGGATAAGAACGCACCCCATCTGTAAGTACATAACCTCGGCAAGAGTTTCAATGGGGCGAAGATGTTTGAAGCAATAGGTAGCATATAGGCAAACTAGGGCAATATGAAAAATACATAAAAGTAGAGGAACATAGCGATGGATAAAATTGTATCAGAAACATATTTGACAGCGATTGGTAAGTTAAAAATATCTGCCACATCAACTGCTGTAGTAAAAATTGAATTTGTAGATGAATTTGTAAATGCTGATAACGGAAACCACTTAACCAACTTGGCAGCATTTCAAATCAATGATTATTTACTTGGTAAAAAAGTGCCTTTTACCGTCCCTTATGAAATAATAGGAACGGAATTTCAAAAGCAAGTTTGGAAGGCAATAAGCGAAATCCCATACGGTGAAACTAGAACATATATGGATATTGCTGAAAAAGTTGGTAAAAAATGTACAAGAGCAGTAGGAAGTGCTTGTAAGGCAAATCCTCTACCTATTATAATCCCTTGCCATAGAGTCATTAAAAGCGATGGAACTGTTGGAGCGTATAATGGTGGAGAGGTTAACAAGAAAAAGCTACTAATGATAGAAAAGGCAAAGATTTAAAATTGTTGAAAATATTCTATAAAAGGTAGACAATAAATTGAAACAATATGTTCTAAAGGCATATAATGTATAATATGTTAGTTTATTAGGTAGTGTTGTTAATCACTAATTTGATTAAATTCAAGCGACATTACAAAGAGAGGATATAATTATGATTATGTTTAAAAGTTGGGCAAGAAGGACTTTAGCAGGAAGAAATGTTGGTCCAGAAGTTCTTCAGAAGAAAAACTTTTTAGCAAATGTCTTTATTTTAGATGATGAAATGAAGCATAAAAAAGCTAATCTTTTAGAATATCAAGGCATTACTGAAGAAAATGATATTCAATATTCTGATGCAAATATTGATGCTTGCAAGCTAGATGTTTTGTATAACAAAGAGCTTCTTGGTAAATATATTGAAGGTAAATATCCCATACTTTTTAACATTCACGGTGGTGGATGGATAGCAGGTGATAAGTTATACAGACGTGGTTTTTGTATGCAGTTTGCAAATGAAGGCTTTTTTGTTGTCAATATAAACTATGGTCTTTCCCCAATGAGTCTATTCCCCGAGCCATTTAGGCATATTAACTATGCTATGAATTGGGTATATGATAATGCAGAGAAATACAACCTCGATTTAGATAATTTCTTTATCACTGGAGATAGTGCTGGTGGTCATCTTGCATCTATGGCAATAGCTATTGAAAAAAGCGCAGAGTATAGAGAAAAACTAGGAATTGAGGAGCCTAAAGTAAAGATTAAAAAAGCAATTTTAAATAGCGCTGTGTTATATCCTAATAAAGTAATGTTCCTTCCAATAATGGATATGATGATTAAAAGTTTCGTACCAATAAAGAATCGTAAAGAATTTGAAACAGCATATGATTATAAAGATTACGTCAGTTTTGTAAAAGCCTTAGATGTAGATTTTCCCGAAATTATGTTTGTAACAGCTACTCAAGACTTTGCAACAAGAGCACAAAACAAAGCGGTTATAAAAACATGTAAAGAAAAGGGACTAAAGTTTAGACAGTTTGATAACAATGCTTTTATGAATAGATTCCATTGTTTCCATTTAAAAATTTGGATGCCGGGTGCTAACAGAGCGCAAAAGGAAAGTATCAGGTTCTTACTTGAATCATTAACTGATTCCGAAGAAACCCTAAAGGGCATTTTAACATACAAAGAATATAGGGCAAGATATAAATTAGAAAAGAAATATCTATCTAAACTAGAGCTTATTGAAGCACTGCCAGATTGTCCAGATAGAACAGCTATGATAAATAGTCTAAATAGTACTTATCAAGCTAAGAAAAGCAAGTTACTCGCAAAACAAGCTAAACAACACGAAAAATATGAAAAAACAAGACTCAAGAGGTTCCCTCATATCTAGTAATCTTTAATTTAATTACATCTATAGTTACTCACAGCGCCACTTTTATAGGTGGCGTTTTTGTATCTAGCAATGCCATACGAGACGCATCCTCGCCAAAGTCTTTATCATTTCATTGATTTTTTGCATTAAGTGCCGACGGGTGGGGTGTCGATATTAGTTATCATCGTAAATATAACGGCAAGGAGAATCATAGAACGTTATAGGGCGATGCGTAAGTGCCGAATGTTAGTTATCAAAGTAAGTGTAACGGTAGATAGCCCCTCGAACGCAGGTGTAAGTGCCGAATGGTTAAGTTGATTGAATTGTTTACAGTTTATTACTATTAATATATAATTAAAGCGTATGCGTTTAAAAACCCGTATTTAAATTAACGCGCATGCAAGACAACATTTTATGAGGTAAAATTAGGTAAGATTTTGGAAAAAGTAGAAGAAAGAAAAAAGTGGTATCCAGATGCTGAAGCAATAGAAGAACTAAAAGCCGAATATAAGGAACTTGGTCTTGTTTACTATACCCCGTTAGAAGAACTTTTAAATGCCATAACGCATGGAGTAGGTGTGCTACTAGGACTAGTAGCTATGATCTTGATGATTAAAAAATCACCAACGCCTAATATTATTGCAATGGGGATAATCATATTTTTAGGTTGTCTAGTACTGTATACCAATTCTGCAGTGTATCACTCTCTTACCAATTTAAAATGGAAAAGATACATTAGAAAATCCGACCATGCAAGTGTTGTTTTGGTGGTAATCGCTTGTGGAATAGGAACCGTACTTGCAACTGGACCAAGTGTATACAATTATGTAGCAATTAGTGTTTCTCTAGCCATTGCTATTGTAAATTACATAGGTTGTTTTGTTAACTTTAAGGTATTTACTGTGGTTTCATTTATTAACAACTTCGTAGTAGGAGTACTGTTTTTAGTAGCATACATAATAAACAGGGATTTAGTTCCATTTGAAGCAAAGATGTGGTATTTAGCAGGAGCAATTGTTTGTATACTTGGTTCCATTATTTATAAAATTAAAAAACCGTTTACGCACACAATATTTCATATTGTTACAATAATTGGTCCAGCATTTTGTCTGATTGCAGAGTACCTAATCATATAATGGTCATGTAGTTACTGAAAAACCGTAACTAAAAATATATATAAAATTAAAAAAGGCATACAAGGTGGAAAATGAAAAGTATTAATCGAGAGAAAAAGTATTTATTACTAGTAGTAGTTTTAGCGTTATTTATTATGATTTCACTTGTTTTTTCAAGCGCAAGCATAATTGCTTCAGCTGAAGAAACTACAAAAATTGAAGTATATGGAACTATATACCATCAATCAAGCGCAGGCGATAAACCTCCATATAGTGGTGAGAGTCAGTCACTTGAAAATAAGTTTTTAGCAAAGTTTAAAATATCTGAAAGCGAAAGTGCACAGCTAGAAGAAGGAAAGGATTTTGTGTTTAAAGAAGATACACATTGGCGTTTTAAAGCACCAGGCGAAGAGGTCTTTACTGATTTAGATGCTAATAATAATTTTGTACTTGCTGGCATCTATACTAGAGAGGTAACAATAAAAGGTGATACTTGTGTACAAAAAGAGGGTGAGACGACAACATTTGAATATGAAATCAAACCCGTAAAACCAAAGGATTTATTAAGAAATAAAGTTGATAATACGCTTAAGGTGTTTAAGGCTGTAATTGGTATAACTAAAGCAGATATAGTATTTCCAATGGGCTGGAGTATTGCAGCAACTGAGACAAAGTTAGATGGTGATGCGACAAAGGGTGGTATTTTTACTACTAATGAAACTACCGCAGAGCCTGAAGTAATACAAAATGTTAATTTAGTATTTAATGTGCCTGAAGGGATTAACGAGGCTAATTTCGATATACCTGCAGAGGAACCAGATAGAGGAGCTGCAATGAAGGCAACAGTGAGTGTTTCAATAGCTAAAAAGCCAACCATTATTTTCAAAGAAGGCACTCAACAAATAACGGTTCAGGCAGGAGACATAGCCTATGATGCGGAAAATAATAAATTTACAGGCAATGTTATTTCAAGACCATCAAATTTCACAAAAGCAGGATATAATTTTAGCCACTTTACTGTAGATGGGTATGTCAAAAATGTAGAAGGTGAAGATGTGCCTATTAAGTTTTCAAATGAGAGTAATAAGCCAGAAGACGCAGAAAAAACATTTAGTTTAAACCCAGCAGTAGAAATAACATTTAAGTCTAACTGGACTCCTAGAAACGATACTAAATATAAAGTGAAATATTATAGACAGACCATAAAAGATGAAACCAAGTACGATCCCCCTGGAGTAAAGCAAGTTGAAACATATCAAGGCACAACTGATACTTTTGTTGAAATCAAAATAAACGAGGAAGATGCAAAAATAATTACTATAAAAGGGTTTACATTTGATCCTATAAAGACAAAAGCAGTAGACAAATATTCCGGGACAGTAGTTGCAGATAGCGCAAATCAGTTAGTTTTAGAGTTATACTACACGAGAAACAAATACACCTTAAAATATGTGCTAGCAGAAGATGAAACTGGCGTAACGGGCGAAGCCCCTGCAGATAGCCTTGATAATAAATTTGATGTTTCAGTACACCTTGCTGATGGTGGATCTTTAAATAAACTAGGATATAAACTTGTTGGCTGGAAAGATGGGACAAAGGTAGATGGTAAAGATTCGGTGTTTGCTCCAGGCAGTATTTACACAGTAATTGACCCTGAAAACGAAGAGAAAATAATTACGCTAACAGCAGTTTTCGAGCCTAGAAAAGATACCAAGTATAAAGTCATACACTATACAGCTGATGGGACAGAAATCCAGACTGATAATTTAGAAGGCGAGACAGATTTAGAAATTACTGCAGTTGCTTCCATTCCTGGGCATACAGCTATAGAACATGCGGATAGTAAAGCTACAGGTACCATCACTGCAGATGGAAATCTTGTGCTTAAACTATACTACGAAAAAATTGACTATAGTGTTACTTTCACATATGGCTCTACACCAGTGTTAGAAGCAAGAACATACAACATAAATGATAAATTCACATTACCAGCTGGTCCAGCAAAGGAAGGATATACATTTAAAGGTTGGGTAATTAATGGTAGAAACTTCAATGCAGGAGAAGAAATAGAGGTTAATGGTCCTATGAGGATAGAGGCAACTTATTTATCTGCAAATGCAATAGAAACTCCTGATACAAACGATGAATACGCTAATGTAATTTTAGCGCCCACTCAAAAAACCGACTTATCTGGTGGTGCCATTGCAGGTATCGTTATCGCTTGTGTTGTAGCTACAGGAATTATTGTATTTTCAATTGTTTGGTTTGGTGTATTAAAACGTACCTTCAAAGATATGCGTATTAAAAAGCGTAGAACAGAGTATAAATAATAAAGATATGGTCACTTAGTAGAGAGGAAAATATGTATAAGAAAGAATTTTTAGAGATACTGAAAGCAGAAAAGTTAGTGGTAGTTGTTCGTGGTAGTAGTGGCGAAGCTGCGCTTAAAACAGCAGAAGCTTGCATAGCTGGGGGGATTAAGTTAATAGAAATTACCTATACTACTCCTAATGCAACCGAAGTCATATCTGTACTTACCAAGAAATATAAAGATGCTGACATCATAATAGGTGCAGGTACTGTTCTAGATGATGATATGGCAACCGACGCAATTGAGCATGGCGCTGAGTTCATAGTAAGCCCTGACTTTAATGTAGATTTAAATAGTTTTTGTAAAAGAAATAGAGTTGTGTATGTTCCAGGAGTGTTTACTCCAACTGAAATAGCAGGGGCTTTAAGAAAAGAGTGTACAGTATTGAAACTTTTCCCTGGAGATATAGCAAAACCCCAAGGACTAAAAGCATTGAAAGGACCATTCCCATCAGCAAACTTTATGGTAACTGGTGGAGTTAGTGTAGACAATTTAGATGAATGGTTTGCAGCAGGCGCTATGGCAGTGGGCGCTGGTTCCAACTTAACATACAAGGCTAAAAACGAAGACTATGATGGCGTAACTCAGGACGCAAAACTGTGGGTAGATAAAATCCATAACAACTAGATTATGGAATCTCACCCTAAAAGTTACTGCGATAGATAACATATAGGTATTAAGGTAATGACAGTTGGGGCGTAAAAGAGATGTTGCTATAGATATATGCCTAGTAAAAAACAGTTAGAAGATTAAAAAGATGTTGCTAACCATCTGCATTGGTTAAATATATAACAGATTATGTGAGGGGAAATATGAAGGTTTTATGTGTAGGAGAAATAATGCTACGCTTGCAACCGAAAGGATACAGAAAGATAGTGCAAGCAAGTGATTTTGATGTTTTCTATGGTGGTGCTGAGGCAAATGTTGCGGTATCACTATCTAACTATGGAATAGATTCATATTTTTTATCTAAAGTACCTAATAATCCTCTTGGAGATAGTGCTATAAATAGCTTAAAAGAACGTGGTGTAAATACATCGCTCGTAGCAAGAGGTGGAGAAAGACTTGGTATATATTACTGTGAAAAAGGAGCTGCTCAAAGACCAAGTACTGTTACATACGATAGAAAATATGCGGCATTTTCGGAAATGGATTTTTCTGAAATCGATTTAGATAAAGCATTATCAGATACCACCTGGCTACATTTTACAGGAATAACGCCAGCACTTTCAGATAAAACGGAAGAGTTAACTAGAAAGCTTCTAAAAGCAGCAAAGCAAAAAGGCATAACTGTATCTTGTGATTTAAATTATAGAAAAAAGCTATGGTCACAAGAAAAAGCAAAAGCTGTTATGACTGAACTTATGCAGTATGTGGATTTACTCATATCCAATGAAGAGGATTGCAAAGATGTGTTTGGTATAACTGCAGATGGTAGTTGTATAGAAGATGGCAAGCTTTCAGTCGAGGGATATAAAAAAATAGCTGAAGAAGTAAGTAAAAAGTTTGGTATTAAAAAGATTGCATTTTCACTTAGAGAAAGCTATTCAGCCTCCACAAATGGTTGGGCTGGAATATACTATGACAACGGATCTTGTGTTGAGAGTAGACAGTATAAAATAGAGCTTGTAGATAGAATAGGTGGTGGAGATAGCTTCGGAGCTGGCTTAATCTATGGCAACTTAACCGGGAAATCTCCTATCGACACATTAAACTTTGCTGTCGCAGCATCTGCAATTAAACAAACCATAGAAGGCGACTATAACCTAGTTTCTGTTAAAGAGGTAGAAGCCTTAATGAAGGGCAGTGGCTCAGGACGAGTGCAAAGGTAATATCTTTTGATTCGTAAATCGCTGCAATCACATAGTAGTTAAAACAAAACGAAATATATTCGCAGGCAAAATGAAAGTTCGTGATGCAGGGAGAGAGCAAAGGTAACTATTTAGATACATAAGCGATATGATTATACAATAAACTGGAATAGAGTTAGAGGATAAGATGAAAGAATGTAGAGCAAAAATATCAGAAAAAATATTTGATGAGATTAAGGATCTTAATATTATTGACTATCATAACCATCTAGATCCAAAAGAGATTTATTTTGATAAACCTTTTGAAAATATTGGTGAACTTTTACTCAAAGGCGACCATTATAAATGGAGGCTTATGAGAACATATGGCGTTGAGGAAAAATACATAACTGGTTCTGAAACAACATATGAAGAAAAGTTTAATAAGTTTGCTGAAGTTGTTTCTACGGCTTTTGGCAACCCTGTAAAAGAATGGTTAGAGTTAGAACTTGCTACGTATTTTGATATACATACTCCTTTAAATAAAGATACAGCTAGTGATATTTGGGTATTTGCAAACGAACACATTAAAAAGACCAAGTTATCACCAAGGAAATGTTTAAAACTAACAAATGTAAAGTACGTGGCAACAACTGATGATGTTTGTGATAGTTTAGAATACCATGCACAAATTGAGGATCCCGATATCATAGTGACACCAACATTTAGAACTGATAAGTTAATGGAGTTTAAAGATTCAGACTATTTATTTAATTTAGAAAAAGTATCAGGGGTTAAAATTGGTGGCATTAATGGTTTAGAAAAAGCACTACTTGAAAGAATTAAATTTTTCAAAAAGCACAAGTGTAGTTTTTCAGATATTGGCATTGAACACTTTCCAAGAAAAATAGCAAGTAAAGAAGAAGCAGACCTTACCGTTAAAAAGCTTTTAGCAGGGGAGCAAATAGACGCATCTTCAAGAGAAGGGTTACAAGGATACATGTATGTCTTTTTAGGAAGAGCATATTATGAAAATAACATAATTATGCAAATCCATATAGGCGCGCTTAGAAATCCCAACACAAAGGCATTAGGGACGATAGGAAGAGATGCTGGATTTGATAGCGTAGGTGATGTAATCCCAATTAGAGCACTTGCTGAAATACTAGATAGTATGGGAGCACAAAGACCCAAGGCAATAATATACACCTTAAACCCAACTATGTATTATCCACTCATTACACTTTGTGGTTCTTTCCCAGGTTGTATGCCAGGAATTGCTTGGTGGTTTAACGATCATAAAAGAGGCATTCAAGAGTATCTACATGCAGTTTCAGAGCTATCTCATATTGGTGCAATACCTGGAATGTTGACAGACAGCAGAAGTTTTTTAAGTTGCACAAGACATGCATATTTTAGAAAAATACTGGCAGAGTATTTAGCTAAATTCGAAAACGGAAGTAATATAGATAGTCTAATTGAAGTTGCAAAAAATATATCATATTACAACATAAAAAACATAATAGGGATATAACAACAGTCGTTTTAGTTGATTATATAGTTACATAAATAAAGATTAAAAATAGATAGGAGGACAGTATGAAATTAACATTTAGATGGTATGGAAAAAATGATCCAATAACGCTAGATAAGATTCGTCAAATACCACTAATTAGAGGGGTTGTGACGGCAGTGTATGATACGCCCCCAGGAACAGTGTGGTCTAGGGAAAGTATTAAAGAACTAGTAGACAGTTGCAAAGCAAAAGGCCTTGAATGCGAAGTCATTGAAAGTGTTCCAGTCCATGAAGATATAAAACTTGGACTTCCTAGCGCAAAGCAGTATATAGAAAATTATAAAGAAAACATTAAAAGACTAGGAGAAGTGGGAGTAAAGTGTATTTGTTATAACTTTATGCCCGTGTTTGACTGGTTAAGAAGTGATTTAGAAACACTTCAATCAGATGGCGCTAACGCACTTTCGTATAATCACGCAAAAATAATGAAGATGGATCCCCTTAAGTCCGAATTATCGCTTCCAGGTTGGGATAGCAGTTATACAAAAGAAGGCTTAAGAGAACTACTGAAAAAATACGAAAAAGTAGGAACCGAGGAACTTTGGACCAATCTTAAAGCTTTCTTAGTGGAAATCATACCTGTAGCAGAAAAAGCAGGTATAAAGATGGCTATACATCCCGATGATCCGCCATGGCCCATATTTGGACTACCAAGGATAATAACAGACTATGATGGTATAAAGAGATTTTTATCACTAGTAGATAGCCCTTCAAATGGCATTACATTATGTACAGGCTCACTGGGGGTTGCGCAAGATAATAACTTAATAGATATAATTAAACTAGCAAAAGGCAGAATTCCATTTGTCCATATTAGAAATGTCAAAAACTCAGGTGAAAAAGATTTTGAGGAAACTGCACATCCATCTGAGTATGGAAGTTTAGATATCTATGAAATTGCAAAGGCTTTACATGATACTGGCTTTGACGGGTATATTAGACCTGATCACGGCAGAATGATATGGGGTGAAACGGGTAGATATGGCTATGGACTGTTTGACCGCGCACTGGGTGCTACATACATAGGTGGTCTATTTGAAGCCATAGAAAAAGGTAGTAAAAAATAACTAAGTAAAATCCAATTTGCTATCAAAATAAAATATATGCAGAAAAAACAAACAAGTTAACCCTAATTTATTATAAAAGTAAAATCTAGGGGAACAAAAAAGTAAAAAAATGTATCCTAAACACTAGTTGAGTAGGAATATATAGGAGATAACCATAAAAGATAAAATATAAAATAATGTTGCTAACCGTTTACATTGGTTAAATTCAAACAGCATTATCATACGAGGGAAATAATGAATAGAATTGTAGTAGTTACTGGAGCAGCAGGAGTGCTTTGCGAAGCAATAGCAGAACATTTTGCGTCACTTGGCGACAATGTAATGCTTCTAGATATTAACGAGGCTAAGGTTTTAGAGTTAGAAAAAAAGCTTACTGATAAGGGGCTTAAGGCAAAGGGATATAAAGCAAATGTACTCGATAAGCAAAACCTCATAGATGTAAAAAACCAAATTGTTAAAACTTTTGGCGTACCAGATATTTTGATAAATGGTGCTGGTGGAAACAACCCAAGAGCAACAACAGACATTGAATTTCATGGTGAAGGTGAAGGAAAAAATTTCTTTTCACTAGAAAGTGAAGGTGTTGAGTTCGTGTTTAATCTAAACTTCAAAGGTACATTCCTAACGACTCAAGTATTTGCAGAAGATATGGTAAACAAAAAAGGTGCAAACATAATTAACATTTCATCGATGAATGCCTTTTCACCACTTACAAAAATCCCAGCATACTCAGCTGCAAAATCTGCAGTATCCAACTTTACTGAATGGCTAGCAGTGCACTTTGCAAAAACTGGAATGAGAGTCAATGCTATTGCGCCAGGTTTTTTTGCAACAAATCAAAATAAGACACTTCTATTTAATCCCGACGGCAGTTTAACTGAAAGATCTAAAAAGATAATAGGCAAAACTCCAATGGGAAGATTCGGCGAGCCTAAAGAAATTCTAGGAACACTTTCTTGGTTATGTGATAATGAAGCCAGTGGTTTTATAACCGGTGTTGTAATCCCAATTGACGGTGGCTTCAACGCATATTCAGGAGTATAGTAAATAAACAATAATTCTTGAGTACACTGAAATCAGCGCCATATAACTAACGCAGTAATCCCAATTGATGGTGGCTTCAACGCATACTCAGGAGTATAGTAAACAACATAACAATCCTTGGGTACAATGAAACTAGCGTATATAACCGGTGTTGTAATCCCAATTGATGGGGGCTTCAGCACATACTCAGGAGTGTAGTAATATAATATCGAATTTCTTTATTAGTAAGAAATGAGATCAAGTAGATAATCGACGTTCTAATCCCACTTTATGGAGATTCCAACGCATATCTAAAAGTAAAAGAAATAATATCATTAGAGAAGGTGAAATGATATGTGTGTTAAAGTAGCGGTAATTGGTATAGGAAGGATGGGTAGAATTCATGCCCGTAACCTTAGAACGCATAGAATACCACACGCGAGGCTAGTTGCTGTCTGTGATATAGATAAGCATGTTTTAGAAGCACATCAAAGGAAATATAAAAAGATTCCTACATACCTTTCATATAAAGATATGCTAGAAAAGGAAGATATCGATGCAGTAATAATTGCTACTCCACACTATGAGCATGGAAAAATTACAAAGTATTGTATAGAAAAAGATAAACATGTTTTAGTTGAAAAACCTATGACAGTTACTGCATATGAAGCAGAGTCGGTTATTAAAAAAGCAAATGAAAAACCGAGTTTAATCACTGCTGTTATGTGGAATCAAAGAACCAATCCCATCCATCAAAAGGCAAGGAAATTAGTTTCAAGTGGTGCAATTGGAAAAATTATAAGAGCAAATTATATAATAGCAAACTGGTATAGATCACAAGCATATTATAACCAAGGGGGCTGGAGAGCTAGTTATTCTGGAGAAGGTGGTGGAACACTTATCAATCAGTGCGTACATCAACTTGATTTATTACAGTGGATTCTAGGTATGCCAAAAGCAGTAGAATCCAAGCTATGCACTAAAGGAAGAGATATAACAACAGAAAATGATGTGGCTTGTATATTCACATATCCAGATAATGTGTATCTAATCCTCACAGCAAGCACCCATGAGTTAAGAGGCACAAACAGGTTTGAAATTGCTGGTGATAAAGGAAGAATCGTTATCGAAAACAACAAGATGACTGTATACACCTTCAAAAAGAGCGAACCAGAAGTCAATGCAGAAACCAAACAAGGATATGGGTTTGTTACCAGGAAGACCAAACGATATAGTTATACCTTAAGGTTTATATCAAGAATAATTTGGTATTTTGGAGAGCAAGCATGCCTAATCAAAAACTTCATTAATGCAATAAGAGGAAAGGAAAAACTATTGTCCCCAATAAAAGATGGGTTAGGTGCAGTGCAATTAGTAAATGGGATATACGCATCATCTTGGCGCGGTGAAAAAATGGCAATTCCAGTAGATCCAGTAAAATATGAAGAGCGTCTACGCTTAAAAATAGAAGATGAAAAAGCAATGCTGGCAAAAGATACTAAAAAGCACAGTAGTAAACAAGCGAACAAAGAAACCGAATCAATGCTTAAAGAAATAGAAAATCAAATACGCGAGGAAGAATAAAAGACGAACGGTAATTAAACCACATAATTAAGCGACAAAAAACAAAAAGGAATTAAACCAACAAATTAAGTGCTAAATAGTAAGGCAGGCCAAAAAAGCTTTCAAAGCAAAAAACAATAAGTAAGCACATAGTAATCCAAATCAATACGTTATGGTTACTAAATATAGATAATAATATACAATTAGGAGGAGATAGTATGGTTAAAATTAGTGGATTTACAGATGAGTATAGATCAAATCTTGATAAACAAATTGAGATAGTAAAAGAGTTAAATATGAAGTATATGTGTCCTAGGACCATCAACGGAAAAAACATTGCAGACTATACACTAGAGGAATTTAACGAGCAGATTAAACCTAAATTGGTAGAAGCAGGAATTAAGTTTTCAAGCATTGGCTCTCCTATAGGTAAAGTCGATTTAAACGATGATGAAGCATATAATGCTCAATTAAAGAAACTAGATGAACTAGTTAAAATTGCACAAAGTATGGATTGTAAGTATATCAGAATATTTTCATTTTTCGTAGACAAAAATGGAGAGTATGCCAATTATTCCGCAAAGGTTATGCAGAGAATGAAGGGCTTTTTAGAGCTTGTAAAAGGAACAGATATTATACTCCTACACGAAAATGAAAAAGGCATTTATGGAGATACTCCAAGTCGTGCATTAGAGATATATCATTCAATGGATAGCCCAAACTTTAAGCTTTGTTATGATGCTTCAAACTACATCCAATGTGGAGTAAACCCATACGACGCATATGAACAAACAAGAGACTGGACAGTATATTATCACATGAAAGATTGTACAGATGGAGTGGAAGTACCTCTAGGAACGGGACAGGGAAGAATTGAAGATATATTGGCCGATTTAAAAGCAAGAAACTATGAAGGCTTTTTCACGATGGAGCCTCATACTGCAAAATATGCCCTTACGAGAAGAGCATTTGCAGTGCTACCATTTTTCTACAAGGTAATTAAAAATAGTAGAGCAGTGTATAAACAAATTGATAAAGATAGAGGCATTAGAAGATGGAAGAAAGTAACAAGAAAAGATGTTTTCTTGTGGCAGTATGAAAACTTAACTAACTTACTTCAAAAAGTAGGTTTTGAGTATGAATAAAATAAGTGTTTTTAAAACGATAGTTGTCTTAAAACAAGGAGGAAATAATGAGTAAAGTAAGATATGGAATTATAGGAATTGGTAAAATGGGTAGCCAACATGCAAAGAGGCTATCACTAGGTCAAGATAAAAATGCTATTTTAACAGCTGTAGCCGATGTAAATGCTAATAGACGCGAGTGGGCAGAAAAAAATCTAAAAAATGTAAGTATTTTTGATAATCCCGAAGATCTCATAAACTCTCAAGAAGTTGATGCCGTTATAATAGCGACACCTCACTATGACCATCCAAAGCTAGGTATAAAAGCATTAGAGGCTGGTAAGCACCTACTAGTTGAAAAACCTATTGGCGTATATACAAAGGCTGTAAAAGAGTTGTATGAAGTAGCTGAAAAGCATCCAGAGTTAACGTTTGGTATTATGTATAACCAAAGGACAGACCCTATGTATAGAAAAGCAAAGGAAATAATAGAAAGTGGCGAACTTGGACAAATTAAAAGAATTAACTGGATTATCACTAACTGGTATAGACCTCAAGCATACTATGACCAAGGTGGCTGGAGAGGAACCTGGGAAGGCGAAGGTGGCGGTGTACTAATTAATCAATGTCCCCATCAATTAGACTTATTCCAATGGTTAGGTGGAATGCCCATTAAAGTGTATGGCAAAGCTAAAGTAGGTGTAGGTCGTGACATTAATGTTGAAAACGATGTTACCTTTATGACCGAATATGAAAATGGTGCAGTTGGGGTATTTGTAACAAGCACACATGACTTTCCTGGCACAAATAGACTAGAAATAGATGGTGATGGTGGCCAGCTAGTAGTTGAATGGACGGGAATGCTAAATGAGAAATTAACATACACCAAGCTAAAGACCAAAGAAAGTGAATTTAATAAGACAAACAAAGTTTTCATGCCAAGAATCCCAAATAAGAAGATTGTCAAAAAAATAGGTATAATTGGAAACGCAATTAACTTAGGAATAGTAGGACAACATATAAAGATTATTCGTAACTTTTCAGAAGCTATACTTTTTGGTAAAGAATTAATAGCACCAGGCATGGATGGTATCAAGGGTCTAACTTTATCAAATGCAGTTTATCTATCTAGCTGGCTAGATAAAGAAATTACGCTACCTTTAGATGAAGATTTATTCTTTAGTGAACTTCAAAAAAGAATAGAAAAAGAAAAGAAAGAGAGTAATAAAAAATAAATAACGAAGGTGATGATATGGGAAAGATAAAAATCGGAACACAGTTATTTTCACTTAGAAGATATCTGCAAGAGGAGGAAAATGTACCTCAAGTGTTTGCAAAAGTTAAAGAGATGGGTGCAGAAGTTGTACAGGTTTCAGGGATGTGCGCCATTGATAGTAAGAAACTTGGAGAAATTTCTAAACAATATGAACTTCCTATTTGTATAACACATTCACCAGTAGACAGAATTAAAAACGATTTAGACAAGTTAGCTGAAGAGCACCTTGACTATGACTGCAAAAATATTGGTATTGGTATGATGCCTAGCGAATATAGAGCGAACGAAGATGGACTTAAGTCATTTATAGAGCTATTAAATGAAACGTCTACAAAGCTTGCTAAATATGATATGACAATTGCATATCATAACCATCATTTTGAATTTAATAAATATGGCGATAGAATTATTTATGACATCATGATAGAAAATACCGATAAAGCAGTGCAATTTATACCAGACACCTATTGGATTAAAGTTGGTGGATATGTTCCACAAGACTATATCAAAAAGTTAACGGGAAGAATTAACACACTGCACTTGAAAGATTATAAAAAGACACTGGGTGTTCCGTTATTCAGAGCAGTTGGTAAAGGTGACATAGATTTTGTAGACATACTAAAAGTAGCCGAAGAAGCGGGAGTCGAGAATGCCGTTGTTGAACTCGACTTTTCACTTAAGCCATATAAGAGTATGGAGTATAGCTTAAATTATTTAAAGAAAATATATCCATAGCCTATAACTCAAAAGGTATAAAAACAAATTAGGATTAAAGATTAGCGGAAAGTACCTAGGGTAGAAAATGCAGTTGAACTCGACTTTTGCTTAAATCATACAAGAGCATTGAGCATAGCTTCAAAATATATCCATAAACCTACAAACAAAAGGTATAAAAAACAAATTAGAAATAAAGCGTAGTAGAAGAAACTAGAATCTGGAATGCATTTAATGCCATGCAGGAGCATAGCTTAAAAATATATCTAAAACTTACAACTAATAGGTAAAACATAAATTATGAATGACAATGGATTTTAAATATATCTTATCAAAAACAGATCACACTCTTTTAAAGCCAGGTAGCACTGAAAAAGAGATTTTAAACCTTATACAAGAGGGCTTGGAATATAAGGTAGCAAGCATATGTATTCCACCATCTTTTGTTCACTTTGCACATCAAACTTCAAAAGACATAAATATTTGCACAGTCGTAGGTTTTCCAAATGGATATAATACAACTAGCACTAAACTAAAAGAAACTGAGCAGGCATTAAAAGGCGGTGCTAGCGAAATTGATATGGTTATTAACATTGGTGCTTTAAAAGATAAAAAATACAAACTTGTTGAAGATGAGATAAGGGAAATTAAAGACATAACGCACAACAACATATTGAAGGTCATAATAGAAACATGTTTACTTACTGAAGAAGAAAAAATAACAATGTGTAAAATTATCAGCGATGCAGGAGTTGATTACATAAAGACATCAACTGGTTTTTCTATTGCCGGTGCAACTGTAAGCGATATTGAATTGTTCAAAAAACATGTAGATTCAAAAGTAAAGATTAAAGCTGCAGGTGGGATTAGAACTTTAGAAGATGCAAAGATGTATCTAGATTTAGGATGCGATAGAATAGGCGCTAGTTCCATTGTTGCAGCAGTCAAGCACATAGCAGGCATATGGTAATGGTCAGTTAGAGATTAAATACATATCGGGCATATTGCAACTAGCAGTAGCAGATACTAGGTGCACGACCAAGTATTTAAACGATGTATAAAAATCATATATTAAAGTAAGGAGATAAAAGATATGATACCAACTCCACACATAACGGCAAAAAAAGGAGATTTTGCTAAAACAGTATTAATGCCAGGTGATCCACTAAGGTCAAAATATATAGCTGAAAACTTTTTAAAAGACGCAGTACTTGTAAATAATGTTAGAGGCATTCAAGGGTATACTGGATATTATGAAGGGAATAGAGTGTCAGTTATGGCATCAGGCATGGGAATGCCTTCAATGGGGATATACTCATATGAGTTATTTAATTTTTATGATGTAGATAACATAATCCGAATAGGGTCTTGTGGCGCAACCGATAAAAGCGTTAATGTAAGAGATTTAGTTATTGGGAAAAGAGCATATACTACATCTAGCTTTGCAGAAAACTTTGGTTTGCCTAAAGATTTTTTAGGAGAAGCGAGTGTGGATTTAGTTGAAAAGGCAGTATCAATTTGTAAGAAATTAAATATTAAACCAGTTGTAGGTGATATCTTTTCATCCGATGTATTTTATGGCGAAAAGGAAAAAATGGATTACTATAAAAAGCATAATATAGTTGCAGTTGAAATGGAAGGGGCGGCTTTATATATGAATGCATACAAAGCTGGTAAAAAAGCACTGCTTCTTGCAACGGTATCAGACAGTTTAGTAGATGATAAAGCACTTAACTTAACTGCTGAAGAAAGGGAAAGGTCATTTTCAGACATGTTTATAGTAGCTATGGAAATTGCAAAAATCAGCTAATATATACCTTAAAGGAAGCCGAATTTAAAAATCAAATATATTAGAAACGGAAACAATTTAACTCCGGATGGACCAATTGGTAGTGGTATGGGAAAATCAGATCTATTAGAAAACAACTTAAATGACAGTTTAGATTTAGAATATCTAGATTCTGAACCTATGAAGTTTGAGTATGTAAAAAAGAATAGTAATAGCTCATTTAATCCTTTTACTCTTCTAGCAAAAAAAGGCATGAAAGTGCATCTAATAGTACTAGATGGTTTTGGTATTGGCGAGCTTCCTGATGCTAAAAGCTACGGCGATGTAGGAAGTAATACATTAGATTCAGTCTCCAAAAGTAAGTATTTTAATATACCTAATCTAACTAAATTAGGACTATTCAACATAGATGGAAATAATAAGAAATTTGCTGTTGACAGGGCATATGCTAGCTATGCAAGAGTTGAAGAACTATCTAAAGGGAAAGATACAACTACTGGCCATTTTGAGTTAATGGGGCTAGTATTAAAAGAACCATTCCCAGTATATCCCGAAGGTTTTCCTGATGAGATTATTTCACAGTTTGAAAAAGTTACTAACAAAAAAGTTCTTTGTAATAAACCTTATTCAGGGACGGAGGTTATTAATGACTACGGGGAAGAACATCTTAAAACAAAAGACTTAATTGTGTATACTTCTGCAGATAGTGTTTTCCAAATAGCTGCACATGAAAGTATCATTCCAGTATCAAGGTTATATGAATATTGTAAAATAGCAAGAAGGATACTTACTGGAAAACACGGTGTTGCTAGAGTTATTGCAAGGCCGTTTATAGGGGAGCCTGCTAACTTTACAAGAACATCAAATAGAAAGGATTTTTCCATAGTCCCACCTAGTAAAACTCTACTAGATATTTTAAAGTTTGATGGCTTTGATACTGTTGGTATTGGAAAAATTGGGGACATTTTTTCCTCTCAAGGATTAACTGAAGAAATTCATACTAGGAATAATAAAGAAGGTATGCAAATAGCTTACTCATATTTAGATAAAGATGTAGAGGGTTTAATTTTTACAAATCTAGTTGATTTTGATATGTTGTATGGACATAGAAACGATGTAGATGGTTTTGCTAAAGCTTTATCAGAAACAGATAGCTGGCTAGGGCGATTTTTAAACAATATGAAAGACCATGATATTTTAATAATAACAGCAGACCACGGATGCGATCCTTTAACTCCTTCAACCGATCATTCTAGAGAATATGTACCAATGTTAATATATGGAAATCGAATTAGAAAAAATGTCAATTTAGGTACACTTAAGACATTTGGTGATATAGGCGCAACAATTGCAGAAGTTTTTAACTGTAACTATGGATTGAATGGTGAAAGTTTTTATAAAAAAGTGAAAGAACATATTTCACATATCTAAAACACTCCAATATTCTTGTCTATTCTCAAAATGATTGAAGTATCGCACAGGAGTTCTTTGAGCATAATTTCATAACAGCAAATTCCGGTTCAGTCTTTGGGGATCAGCTTACATATTTTTTCTTGTATTCTTGAAAAGCTTTTATTGAAGTATTGTATAAATCTTCTTCGGCATGAGCTTTAATATCTTCCCAAGAGGTTCTAGAAGAGCCGGTTCCAAAGGCAAGGGAAACACCTTTTTGTTCTAAAACAAGTGGGGTTATATCATCTCCTATAGTCCCAGCAATAACAACTAGGTGAGCCTTGTTTTCTAGGGCGATATTTGAAATGCCATCTATAACTTTTCCCATAAAACTCTGTCTATCTAATTTACCTTCACCTGTCACGATTAATGCTGCGTTTTTAGCTTTCTTTTTTAAGTCCGATACATCTATCATAATGTCAGTACCTTTTTCTAAAGTGGCATTTAAACAAGCATATGCTGCAATCCCAAGACCACCAGCTGCACCACCACCTTTTAAATCTAATAGGGATTTATCATTACAAGCTTCCATTAATTTATCTATATAATGGCACATACCTTTTTCTAAATAATGTAATCCTTCTTCAGTTGCACCTTTTTGAGGACCATATACATAAGTAGCTCCAAGTGGGCCACATATAGTATTTTCAACATCACACATAGCAATTATCTCACAGTTAAAAACTTTATAATTTATGCAAGATAAATCAATAGAATCAATTAGACCTAAAGTTCCTCCGGTAGGGGTAAAAGAAATGTGTTGAGAATCAAAAAAAGTTGCACCAAGGGCACTTAACATGCCTGTGCCTCCATCGTTTGTAGCACTTCCTCCAAGGGTTAATATTATTTTCTTAACACCTTTACTTAAAGCATCAGAAATCAACTCTCCTACGCCAAATGTGGTGGTAAGAAGGGGGTTAAGTATATCGCGGCTAAGTAAAGAAATGCCACACGCTTCGGCTGACTCAATTATTGCAAGATTATCTTTAATCAAGTATTCAGCATCAATGTTATGAAAATACGGATCTTTAACTTTAGTAGTGATAATTTCCCCACCAATTGCTTTTTGAAAACACTCTATACTTCCATCTCCACCATCTGAAAATGGGATTTGAATAATTTCACTGTCAGGGAAAACCTGCTTTGCAGCTTTAGATATAATTTCAGCAACTTTAGTTGCAGAGACTGTTCCTTTAAAACTATCTGGGGTAATTAAAATTTTCATAATAACAAACGATTATTTATGATTTATCATCATCTTCTTTTTCGTCTTCTTGTGATTTTAAATACTCGCTAATAACTTTTTTACTATATTCTTCTTGTGATTTTAAATAATCACTTATGACTTTTTGTTTATATTCTTCTTCAGAAATTGAAGTTTGATTTTCATCATTAGGTTTTTGCTTAATAGTTACAACTAATCGATATATTAAAGATACAATAGTTATAAATAGTGGCACTATCATTATAAATATCATTATAGAATTTTTATTAGCTAGTAAAGTATAAAATGATGCCATAGCAGGTGATTTTCTAGTCATAACACCTTGCACAGCAGTTATAGGTATAGGTTCATCAGCTTTATGATTAGCTACACCCTGGGTTTGTATATATGTAATACCCTTATAATCATATGGAGCTTTAATTACTTTATGTGTAATGGGGAGGCCTGCTTGTTCATGTCCTTCAGGGGCAATGTAAGTAACAACATCATCTAGTTTGATTTCAGGAGAGTTCTTTTTAGCGTTATATACCTTACTTACGATAACTTCACCTGGCTCTATTTCAGGCGACATACTACCTGACAAAACATAGTAGAATCTGTATCCAAATAAGGCAGGAGTACGTTTTGTAATAATTTGTAAAAAGACAGACAAAAACATAATAACAATGGCTATAAAAATAGCCCACGTTATTGCTGAAATAGAAATACGGATTATTTTCTTTTTCTTATCTATAGTTAAAGTGCTTTTTGTCATGAAAATTCCATAAACAACATTTTATGTAAAAAATCCAGTAGGGGAAAACTTTAATCTTCGTCTTCAACCTCGCTATCTATTTTTTCTTCTCTAAGAGCTCTGCGTTTAGCAAGCTTTGCTTGTCGTGCTTCTTTTTTCTTTGCTTTTAGAGCTGCACGTTTTTGTTGTCTTTCTTCCTTCTTTTCTTCCTTTTTCAAAGTAGCTCTAATTTCGCTAATTTGTTCCTCTGTAAAGTTTTCTTTTGCTTTACTTAAGATGGCTTCAATTTCTGCATAGTGCTCTACAATCATAGAGTTTCTAAGTGTTGTCTTTAGCAGTTCAAGTTTCTTGGTTTTTGCAAGTTCTTCTTTTTTCATCTTAGACATAAAGAAGTGTTCACGTTCTCCAAGTTCCTTTCTATCTAGTTCAACATTAAGCTTAAGTTGTAACTGTTTTTGTTTTTCCCAGTAGTTCTCTTGACGGGCAAGGAGTTCCTGTTCAACACGTATACGCTCTTCTTCAATACGCTTTTTGTATTCTTCCATTTCTTTATAGACTCTAGCTGCCATTTTTTGTTCTTCAATGATTTTGAGTCTATGAGCTTCTTCTTCTGCTTGTCTTTCAGCTTCTATGCGTCTTCTCTCTTCATCTTTCTTTCTTGCTTCTTCAAGTCTAATTTGTTCTTCTTCAAGGCGCTTTCTTTCTTCTTCTGCTTTTAGCTCAGCTTCGATTCTTTCTTGTTCTGCTCTTAGTAGGGCTGCTTTTCGTGCGGCTTCGGCTTTTCGTTGTTCTAGACGGAGTCTTGCTTCTTCATGCTTTTTCTGTCTTTCTAAATCTCTAGCTTCTCTAAGTGCTAAACGCTTAGCTTGTGCTTCTTCTTCTAGTTGTTGAGCTATTAGACGCTTACGAGTAATACTATCGTCTCGTAGTTTGTTAATCCTATATTGTCTATATACTCTATCAAGTGCTGCATTGATTTTAGCAATTTCAGTTAGATTTAAAGTTTTTTGTCCAGGGATTCTATAATATATGCGCCGTACTTCCTCTAAGTCCATTTTAAGTTGTGGGAAGTCATCAGGGACAAAGTCATCAATACTCTTTGTGACATATTCATCTGCAAGAACCTGATCTTCTTTCATTGCAGACTCGAGCGATTCGCTTTCTTGACGTTGTTCTGCAATGGATTGTAACATTATTGCATTTAGAAAAACTATACCTCTATACTTTTCAGTGAGTACTGCATTTAAATCTGTAGATTCAGTAACCGTATCTATACGGTAATCCATCTTTTCAGCACTTTCTACAAACTGCCATAGAACTAGAGCTTTTTTAAAGTTAGGGTCTTTCAAAATGACGTTTGTACGGGTGATAGGGGGACGAACGGGAGCAGAGTTGCGCATTTCTTTAGCAAATGGAGAACTCAAGAAGTCTTGATAAATTCTGGTTATATGTGCAATTCTTTCTAAATCCGAGTGTTCTTCACCTGCTTTTTTAAATGCTGCTTCAAATGGGAAGTTTGCTGAGTTAGCCATATTAAAATCTATGGAAAAATCATCGATTTTAAAGCTAGACTTAATATCAACACCTAAAGCACCAGCTTGCATTAAAGCTTTTTTGACTATATCTGTACGACGGTCTATAAAGTCTTTAACTTTTTGAAGTAGGGTGTATATAAAACGGTTTTCGTAAACCTCAAAGCTTTCTTCTTTACTGGTATTAAGTATTTTAGAAGGTATAACTGAACCATCTTTTTTAACGGCAGCAATGAAGTTAGTATGTTGTGCAAGGTGTTTAATAGATTCTATAGAAATAGACCTTGCAAGTGAAATGTCGACTATATCTTCTTCAACAACTATAAACTTACGGGGGTTTCTGACAATTGTGTCTAGAGGAACAATACACTCTTCAAGAGTGGTAATCCAACTATCATCATAGTTTTTCTTGGTATATACCTGGCTAATCTTAAAATCATTTCTACCAGAACCAATCGCATTCATATATGCGGGATATATATCCTCTTGCTTTAAGAGATTATTAATCTGGTGAACTATTTGATCATATTGAGCTCTAGACATTTAACCGTCCTTTAATTATTATCTTATGGTTAATCCGTAGTAGTTATTTAACCTATCATCTAAAAGCACATTGTATGCATTTTTAGTAATAACAGTTTACTTATGTTACAAGTATTAGAACAACTTCTTTAAGCGTAGTAGATATTCTTTACATTCAGTCATATTTTCTTCACCAAAGTGTTCATCCAGGTAAAGAATGTAGTCATCAACTTCGTCTCTTATGTATGCTAAGTTTAGTGATTCAAACTTACGAAGTATTTTGTTACAGAGAACATAGTCAAGTCCGTCTATTTCTGTTCCACCGCAAGCGACATATGCAGGGACGAACTCTTTTAACTGTTTAACAATACGGTTACCGAATGCTAATCTGAAGTGTTCGATAACGTAGTCGTCCATGTCTTCAAACTTACGCATGTTTTCATCTGACACCTTGTATTTTTCTTGTGCTAACTGGAATAGGTGTTCAAGGTATTTATAGTTGACAGGCATACCTTCAGTTAAAGGAGCATCAAATGGTGCTGCTTTTGAGTTAATGTTAATAGGCATACCTCTATCGTAAACCTTATCTGATATTGCAAACGTAGAGTCGTCGTTATTTGCTGTTCCACAGTACCAAACATTATCGGGGAGTCTGAAACGACCTTTCTCAACAAACTTAGGGTCAGAAGGCCATCCGCTAGGGACAAGGTCGATAACCCATTGTTCTCTTGAAGGCATTTCAAGAATGGATAACATTTCTGCGAAGTAATACTCAACACGGGCGATGTTCATTTCGTCTAGGACGATGAAGTGTACGTCTTCGTGGTATTTAGATTCATACAAAGCTCTTAAAACTTCGGTTTCATTAAAACGCTTAGTAAATTCGTTAAAATAACCAAAAAGCTCGGTTCTATCACGCCAAGACGGCTGAACCGAAGCAATAGTGGTGTCGTTTTTAATAAAGTGTCCTACGCACTCAGGTAGGGATGTTTTTCCTGTACCAGAAATACCCTGTAGGATTATAAGTCTAGTAGTGGATAATGATGCCCAATATAGTCTAATAATTTTAGGCTCATAATATAGTTTACGCCAAGGTCTATCAGGGTTATTACAAGCATAGTTTCTAAATCTATCGCATAGTTCTTCTAAGTCCCAGGTATTTTCATATTCGCGTTCTACAAACTCGGGGTCGTTATAAAAGGTGTCAACTTCAGTTAGTTTATAGAAACGGCTTTCACCTTCTTTCTTAGCACCAGATGTAGTTTCTCCATCTTCACCTTCAGTCACATCATAGCCTTGATAAGCAATTTTAAGTCCTAAGATTCTATCTTTTTCTCTCGCTACTTTAATAAGTTCACGTTTCAGATTATCAATTTCATCTAGTAAGTCTTGGTTTAAAACCTTATCGCCGACGATTTTCTTCCAAAGTCGTTTTCCAAAAAACAGTCCAACCCATATAATTGCAACAAGGGCAGCGATAACAACCAAGATTAAAAACGCAGCGCCTACCCAAGCTCCAGCAGTTAAAGTATCTTTATACTTGCTGAAAACTTCAATATATTTAGGAACATCGAACATCTGTCGAAGTCCACCGAATATACCACCATAATTACCAACCTCAGGCCCGGAGTAAAAGAATCCTAAAATTCCTCCGAAGAAAATACTTAAAAAGTCCTTAACAAAATTCCCAAACATACGTCACTCTATCCTCGTAGTCTTATTTTTCCAAATGGTCTATCCTATTTCCCCATATGGTTTATCATTATCTTCTAAATGGTTAATCTGTTTTTCCAAACATTACATTCCATAAAGTTAATCATCTATCATCCAAATGGTTCATCCTCTAAACTTAATCATACTTTCTAATCCAAGCGATGAATCAGTTTTTCCGAATGGCACATCCTATAAAGTTAATCAGCCCTCTAATCTAAATGGCTTATCTTTACTTTTTCCAACCAGTATTTCCTGTGACATTAATTAGCTTTTTAATCCAACATGATTTATTTATTATATATTACAAAAACGCCCATATCTAAAAGGGCGTTTCAGTTTTCGGTTACCTCAAGGAAACCCTCATCATCACTTAGTTTCCTCGCTTGCATCTTCATCTTTTTTACCATCAGCAAGCTCTTGTTGTTGTGCAAGGTATTCAGCAATGATTTGCTCTCTTTTTTCCTCAGTATCAACACTTGCGACCGCAGCCGCTTTTATCTTTTCAGCTCTATGTTGTGTAAACATCATTATGAACATAACTAGGTTATAGATAAACAGTATGGCTAGAGGTAAGATTATGCATAACAAAAAATACTTAGGTGTCTGCAAGAATAATATAACTTTTCCAAATCCTACCAACTTTCCCTTGTATAGTCCAAGAACATCTTTTGAGTCAATACGCCTAACATCCTCAACGGGATTTGCATCACCTTTTGTTGTATACTTGACTCCGCCATCATAAGAAGTTACTTTGGTAATTCTATGAGTTACATATTTGATTGTAACACCATCGATTACACGATTGTCTTGAAATGTAACGATGTCCCCAACTTCTAATTTAGTAGGATCAAAGTATTTATTATCTTTTCCTGGAGTTCTGACTATTATGGCATCGCCAGCTTTAAAACTATCTTTTTGATTACCTGCCATTGAGTCCGAACGAACCGACATAAGCACTGTTTTCCTATCTGCAATGCTATCGCTAGTTGGATTAACCAAAATTATTATGGAAAAGATAACAGCACATAACACCAGTAATATTTGGACAGATGTCACTACTATATTAACAACCTTCTTTTGTTTATCGTTCAATTTAGGTAATTTCTTTTTCTCTACATTCCCCATTTATTATTTTCCTTAACTTGACCGAGGTATGATATAAAAGCAATGTTACAACATGCGATGAGTATTTTTGTTAATTAGCTACTCAACACCTCTACATATACAAATATACTATATTTTTAACTAAAATACAATACAAATTGCGCGCGCGTGCGCATGGCTACATTTAATCTCAACAAATACAAAGCCTAATGGTACAAATGCACTGTATATTAGGGATGAAGAGACTGATACACTAAACAACAGCATTTTATCTAGTCTATAAATGTTAAAAAGTGAATAATTTGTGCGCACTTTTATCTTGAGTTAATAACAGGGGGCTTACAATTATCCGTTATTAGTTGAATCAGCTCTAAAAATAAGTGATACAGAAGCAGTTTTGTTTTGGCCCGATTCATCCAACCAAACTCCATCATACCAACAAACAATTGCTACTTTTACATAGTTATCTTTTCCATCTTCATTTGCAGTGCCTGGAATTTCAAATGAGATTAGATTTTCTTCATTAGCTATTTTTGCAAAACCATTAGTAGTTGCATCTTGTCCATACTTAATTTCACCGTAATGCGTCGCTGACACATTTGGGTCGATATCATTAGCAACGACAATGCCTTTGAATTTATCTTCAACAAATAGGGCGATGCGTAATAGAGATAGATTGTCACCTTTGATTGTTACTAGTGCAGACACATTAGTGGCAGTGGCATCTCCATTAATGATGTAAAAATAATTTTGAGCCGGCGTTGCACCATTATTCCCAGTATATGGTTTTTCGAGATATCCATCCATGTTAAATACTAAAGGATCCTGTTCATCTACTTGTACATCTGTCGTGGCGCCATAAAACGAGCTGGTAAAGTCTATTGCTTTTGTTGTATCTTTGACGGGAGCAACATTGGGAACCATAGGGGCAATCTCTTCTGGATCGGAAAACTCAATTGTCCGCAATGCTTTTAAAGCTGTGGCATCAAGGCTTGCAAAATCAATATTCGCTGGGTCGTCCCAAGTAATATAAATGTTTGCACCAGCAACATTCTTAGCTGTAAATATCAACTCATTTGACCTAACTTCTATATTGGACGAAAACCAAGCAAAAGTGGCAGTCGAAAGACCAACTACAAGTAATACTACTAGCATAATAGTTGTGAAAAACAACTGAGATGATTTGACAATTGAATTTTTCTTCTTATCTTCGTTCACATTAATTCTCCCAACTTATTTATGTTATACAATAAAGCGAATTATTAGCGTTTTACTCTATAAAATAACTTTCCCAACACCCAGCAGTTTATTACTGGGTGTTGGTACATTTCGGTTAGTTTCAAGACGGTTTAATCATTTGAGTTATTTTTGGGTTTATTCAGCTAGTTGTGAAGTGAAAGTTACGGTAAAGGCTGCAGCATCGAAATTCATATTGGCCATTGTTAACTTTGTTCCCTCAAGCCATGCGTAAATAAGAATCTGCGCGCTCCCGCCGCCCGTTAAAGAAATTTGCACGCTGCCAGCAGTGCCAGAACCAGTTACATTAAACTCGTTAGCCATAACCGTAATTTGATCTGGGCTACCTGTTAGTGGTGCACCTGCTTCTCCAGCTGTTTTCATTTTTAAAGCGTAGGCTTTGTTAGGGGCGTCGCTTCCCCAAGTTCCAAGATATACATTTTCAGTTGCCGTTTTATGAAATAGTGCAACTCTTAGTAGAGGACCAAGTTTGGCACCAGTTGCCGCTGCATCTGGAATAGTTACTTTAGGAGTTACTTTTATAGCACTGTTTATGTCTAGATTGTTGACATAGAGGGTGGTTGCAGCTTCTTCTACAATATTTTCTTGTTGTTTCCAAGGTACGCTAGTGTCGGAAATATCTGAAATTTCAAGCTCTCCTAGCGCGTTTGTTTTGAGCAGTGCTTCATTGAAAGTTAAAGCTTCTGTTTCAGAATTGGTGGCAGGTTTTGTCTGAGGTATCATTGGTCGAACGGTACCAGCTTTCAATTCGACTGTACTTGCCTCGGCAGAAGTAGTCCAGCCAATACCAATTGCTGATGCATCTGTTGTTGTCGCCGCCACTGTGACACTTTGTGTGGATATTTCATTCTGTGAAGTGTACCATGCAAAGGTTCCAACTGATAGTGCAACGATTAGCATGACTACCATTGCGACTGTTGAAATAAATAATGATTTTGTCTTCATAATTTTTCTTTTCTCCTTATATTATTTTTCTTGTTTTATAACTTTGATTCTCTCTTACTTTGTTGGTTGGCGAATAAAAATGCTATAGTTACCAAAAACTACAGTGTGGTACTAGCTATCTACCTCACAGTACATATCTAGTAACCTCGCATCACTAGCGTACCGTCTTAACCGAAAATAGTTTTTTGCCATTTTGCCAACCTTCTCCATTTGAGAAAATCTCCATTAACATTGTTGATAATCTAACATTACTTTATGGTTATAATTGCAATAAATTTAAAGTCAAAGCCTTGTTAGTTTTGTGTAAATAGTATATCACACCAAAAACGAAATACAATAGAAATGTAATTAAAAGAATCATAATACGGGCTACTCTATGTGGTTTATCGTGCGTATCCCTATTTATATACACATATTATCATGTGTGTGCGCGCTCGTGTCAATGTTTTTTATGTGAAATGTTTGTAAAGTTTTACTTTTTATTGACCCTTTTGGGCATAAAAGGGCTAATTTTGTGATATTGCGGGCAAAAGTAAGCTGAATTATGGATTCAAGCGAAAATATAAAGATTACCTAAACTTGGCAAAGAATGGCAAAAAATAAGTAAAAATAGGACATCGAGCTAAATTATATTTTTCACCAAGTTGTAAAGATAAGAGAGTTAGCTGAATTAGGATTTTGGAGAAAATTAAATTTGTTATGCATGGTCGATAAAGACTGGTGAAAAATAGCGAAGTTTAAATTGAGGGGGATTAATAAATGTTTGAGTTGTTAGGGAGTGTTTGTGAAGGTTATGGGGTTGGAACATTGAGGTCAGATGGGATGGGCATTTCGTCGAAAGATAGGTCAAGTCTCATGGTTCCACCTAGAACATCATTGATACAGTCTTTATCATTTCCTTCTAGCCAAATGAATAGGGAGATTTTTACCTTTCCACCTTCTCCCATTGGGGGAACAATGTAGTCGCTTCTGCGCTCCTCAGGTACGGTTGTTATGTCGTTTCGTATAACAATATCTTGAGACGCAAATGGTGTTGTGTACCAAGCTTGCATTTGAGTCGCATTCTCATCAACTAATTCTCTTGTAACAGTCTTGCCGTTTTCTTCATAAGTTGCTTGTGTTTGACGCATCTTTGCACCAGCATAATAGTCGGATCTAATTTCGTTATTATATTCAGCTAGAGGTACCACAAGTTCAGGAATGGGGTTCCCATTTTCATCATGAGAGTGCGGCGCTGCATATACATCAACGAGTCTATTTTTAACACTTCCATCAGGATTATATGTGGTCTTTACAATCATAATTCGTATGGCTTGTTCTACTCCTTGGGTTGCTTCTTTGACATTGATGTACTCTATATAACTTCTTTGCTCATAGGTTTTATTGACAAGATAGAAAGTCGCTGCAATTAGATTTTCTCTATTCGCAGGTACATCTGTTGTCTCTATGTCTAAGAATATTTGCTCGTTGCCAAATATGGTTATATTGTCCATATATTTTGGACCAGATATGTTATACACTTCTGTTGTGTTTTTCCAGTTTTGATCTTGGAATAAACCATCTCTACTGATAGCAAAAATTTGTCGTCCGGGTCTATCTATGACAACACGGAAGTTATTGTATTCAAGGAAGGAAGTAACACCCCAAGCGCCGCCACCTATTAGGAGCAAAAGGAGTAAGAAGAGTATCAACCATCTAACAATTTTTCTCTTTTTATGTTCCTTTTCAACATCTTTACTTTTGATGATATACTCATATTTCCCGCTTAACTCATCAGTATTTTCAACCATGTTCTCGCCACGGGCTTTGAGTTTTTTCTCGGCACGTCTACTAGGTTTGCGAACAAGAGTACCACGACCGTCTTCAGAACGTTCGGGCGCAGTTCTACCAGAGAGTTGTTCCTCTATTGACAATTGTTCAGTTTTATCTTTCTTTTTTGCCATAGTTATTGTTCAGTATATCAACACTAAGTAAACTTTTGTTGTCTAATGAGTGTCATATATTTGAAGTTTATATTTTTTTACTATCTTACGATAGGCATTTTTCGTGCTGATTTTAAGGCAAGTGTTATTACTCGTTTTGGATCTCCTGCAGCTGTACCTTGAATAACATCGACACCTCTTTCAATCATGTGTTGTGCTTCTTTAAAACTAGCTACATTTATCGATGTTGTCTTTATGTTTTGTGACTTTGCATATCCAGTCATCATTTCTAGATGTGCTCTTTGTCTTGGTTTATCACCTAAGTAGAATCTTCCATCGAAACGGATATACTCTATGTCATATTCTGTTAAAACTTTCATGCCAGCATTTTCAGAGTTATCTATCATGATCATAACGCCAGCTTCATTTCTAAGCCTTCTAATTCTTTCTAGTCCTAGATTTCCTAGAGCTTCTAAAAGTGCACAGTCAAAACAAAGTATCAAATTTTCACGTTCGGTTTTCGCGCTTTTAACAAGTCTTTCAAATACGGCATCACGGATTAATAACCTGCAACTAACTGCTAGTGCAAATCTATGTTCTGGATAGCTATTGCATTGCTTAACAGCTTCTTCAAGGGCTAGGAAATTGAATTTCTCAATTCGGTCACTTCCTTCTGCAACAGCAAAAAACATTTGGGGTATTAGCCTTCCTAAAAACTTATCATTTAGTACTTGTTGAATGCCTATATAGTCCACATTAGAGTCTCTTGCTACCGCTGGATCGAAGAAGTATACAACTGGCTCGGAAAGTGCTACTGCAGCTTTTATGGTTGTTGCAGTTTGCCTTAGATCGTCTAATACTTCTTTGCCTTTTAGCTCCTTTTTTGCTTCTATTTGTTCTTTGGTGAATTTTGTTTCTATTATGCCGTTAACTATTTCGCCAGATATAGGTGCATAATCAAAATCGTTATCATACTGTCCAAGTACGGGTTCAATATGTTCTTTTCCAAGTAAAACAGCATTTGGATTTAAAGGATATCTTTCAGCATACGCCGTTGGAACAAATTGTTCTCTTTGAATTGTTGAAAATTTTGCCATGACAACAGCAATAATTTCAATTGCATTCTTTACGGACTCGTCTGAATTGATGTCAACAACTATTGGCGTTGCTTTTGCATGGTCACCTTTGGATTTTTTGTGTGGATATACATTTGTGTCTAAAGAGTCAACTGGAAGTGCGCAATATAACTGCAAAGTGTTTTTATGTATGGCAAATCGTAAAATAATTTTTCTGTTGTATCTAAAGTTTTCCAGTGCTCCTTGAAAAGATGCTGTTACATCTACGTAAGACATTATGGTGTTTTTGATTTTGGAATAAGCATATTTTAGAGAGTTTTTGCTCATTCTAAGTCTGTTTTCAAAAATCGGGAGTAAGATTGTTCTATCCCATTCATCTAATTCGCCACTGACTCCTGATTCATATGCTTTATCTATTTCTTCTTGTACCGACGGATCTTCATCGACTGCTGGTTCAGATTCTTCTATTTCCTCATCTTCCTCATCAGCATCGTCACTATCGTCGGTTTGGTCATTATCAGAATCTAGATCGTCTTTTGCAAACTCAGGAACATAAACCTCAATGGAATCGTGTTTTTCTACTCGTGGTGGAATTTCTTTTTTCATCTCCTCCACTTCAGCTCTAACTTCTTTAGCTTCTTCTTCCATCTTGGTGATTTTTTCAAACTCAAGTTTTTCTTCTTCTGTCTCAGGGACGAATTCAGTTTCGGAAATTTCTAGTTCTTCTTTTATAATCTGCTCTTCAAGTGCAGTTATCTCAGCATCAATTGCATCGATTTCTTCATTTGCAAGTCTATCTATTTCGCGTAAACGCTCTGAATCTTCTTTTGTCTTTGGCTCCCATATGATTTCTGGTTCCTCAATATCTTCCGCTGGAAGTGGTGGGATATCACTAAAGGAGTCATCTTTGGGTTCATCTAAAGGTTTTTCATCATCTGCGGGCTCGGAAGCCTCAGCATCAGTGGAAGAGCTATCTAAACTTTCGTCGCTTGATGTTTCATTAAAATCTTCAGTTGTTTCTATTTGTTCGTCCTTTTCTAAACTTGCGGACTCCTCATCGTTAGGTAAATTGTCTTCAGGTTCTATGGGCTCAGCGTCAGTAGAGGAAGAAACTTCGTCAATGGAAGGTTCCTCGCTAGGTTCATTGCTGCCTACATTTGTTTCAGGGTCTGTGGGTTCGTCGGTAGAGGGGAGAGATGTTTCATTTGTGGTAGATTCAGTATTGGCTTCGTTCTCGATGGGTTCGGACTCGGTAGAGGAAGGGGTTTCTTCTACAACTGCATCATTAACTGTCGTATCGCTGATTGGTTTCTCGTCAGAAGGGTTCTCGGCGTTTGTAGAACTAATCTCATCTTCAGAAGGATTGTTTTCTATATTCGCCTCTTCGAGCTTGCTATCTACCTTTTTAGATTTTTTTGATAACCTCTTAATTGCCACAAAAATCTCCCGCTTTAAAATTGCGAGCACGAAAAATAAAACACGCGCTCGGTGATAATATATATAATAAAATTATATGTGAGTAAAGTCAAACATGAGTTTCGCTGATATTTTTTTCTGCCCAAATTCAACCTTCAAAAGCGAACGGGTTTAAACAAAAAGCTAGTTGCAATAATTTCTAGATTTCGAAAATATATTGAATATTGGTATCTATGGCTACAAAAACATAGCAAAAACCACATATTACATATCGTGAAGAATCGCCAGAAAAGTACATAATTTGCGTTAAGTAAAATATATGTAAATTAAAAACCATATGACATTTTTGCCATATGGTTAATGTTTTTTCATAAAAGTTGATTTTAGTTGTTATAGTTTTTAACGAGTTATAGATTCGGTCACTTTTAGTATATTATTAATAGATACCTTTTCGGTATGTCTGTGTATTATATTGTTTCCTAAAGGTTTATTTCATCTGTTATAGTTTTTCAACAAGTCTTAAGTAAAATTCAGTTGCTTTTAGTATGTTATCAATAGATACTCTTTCATTATGACCGTGTATTAATGCAAGGTCATCGTGATTTATATGCATAGGTGAAAATCTATATACATTTTTTGATATTCTACAGTGATGTCTACTATCCGTTGCTGCGACCATTAAGTATGGAGATACTGGGAGTCCCGGCCAAACTTCTTGAATAGTATCTTTTATAGTATCATATGTTCCAGATAGTTCGGAAATAGTTGATGGTTCTTGTCCATTAATTATTTCAATATTCACGTTTTTATCGTTAACCACTTTTTTAACATACTCAAGAGTTGATTGCATGGTTTCTCCAGGTAGTATTCTATGATTAGATGTTAGATATGCTTCGGTAGGTATTACATTAAGTGCATCTGCACCTTTCATTGTTGTAAATGCAGTAGTTGTTCTCATAATTGCATTTATGTTTCCCCCGATTTTCTTTCCTACAAACCCTAGTAAACCTTTGAATAACCAAAGGTTTCCACATAAGAGTTTTAATAAAAAGTTATCGCTATAACTTCCCATCGCCTCTAACATATCTTTTACAGGTTTAACAAGTCTTGCTTTAAATGGCTTTTTATTAACTCTTGCAACAGCTTTTGATAGGGTGGTGATTGGGGTTTTAGGTTTTGGCGCAGAAGCATGTCCACCTGAACTTTTAACGGTGTATTTAAGATTGACCATACCTTTTTCAGCAATTCCAATCATAGCGCATGGGACATTAACTCCTGGGAATACTTTTTCAGTAACAGCTCCGCCTTCATCTAGTACAAGGCGTGGAAATATTTTATTTTCTTCTAAAATATCTACAATCGTAACTGCGTGTGGTCCAGATGTTTCTTCACTACCCGAAAATGCTAAATATACATCGTTTTGTGGGACAAAGCCTTGTTGAATGGATTGTTCAACAGCTTGAAATATTGCATTTGTGGTTATTTTAGTATCTAGTGTACCTCTTCCATACATTTCATTATCAACAATTTCTGCGCTATATGGAGGATAATCCCATTTCTCATCGTCAGATGGGACTACATCGAAGTGGGACATTAGTACGCTAGGACTATCGGATGATAATCCCTTCCATTTAAAGAGTAGTCCTCTATCTTCAATTTTTGTTAATTCGGTGTTTTATAAATGTTTGGGAATGCTTTTTCTAGGTATGCATAGAATTTTTCAAATTCAGCATTATCTTCTAAACTCCTATCACGATATGAAACGGTCTTACATTTAATCATTTCTCCTAAATCGCGAACTGCTTTTTCTTCATCAAATGTAATTTTTTTAACTTCTTTACTTTCTACTTTTGGAGCTTTTAGCCTTAAAGCTCTAATTGTTAAAACGGTCATAGACTCCTCCCTTAAATAGTTTTGGATTTGTATTGCATTAGTGATAATTGCATTACATTTACATCTACATTTATTTTACACTCATAAAAGTGTATCAACAAGTCTAACATAAAATATGTGATAAAATACGACAAAAATTAGTGAAACAGTAAATATACTCAAGCGATGTAGAAAAATATGGAAGCTAAGGCTAAGTAATCCTTATGCAAGCGTCGGTTGTCGTAACTTGTAAAAGAGTTGTATAAATTGTGGAAGTTATTGACTATGGTCTATCAATTTCAATTACAAAAAAGAATTTGGTTTCTTCATTTGCATATTCTTTTGTAAAAATTTCGGTTAGAGATGCTTTATTCATCTTACATTCAAAGGGAACCACTGCATCGAAAATGATGTTAGTGTGAGTTGGACCTTTTACCATTCTAAAATCATGAAGAGAAAGGTCGGGATTGATGTTTTTCAGTATATTTATACACCTATCTCTATGAGCTACAACCTCTTCGTCATCAGTAATTATGGGATCTAGATGGACAACTAAGTGCATTCCTAAATCTTCTTCAAATTCACGTTCAATTCTATCTATTAAATCGTGGGAATCAACAAAATCAGAGGTTGAAAGTACTTCTACATGGACTACCACAAAAGCAGTGTTGATGCCGTAGTCATGAATCATCAAATCGTGTAAGCCTTCAACACCTTCATATGAAAGTAATTTATCTTTAATTTTTTTAACAAGCTCTTTGTCAGGTTTTTGTCCAAGTAGGGGATTTATAGAGTCTTTCAAAAGAAGAATGCTTGAGATAACGATAAAGAGTGCAACTAAAAGTCCAGCGTAACCATCAATATTGACGCCTGTTGCATTAAATACTATTGCACTGATAATTATAGCGATTGTGGAAATAATGTCATTTCTACTATCAACCCCTGCAGTTTTTAATGCTTCGCTATTTACCGATTTTCCAAAACTAATATATAGAGCCATTTGAGATAGTTTTAAAAGTATAGAAAACCCAAGGACAATGTAGGTGATATAATTAATACTTATATCCACTGGTGTAATTATTTTTTCTATAGAAGTTTTTGCAATTATTACGCCAACCATGAGCATAACTGTAGAGATTATTAAACTTGCAACATATTCAAATCTGGCATGTCCATAGGGATGGTCTTTATCTGCGGGTATAGATGATATTTTAAATCCAACTAAAGTTGTAACTGATGAGGCAGTATCTGAAATGTTATTTACAGCATCACCTATGATGGCAATACTTCCACTAATTATTCCAATGATTATTTTTATAATGGCAGCAATTAAATTAGTGATTATGCCAAATGCCCCAGCAACAATACCATATTTAAACCGAACCTCTTTATTTTCAGTATCTTGGTAGTTTTTTATAAACAATTTTTTTATCAGTGTAATCATAATTTTCCTGCATAATTTTGTTATATCAAGTAAATACTTTTGAAAGTGTATGTTTTGCTTGTACGTTTTTGTTACATTAATTCTTATTTAAGAAACGACTTTTTCACCAGTTTAATAGGGTTTAACTTGCACATTTTTGTAACATTCAGTAGTTTTTAGTAAGCAACATTTTAGTAAGTATATCATATTTTGCCCGTATGTCATTTATGCTGATTTTCAACTCAAAGTTTCTTTCTAGTGATTTTAGCA